>LXNI01001127.1_pt1 | contig 25438 bp, 14 predicted proteins | sample 809091 | NCBI WGS metagenome assembly LXNI01 (sample SAMN04870527, study PRJNA318959) | sponge metagenome | biome: 01000161; feature: marine sponge reef; material: water | host: Sarcotragus foetidus | place: Greece: Milos, Mediterranean Sea | collected 2013-05-29 | depth 5-7 m | reverse complement strand
TCCGGCGGCTTCGAGCAACCACCGTGACGTCGCCCAGGCCGGTTCGGGGCTCCCCCGAACCACCAGCAGCGAGCGCGACCTCACCCATCACGAGCCCTCAGCGCGACTAAAAATTGTTCCTGCTGCGGCAAGACTTGACCGGATCGGCATAGACGACGCCTAATAAGCTGCCGTGGTTGTGTGGCGCCTTCCGCCCCCGGTGGTGGTGTCATTGCGATCGGGCCTGTACACGCTCAAGCCGTGTGTGAGGCCTCACCTCTAACTCCTAAAGACAGGGAGACCATGCGAATGTCGTCGACGGAAACCCGCCTGCGGACAATCATCAGCGACAACCTCGACCTGGATCACGATCCTGATTTCGATCGAGCGTTCAGTGACGCCGGAGTCTCTTCGGTGGAGGCGGTCGCGTTCTTCAAGATGGTCAATCAGGAATTCGAGCTGAACATGGTCGCGGAGGACTGCCTGCAGTTCACTACGTTGCGGGAGCTCGTGACGTTTATCGATGCGCGCGCCGGGTGATGATCTCCAGCGCCATGTGACGACGACCGCCCGCCCCCGAACACTGGGGGCGGTCGGCATTTCCGGGGCAGACCGCGTCGCGATCCGGCCAAATTCGCGTCCCCGTTCGAAGCCTGACGTCGGGAGGAAACCGGACCCTTCGCCATGACGACAGAAGCGGTGTGGGAGATACCCCAGCCCCTTTCGACGCTGGATGTCCGCCTCGACGCCGATACCGTCACGACCGTGCGCCAGCATGGCAATCCGTCCGGTACCAGGCTGGTCATGAGCCACGGCAGCGGCCTCGCCGTCGATCTGTACTATCCGTTCTGGTCGCTGCTCACGGACGATTTCGACCTGATGGTCTACGACCTCAGGAACCACGGCTGGAATAGCCCCGGTGCCCAGCGGGATCACAATATTCCGACGCTAATTCACGACCACGACGTGATTCTCGATTCCGTCGAACGCGAGTATGGGAGCAAACCGACCGTCGGAGTCTTTCACTCGCTGACTACAATCGTGACCCTCATGTCTTTCAGCAAAGTTTATTCGGCACTGGTTCTCTTCGATCCGCCCCTGACCAGGCCCGGGGCGAACCAGATCGAGCTTGATGAGGCTGCGGAACGGGGGGCCGCCATGATTCGAAAGCGGGGGCATCGCTTCCAGACACGAGAAGAGTTCATAGAGCTTCTGGGCATCTTTCCGACCTATCGGCGGGCCGTTCCCGGGGTACATGAGCTCATGGCGCGAACAACGCTTCGGCGGTCCACAAACAGCCGCGACTACGAGCTGCGTTGCCCCCGCGAATACGAGGCGCAGCTCATGGACTACGCCCGAAGCTTCTTCCCGCTGCTGGACCTCGACCTGGTCGCCTGCCCGACGAAGATCATTGGTGCCGATCCCACACTGCCGCATGCGTATCTGCCGGCCCTCGACCAGCGACTCGCCTCGGCCATGGACTACGATTTCATTCCCGAGGCGACGCACTTCCTGCAACTGGAAAGACCCGCGGAGTGCGTGGCCGTTGCCCGCGAGTTCCTGGAGCGGCACGGCCTCGCTTAGGGCAACCGGCCGTCCTTCGATTCCGCGCGCCTGCCGGCGCGACATGGTGCGCTCAGGTCGACGCTGGGGCGTGCTGGCCTGGCTTCGGGAGCCAGAAGCGCCGGCGCTGGAATGGATAGCCAGGCAGCGAGACGCGCCGCCGGGTCTCGCCGGCGAACAACCCCGCGAAGGACACGCCGAGCCCCGCCTCGTAGGCCCGGGCGACCGCCTCCACGAAGTCACTGTCGGCACTCCCTTCCGCTGCGTCCTCGCCGACCGATGACGGCCGCAGGCTCGACAACATCGTCGGCGCCGCAGCGTTATCCGTCGTCTTCGGCCAAAGCTCTGCCAGCTGCGGCGCCAGTTCGGCATCGGGACCGATCTCGATGACGACGTCGACGCCGAGCTCCGCCAGAGTGGTGGCGCAACGCTCCGAGAACGCGGGCTCGCGCGCTTGGCCGTACCAGGATGCCCCATCCGTCGTGTCGCTTGGCCCCACCAGGCGGCCCGTCGCGCTGCTCACCAAACCGATCGAGGGCGCAGCGATTGCAACTCCGTCCAGCGCCGACTCGGGATCGCCAGGCGATGCCGCGAGCCGCAGTCCGTCCTCCAGGCCGAGCACGCCGGCGGCCTGCGCTGCCGCGATCTCGCCCGCGCCCTGCCCGGCGACCACGCTCGGCCGGATGCCGAGACTCGCCCACAGCGCCGTGAGCGCGCACCCGAGCGCGTAGGTAGCGGGCCGTGCCCACGCCGGATCGCTCAGTCCCCCCTCGGCGCCGGGTCCGCCGAACATCGCCTCGAGCAGCGATGCTCCCCGATCCTCCCCGAGCATCGCATCGCAACGGTCGAGCACGGCGCGCACCACGGGCTCGCGCGCGTAGAGCGCCCCCCCCATGCTGACCCACCGGTCGGTCTCGCCGGTGTAGACGAATGCCGCCTTCGTCGCCGTCTTCGGGCCAGGCCCCTCGACGTCACTCGCCTGCGATGTGAGGCTCCGCCGCAGCGATGCCGCGTCCCGGAACACCACGCCCGCGCGATGATCGAAGTGGCTGCGGCTGACCGCGGCGGTCCACGCCATGTCCGAGAGCAGGGTGTCAGGCGCTGCGCCCTCCGCGGCCAACTCGTCGGCGTGCTCGTCGAGCCACGAGAGGTATCGCCCCGCCAGCGCCCGGAGCGCCTTGTCGGACTTGGCCGAGAGCGGCAGCAGACGCGTGTTGCGCGGGGAGAAAGCGTCCTCGGATGGCGGCAGCCCCGCGACCGGCTCCGGCAGGGTCGCCGCGACGCGCTGCGGGGCGCCCGCATCGGAATTTCCTCCAATGCCCTCAGCCGAGGCGCCATTCGCCGGCCCGTACCCCTCCAGCACGACGTGCGCGTTCACGCCCGAAATCCCGAATGCGCTGACCCCGGCCCGCCGCGGGCGGCCCGCCTCCTCCGGCCAGTCCTCCGGCTCCGTCGTCACGCGCACCGGCAGCGCCTCCCATTCGACGAGCGTGTTGGGGTTCTCGAAGTGAAGGTGCCGCGGGATCACCCCCTGCTTCATCGCCAGCACGGTCTTGATCAGCCCGGCGATCCCGGCCGCCGTCTCGAGATGGCCGATGTTGGTCTTGACCGAGCCCATCAGCAGCGGGCGGTCGACCGCGCGCCCCTTGCCGTAGACCGCCGCGGCCGCCTGCACCTCGATGGGATCGCCGATCGCGGAGCCTGCGCCGTGGGCCTCCAGATAGTCGACCTCGCCCGGCGCCACGCCCGCTTGCGCCAGTGCCCGCTCGATCAATCGCTCCTGCGCCGGGCCGTTGGGCACCGTCGCGGCAGCGGTCGCGCCGTTCTGGTTGAAGGCCGAGCCGCGGATGACCGCCCAGATGCGGTCGCCGTCGGCCTCCGCCTCGCTGAGCCGCTTCAGGACGACCATCCCGCAGCCCTCGCCCCGCACGAAGCCGTCCGCCGCCGCATCGAAGCTCTTGCAGCGACCCTCAGGCGACAGCAGCTGCAGATCCGCCATCTCCCTGGTGATACCGGCGGAAAGCACGGCGTTCGCGCCGCCGGCCAGGGCCATGTCCACCTCACCCAAACGCAGGCCCGTGACCGCCTGATGCACCGCGATCAGCGATGAGGCGCAGTTGAGCTCCACCGGCATGGACGGCCCCTCCAGGCCGAACTGAAAGGCGATCCGCCCGACCGCCATGCTCGCGGCGGTGCTCAGGTAGCCGATGCCGTAATCGCCGCTCCTCATCAGGTCCCGGTACTCGCTGGAGGCCACGCCGGCATAGACGCCGGTGCGGCTGCCCCTCAACCGGTCCGGATCGATCCCCGCATCCTCGAGCGCTTGCCAGGTCGTCTCCAGCAGCATCCGCTGCTGCGGGTCAATCAGCCGCGCCTCGATGGGCGCGATGCGGAAGAACCTGGCGTCGAACTCGTCGATCCCGTCCACGAACCCCGCCCGGCGATAGGCGCCGTACCGGGCGGGCAGGTTCTCGACGAAATCCTCCGAGGGCCCGGCCTCCCGGCGCTCATCCGTGACCGCGTCGCTGCCGGCTTCGAGTTGCTGCCAGAAGGCGGGCAGGTCCGGCGCGCCGGGGAAGCGGCAAGCCATGCCGACGATGGCGATGGCGTCCGCGCCTCCCTCGCCGTCGCGCCGCGCAGCCGGGCTGGGCGCCGGATCGGGCGCCGGCGCTGGTTGACGCGCAGGCGCTGGCGCATCCGCGCCGACGACCTCGGCGAGCTCTCCGGCCAGATGGGCGGCAAGCGCGGCGATGTCCGGATAGTCGAACACGACCGTGTTGGATGCGGTGTAGGCGCCGGCAAGCGCGCGGTTGAGCCGGTTGCGCAGCTCCACCGCCATCAGGGAATCCATGCCGAGATCGAAGAACCCCACGGTGGGCGCGGGCGTCGACGGCAGCCGCAGCACGGCCTTGACCTCTGCCTGCAGGAACGACGCCAGCACGTCCTCGCGGGTTGCCGCTGGCGCCGCCCGCAGCCGGGAGAGCAGGTCCTCGTCCGAGGCCTCGTCTGCGCCATCCTCCGCGCCGTCGGACAGCACGTCCTCCAGAAACGGCGGGCGGCTCTCGAGCGATTCGCCGAAGGCCGTCCAGTCGCGTGCCAGCACCACGCCGCTCGTGGCGTCCTCGCGCACCAGCCGGTCAAAGGCCCTGAGACCCTGCTGCGGGGTGATCCACTCGATTCCTCCCGACGCGGAGCGCCGGGTCATTCGCTCGCGCTGCTCCTCGGCCTCGCCGATCTCCGACCAGGCGCCCCAGGCGATGGCCTGGCCGGGGAGACCGAGCGCGCGCCGGTGGGCGGCGAGCTGGTCGAGGAAGGCGTTGGCCGCCGCGTGGTTGGCCTGCCCCGGATTGCCGAGGACGCCGGCGACGCTGGAGAAGAGCACGAACATGTCGAGGTCGCGCCCAGCGGTCGCCCGGTGCAGGTGCCATGCGCCCAGCATCTTCGGCCAGAGCACCGTCTCGAACGTCTCCCAGGTCTGGTTGCCGATGGTGGCGTCCGCCAGCACGCCGACGCTGTGGATCACGCCTGCGAGCGGCGGCAGGTCCGCGTCCATTCGCGCCAGCATGGCGTCGAGCGCGGCGGCGTCGGTCACGTCGGCGAGCTGCACCCGCACGGTGGCCCCCTGGGAGCGGAGCGCTTCGATCGCCTCAGTGACCTCAGGCTCGGGCGGCCGCCGGCCGTTGAGCACGATAGCGCCGGCGCCGCGCTCCGCCAGCCACCCGGCGACCGCGATGCCGATGCCGCCGAGGCCGCCGGTCACCAGATAGCTCCGGTCCCCGCGCAACCGGCCCCTGGCGAGCGGCGAATTGGTGAAGATGATCTTGCCGATGTGCCGCGCACCCTGCATGCACTTCATCGCCGGCCCCGCCTCGGCCAGCGGCCATCGGGCGTGGATGAGCGGGGTCAGCTCGCCGGCCTCGAGCCGTGCCATCACCCGCCGCAGGATCTCTCCGGCCCGCGCGGGCTCTTCCTCCTTGAGAACGTCGATCTTGAGGATGGCGTAGGCCACGTCCGGCCGGAGCGCCGCCATCTCGTCCTCGCTCAGGATGTCCACCCGGCCCATCTCGACAAAGCGCCCGCCCTCGGCCAGGCACGAGAGGCTCGCCTCGATGAAGCCCTCGCCGGTCAGGCTGTTCAGCACCATGTCGACCCCGGCTCCGCCGGTAGCCGCGAGGATGTCCTCGCCGAATGCCGTCGTGCGGCTGTCGAAGACGTGCTCCACGCCGAGCGAGCGGAGATATCCCCGCTTGCGCGCGCTCGCGGTTGCGAACACCTCCGCGCCCGCCGCCCGCGCGAGCTGGATCGCCGCCAGCCCGACGCCGCCCGCGCCCGCGTGTATCAGCACGCGGTCGCCGGCGTTCAGGCCCGAAAGCTCGAACGAGAGCGCCGCGGAGACGAACGCCGTCGGGATCGTCGCAAGCTCGGTGACCGAGAATCCGGGCGGCGCAGGCACGATCATCTCTTCCAGGGTCACCGTCTCGGACCCATAATTCCGGAACGTCATGCCGACGACGCGCTCGCCCACGGCGACGCTGGAGACGCCCTCGCCCACCTCCAGCACCCGGCCGCAGAACTCGCCGCCCATGAAGTCGTCGACGAGGCCGATGGCGATGAACACGTCCCGGAAGTTGAGGCCGAAGGCTTCGATCGCGGCACGGACCTCCCCCGGCTTCAGCGGTTGCTCGGCCTCCGGAACCACCTGAATGGCGTCGAGGGAGCCACCGGCATCGGGCTCCAGCATCCAGCCGGGCTCCTCCGGCAGGGTCAGCCGATCCGTGACCGCCGCAGCACGGACCAGCCGGGCGCCCTGGCGGCGGCCGAAGCGGTAGGCGATGTGGCTCTCGGCGTCAGGATAGAGGAGCTCGTTCACAAGATCGGCCGGAGCCACCGCATCGGCGGGATCGAGGTCGAGCATCCGCGGCTGCAGCTGGGGCGCCTCCCGCGCCGCCACCTTGCCGAAGCCCCAGAGCGTGGCGCCGGCCAGCTCGCCGCCGCGCTCACGCTCCAGCACCTGGGCGCCGCGCGTGACGAACCAGAGACCCTTCGACGGGGCCAGGTCGCTGTCTGCGAGCGCCTGGGTCAGCGCCAGCGCGCTCGCCGCCGCGTGGCGCGCATCGGCCGCCATCTCGTCCGTGCTGGCCTGCGCGCCGTGACCGTCCAGCCCGGCGAGATGCACGACGCCCGCGAACGGCGGCTCTGCCGGCAGGCCGTCGAGCAGGGATTGCCAATAATCGCGCTGACGCATCTCCTCGGACGGATCGACTGCGCCGGAGCCATGCTCCGAAGCCTCCCCGCCCGCCAGCACGACCGTCTGGTTGTGCGCCGCGAGCTCCGTGGCGAGTTCGGCCGCGAGGCCGCCCCGGTCGGCGGCCAGCACCCAGACGCCGGGGGCCTCGATCACCTCCGCCGGCCCTTGCGCCACGATCACGCCGCGGTCCGGGTTGGCGTTGGGGTCCGCTTCGTCGAAGCCCAGGATGGCGATGTCGTCGAACCCGGCGTCGCCGAGGGCCTGTCGCCAGACGGCGGGAGTGGCGAGCGCATGGTGCGGGCGGTAGTCGTCGGCGAAGCGCCACCAGCCGTCCAGCTGCCCGAAGGTGAGGTCGAGCCAGCCCTGGCTGCGCAGGTTTTCCAGCGCCACCAGCTGGCCCGACGGCGCGAGGAGCGCGAGACAATGCGCCAGCGTCTCGTTCAGGTAGCGCGTGGCGTGCAGCACGTTCGACGCGATCACCAGGTCGTAGCCGTGGGCGTCGAAGCCCTGCTCGATGGGCTCCTTCTCGATATCCAGCACGCGGTAGTCAATCGACGCGTCCGCGCCGCCGAAGCGCGATTCTGCCTCGGAGAAGAAGCCGGCGGAGATGTCGGTGTAGACGTAGTCGTAGCCCCCTTCGGGAAGCTCGGGCAGGACGGAGGCCGTTGCCGAGCCGGTGCCGGCGCCGACCTCGATCACCCTGAGCCGGCGCCCGTCCGGCATTCTGGCCAGGAGTGCTGCCACCGCGTCGGCCAGCAGCCGGTTCGCCGCGCGGGCCACCGGCGCCTTGAGATAGAGATCGGCCGCCGTCGGCTCGCCGCTGCTGAAGAGCAGCGTGAGCGCATCCGCCTCGCCGCGCAGCACGTGGGGGAGCGCATTGGCGCTGCGCCGGAAGAGCCCGATCTCGTTCGAGCCGTGGGCGTATTGCGCCGCCATGCGGTCCGCAAACGCGTCCGGGTCGTCCGCCAGCCCCTCGGGCAACGACGCGCCGGACGCAACGCTGACCGCGAAGCCGTCGCCGGCCTGTTCCAGCACCCCGGTGCGCGCCTGCATCTCCAGCAAGCGGCGGAAGAGCCGCACGTGCTCGTCCCCGACCTTCAGTCGCTGCCGCAGGTCTTCGGACTCTACGTGTGCGCCGGCGACGCGCTCCCAGCCGAGCTTGTCGAGGGTCGCGAGCGCGTAGGCGTGTGACAGGCACTCCAGGTCAGCCAGCAACCCCGCCCGGTCGCCGGCTTCGACGCCTTCGTTCGCCAGGTAGCCGGCGAAGAGGTTCATATCGGCTGCAACGTCGGACGGCCCGGCCAGGAACTCGGCGGGCAACACGCCGGGGGCGAGCGCGCGGTCGCCCCACACGACCTCGTAGAGAAGCTCGTCGATCCCCTCTGCGGCCGAGAGCAGCGCCGCCCGCGTCGCCCGCTTCACCGTGAAGCCCGCCAGCTCCCCGATGAGCGTTCCGTCTGGTTCGTAGAGGCGGAGGTCAGCGGCATGAACCTCCGGCACTCCGCCGCTCTCGACGTTCGCCTCCCCGTCGGGCCGGCCTTCCCGCATGGTCACGTGGCAGAGCAAGCGCTCCGGCAGCCCTCCGGCCAGCCACAGCCGCTCCCACGCGAAGGGCAGATAGGTGATCCCCTCTTCGCCGCCGTCGGGGCTGCGCGCCGCGCCGAAGGCCTGAAAGCAGCCATCGAGCACGAGCGGATGCACGTCGAGCGGGCTGCGCTCGATCCCGGCAGGCAGCGCCACCTCGGCGATGGCCTCGCCCGGCCGCGCCCAGAGCCCGTCGAGCGTGCGGAAAGAGGGGCCGAGATCGATCCCCACCGCGGCCTTGGCGCGGTAGTAGGCGGCGAGGTCGACCGGCGAGAGCGCGGCCTTCAGCCCCTCGGAATCGAGCGGCGGGTCGGCTTGCGGCGGGCCCGCCGGGTTCGCCGAAACCCTGCCCTCCGCGTGCAGCGACCAGCCGTCCTCGCCCTCGCCCCGGCTGAGGATGCGAACCCGGCGCACCGCCCCGTCCTCGGCGTCGTCGAGCAGCACCTGCACGCGCCGGCCCGTATCGGCTGTGCCGTCCTCGGCGTCATCGCCCGCGAAAACCAGCGCGCTCTGCATCTGGAAGTCGTCGACGACCACCGTCTCGCTGCCCTCGGCAAGCGAGGCCGATGCCGCCATGGCGCCATAGAGCGCACCCGGCGCGATCAGCCGGCGGAAGACGCGATGGTCGCTCAGCCACGCCGGATCGGAGGGGAAGATTTCGGTGTCGAAGGCGATCTCCCCGCTCGCGGACTCGTGGCGCGCGCCCAGCAAGGGGTGGCCGGCACCCGCCCGCCGGCGCCTGGGCGCCTCGATCCAGTAGCGCTCGCGCTGGAAGGGGTAGCCCGGCAACTCAATCCGGCGGCGCGCCTCGCCCGCGAAGAGCCCGTCGAAGCGGAGCGAGAGTCCCGCTTCGTAGGCGCCGGCGACCGCCTCCACGAAGCCCCCGCCGCAGCCCGGCGCCGGCTGCGGCTCGTCCTTCGACGGCCGCTGCAGGCTGGAGAGAACCGCCGGAGCGGCCCTCACCGTCTCCGGCCACGCCATGGTCGTCATCGGCCCCAGCACGGTGTGAGGGCCGATCTCGATGACGGCATCCACGCCGATCTCCGCCAACGTCTCGATGCAGGCGCGGAAGGCCACCGGCTCGCGCGCCTGGCGTCGCCAGTACGGCGCGTCCGGTGCCGCGCCGGCTTCCAGCGCACGGCCGGTCAGGTTGCTGACAAAGGTCAGAGACGGCGGCGCAAACTTGATCGTCGAGATCGCGGCTTCGAGATCGCCCAGCGCCGGCTCGATCATGGCGCTGTGGTAGGCCGGACTCCTGCGCAGCCGCGCTATGCGAACGTCCTCTGCCTCGAAGCGTGCGAGGATCGCCTCGATATCCGCCACCTGGCCGCTCACCACCTGGTGGGCGCCGTTGTCCGCAGCGACGCTCAAGCCCGGCCCTTCTGACGCCGCGTTCTGGTCCGCCACGGCTGCGGCCACGCGGGCCGGTGGCGCGAACACTGCCGCCATCGCGCCCTCGCCGGGGAGCGCCCCGATCAGGCTGCCGCGCGCCGCCGCGAAGCGCAGGCCGTCCTCCAGGCCGAAGACGCCGGCGGTGTGCGCCGCCGCGATCTCCCCCAGGCTGTGCCCGAGCACCACGTCCGGCCGGATGCCGATGCTCTCCCAGAGAGCCGCGAGCGCGCACTCCAGCGCATAGATTGCGGGCTGCTTCCACTGCGGATCGTCCAGCCCGCCGGCCGCACCGGGCCGGCCGAACATCACGTCCAGCAGGGAGGCGCCGCCGCGCTCCGCCGCCAGCAGCGCATCGCAGCGGTCGAGCACCGCGCGGACCACCGGCTCGCTCGCATAGAGCGCTTCGCCCATGCCCGGCCACTGGCTGGCCTGCCCGGTGTAGGCGAAGGCCACCTTGGCCGTGGTGCGCCGTTCCGGCTGCCGGCCTCCCTCCACCAGCGCCGTCAGACCTGCCCGCAGCGAAGCCTCGTCGTGGAACACCACGCCCGCACGATGGCCGAAATGACTGCGGCCCGTGCCGGCGGTCCACGCCATGTCGGCGAGCAGCGGCGCGTCCGCGCGTTCGTCGAGCCACGCGAGATAGCGCCCGGCATACGCGCGCACCCCCACATCCGACTTGCCCGAGAGCGGCAGGAAGCGCGCACGGCGCGGTGCGAGCGTCTCGGTGGCCGGCGTCTCACCCGCAACCGATGCCGGTCGGGAGACGGCGACCGACCGCGGCGGGCCGGCGATCCAGCGCTCCGCACCCTGTGCGTCTGCGCCCGTCGGCCGGCCATAACCTTCCAGCACGACATGGGCGTTCGTGCCCGACCAGCCGAAGCCGCTCACCCCTGCCCGGGGCGGGCGGTCGGCAGCGACCGGCCAGTCCGTCGCCGTCGCCGTCACATGCAGCGGCAGCCGCTCCCAGTCGATTTCCGGTCTAGGGGTGCTGAAATGAAGGTGCCGGGGAATCACGCCCCGGTTCATGGCCAGCACGGTCTTGATGATGCCGGCGACTCCGGCCGCCGCTTCCAGGTGGCCGATGTTGGTCTTGACCGAGCCGATCAGCAGGGGGCGGTCCGCGTCGCGTCCGCGGCCGTAGGCGGTGCCGGTCGCCTGCGCTTCGATCGGGTCGCCGACGTCCGTGCCGGTGCCGTGCGCTTCCACGTAATCGACATCGGCAGGCTGCAGTCCCGCCTGCTTCAGCGCCGCCTCGATAACCTTCTCCTGTGCGGGGCCGCTCGGCACGGTCAATCCGGGGCTTGCGCCGTCCTGGTTGAGCGCCGAGCCGCGCACGACACCCCAGATGCGGTCGCCGTCGGCCTCCGCGTCGGCGAGACGCTTGAGCACCACGATGCCGCAGCCTTCGCCCCGCACGTAGCCGTTCGCGGCCGCATCGAAGGTGGCGCAGCGCCCGTCCGGCGAGAGCATGCCGGCGTTGGCGCGCATCTCCAGCAGCCGGCCCGAGAGGATCGCGTGCACGCCGCCGGCGAGCGCAAGGTCCGCCTCGCCCCGCTGCAGGCCGGTCACCGCCTGGTGGATCGCGACCAGCGAGGACGAGCACGCGGTATCCAGCGCCAGCGCCGGCCCTTCCAGTCCGAGCGCGAAGGCGACCCGGCCGATGGCCGTGTTGAAGGAAGTGCCGGTAACGGAATAGAGGCTGGCGGCGGGCTCGTCCGGCTGGTTGGTCTCCAGGATCAGCCCGCGATACTCGTTGTTGCTGATCCCGGCATAGACGCCGGTGCGGCTGCCTTTCAGGCGATCCGGGTCCATGCCGGCGTCTTCCAGCGCGCGCCAGCAGGTCTCCAGCATCATCCGCTGCTGCGGATCAAGCAGCTGCGCTTCCACCGGCGAGATGCGGAAAAACGCCGCGTCGAACAGCTCGAGATCGTCGAGGTAGGCGCCGAACCGGCACGCGGGGCTCTGCACGCCAGCGTCGGGGAAGAGCGCACCGATACGGCCGACGCCGGAGCCGGGATCCCCTTCGATCACGCCGCTCTCGCCCGCCTCCAGCATGCGCCAGAAGGCGGAAAGCCCCTCCGCGCCTGGAAACCGGCAGGCCATTCCGACGATCGCCACGGGCTCGTTCGACCCGTAAATGTCCGGCGCGCGACCCTCGTCAGGACGGCGCGCGTCGTCGGCGGGGCTGCAAGCCCCGTCTCGTTCCGTCATCGCGGTTCTCCCTCGGTGAGGAGGACGGTACGAACCATCTCAATGAACATATAGCCGCAGTCAGCATACATACACCCTGCGGCCCGGGTTTGCGGGGGATCATTTTGCCTGTTCGCCCGGTGCCGGCGCAGCCACCCGGATCGTGACGATGTCGGTGCCGTGATACTGCTGGTGCCGGACGGAGGACGCGAACCGGCGCGCTCCCTATAACCTATTTATATTCAATATGTTGTATCTTCTTCTGTCGAAGACGAGGCAAAGTCGGGCGCCCTCTACCCGCGTTCGTCGATGGGGATGTAGGCGCGGGCTTCGGGCCCGGTGTAGAGCAGGCGCGGGCGGATCAGGATGTTGTTCTCGAGCTGCTCCATCGCCTGCACGGTCCAGCCCGGAATTCGGCCGATGGCGAAGATGGGCACGAACAGGTCCTCCGGGATCCCGTGCAGGTAGTAGACGACGCCCGCGTAGAAATCGACGTTCACGTTGACGCCGTGCCGCGCGTAGGGGCGCATCGCCTCGACCAGCGCTTCCAGGATCGCGTGCCAGTGGGGCTCCCCCATCTCCTCGGAGAGCCGCCTCACGCCCTCGCGCATGTGCCGGGCGCGGGGGTCCTCGGCCCGGTAGACGCGGTGGCCGAAGCCCATGATCGGCTCGCGCGCCTTGCGTTTCGCCTTGACGTAGGCCGCCGCCCCGGCCGGATCGCCGATCTCCCTCGCCATGCGCATCACGTTCTCGGCCGCGCCGCCGTGGGCAGGGCCCGAGAGCGCGGCCACCGCCGCGGTGACGCCCGCGTGCAGGTTCGCATCGGTGCTGACCACGACCCTCGCGGTGAACGAGGACGCGTTGGAGCCGTGCTCGGCGTGCAGCACCATGTCGGTGTCCATCAGCGCGCACGCGTCCGCGCTCGGCGCCTCGCCCTTGAGCATGTAGAGGAAGTTCGCGGCATGGCCGAGGTCCGCGCTGGCCGGCACGGGCTCGCGGCCCTGGCGGATGTGGTGGTGCGCGGTGACGATCATCGGCACCTGCGAGGTAAGCCGGATGCCCTTGCGCCGCGTCGCCTCGAGCGTGTTGTCGCCGGTCTCGGGATCGAACGCCGCGAGCGCGGAGACGGTCGTCCGCAGCACGTCCATGGGGTGCGAGTCCTTCACCGCGCGGATGATGTCGCAGACCGCGCCGGGCAGCGTGCGGGCCTCCTTCAACGCAGCGTCGAACGAGTCGAGGGCCGCGCGCGTCGGCAGCTCGCCGTGGAGCAGGAGGTAGGCGGTCTCCTCGAACGACGAGTGCTCCGCGAGGTCGTGAATGGAGTAGCCGCAGTAGCGCAGCTCGCCGGCCCGGCCGTCGATGAGTGTGGTGGGCGAGCGGTCGAAGCAGAGATCCTTGAGGCCGCGATGCACCTCGGGCTGGTTCGCATCGGTCATGGTCATCTCCCCTTCGGCCTGTCGCCTGACTGAATCTAGCCGGTGCGGCCGGCCGCGCAATCGCGCTGGTGCTTAACCGGTGGCCGTTCGCAGCGCGCGCCCGACTCCGGACGGCGTGTCGAGCACCGCGACGCCGGCCGCTTCCAGAGCCGCACGCTTGGACGCATGGGTGCCCTTGTCACCCATGACGATGGCGCCGGCGTGACCCATCTTCTTGCCCGCAGGCGCTGCGCTGCCCGCGATGAAGGCCGCGACGGGCTTGGACATGGTGCGCGCGTACTCCGCCGCATCCTCCTCCATCGCCCCGCCGATCTCGCCCACGATCACGACCACGTCGGTGCGCTCGTCGGCATCGAGCTGCTCCAGCGCGTCGCGGGTGGTCGTGCCGACGATCGGGTCGCCGCCGATGCCGATGAAGGCCGATTGCCCGAAGCCCGCCTGCACGATGTTGAGGCAGATCAGCGTGCCGAGGCTGCCGCTGCGGGAGATCACGCCCACGCGGCCGGGCCGGAAGATGCCGCTCTCGAAGGCCGGCATGAAGCCGACGAAGCACGCGCCGGGCGTGACCAGGCCGGCGGTGTTGGGGCCGACGACGGCGGCGCCGTTGGCGCGCGCCATCGCCAGCACCTCCATCACGTCGTGTACCGGCACGTGCTCGGTCAGGATGACGAGGCTCCGGCAGCCCGCCTCGATCGCGTCCCGCGCCGCCGCCTTCACGCCGAGCGGCGGGATGAACTGGACCGCGAGGTCGAAGCCGGCATCGCGCATCGCCTCGCCCGCGGTCGCGAACACGGGCACGCCGCAATGCCGGGTGCCGGCCTTCTTCGGGTTGACGCCGGCCACGACGCGGGTGCCGTAGGCCTGCATGCGCTCGGTCCAGAACGTGCCCTGCCGGCCCGTGATCCCCTGGACGAGGACGCGCTCCGCGCCTGCCACGATCATGGCGGGCCGCCCGCGTGCCCAGCCGCGGCGACGGCGGCGACGATGGCCTCGTCCATGGTCTCGTAGGGGTCCACGCCGAGACGTTCGCGCAGCATGGCCCGCGCCTCGGCCGAGCCCGTGCCGTGCACGCTGAAGAAGACCGGGATGGTGGGGCCGAGCGCCTCCCAGGCGTCGAGCATGCCTGCGACCATCACGTCGGTGCGGGCGAAGGCGCCGCAGAAGTTGACCAGCAGGCAGCGCACCCTCGGGTTGTCGAGCACGAGCTCCAGCGCCGGCCGGGCCTTCGTGTATGCGGCCCCGCCGATCTCCAGGAAATTCGCCGGCCGCCCGCCGTGGTGCGCGATCACGTCCATGGTGGTCATAGTGAGCCCGGCGCCGTTGGCGAGCACGCCGATGTCGCCGTCCAGCTCGATGTATTTGAGACCCTGGGCCTGCCCGCGCGCCTCCAGCGCCGTGAGCGGGTCCGGGCTCCCGGTGGCCGCGAGCGCCTGCCTGCGCTGGATGCCGGAATCGTCGAGGGTGAGCTTGCAGTCGAGCGCGACCAGCCGCCCGTCCGCGAGCCGCGCCAGCGGATTCACCTCGAGCAGCTCGGCGTCGTTCTCGCGCCAGGCGCGGTAGAGCGCGGCGAGGGTCTCGGCGACCGGCTCCTCCGCCTCGCTGAGGCCGAGGCCGCCCAGCATCGCGCGCGCGGCGGCGAAGTCGAAGCCGTGCAGGATGTCGACCTGCGTCTGCCGCAGCCGGTCCGGCGCCGTGGCCGCGATTTCCTCGACGTCCATACCGCCCTCGGGCGAGAACATCACGAGCGGCCCCTTGGAGGCCGCATCGCCCAGCACCGCCGCGTAGTACTCCGCCGCGATCTCTGCCCGCTCCTCCACGAGCACCGAGGCGACACGGTGCCCCGCGATCTCCATGCCGAGGATCGCCCTTGCCGCGTCGTGCGCGGCGCGGGGATCGTCCGCCGTCAGGATGCCGCCAGCCTTGCCGCGCTTGCCCGCCGGGACCTGGGCCTTGATCACCACGGGCACCGCGAGCTGCGCCGCCGCGTCTTCCGCCTCGCCTGCGCTCCGGGCCAGGCGCCCGCGCGGGACGGAAATCCCCGCCGCGTGCAGCAGAGGCTTCGCCGCGTGCTCCTCGAAGTTCACGATGCCTGGTTCCGAATGGCGCTCCGGCCCGCGCCTACTTGCCGTACTTCGCCCAGTAGGCGCCGAACAGCGCCTGCTCGCTGGGCCTGTCCTCGGGGATCGGCACCGCGAGGTGGGTGATGTTGAGGAAGTGCCGGTAGTTCAGGTTCTCGCTGATGCTGTTGCCCTGCCAGGTGCCGCAGCCCATAGAGAGCGTGAAGTTGAGCCCGCTGTCGAAGCCGCCGCCGTTGCCGAAGGTGTGCGCCATGTTCACCAGGACGCGCGCGGTGTCGAGCTCTTCCGCGAGCCTGCGCGCCTGCGCGTGCTCCTGCGTGTGGATACCGACAGAGTGGCCGAGGCCCTTGACCGCCATGATCGCGCGGACCCTGTCCATGGCGTCGTCGAAGGTGCGCGCACGGTAGACGGTGAGCACCAGGGCGAGCTTCTCGTCGGAGAACGGATGGTCGCGGCCGGCGCCGGTCTCCTCGACCATGAAGAACTTCGCGCCCTGCGCGCGTTCGCCGAGACCGCACGCCGCGGCGAAGACGGAAAAATCCTTGGCGATGACATCGCGGTTGAGCTTGCCGTCCACCCAGAGGGTGTCCTGGATCGCGTCCTTTTCCGCCGCGTCCGCCAGGTAGCCGCCGGCGCGTTGCAGCGCCGCCAGCGCATCGTCGTAGACGTCTGCCAGGACGATCGCCGCGTTCTCGGACGAGCACGAGGTCGCGTTGTCGAAGCACTTGGAGGCCGCGATCTTCGCCGCCGCTCCGTCGAGGTCCGCGCTGGAATCGACGATGACCGGGACGTTGCCCGCGCCGACCCCGATGGCCGGCGTGCCGCTGCGGTAGGCGGCGCGCACGTTGCTCTGCGAGCCGGTGACGACCACCAGGTCGCAGGCCGCCATGAGCGCGTGGGTGAGCGCCTTGTCCACCGGGGCGGGGAGCACCTGCACCAGGTCAGCCGGCGCGCCGATTTTCCGGAGTTCCGCCCGCATCAGCTCGACCGTCCGCGTGGTCGTCGCGAGGCCGGCGGGCGAGGGCGCGATGACGATGGCGTTGCGGCCCTTGAGCGCCATCATCGACTTGTTGACCGGCGTCGCAGCGGGATTGGTCGACGGCGTCACGGCACCGACCACGCCGACCGGCTTCGCGTACTTCACGAGCCCGAGCTCCGGCTGCTCCTCGATGATGCCGACGGTCTTCGCCCGCATGAGGTCGCGCAGCGTGCCAAAAGTCTTGCGCTGGTTCTTGACGACCTTGTCGGCGGCGTTGCCGAGACCGGTGTCGTCCACCGCCATCGCGGCCAGCGCCTCGGCGTGGCCCGGCTTGTAGAGCGACCACGCGAGCGCGGTCACCGCCTCGTCGACCCGCGCCTGGTCCGAGCCCGCGAAGGCCTCCATGGCCGTGCGCGCGCGGCGGACCAGCGCACCCACGATGGCGACCGGGTCGCGCTCGAACACGTCGGCTTGGGCGGGTTGGCTCATCGCAGAATCGGCTCCTCGAACCGCGGGGGTGGCACGCCACGTGTGCCGGCCGCGCTCGGAGCGGAACTTGATGCAGATGCCGGCTCCGAATCAAGTATCTTACGCGCCCCGGGGCGGACGTGCAGCGCGCGTCAGTCCCGGCCGCTCTCAGCTCCGTCGTTCGGGAGGGCGGCAGCGGCCTCGGAAGCGGCCGGCCAGGTGTCGCTCAGGCGGTAGCCCTCCGGCCAGGGATCGCGCGGGTCGAGGTGGAGCTGGGTCGTGCCGGTCACCCACGCGCGGCCGGAGACGGACGGCAGGATCGCCGGGCTCCCGGCTACCGTCGTCTCGCCCTCGATGCGGCAGTCGAAGACGGAATCGATGATCGACACGCCGCGAAAGCGCTCGCCGAGCCCGAGCGCCCCCCGCGCGTGCAGCACGGCCATGCGCGCTGAGCAGCCGGTGCCCGTCGGGCATCGGTCGATCTTGCCCGGCCGGATCACGACGGCGTTGCGGCCGACCGCCACGCCGCCCGTGTGCTCGACCGGGGCCGCGATCTGGCAGAACGAGATGTGTCGCCAGTCCGGGTTCTCGGGATGGACGAAGCCGAGCTGCTCGTTGGCGGCGCGGGTGATGCGGATGCCGGCCTCGACGATGTCCCGCGCTTCGTCCGGGCTGAGCGCGAAGCCGAGCGCGCCCGAGTCCACGATCACGAAGCTGTCGCCGCCGTAAGCCGTGTCTGCCGTGAGCGTGCCCAGCCCCTCGACCTCCAGCGCAGCGCCGAGCCGGGCGGCGAATGACGGCACGTTGTGCACGCGGACGGACTCGACGTGGCCGTCGCGGCACGCCGCGTGGACGCGGATCAGGCCGCCGGGGGCCTCCAGAACCATCACCGTCTCCGGCTCGGTCATCGGCAGGATGCCGGTCTCCAGCAGCACCGTGGCGACGCAGAGGCTGTTCGAGCCGGACATGGGCGGCGTGTCCTCGGGCTCCATGATGATGAAGCCCATGGCGGCGCGCGGGTCCTTGGGCGGCACCAGCAAATTGACGTGGCGGAAGACCCCGCCTCTGGGCTCGTTCAGGACGAAGCGGCGGAGCGACCGGTCGCGGGCGATGAAGCGGGACTGCTCCCAGAGCGTCTCACCGGGCGGCGGGGCGACGCCGCCGATAATGACGTCGCCCACCTCGCCCTCCGCATGGCAGCCGACGATCTGCACCAGGCGTTGCGATCGCATCGTTCAGACCCCCGATAACGTTGATGGCCGCGTCGGTCTCCCGGCCGGGAACGCCGGTCAGCCCCCGCGCCCCGGAGCGTTTCCGCTTTACACGGAAACACGCACGCTTGATGCTAAGTAGCTGATTCGATTGCGATGATCTACCGTTTCTATTGCCATCGGGCGCGGAATTCAAGTCGGTTCCGCACTTCGCTGCAACAGATCAGAGACGCGCGATCATGCCGCCCATCCGCCGCGTCCAGCTCCGGGTCATGCTCTCCGGCGCCAGGCGCTACTTCATCCACAGCCAGCAGAAGCCGCGCACCCTGGCAGTGAACCGGGCCTGCCTCCGCCGCCAGATTCTGTCCTTCTTCGCGGGCTCAACGCGACGCCTGCCGCTGCCAACCGCTCGGCGCAGATCCTCTCGGTCATCATGCGGCAGGCCAAGGTCTGGGGATACCGCCCGGAGGACAGCAACCCCTGCGCCGGCATCCACCGCTATGCCAGCGTGGCGGTGCTCGAGTATTGGCGAGCAGCGCCGCTGCCTTGTCGCCCCGCTCCAGCGTGCCGAGCCGCTCCAGGCGGCGTGCCGTCAGCTGTGCGTTCAGAGCCTCCAGATCGGGCACCTTCGGGATCGGCACCATGAACGTGCGCCGCGCCGTCTTCACCAGGTCAGCTGTGCAACGGCCGGGTGGTTTCCCGCAGGATATCGGCGAAGGTCTCGGTTACCAGCGTCAGCTGCACGCCGCGGCGAATTACCAGCTCGATCCTCGTGTTGAGGCGGTAGGTCGCGGGGAGGATGCTGCGCATACGACCGCTCTCCACCCACCGTTCGGCATAGGAGACGGGTAGATAGCCGATGTGCCAGCCCGACAGGATGAAGAACGCCACGCCTTCGATCTGGCGTGCCGCCGCGCTGGACGGCAGATCTCCGGTGAGCGGCGCAACCTGGCGCTCGGACAGGTAGGCACGGTGAGCGAGGTCGGCCGCGAGCAGGTCGTCGGGGCCGAGCTCCTGCGGGGCCCGGTCGAAGAGCGCGTGACCCTGGCCGCAGTAAAGTTCCACCGGATCGTCGTAGAGCGCCTCGTAGACCAGACCCGGCCGGCGCTGGTGGAAGACGCCGATCCCCAGGTTGACCCTGTTCTCAAGGACGGCGCGCTCGATCTCGTCGGGGGCCAGCGTGTGGAAGTGAATGTGGACCTGCCGGGCCCTGCCCCTGAAGATCCGAAGCACATCGGCCATTGGATAGCCACGCTCGGTGGCCCAGTTGTCGATCACGGCGATCGAGAGGTCACCGACCAGTTCGCCGCGCAGCGCGCCCACGGTCGTGCGGAAACTCTCCAGCGCTGTCGCGAGGTGCTGGGATGCCTCGTAGACGATCCGGCCCTTGTCTGTCAGGCGGAAACCGGCCCGCCCCCGTTGGCAAAGGCGCATGCCGAGGCGCTTCTCCAGATCGCTAATCTGGCGGCTGATGGTGGACTGGCCGACGTTCAGGGCAACCTGCGCCGCAGCGAACCCGCCGCACTCCACGACCGTCATGAAGACCGCGAGCATGTGGAGATCGGCCTTGTGGAGACGCGGGGTCGTCGGGGTTCCTGACGGAATCATTCTTTCCTATATCTGCATATTAACATTCCTTAAATGGTGTTTTTTCTAACTGAAGGCAACCCTACCATCATTCAAGTACGAGGGGATCGCAGCGGAGGCGACACCATGCCTCAAGGCGACGCGGGTCGCGGTGGCGAGCGACGAGGTGCCCGAGCACGCAATCGGCGTGAGGTTCGGGGCGCGCTGGCAGAGAGCCGCGCGGCGCGCCGTGGCGGCGGACGGTGGCTCTAACCTGATGAACCGAAGGAGAATACGATGAAGTTAATCAAGTGGCGCCGGAGCTTGTATGCGGCCCTGCTTCTCATCGGCATTTCGCCCGTCATCGGCACTACTTCAGCGCAGACTGCCGATGTCGTCATCGGCGTTCCAAATTGGCCGTCGGCGGCGGCAACGGCCAGCGTCCTCAAGGTAGTGCTGGAGGACAACCTCGGACTGGAAGTGGAGCTTCAGAACGGCACCAATCCCGTCATCTTCGAGGCAATGGACACGGGCAGCATGCACGTGCATCCGGAAGTCTGGCTGCCCAACCAGACCAACCTGCACGACAAGTATGTCAACTCGAAGGGGACCGTCAGGATGAGCCCCAACGGCGTGCCCTCGTTTCAGGGCATGTGCGTGACGAAAGCAAGCGCCGACCGTACCGGCATCACCAAGGTTGCCGATCTTGCCGACCCCGACATGGCGAGGAACTTCGACTCGAACGGTGACGGCCTGGGCGAAGTGTGGGTCGGGGCGTCGGGCTGGGCCTCGACCAATATCGAGAAGATCCGCGCCAAGAGCTACGGGTACGACGAGACCATGGAGCTGTTGGAAATGGACGAGGCGCTGGCCATGGCCGATGTCGACGCCGCGGTCGCGAAGGACGCCAACCACGTGTTCTATTGCTATACGCCCAACCACATGTTCGCACTCTACGATCTGGTCATCCTGGATGAGCCCGCGTACGACGCGTCAAAGTGGGTGGTCATTCAGCCCACCGACGATCCGGAATGGTTGGAGAAGTCGAGTGCTCCGGTCGCCTGGGATCTGGCCTATCTGCACGTGCACTACGCAGCATCCCTGGAGGAGACGCATCCGGAGGCCGCGGCATTGCTGAGCAAGATCGCGCTGACCACCGACCAGGTGTCCCATATGACATTCGGCCTCGTGGTCGAGAAGATGAGCGCGGCCGACTACGCCGTGCAGTGGGCAAAGGACAACGCAGAACTCGTCGATTCATGGATGAAGTAGGGTTCCGGCCATCGCTCCGAGCGCCATCGACCAATGGTCTCCCAAGCGATTGTTGACGGACTGCTCGCGAGGAAAAGTTCATATCGACGGGGGTAGTTCATACCGGAGCGAGGCTGGGGGAGAAGGGCGACACTGTGGCATCGCCCTTCTCTTTCTTTGGACGGCCGCGTTTGCCGTCACTGTGATAGCCGGCGATGGACATCCGTGGCCCAACCTTCACCATCGCCTGGAATGAGTGCCAGCTGCGCCACCCGCACCGGCCGCTTTCGGCCCTTGCTCGGCGATTGTTCGCCGAAGCTGTTACGCGTCTTCCCGGTATAGCGCCTGACACAGGCAATGGACGCCGCCGCCGCCGAGCGTGAACATCGACATGTCTGGATCGTACACTTCGAACCCCATTGCGCGCATACGCGCGTTCAAGTCCTTTGCCCCGCGCATCGAGAGCACGCGATCGTTGCCGAGCGCCACGAGGTTGACGCCGAGGTTCTTGGCTTCCGCATAGCCGACCTCCACGAAATCGAAGCCGCGCCCGCGCAAGAGCGCCAACAGCCAATCTTCCATCGCGTCAACACACGCCACCAGCAACTTCGGCGCAAGCGGCACCACCAGGCCGTCCATGTGCACGAACTCCCGCGAGATGGGTGCCACCACCGCCTCCCATCCCTGCTCCCGCACCCACGCCGCGACTTGCTCGGAACCCTCGCGTTCCGAGCGCTCGCCGCTCCAACCGATCAGAACGAAGCCTGGCTCGAGAATATTAAAATCGCCGCCCTCGAAGTGGCCGGCCGTGGCGTAGCGCCAAATCGGAATGTCGTTGCTCTCATAGAATTGGATGGCGGTCACGTAGTCGGCACGCCGGCTCTTGAGCTGCATATGACAGATGAGCGCGCCCCAGGGGGTCATCGCGCTCGAATCTCGCGCGAAGAAATTTCGGTGCAGAGTTTCGTCGGCGTCCAGGTAGTGGCACGCGACACCGTTGGATTCGTAGATCGAGACCATCTCTGCGTGCTGCGACATGGCCGTCTGGAGATTGAATTCGACGCCTGTCTGCTGCCGGTTATTCAGCGTCCTCATTGTGATTGGACCGGCGTCGATCCAACGGTAGAATACGGGCGATCCCAACAGAACGTCTTTGAGAGTCCCGTAGTCATTGTTGATCCCCCAGCGATGTGTACTGGCAGTCATGATCTCCTCATCCCAGAGTCTATTATGACCAGGAGTATGCCACAGACCGGCTCACATAATCAAGGAATAACGGTTGATTATCGTTGGTCATCACGTGAATTAATCGATTCTCAGTGCCTCTGAAGAGCGGGCGTTCATCATGTGCTTTGCAAGACGATCAATTGTGAATGTCTAAGCTAATGAGAGAGTAGATAAATGGCCGTTCGACGGGTTTCAGCTCTCATAAAGGCGCGTAGAAGCCTTACCGGAGGCATAGAAATTGAGTGAACCGGTCATCAGATTGCAGGGTGTATGGAAAATATTCGGCGCCCGGGTCGAGGACGCAATGCAGGCGATCACGCAGGAGGGTCTCTCCAAGGCGCAGGCGCTCGAGCAGTTCGGATGCGTCGTCGGCATCGCGGATTGCTCGTTCGAGGTCCCGCGCGGCGAGATTTTCTGCGTCATGGGCCTGTCGGGCTCCGGCAAGTCGACCATGGTGCGCCACATCAATCGGCTGATCGAGCCGACCTCCGGCCGCATCGAAGTGCTGGGGCGGGACGTACTCGCGCTCGGCGAAGGCGAGTTGAGGAAGCTGCGCGCCGCCCAGATCGGCATGGTGTTCCAGCACATGGCGCTGTTTCCCCACCGCACGGTCCGGGACAACGTCGCGTTCCCGCTGCAGGTGCAGGGCCAGCCGAAAGCGACGCGGTGGGAGGTCTCACAGCGCTGCCTCAGCCTCGTCAATCTCGACGGCTACGAGGACCGCTTCCCGAGCGAGCTGTCGGGCGGCATGCAGCAACGGGTCGGTCTCGCCCGGGCACTCGCGTCGGACCCCGAGATCCTGCTGATGGATGAGCCGTTCTCCGCGTTGGACCCGCTAATTCGGCGGCGGCTTCAAGAGCAGTTCATGACGCTCTCGGCCGAGCTGAACAAGACGACGGTCTTCATCACGCACGATCTGGACGAGGCGATCCGCATCGGCAGCCGAATCGCGATCATGAATGACGGCCGGATCGTGCAGATCGGCACGCCTGAAGAGATCGTCACCAACCCGATCGACGACTACGTGCGGGACTTCGTCGAAGGCATCTCCACGCTGAAGCTGGTGTTCGCCCACACCATCATGGAGCGGATCGGGGAGTACCGGCCGCGCACCGGCGAAGACCTCAGCCGGGCACCGAGGGCCGCGCACGACGTCGATTTGAGTGAACTCATCGACTTATCCACCACGACCGATCAGCCCATCGTGATCACGGACGGCGGCACGGATGTCGGCGTCGTCGACAAGGCGACGCTCCTCAAGGGAATCAAGGGCGGTAACGACTGATGCAAGAGAGCGGATATTCCGAGCAGCCGGCCGAGCTCGCCAGCTCGACCGCCAATTTCGTTCATACCCGCCAAGCGTACTATGGCCGGGAGTTCGAGAAGATTCAGGCGGCCACCCGCTTTCCCTGGTCGTGGAATTGGGTAGCCGCTGTCGCCGGGCCTTTCTGGGGCGCATCCCGCGGCCTGTGGGGATACTTCTGGACGTTCCTGATCCTTGAAGTTCTCGCACTCGTCCAGATCGGCAGGGGTTGGTGGGGCGATCTGGGGGCGGACAAGCTCGCCCGCTTGGAGAGGCTCTCCCTCAAGTCCGACGAGTTCATGGCCAAGTACGAGGCGGCGATGCTCGCCGGCGATCCGGATGCGATTTCATACCTCAATCGCGCAGAGAACCTTGAAAAGATCGCCGTCCGTGTCGCCGAAGAGGCCGCGCTCGCCGCCCAGGGTGCGACGACGATACTTCTCACAGGCCTCGCCCTGTTCATCGCCTTGCGCCTGGTGCAGGGCTTCTACGCCAACATGCGCTATGAGAAGCAGTATCTGCGCTGGAGAGCGAATCCCTCCAGAACGGCCGCGGGCGTGAGTTGGATACGGGGGGGTCTCGGCGCCCTGCTGTGGCTGGCGATCGTGCCGCTCACGCTCTACCGCTTCACCGTCGGCAACATCGATCCCGAGCTCGAACCCTACGTCGCCGGCGTTCCGATCGAGAAAGGGTCCTACTACGCGCCCGTGTCCGATTGGCTGGACTCAGGCTTCGACTGGTTGTCGATCGAGGGCGCCGGTGTCTTCGACGGTATCGTCGCCGCGATCAGCGCGGTCGTGGGCGCACTCGAGACTGTGCTGGTCGATGCGCCGTGGCCGGTGGTCATGACGGTCATCGTCGTTCTCGCGTGGCGGCTGGCCGGCCCCCGCGTCGCGGTGTTCACCGGTGCCGCGCTCGCCTACCTGGCCCTCTTCGGCCTGTGGGAGACCAGCATGGTGACAGTGGCCCTGCTCGGCGCCGCCGCCTTCCTCTGCGTGTTGTTCGGGATTCCGCTCGGGATCTGGTTCGGTAAGAACCAGAGGGCCTACAACGCGGCACAGCCGGTGCTCGACTTCATGCAGACGATGCCGGCGTTCGTCTACCTGATCCCAATCATCGCCTTCTTCGGCACGGGCAAGCCGCCGGGGGTGCTGGCGACTCTCGTGTTCGGGATGCCGCCCGTCATACGGCTGACCGCGCTCGGCATCCGCGGCGTGCCGGAGAGCACCAAGGAGGCCGCCATCGCCTTCGGCTGCACCCGGTGGACGCTGCTCAAGGACGTCGAGCTGCCGCTCGCGATGCCGTCGATCATGACCGGGGTCAATCAGACTATCCTGATGTGCCTGTCGATGGTGGTGATCGCCTCGCTGATCGGCGCAAAGGGCCTGGGGCAGGACGTGCTCATCGCGCTCCAGTACGCGGCCAAGGGGCAGGGCATGCTGGCCGGCCTCGCGATCCTGTTCTGCGCGATGGTCATCGACCGCATCATCCAGGGGCACTACAAGCGCTCGGCCTCGCATCAGAGACCTGGGCGATAGCGCGCCTCGCCGCCGCTGTGGTTCGGCGCCCAAGCCTGACCCCTCGCAACCAGGTAATATCAATGGGTTCGCGCCGATCGGCGTCCAATCTGCGGGGTGAACAACAGTCCCGGGAATCTCCCCGCCGCTCGGTCAGAATCAGCAGGGGATGCCGGGCAGCAGGCAGGCGTGCGCCGGCGCCGATCCGCCGATCATCACGACGGTCGTGGTGACGACGGCGACCGCCGCGACGATGGCGATGAAGGCGGCGGTACGCAGCCGGACGTTCCTGCTTCCGCTATCACTGCGTTGTCCGTTCGTGCAGGCGATTGCTTGCTCTTGCGTGTTCATCGTTGCCTCCTGATTGCGTCGGTTTCGCCTGAGAGCAACCTGGAGGGACAGGTCAATAATGTCCAATACCGTATTTGTTTCATGTTCATAACAAA
>LXNI01001126.1_pt1 | contig 25440 bp, 19 predicted proteins | sample 809091 | NCBI WGS metagenome assembly LXNI01 (sample SAMN04870527, study PRJNA318959) | sponge metagenome | biome: 01000161; feature: marine sponge reef; material: water | host: Sarcotragus foetidus | place: Greece: Milos, Mediterranean Sea | collected 2013-05-29 | depth 5-7 m | reverse complement strand
CGACCCCTTTGGTCGATTACTCGCGGTCGGAATCCTCTCGATGCTGCTGTTCCAGGTGTTTCAGAACATCGGTATGACGATCGGCATCATGCCGATCACCGGTATCCCCCTGCCGCTCATGAGCCACGGCGGTTCGGGCACCATCACCGCCTTCGCTGCGGTCGGCATCGTCATCAGCGTCGGTTCTCGCCGCTACGCCCTCTAGCGCTTCATCATCTGCGGGGAACGGTAGCGTTGATGGGGAAATGACAACACTGTGGCCTCGGCTCGAGCCCCTGCTGCCACGTGTCTCTAAGCCGGCTCGGTATATCGGCTGCGAGGACGGGATGCAGCAACCGACCCTCGGCCCCCATCTCACTTCGTGGTTGCTGACCTACCCCGACACCTACGAGGTCGGCCTGCCCAACCAGGGTCTGCAGATCCTCTATGAGCTGTTGAACGAACGCCCGGATTCCAGTGCTGAGCGGACGTACGCACCTTGGATCGACCTCGAGGCCGAAATGCGGGCCCACGGGTTGCCGCTGTTCTCGGTGGACACCCACCGGGCGGCAGGCGAATTTGACGTCATCGCCTTCAACCTCTCGGCTGAACTCGTCTACACCAACGTGCTCAACTGCATCGACTTGGCCGGGCTAGAGGTGAGGTCATCTCGGCGCAACGACGCCGATCCGCTGATCGGCGCCGGAGGGCATTGCGCGTTCAACCCCGAGCCGCTGGCCGATTTCGTTGATTTCTTCGTGGTCGGCGACGGCGAGGAAGTGGTCGGCGAGATCACCGAAGTGGTGGGCGCGTGGAAGCGCGACGGCAAGCGGGCTGGCACTCGCGAAGGCGTGCTGCGAGAGCTGGCCGGCATCGAGGGCGTGTACGTGCCGGCGATGTACGACGTGGCCTATGACGGAGCGGCGCTCGTCGAGGTGACCCCGAAGTACCCCGACGTGCCGCCGCTGGTTGCCAAGCGGACGGTTGCAGACCTCGCCGACTGGCCCTATCCCCGCCAGCAATTGGTGCCGGTCACTGAGGTGGTGCACGACCGACTGTCGGTTGAGGTGTTCCGGGGCTGCACGCGGGGTTGTCGTTTCTGCCAGGCGGGCATGATCACCCGGCCGGTACGCGAGCGGCCCGCCGCGCAAGTGCGCGAGATGATCAGCACCGGCCTCGAGCGCAGTGGGTATGACGAGGTCAGCCTGATGTCGCTGTCCACCGCTGACTACAGCGGGATCGCCGAACTCGTCCGCGATACCGTCTCCGCAGGCGCCTTGGAGACTGCGGGTGTTGATGCGAATCGCATCAGCGTCTCGCTGCCCAGCCTGCGGGTGGATGCCTTCACTGTTGACGTAGCGGCTCAAGTGTCACGCGCACGCCGCACAGGGCTCACCTTCGCGCCCGAAGCGGGTTCATGGCGACTCCGTCAGATCATCAACAAGCTCATCACCGAAGAAGACCTGTACGGTGCCGTGCGCTCGGCATACAGCCAGGGCTGGCACCGCATGAAGCTGTACTTTCTCACGGGTCTGCCTTCGGAGATGGACCCAGACACCGAGGCCATCGCTCACTTGGCCGAAACGTGCGCTCGCATCGGGCAGGAGTACACGAAGCGGGCGTCGGTGACGGTCTCGCTGGGGGGCTTCGTGCCCAAGCCGCACACGCCGTTTCAGTGGTTCGGGCAGAACCCGCCCGACGAGCTGGCCCGCAAGGTGCGGCTGGTGCGCGCCGCGCTGGGCCGCAACCGTCGCGTGCAATTGAAGTGGCATGACCCGGCCGCTTCGACCGCTGAGGGAATTGCCAGCCGGGGTGACCGCCGGGTGGGTGCGGTCATCGAACACGTCTGGCGCAGGAGCGGCACGTTCCAGGAATGGAGCGAGCGCTTCGACTTGGGCCTGTGGGAAGAGGCAATGGCAGCGAACGGCCTCAGCCTCGACTGGTACGTGTACCGCCACCGAGGCGAATCTGAGGTGCTGCCCTGGGACCACATCGGTGCCGGGCTGCATCGTGACTTTCTGTGGCAAGACTGGCAGGACGCCCTGGCTGGGCATGGCCTGCCTGACTGCCGATGGACCCCGTGCTACGACTGCGGGGCCTGTACTGAATATGGGATCGAGCACATAGTTGCGTCCCCCGTCGCCCCCAATGGCGGCAGTCAGGGGACGGGACAGGATCTCGCGACCGGCCATCTGGTGCCGGTCGAGCTGCGTCCCCGCCGGCTGGCGAGCGCAGGTGCATCGGCGGGGGGTGGCGCATGAAGATGCGCAGGCCCCCAACGCCGGTGCTGAGCCGAAGTGCCGCTCCCACCCAAGCGGGTGGGAGACGGCGTTGAGGCTGCGCGTCCGCTTTTCCAAGACCGGAAAGATCCGGTTTATCGGCCATCGCGATGTCGCTCGGGTGACCGAGCGCGCTGTGCGCAGGGTCGGTCTGCCCGTGGCGTACAGCGAAGGCTTCTCACCTCGCATGAAGATGAGCTTCGGTTTGGCGTTGCCGACCGGGTATGAGTCTGACGGCGAGTTTGTCGAGCTGCCGCTGATTGCGGACGCGGTCGTCGAAGGGAGTCCCCCCGGCGGCGACGACCGGGGTGTTTCGGGGCCCGTGATCGTCTGCCAGACCGATACCCACAGATCCTGCGAGCTCGAGCCGGTGTCGGCCGCCGCCAGCTACTGCACCGTTGCGGAGGCACTCAGCGAGGCGTTGCCGGTCGGCATGGAGGTGTCGGCGGCAGTTCTGGCCGACGGCCGCGGTCCGTCGCTGCAGGCGGCAACTCGCTGGTGCGGCTGGCAGTTCGACATCGTGGGACTCGATCCGGCTGCGGCGGAGAAAGCAGTTGCAGAGTTCCTCGCCGCCGGTACCGTCGTGACTGAACGGGTGCACAAAGGCGAGACCGTGAGTTCGAATGTCCGACCCAGCGTTGAGGTGCTGCAGGTGGTCGGATGCTCGGATCGGGGAGCGGTGCTGAGCGCCGAGCTGTCAGCGACGCCTCGGGTGGTGCGCCCCAGCGAACTGGTGCCTGCGCTTGCGCCGGCACATGAAATGGGCATTGCCCGAAGAACACATCAATGGACGTGTGGCGCAGCGGGACGAGCCGAACCGGCCGTGCCTGCCATGTGCGCCCAGAAACATAAGGAACTCATCAGTGGATGAATCAACACTGAACGACACAACAGACAACACTCAGGACAAATCAAAAGAGAATCCGACCCAGAAGAATCCCACCCAGAAGAATCCGACCCAGAAGAATTCGACAGCCCGCAATCCAGCCGAGAACAGTTCGACGCAAACCAATGCGGCAGAACCGGCACCCGCTGTTCGCAAGCGCCGACTGGTCGCACGCACGAGCGACGACAAGGTTGGCGCGCCCGAACCAGGATTGAGTTCTGCGGCACCAACAGCAGCGGCTTCTCCGCAGCAGACCAAGCGCAAGCGGGCAGTGACGGCACCGGACAAGCCCGCGTCGGGGTCTCATGTCAAGTCGGAGCCCAAGTCGGAGCCCAAGGCGAAGTCCCAAACCAGGGGGAAGTCGGAGCCCAAGGGAAGAACGAAGTCCGATCCGGCATCACCGGAGTCTGAGCTCGCGAAACCTCCGGTCCCGCCGGTTCCGCCACCGGCGCGCAAGCCTCAGATCGGCGACAGGCGCCCGGCACCCTCCCAGCAGGCACCCGAGAGCGAGGGCGCTGGCGGGCGCCGACGGCGCAGGCGCGGCGGGCGGGGGCGCGGCGGGCGCGGCCGATCCGGCGAGGCCGCCTCGACGACCACCGAGACCCGGAACGGTTCCCATGCGCCGGTCGAGGCGATCCTGGCCGATCAGCAGCCGCTCGAACTCGACGATGAACAGCTCACCGAGCGACGCGGCAAGTATCGCAACGGCAAGCCGCTCGGCCGATACCGGATGTGCGTCCATGTCTCGGAGGGGGCAACACACATCGCCGTGCTCGAGGGCCGGTCGCTCATCGAGTACTACGTGAGCCGCCCGTCCGACGACATTTCGGAGATCTACGGCAATCTGTACATGGGCCGGGTGCGCCGCGTGCTCCCGGGCATGGAAGCCGCATTCGTCGACATTGGGACACCCAAGCAAGCGGTGCTCTACCGCGGCGACCTCACCGTTGCCTCCGACGATAGTGACGAAGATGCCTCGGGCGAGCGCAAGCGCGCCGGCGGGCGTCGGGGCCGCAATGTCTCGGGTCCCGCGATCGGCGACCTGATCAGCAACGGCCAGACCGTCATGTGCCAAGTCATCAAGAACCCGATCGGCCACAAGGGGGCTCGTCTCACCACAGAGGTGTCCTTGCCCGGCCGCTTCGTGGTGCTCATCCCCGGCAGCAACACCACGGGGATCTCAAGGCGCGTTCCGAGCCGTGAGCGGCGAAGGTTGCGCACCCTTCTGGCCAAGGAGATCCCGGAGGGCTTCGGCGTGATTCTGCGCACGGCAGCCGAGAACGTCACTCCTGCAGAGATCCGCCGGGACATTGAGCGTCTGACACGCCAGTGGACTCAGATCTCGGAGTTGTCGAAGCGATCCGATGCGCCGGCGCTGCTGTTCCGTGAGCCGGAATTGGCAGTTCGCATTATCCGGGAGCAATTCACTGCTGACTTCCGGGAGGTAGTTATCGACGATCCGGTGCTGTTCGACCAGGTCAAGGGCTACATGGAAGCCGTCGCTGCTCCCTTGATGGATCGCATCCGCTACTACGACCCTGTGGCGGAACGGCTACCGCTCTTCGAACGGTCCCATGTCGCCGAACAGGTGCGCAAGGCGACAGATCGCAAGGTCTGGTTGCCCTCAGGCGGGTCGCTGATCATCGAGCACACCGAGGCGTTGACCGTGATCGACGTCAACACCGGGCGCAACGTGGGCCGGTCGAGCCTCAACGAGACGCTGTTCCAGAACAACCTCGAGGCCGCCACCGAGATCGCCAAGCAACTGCGGCTGCGAGACATCGGCGGGATCATCGTCGTGGACTTCGTCGACATGGACGACAAGCGCCAACGCGAGCAGCTGATGAACACGCTGAATGAGGCTCTGGCCCGCGACAAGACGCGGACTGCAACCGAACCCATCTCCGACATGGGCATCGTGCAGATGACCCGGATGCGCACTGGTGAAGGACTCTTGGAGTCCATGTCCGATCCATGCGACGAGTGCGAGGGGCGCGGCATTCAGCTGCGCGAGTCGCTGTTCGCCTGATCCAAAGCGAGAGCTCCGCGCCATTCCAGCAGCGTCATCGGTATCCTTCCCAACCGATGTATGCAGTCATTGCCACCGGCGGCAAGCAGCGCCGCGTCGAAGCCGGCCAACGGCTCGACGTCGAGCTGCTCGCGGTGCCGCCCGGCGAGGAGGTCACCTTCACGCCGGTGCTCGTGGTGGATGACGGCGCAGTGCTGGCGACACCCGATGAACTCGTCGGGGCCTCAGTGAAGGGCAAGGTGGTCGGCGAGACCAAGGGGCCCAAGATCGACGGCTTCACCTACAAGAACGCCACGACCTACCGGCGCAGGTGGGGACACCGGCAGCGCTACAGCACGGTCGAGATCACCGCGATCGCGAGGGACTGAACGATGTCGAAGACCAAGGGCGGAGGCTCTACTCGCAACGGGCGCGACTCGGTTGCCAAGCGACTCGGTGTGAAGGTGTATTCGGGGCAGGCCATCGATGCCGGCGGCATCATTGTGCGCCAGCGCGGCACCAAGTTCCATCCAGGGCGGAATGTGGGCCGCGGCAAGGACGACACACTGTTCGCCACGACGCCGGGAGTCGTGCATTTCGGCTACCGCCGGGGACGCCGCCTCGTCGACGTCGACCCCTCGTAGCCCTCGAGAACTTCAATCCCACACCCCTGAGGCTGAGCCGAATGGCGAAGCCCTGGCCCGAGCGGCCCGTGAGCCCAATCGCATGAAAATGGGGAACAAGAGCGGGAGCGAAGGGGCACAAGGACAAGCTGATCGATCAGTCTGCGCACACCCCAAGAGGCTGAGCCGATAGGCGAAGCCGTGGCCCGAGCGGCCCGTGAGCCCAATCGCATGAAAATGGGGAACAAGAGCGGGAAACAAATGGTGCGGCAGCGGGAAGGCTTACCTATCGGCGCGGCCTCCAAGGCAGGCGAACCCCGATGAGCGACTTTGTCGATGAGTGCCAGCTGCACGCCAAGGGCGGCGACGGCGGCGCAGGCTGCGTTTCGTTCCGGCGCGAATCCCATGTGCCGCGCGGTGGCCCCGACGGCGGGGACGGCGGCCGCGGCGGCGATGTGTGGGTTGTCGCGGACCGCAACGTGGCGTCGTTGCTTGCGTTTCGCGACTTCCCTTTCCGGCGCGCCACCAATGGCGGCCACGGCCAGGGCCGCAAGAGGCACGGCCGAAGCGGCGTCGACGAACTTGTGCTCGTGCCCGAGGGCACGACCGTGCGGGATCGTGACGGCACTGTGTTGGCCGACCTCGTGGATGCTGGCGATCGCTGGCTGGCGGCACATGGCGGCAGCGGTGGCCGCGGCAACGCCCGCTTCTCCTCGAACCGGCTGCGTGCTCCTCACTTTGCAGAACAGGCAGAACCCGGCGAGGAACGCTGGTTGGGCCTGGAGTTGAAGCTGATGGCCGACGTCGCGCTGGTGGGATTCCCCAACGCCGGGAAGAGCACCTTCATCAGCGCAGTTTCTGCAGCGCGGCCCAAGGTCGCTTCGTACCCCTTCACAACCCTCACGCCCAGCCTCGGAGTCGTTCGGCTCGACGACGGCAGGGGCGGCGGCCACCTGGACAGCTTCGAGATGGTGATCGCGGATGTGCCAGGCCTCATCGAGGGCGCTGCGGAAGGCAAGGGGTTGGGCCATCAGTTCCTGCGCCATGTCGAGCGCGCTCGGGTGCTGCTGATCATGGCTGACCTGGCGGAGGTCTCTGATCGTGACCCCCATGAACAGGTAGACGTCCTGATCGCGGAACTCGAGCGCTACGACCCCGAGCTCGCAGCCCGCCGACGGCTGATCGTTGGCACCAAGGCCGATGTCGCTCACTTGGCCTGGGACGGCCAGCGACTCAGCGCTGTCACGGGCGACGGCGTGGCTCCGGTTCTCGGCCAGCTGCGCGAGCTGGTTACCGAAGCCAGAGATCTCGACGAAGCCCCCACCCAATACGTCGTGCACCGCCCCGAACCCACCGGCATCACGGTGCTGCGCCTCGCAGATGGCGTGTTCGAGATTGAAGGTCGCCAGGCTCGCCGGGCTGTCGCGCTGTCCGACCTCACCGACCCGGCGGCGCTCGCATGGGCGCAACGCCGCCTCGAAAAGCTCGGCGTTTCCCGGGCGCTGGCCCGGAACGGCGCCAACTCGGGTGACTTGGTGCGCATCGGCGATTTTGAGTTCACGTACGAGCCAGACACATGAGCCTTCGAGAAATCTGCGAGATCGCTGTCACCACCTCGGCGAGACGGCAGGATTGACCTTGATGCCTGACTCACTGCGGCTGATTGCCAAGATTGGGACGTCGTCCATCACCACATCGGGTGGGCGTGTCGACCTGGACGCCGTCGCGAAGCTGGCATCTGACGTTGCGAACGTACGCGCCGCCGGCCACGACGTCATCGTGGTGACCTCCGGTGCGATCACCGCCGGCGTGCAGCGTTTGAATGTCGAGCGGCCCTCAGAGCCTGAGCGGTTGCAGGCGCTGTCGGCCGTCGGACAGATCGACCTCATGGCGTCCTACCGAGAATTGTTCGCAGCCGTTGGCATGGTCGTTGGCCAAGTGCTCATCGCGCCACACGACTTTCGTGATCGCGACCAATACCTCCACGCCCGGGCGACGTTTCACCATCTGCTCGACCTCGGCGTCGTCCCGGTCGTCAACGAAAACGACGCGATCGCCGACGACGCCATCCGCTACGGCGACAACGATCGGATAGCGGCGCTCGTCGCGAATCTGGTGCGCGCCGATGCGCTGATCCTGCTGACCGACATGCCCGGCGTTCTCACCGCCGACCCAAGCATCGATCCCGATGCCTCGCTCATCTCTGAAATCTTGGAGGTGAGCCCGTCGCTGCAGGCGGCGGCCGGCTCCGCGAATGCCGTCGGCAGCGGGGGCATGGCCTCGAAGCTGGCCGCGGCCCGGATGGCTTCGTGGAGCGGAGTGCGCACGGTGATCGCTTCGGCCCGCAGGCCCGACGTTGTCGCCGACGCCGCCGTCGGGCTTCCCGGCGTGGGCACCGTCGTGCCTGCACGAGACGCCCGCGTTTCCGCCCGCAAACTCTGGATCGGCTTCGCCGTGGCCGCCCGAGGATCGGTGACGGTCGATGACGGCGCCCGCCGAGCGGTCTCGAAGGGCGGCAAATCGCTGCTCGCCGCCGGCGTCGTCTCTCACGAAGGTTCGTTTGTCGCCGGCGAAGCTGTCGACGTCGTAGATCTGGCTGGGGAGACCTTCGCCAAGGGCCTCGCTGCTGTCGACGCCGAGGGGCTGCGGGTCACCGCAGGTCTGCGCAGCGACCAGTTGCCTACCGGATTGCATCCGCTCGTCGTGCACCGCGACGACCTCGTCGTCCTGGGGTGATTCGAGGCGATGCCACTAGTCTGCTCAGGTGCCTGACGTGGCCTCTGACACCGCACGGGAGTCGATCGGCAGCCCCGTCTCTGCTGCAATGATCGCCCTGGGCGAGCGTGCGAAGGCCGCTGCGTCAGTCCTGGCACAAGCGCCTGGTGCGGTGCGAGACGAATCCCTGCTGTCGGCCGCCGACCTGCTCGAAGCAGCAACCGACCGCGTGCTCGCTGCCAACCGCGACGACGTGGCCAACGCCGAGGCCGCCGGCACCTCAGCGACGCTCATCGACCGACTGCGGCTCGACCCCGGGCGCATCTCGGCCATGGCAGCGGGCCTGCGCAAGGTGGCGGCTCTCGCCGACCCGGTCGGCCAAGTGGTTGACGGGTGGGTGAGGCCCAACGGGCTGGCGGTGGAACGGGTACGTGTGCCTCTGGGCGTCGTGGCGATCATCTATGAGAGCAGGCCCAACGTCACCTCAGATGCCTTCGGGCTGTGTCTGAAGTCGGCGAATGCCGCGTTCCTGCGGGGTTCGAGCGCCGCGCTCAACTCCAACATGGCTATCGCGGAGGCATTGCGAGACGGCTTGGTCAAAGCCGGTCTGCCCGCAGACGCACTGGTGCTCGTCACCGATACACGTCACAGTGCTGCCACCGAGTTCATGCGCCTGCGCGACCACATCGACTGCCTCATCCCGCGCGGCGGTCCCGCTCTCATTTCGTCTGTGCTCGCCAACGCCACCGTGCCTTACGTGATCGACGGCGACGGCAACTGCCACGTGTACGTCGACACAGCGGCCGACCTAGACATGGCGGCCGACATCGTCGCCAACGCGAAACTCAGCAGGCCCTCGGTGTGCAACGCAGCAGAATCTCTCGTGGTCCACCGAGACGTGGCCGGGGCGTTCCTGCCCCGAGTCATCAACGACCTACAGGGCGTCGATTTGGTCGGGGACGCGACGGCGCAGGCCATCTCGTCGCAGATCGGGCCAGCCAGTCCCGAGGATTTCTCGACAGAGTTCTTGGCGCTCAAGATGAGCGTTGCCGTGGTGGACGACCTCGACGCCGCTATCGACCATGTCAACCGACATGGCACGGGACACAGCGAGGCCATCGTGACCGGTGACCTCGCCGCTGCGCAGGAATTCACCCGCCGAGTGGATGCCGCCGCAGTACTCGTCAACGCTTCAACTCGCTTCGTGGACGGAGAGGAATTCGGTTTCGGAGCGGAGATCGGCATCAGCACCCAAAAGCTGCATGCTCGTGGTCCTATGGGCCTTGAGCAGCTCACAACCACCAAGTTCGTGGTGACCGGAACAGGTCACACTCGAGACTGACCGTGCCGAATGGTGGTCGCGGCTGCCACACTGTCTGACCGGCAGCGTCGCCAACGACTCTGGGCCCACGAACCGGCGCCCACCGACCACTGCCCACACTGACAGGGGAGACACCCAGAATGAGCGACACAATGTTCGGAGACCTCTCGGGTGTCCGTGAAGGATTGGCGAAAGTCGAATACCTCGCCGATGACGGCATCGCGAGCGTCGTGTTCCTGGCCGAGAGGCTTGGCAAGCCGGTGCTGGTGGAAGGGCCAGCAGGGACGGGCAAGACCGAGCTCGCGAAGTCGGTCGCTGCGATGACCGGCGCCCGCCTGATCCGGCTGCAGTGCTACGAGGGCCTCGACGAAGCCAAGGCGCTGTACGAGTGGAACTACAAGAAACAGCTCTTGCGCATCCAGGCCGACAGGGGTGTCGACGCCGAGCACGAGGATTGGGTGGAGTTGCAGGACGACATCTTCCAGGACGAGTTCCTGCTCACCCGGCCGCTGCTCGAGGCGATCAGCGCGAAAGACCAAGTGGTGCTGTTGATCGACGAGGTCGATCGCGTCGAGATCGAGACCGAGGCACTGCTGCTCGAGATCCTGTCCGACTACCAGGTCTCGATCCCCGAGCTGGGCACCATCACGGCAACCCAGATCCCGATTGTCATCCTGACGTCCAACAACACCCGGGAGCTCTCAGAAGCGCTCAAGCGGCGCTGCCTGTTTCTGCACATCGACTATCCCGACCTCGAACGCGAGAAGCAGATCGTCCTGACCAAGGTCGTCGGCATCAGCGAGAACCTGGCCGAGCAGATTGCGCGCGTCGTGCGCTCCATCCGCCAGCTCGAGCTCAAGAAGGCGCCGTCGGTGTCCGAGACCCTGGACTGGGCTCGCACCTTGGTCTTGCTGGGCATCGAGAACATCGACGTCGAGCAGGCCAAGGAGACGCTGCACATCCTGCTCAAGTACCAATCCGACATTGAGAAGGCCGCCAAAGAGCTGACGGTCGAGGCCTAGACAGGGCTCGACGAGGACGGAGATCGGCCATGTTGGATCTGCTGAGCGGTTTCGTGGGTGAGCTGCGCAACGCCGGCTTGCCGGTGTCGCTGACGGAGAATCTCGACGCGATGGAGGCTGTCAAGCACATCCCCATCGAAGACCGTGACGCCTTCAAGTACGCGCTTGCCGCCACGCTGGTGAAGAACGAGCAGCACTGGCGGGCATTCGAGACGGTCTTCGAGGTGTACTTCTCGCTGCGAGGGCCTGAGTACAACGTCGGCGACGAGAACGGCGACGGCGAGTTCGATCCCGACAATCTCGAAGAGTGGATGTCCCAGCAGATGCAGGGCATGGGCGGCCGCGGGGGCGGGCAGGACATGTCCCCCGAGGAGATCGCCGAGATGCTCTTCCGGGCGCTGCTGAACGCCGATGAGGCGATGATGGCGGCCATGGCCCGGGCGGCTGTGACGCAGTTCGCGGGCATGGAGCCGGGTCGACCCGTCGGCGGCACCTATTACCTGTATCGCACGCTGCGCAATCTCGACCTCGACGGCATGCTCGAGCGGCTGATCGAGGAGTCGTCCGAGCGCTACGAGGGCGACATGACGCAGTTGGCTGAGCGGCTCGAACGCGAGGAGTTCGAGAATCGCATCGAGCAGCTGAAGCGCGAGATCGAAGCCGAAATCCGGCGCCGCCTCGTGGCCGACAGAGGCGTCGAGGCGATGGCCAAGACGCTGCGCAAACCCCTGCCCGAAGACGTCGATTTCATGCACGCCAGCCGTGAGGAGATGGCCAACATTCGCAAGGCCATCCAACCGCTGACACGCAAGCTGGCCGCGCGCCTCGCGCGCAAGCGCAAGCACAAGCGTCGCGGCCCGCTCGACTTCCGGGCCACAGTGCGACGTTCGCTCAGCTACGGCGGCGTGCCCGCAGAGCCGCGTTTCCGCCATCCGCGCCCAAACAAGCCAGAGCTCATCGTGGTGGCGGACATCTCGGGCTCAGTCGCGGCGTTTGCCAGGTTCACCTTGCACCTGGTGTACGCGCTGCAAAACCAGTTCTCCAAGGTGCGGTCGTTCGTGTTCATCGACGGCATCGACGAGGTCACTCACATGTTCCAGAACGAAGAGGACATCACCAACGCGGTGCACCGGGTGAACACCGAAGCCGATGTCGTCTGGGTTGACGGCCATTCCGACTACGGCCATGCCTTCGGCGTGTTCTGGGAGAGCTTCGGCAAGGACGTCAACGCCAAGTCAACGATGATGTTCCTGGGCGACGCTCGCAACAACTATCACTCCACGAATGCGTGGGTGCTCAAGGAATGCCAGAAGCGAGCCCGCTCGGTGTTCTGGCTCAACCCTGAACCACGCTCGTACTGGGACACGGGAGACTCGGTCATCACCGAGTATTCGACTTATACCGACGGCGTGTTCGAGTGCCGCAATCTGCGCCAGCTCGAAGGCTTCGTCGACAACCTCGCGTAGCTGACGGGCCGCTCGGGCCCGGGCTTCGCCCGTTGTCTTCCGCTCTAGCTCGCTTCGCTCGCGGGCCGCTCGGGCCCAGGGTTCAGCCTCCGGCAGCCGCGAGCAGGTCGGAGGCCAGGAAGGCCAAGTCGAGTGACTGCCGACCGTTGAGGCGCGGGTCGCACATCGTCTCGTAGCGGTCGCCGAGCTGGTGCTGGGCCAGCTCGTCGCCGCCGCCGACGCATTCGGTGACCGCATCGCCGGTGATCTCGAGGTGAATGCCGCCGGGCCACGTCCCCGCAGCGGCGTGGGCGGCGAAGTACTGACGGATCTCGGCCAGTATCGCGTCGAAGTGGCGAGTCTTGACACCGTCTTCGGTGCTGTAGGTGTTGCCGTGCATCGGGTCGCACTGCCACACCACCGGATGTCCGGCATCGGTGACTGCGTTCAGGATCGGCTCGAATGATTCGACCACGTTGCCCGCTCCGACGCGGCTGATCAGGGTCAACCGGCCCGGGATCCGATTCGGGTTCAGCGCTTCGCACAGCGCCAGCGCTTCGTCGGGCGTGACGGTGGGACCCAGCTTCGCCCCAATCGGATTGTGCACGCCTCGCAGGAACTCCACGTGGGCTCCGTCGAGCTCGCGGGTGCGCTCGCCGACCCACAGCATGTGCGCTGAGCAGTCGTACCAGTCGCCGGTGATGCTGTCGGTGCGGGTGAGCGCTTCCTCGTAGCCCAGCAGCAGCGCCTCGTGGCTGGTGTAGAGCTCCACCTGGCGCATGGCGCTGTCGTCGGTGTCGAGTCCGCACGCGTTCATGAAGCGAAGCGCCGCATCGATGCCGTTGGCCAGCATCTCGTAGCGGCGGCCGGCGGGGCTGGACGCCACGAACTCCTGATTCCAGTCGTGCACCTGTCGCAGATCGGCGTAGCCGCCGCGGGTGAATGCCCGCAACAGGTTGAGCGTTGCCGCCGATGTGTTGTACGCCTGCAGCAAGCGGCCTGGGTCAGGCGTGCGAGCCTCGGGCTCGAACGCGATGTCATTCACGATGTGGCCGCGGAAGACGGGCAGCGTCTGGCCGTCGCGGGTCTCGTTGGCCGAGCTGCGCGGTTTCGCGAACTGACCGGCGATCCGACCTACCTTCACGATGGGCAGCCCGGCGGAGTACTGCATCACGACGGCCATCTGCAAGATCACCTTGAGACGGTCACGGATCTGGTCTGCGGTGGAGAGCTCGAACGACTCGGCGCAGTCGCCGGCCTGCAGTACAAAAGCCTTGCCGGCGCAGACGTGCCCGAGCAGCTCGGTCAGCCGCCTCGCCTCACCGGCAAACACCAGCGGGGGACGCCGACGCAACTCGGCCAGCGAAGCTGCGAGTGCGTCTGCGTCGGGCCACTCAGGTTGCTGGCCGGCGGACCGGTCGGCCCACGAGCCGGGATGCCATCCTGGTGCGTGCAGATGAGAGCTGGCGGGACTGGGCGCGCCGGACGTGGAGCTCGAGGCGTCAGACAGCGTCTGCGTCGGCATCGATGTCTACAAACTCGCCGTCCGCGGCGAGGCTCTGCAGCTCATCGACGGCACGCTTGACGAGACGGCGTGCTGCTTCGGCAGTGACGCCGAGCTCTTCACCGATCTCGCGGTAGCTACGCTGCTCACCGTCGATAATCCCGTTGCGTCGGGCCACCGCGTAGCGGGCGCGCTTGTCCAGGCGACCGAGCATGGACATGACCATGCCGCGGCGATCGGACTCGATCGCGAAGTGCTCGGGCCCGGGCGCGTCATCGCCGATGAGGTCGATGAGCGCGCTGTCGCCGTCGTCGCCGACGGTCTTGTCGAGTGACGTGGGCGTGCTGATCCGCTGCAGCCAGGCGTTCTCGTCGTCGAGCGAGTCGCTGTCGCCGCCGTTGTGGCGCAGAGCGGCCCGCAACGTGGCAGAGCGATCTGAGGGCAGACGGATGAGGCTGCCCTTCTGATCGAGCGCACGCCCGATGGACTGCCGGATCCAGAACGTGGCGTAGGTGGAGAACTTGAAGCCGCGCCGCCAGTCGAACTTCTCGACTGCGTGCTCGAGGCCGAGGTTGCCTTCCTGGATCAGGTCGAGCAGTTCCAGCGTCGGAGGCAGCGGGTAGCGGCGTGCGATGGACACGACGAGCCGCAGATTCGCCCGGATGAAGCGATCGCGTGCGGCTGCGGCCGTCTGCACGGCCTTGCGAAACTCGCGCCGCTCGGCCACGGACAATTCCTCATCATTGTCGAGGCTCGCCCGCGCATCGCGTCCTGCCTCGATCTGCTGGGAGAGCATGCGCTCGTCCTCTGCTGTGAGCAGCGCAACCGCACCGATCTCGTTCAGGTATTGGCCAACTGAATCCATGACATTCGCTCCAACCGGCAGGGGGCAGCCGGTTCTTCGTCTTCGGTTGCATGCCGCCCCGGCATGCCACCCGGTGGGGGGCACCGGGTATGTGTTGCCTTCGGCGAGCTAGCGCAGCCCGGCCTCAGGCGTGGCGCCGCTGTGGTGGCGGAGCCGATCTTGGTTGTACGCCCGCATGCGATGCCAAGCCCGAGAACCCGGGCCTGGCGCAGCACTGCTTTGGGCGGACGATCAAACGTAGCACACAGCGCACAGCGCGCGCAAGAAGTCGCCACCGAGGCTTGCCGGAAATCGCAACGGCGCCTGGGTGCGAGCTACAGATGAGATGTGGGGCGTGACTCTACACTGCTGCGGTGCCGCCGCGACAAGCGATCTTTGGGGGCACTTTCGACCCACCTCACGCCGGTCACATCGCTGCGGCCGTCTGCGCGCAGGATCAACTCGATGCCGGCGTGCTGCACATCATCGTGGCGAACGACCCGTGGCAGAAGTCAGCCGAGCGTGAGCTGACCCCCGCGCATCACCGGTTGGCCATGGTCCGGCTGGCTTTCGGTGATGTCGATGGCATGGAGGTCAGCGATGTGGAGATCCAGCGCGGTGGGCCGACCTACACCATCGACACGGTGCTTGAGCTCGAGCGACCCGGGATCGAATCGGTGCTGGTGGTGGGTCCCGCCGCGGCGAGCGGCGTGTCGACGTGGCACCGTGCCGCTGAACTCGCCGAGCGCGTGAGGCTCGCGGTCGTGGTGCCCGTGGGCCAGCCACCCGCCGATGTCGAAGGCTGGCGCACCGAGACGGTGTTCATGGATCCGGTTGAGGCCTCGGCCACACTGGTGCGTGAACTGGTGGCCCAGCGCGCCTTGCGCGGCGGCGTCCCGGGAGCCGCCCGACTCGTGCCGCCTGCGGTCATGAGCTACATCGACGAGCACACGCTCTATTCTCCGTGAACGTGGCATCGGTTCAGCAGGCGTCCCCGGCTTCGGGTGGGGTCCACACCGTCGGGCCGGTTGCTCGCGATGCCCCGTCGATCGTCCCGCTGCAGGTCAAGGCCGCAGTCGAAGGAGCGGCGGAGATGACCGCCGAGCGCATCGTGGTGCTCGATGTCGGCGATGTGCTGGCGATCACTGATTGGTTCATCATCGCGAGCGCACCCAACGTGCGCCGCGTACGGCGCATCGCCGAGCTGATGGAATCGCACGTGAAGGCGGCCGGGGGTCCTGGGCCGATCCGTACCGAGGGCCTCGACGAGGCGCAATGGGTGCTGCTCGACTTCGGCGAGTTCGTCGCGCACATCTTCCACGAGCCGACGCGCGAGTACTACGACCTCGAGCGGCTGTGGTCTGACGTGCCTCGTCACGAGTTCGACTGAACCACTGGCGGCGTAGCACGTTTGCACCGTTGCAATGACGGGGCACTGATCAGGGAACGATCTCGGCCGTCCCCGCTCGCGCGAGCGCGATCCAAGTGCGGCCCGGTGTCAGCGGCACGATGAGGGCGTTGTCGGAGCGGAACACGGTGACGTCGAGTTCGGACAACCTCTCCCACGTGCCTCGCACGACCACGCCGTCGGTGAAAATCCATGCCTCGCCGCCGCCAGTGAGCACCGGTTCGGGAGTTGCAGCATCTGCGGGGCTCTGGCGGTATCGCACGAATTGCACGATGACGTTCTCGGGTGCGACGCGCACACCGTCGAAGTCGGTGTGACCTCTTCCGTTCTGAGTACGGGCCCAGCCGCCTACGGCTGCGTCCCAGCGATACGAGGCCTCGATTTGCCCGAAGTCGATATCGACGCCGCTCGCGGCGGTGCTTCGCGGCAACGCCTCACCCTCGTCGCGGAATCTGAGGTATCTCGGCGGCGTCCTGCCTTCAGCCGTTCCCGCGCCATAGATGCGAGCCGTGTCCGTGATGAGATTGTGCGGAGCGTTCTTTGCCGGTGAACGCTCGAAGACGCCCTTGGCGATGGCCGCCCCGTCGATGATGGCGACCGCGTCGACACTGCGAAGGGCTCGGGCGGTGTACGCATTCGCTCCCGAGTTCACGAAGATCGGCCGGTTGAGATTCGACAGCAGTGCGAAATCGCCGGTGCGAGCCGATCGAACAGGGCCGACCACGTCGGCATCTGTGGAGTGGAAGATCGCAGCGAATCGCGTAAGTCGGGCCTCGACGAGTTCCTCGTAGACGACGTCGGCCTGATTGAGACCCCACTGCGGCAAGGCACGCGGGTGGTTGTCGATCTTGACGACGGCAGCGGGGCGCACGATCTCGACAGGTGTCGGCAAGCCGGTAAATGGTGCGGTGAACTGCGGAGCAGCGGTTGTGGTGGAGGTGGCGGGCTCGGCCTCGGTCACCGATGTGACCGGCGCGCTGGTTGTTGCTGGAGCGGTGCTCGCTGGCGTCGCGATGCTGGTCTGCGGCACAGTGGACACCGTCGATGTGGACGGAACTGGCTCGACCTCGATCGTCTCTGGCGGCACCGTGATCGACGAGCACGCCGCCAGCAACATCAATGCTGCGAACCACGTCGTCCAGCTCAAGGCCCGACGCGTCGTGCCGGTGAAGACTCGGGTACTGCGGCCCGTCCCGACCGCGAACGGCCAGCACTCGGCGCACGGTTCGCGGACACGCTCCAAAGGTCTGCTCCTTGACATGTGCAGCAGGGCCACCGCGGCCATCCGACCGAACATTCACCATACCGGTCGCCTGTCGCGACAGGGTGGCACACTGCCCCCATGACAACGCTCGTCGTCGGGCGCGCCGGATACGCCGGGAGCCACACGGTGGTTGCGCTCCATGGGCCTCCCCCTAGGATGCAAGATCGCAACGCGGGAGGTGCCGCCGTGTCGATGATGCGTTCCGGTGCCTTCATACTGCGATCAAGCAGTTCCGAGCCGCTGACCTCCGTGCCTGTTCATCAGATACCGCACCGTGTGAAGTGCATCAGCGCTCGATGACCACACTCGTGACCGGCGGGGCCGGATATGTGGGAAGCCATTGCGTCGTTGCGCTGCATGCCGCCGACCGGGACGTGGTGATTCTCGACGACTTTTCGAATACCAAGCGAAGCGTCGTCGACGCGCTCCGCTCGCTCACCGGTTCCCAGCTCGATGTTGTCGAAGGCGACGCCTCTGACCGCATCACCATCGATCGGATCTTTGGCTCCTACGACATCGACTCGATCATCCACTTCGCGGCATACAAGAGCGTCCCCGAGTCGGTCGCCGAACCGTTGCGGTACTACCGGAACAACTTGACTTCGACGCTGACGTTGGCTGAGGCGGGGCTAGAGCGAGGCGTGTCGCGCTTTGTGTTGAGTTCCTCGGCAGTGGTGTACGGCACGGTGGCGGAGCTGCCCATCACCGAGGAGATGCGGCTGCTTCCCGAGAGTCCGTATGGAGCAACCAAGCACATGTGCGAGCGCATTCTCGCCGACGCTTCTGCTGTGTCGGGCATGCAGTCTGTTCTGCTGAGGTACTTCAATCCTGTCGGTGGACACCCGTCGGGCCGTATCGGCGAGAACCCTCTCGGCGAGCCGCAGAATCTGGTGCCTGTTGTCATGCAGGTAGCGCACGGCAGGCGTCCGAAGCTCGAGATCTTCGGTGACGACTACGACACCCCTGACGGCAGTGCCATACGTGACTATGTCCACGTCATGGACCTCGCAGAGGGCCATGTGGCCGCGCTCGACGCCGACTTAGGCCACCACCGCAGTCGTGCTTTCAACTTGGGAACTGGCGTCGGGACGTCAGTCCATGAGGTCGTGCGCACCGCCTCCGAGGTGACCCAGCGCGACATCGCCTTCGACGTGGTTGCGCGACGACCGGGCGACCTCGCCGAGTCGTGGGCCGACTGCAGTCGAGCCGCCGCCGAACTCAGGTGGCGAGCCCGACGGGACCTCACCCAGATGCTGGCGGACCATTGGCGATTCCTCTGCAGCCACCCGTGCGGGCTGCCCTGAGGGGCGCCGGTGCACCCTGCCCGAGACACTTTCTCGGGCGTCAGTGGGTCTCCGGCCCGCTCACAATCCCCGCGAAGGCGAGGTCACACCCGTCGCGAGTCTCCTCGGCGTGGTGCTCGAAGTACGAATCGTCGACTCCCCAGGTGTGCGAATCGCCGTGCCTGACCAAGACGTAGCCCTTGCCGTGGGTCCGGTAGAGGCGACGGCCGCTGCCCGCAACGTCCTCGATCAGTGCCTTGTCGACTCCAGAAGGGATTTCCTGCCAACCAAGAATGGAGTCGAGGTCGCTGCGGGAGATCATCATCGCTCCGCCGGCCAAGCTGAGTTCAAAGCTGAGCCGTTCCGCGCCCCCTCGAAAGCGGTGGATCGTGCGGTTGCTTCTCTCCAGGTAGACGTACTCGGCCGCTTTTCCTACCAGACATGCGCCTGAATACTCGTGAGCCAACACGAGATCCCACACATGCTCGGGACCGTAGAAGTCATCGTCGTCGAACTTGGTGAGCAGGGCACCCGACGACGCCTCCACAGCTTCGTTGAGTACGGCGCCCAATGGTGCGGAGCCCGACACCGGAACCACCTTGCTGGTAACGGGGAGGTTCTTGCGGACGTCGTCAATTGCAGCAAGGTCAAAACCATCGCCGTGCAGGGCCAACACCAGCTCCAGGCACGGGTAGCTCTGGATTGCCACACTTCTGACTGCGGATTCGACCAGGGCCGGCCGGCAGGTTGCCAGCAGCACAGAAGCCACGGGAAGCGGTGGCGCCTCGAGGTCGGCCACGGCGAGCACCTGGCGAGCTCGAACCCGAAGCGAGTGGTTCCTCAGCGCCTCACGTCGCATGCCAACACTGTGTGACTCCCGCTCCTGGTCATTGGCCTCCGGTATGGAGGGGTCTCTCATCAACGCGTAGAGATCGGATCCGAGCAGCGTTTTGAGTCCTGGATCTTCGTCGACGACGTGAACAACGACGCCGCATGCGGCGAGGGCGGCCAGCGTTCCTGCCCGTCGGGCAGTGCTCTCGTGGTACGGCGCAATGTCGACGACGTGATGAAATCGACGGCAGGCCACGACCTTGTCGGGATTTATCGTCTTGCGAATGTCGAGATCCTCTGGCAGCAATGTGACGGGTCCAAGCGCCGCCGGCAGGGGACGGAATTCGGACGACCAATTCATCGGATTGACTTGCTCAGAGTCGAACGCGGGAACACGTGCAAGCGGTTCGAGTTCGTTGACGGTGATCACCGTTGCATCGGCGTCGTTACCGTCTGCCAGCGCGTCTTCATCGACCAACAGAACCCGAGTAGCAGGTCCCACCTCGTCATCGACTCGACTCGAAGCCTCAAAGATCTGGCTCGCCTTGGCTCCTCGCACCGCGAAGTGTGGACCAAGTCGATACGTCGCTGGTCGGATCCCGAGGGTCGACGGTCCAAGGCTTTGGCGAGTCCATCTGGAAGCGCGGCGGGTTTTCCACATGGTGCGTCTGGAGGTGCGTCTGGCCCAGCTTCGGGCGCGCAGGGTTTTCCACATGGTGCGTCTGGAGGTGCGTCTGGCCCAGCTTCGGGCGCGCAGCGTCTTCCACATCAGCCATCTGGCGGCTTGACGATGCTTCCAGGCGACCCACCGCAATCGCCACGCGAGCGCCGAGCCGATCCAATTCCCGACGGCCCGTGCAAGCCGCGTTGCGTCTTCGCGGGTTCGAACTTGCGACGCTTGCCGCGAAAAGCTCCGGGTCATGCTGCGGATCCTGCCGAGCCGTACTGTTGCCGAAGGCCGAGCAGCGTTTCGAGTCGCGCTGGCCCGGCGACGATCAGCGCGAGCGGCGGACCGGGTGGCCCCAACGGCGCGTTCTGGAGGTGGCGCTGCACCGGCCGGCTGCTCGGACCTTCCTACGGGTGCAGGGCGCTCTCGTTCAGTCTCTCGCTGTTCGGATGGGGCAGTACCGCTGCTTCGTCTAATAGGTCTGCCGGTCCGTGCCGCACGATGGAGTTCGCGAGCCCGAATCAACGAGATCGAAGTGCCGTCCGCGAGTTCCAATTGGGCGCTCTTGGCCGACTTGAGTGACCGGGTCAGCCGCATCAGATCGTCGGGGGCCACCTCAGCGCCCGCAGGCACCGTGACATGGAAGGCAGCTGCAGCAAATGCCTCCGTCGCACCGCCCTCGGGCCCGAAGCGCACGCGCGCATCGCCGACGACAAGCCGACGGATTCGCTCGTAGTCGGTGCCGAGTTCTTGCTGGCGCTGCGGAGACTCGTCGACCCAGACGACGAGGTCGTGCAGGGTGCTGCCCAGAATTCGCTCGACTGTCTCAAGCAGGGCTTCGGGGTCGGCGCTGCCTGGAGTGACGGTCACCACGCACTGCGGCACCGAGAAACTCCGACCAGGTTTCGCCTGCCGGAAGCCGTGGTGCGCGATGAGCTGCGAAATCTTGGCCCGTTGCAACTCGAGGCTGGCTGTTTCGGCGTTGCTCGGCGCTGCCCCCGGACCTTGATGCCAACACATCGCATCACGCGCCGGAACCAGAACGCCGCCGCGGGTATAGGCCCGGTATCCGAACTCGGTGTCCTCACAACCCCACTGGGTGAATGATTCGTCGTAGCCGCCTGCGAGTTCGAAGAATGATCGGGAAACACCCAGGTTTCCCCCAGTCACGACACGAAAGAGGTCATCGGCGTCGGAGGTGAGCTCACTGGTGCGCGCCATGTGAAACTCGATCCATTCCGGTCTGTCCACAGCGCGGCCCTCGAAGAGGCTCGACAGGGATCCGTCGCGCTTCCTGACGCTGTCGCAGTCGATTCCAGCCACGTCGACATGCGCTCGGAACCCAAGTGTCAGGACATCGCTTGCGGCGTGATGCCAGCGAGCGTGTTCAGTCAGCCAGCCCGCTTCGGGCATCATGTCGCAGTCCAAGAACACGATGATGTCGTTGGAGGCGGCTCGGACGCCGGTGTTGCGAGCACGCGCGAGCCCGAAGCCCAAGTCCTCTTGGTGTACGACACGGATGTCGAACGGACAGTGCGAGGGTGTCTGCAACGGCTCTCGCGAGCCGTCGTCGACGACGACTACCTCGAAGAGGTCACGTGGGTACGTCTGGGTCTCGATGGCTGCAAGCGTGAGATCAAGCGCCTCGGGCGCTTCGAAGTAGGTGATCACGATGCTGACGGCTCGGTCCGGCACGAAGTGCGGCGCGGGTGCCACGGGGAGCGAACGCCAATCGTTGCCTTCGACGTCGGCGGGCGGTGCGGGCTGGCTCATTGGATCAACTCGTCGGCTGTTATCAGCGTGTAGGACTCGCCGACCGCCAGCGCGTGTGCAAGTGCGGACTCCGGCACGAAATCGGGAATGCGGTCATTTCGGAGAAGCACTAGGTCCGAAGCAACGATGTCATCAAGTTTGCTCTCATCCAGCGACCACACCGGCAGATCCAGATAGTACGAGGCCCAGCGTGCTGTCGAGAGTCCTGACGCAATCCATATCAATTCGGCCTCATCGACCTCGGGTGCAGTTGCAACAGCGTGTTCGAGGACTGCGCCGGCATCGGCCGGATTGGTCAAGTAGAAGTCCCGGGTCGGTCCTGTGACGACCACGGCGAGCGTAGCCACCGGGATCAATGCGGCCGCAAGGCCCACAGGCCAGCGCAGCATCGCTGCCGGTCCCCTGAGAGCCCTCCGAGCGGCATCGGCAAGCGCAGCCACTCCGATGACGGTGGGCGCCAGCCACGGAACATTCCAGAGACGATGGATCCAGGCGCCCTGCTGGAAGACGAAGGTCAGCGATGCCGCGACAGCGAGCGTGACTAATGCCGGGCCGCGGGTGCGTCGGTCGACGAATGCCGCCACCAGTGCCGGCAGCAGCAGCAGCCTCAGCCACCACGAGGTCATGAGTTCGTGACTTGCGAAACGCCATTGGCGTGCCAGGAATTCCCCGAAGCTGAAATTCCGCTGTTCAATGGCAGTCGAGACATCGGTTCCGGTTCGGAACGCGACCCGTTCACCGAGTTCGCCGATATCGGTGGCGTTGAGCAACCACGCCGCAGTGAGCAACCCGCCGGCGAGTGCACCAGTCGCGATCGCTATCAGTGCAGGTGACCATCCCAGACGTGCCATCTGGCTGAGGCTTCGAATCGGTGCCGAGCCCCCTCCGGCGTCCTTGCGGCGTCGCTGGATCGTTCCCACGAAGAGCCAAGGCACCAGTAGGCCGAGAGAGGCAATCGCTATCCACGAGTGCAGCGCAGTAAGCGCAGCGAGAGCGGCTGCCCCTGCCAGCGCCGACCGGGGCGGCCGTTCGACCTGGCGCAGCTTCGCAACAGTTGCGGTGAGGGCTAGCAGCAGAGAGAAGCTGATTCCGTGGCGCGCGAAGACGTAGAAGAATCCGGTGCTCGCCATGACCATCAAGGCGAGCAATATCGGTCCCCAGTGCAATCCCACCACCCGCAGCAGCGACGCCATGAGTGCGACCGTGGCAGCGCCGATCAGGAAATCGGTGATGCGGAGCGCAGGAAGATTGTCGCCGAGGACTCCGAACGAAGCGATCGTGATGAACAGCCGGAGCGGCGGGTGATGCGCGTAGGTGACGGCCGCGGGAGGTGGCTCCGAGCGAGGCGGGACGTCGTACTCGGCACGGATGTACGGGTCCATCACCGCCCCGAATTGGGACTCCACCGGTCCCATCTCCCAGAAGTTCCGTGCTTGGAGTCCCGCACGACCGAAGATTCGGCCGTCATCGCTGTTGCCGAGCGGCAGATCGAGATCTGGAGCCCACAGTGCGAAGACCGCGATACAAATGACGACGACCAACGTCCAGCCCGGCAAGAGGCGAGGCGCGAACTGATGGCGTTTCGTCATTATTGGCCTGTCCATCCGCGTTAATTGGGCCAGAAGAAAGTGAGCGAGAGGATCGCAGCCTGCCGCATCCAGCGGCCGAGAAAGCGCAGCGTAGCCTTGCTGTCGCACTAGCCAACGGGAGGCTTATGCGCTTCGGCCCCAATCCGGAAACGGTCGAACTCGATGGGAACAACAGTTCGCGAACTGTGCAGTACCGGGCGAAGCGGGCCCATGGGGACATCGCGCGTCGGGAATTCCCGCGCGCGAGAATTCAGTCCCACGCCGGACAACGTGATTCATCCAACCGTGCACCACTCGTGACGCCGACCTCGCCCTCGATGTGGAATCCGCGCACCCGCAGGGGATTCCGGTACCTCTACATCGTCGACGCGCTGACGTTGTTCGGACTGATGGTGGCCATCACGATCGTGCGATTCGGTCTGGACTGGCCGACCTACCCATGGAACCACTACCTCATCGGATTCGCTGTCGCCACCTTCTTGCACATGTCCGTCTACTACTTCGGCGGGCTGTACGAATTCGAGCAGCGGCTGGGACATCGGCCCTGGCTTCCCCGAGCCATGCTGCTGACCTTCATGGCGGTGGGCGGCGGCGCCACCGTCACGCTGCTGACGGGTCGCTATCTGATGCCCCGAGCGAATCTCATGGTGCTGGCCGTGGCCGGTGCGGTGCTCATCTCCTTCAACCGGTGGGGGGCGAGGCGGATCCGCCTGCTGCGCACAGGCAAGCCCAGGGTGCTGCTGGCCGGTACGCCCGCCGACATCGAATCGGCCGAGGAGCACCTCGCTGACGCCGAACCCGACGCGGTGGTTGCCGGCCGGCTTGACGATCCCTCCCAGATCATCCCTGAGGCCGATCGCTTGGGCGCCACCGAACTGCTGCTGCTATCGGGTCAGCCACTCGAGACCATCTATCCCGAGCCGCTCGGCGAACTCGAGGTGCGCGACATCGGCGTCTTCCGACGAATCACGCCCGCGGACACGTTGCTCGGACTGCAGCGCAGCCGCCAGATCGGGGGGATGCCCTTCGTGGCGCTCCGAGAGCATGCTCTGCCGGTTTGCCGCCTGCGCTTCAAGCGGTTGCTGGATTTGGCCTATCTGGCGTTGCTTGCCCCATTCGCCCTGCCGCTCACCGGTGCCGTCGCCGCCTATGTGAGGATCGTGGGCGGGCGGGGCGTGCTGTACCGCCAGGAGCGCGTGGGTCGCGGCGGAGTGCCGTTCGTGCTGCTGAAGTTCCGCACGATGGCACGTGATGCGGAGCGCAACGGGCCTGTGCTAGCTGCCTCCAGCGACCCACGAGTGGTGCGAGGCATGGACTGGCTGCGTCGCACGAGGCTCGACGAGCTGCCGCAGCTGTGGAACGTGCTGACCGGCACCATGTCGTTGGTGGGGCCGCGGCCGGAGCGGCCGCAATTCGTATCCCGGCTGGAACGCGAGATCGCTGGGTACGGCCGGCGACATGACGTGCCGCCCGGCATCACGGGACTCGCCCAGACGCAGGGCCATTACCAGACCGATCCCGGCTACAAGCTCGGCCACGACCTTCAGTACGTCGTCAACTGGTCGCCGGTGCTCGACTGGGAGATCATGGCAAAGAGCCTTGTCGTCATGGCTCGCCGCAACGCCAGGTGAGCGAACCAGCCACAGGCAGCGAGCTGCGCGCCTTGGCCGACAGGCCGCATGTGACCGTGGTGATCCCGGCTCGCAACTGTGCCGCCGAACTGCCCGGATGCCTCGATGCTCTGAGCGCGCAGACCTACCGAGGTTCGCTGGACGTGATCGTGGCCGTGGCGCCAAGCAGCGACGAGACCGACGACGTCGCTCGCGAGTCCAACTGCACGTGGCCGCTCGATTTTGTCGAGAATCCCGCGGGGACCACGTCGTCGGGCTTGAATCTGGCGATCGCCGAGGCTGCGGGCTCAGTCATTGTGCGCGTCGATGCGCAAGCCAGGCTGCCAGCCGACTACGTCGAGCGGGCGGTCGCAACGCTTGAAGAATCC
>LXNI01001125.1_pt1 | contig 25450 bp, 17 predicted proteins | sample 809091 | NCBI WGS metagenome assembly LXNI01 (sample SAMN04870527, study PRJNA318959) | sponge metagenome | biome: 01000161; feature: marine sponge reef; material: water | host: Sarcotragus foetidus | place: Greece: Milos, Mediterranean Sea | collected 2013-05-29 | depth 5-7 m | reverse complement strand
GGCTGAGCCGTTGCAGACTCCCTTCCTTCCCCGCTCCCTGGTCCCTGCACTGTGCGGCTTCATAGCATAGGAGCGAAGCAAAAGGCTAGGAGCAATCTGGAGGTTTTCTGTGCGAAAAATTCGTTACAACTGCGCGATGAGTTTGGACGGTTACATTGCGGACGTCAAAGACGGATACGACTGGATTGACATCGATCCGGACATTGACTTCGCTGAACTGTCGGCGCAGTTCGACACCTATCTGATTGGTCGCCGGACCTTTGAAGTTGTTGGTGAGCAGGGTTCCCCGGCTACGCCGGAATCCAGGATGATCGTTTTCTCGAAGCGCTTGCGCCAGAGCGACCATGAGAGCGTACAGATAGTCGGCGAGGACTGGATTGAGGTGGTACGGTCGCTGCGGGCGGAACAGGGTAAGGACATCTGGCTATTTGGGGGCGGGCAGCTGTTCGGAAGTCTCTGCAATGAGGGGCTGGTTAACACAGTGGAGGTGGCAGTCATGCCGGTTATACTGGGCGGCGGTGTGCCATTTGTCGCGGGACTGTCGAGACAGGTGAAGTTGAATCTAAGGGAGCAGCGTGTTTACGAGAAAACCGGGACCGTGGTGCTTGTTTACGAAGTCGGCAATAAAGTCGAATCCCGTGAGAATTGATCGGCAGATTGGTCCGCCTGTTTGGTCCTGAGTCTCATCCTTTTTGGTGGCAGTTGCAATTTCCTGCAACGCGTTTGCCATTTGCTCTTGTCGGTTTCTATGTCTCCGTCGAGGAACAAAGTAGAATGGGGCAAGTTATTGTCGCTTTGTGAAAGCGCCGACCGAAATTCATACCAGAAAAAGTAAGGAATTCATGCCCACAGAAACTACGGATGCCCAGAAAGAAGAAGCTTCGAGTCCCCCCTCTCCACGCGATACGAACGACTTCGACGAAAATGTTAACCCCCTGGACCTGGTTGAGCCCGAGAATGCGCTGCCTGCGATCACATATGCAGAGTTACCCAAAATTGCGCAAGACGCCGCCGCCAGCGCCGGATGGACTAAACTGATGCCGGTACAGTCCAAGGCCATTCCCTACCTGCTTGCCGGGCGCGATCTGATGGTCCAATCGCGTACTGGCAGTGGAAAGACCGGTGCGTTTCTGCTCCCTATCCTCCATAAGATCGACTTGAAAAAGCGGGCCTGCCAAGCTCTGATCCTGGTTCCCACACGGGAACTGGCCCTTCAAGTTTCAAAGGAGGCCGCGATCTTGGGGGATGCAACCGGCGTCAGCAGCGTTGCAGTCTACGGCGGTGTCGGATACGGCCCGCAAATTTCGGCGCTGCGTGACGGTGCCCAACTGGTAATTGGCACGCCTGGTCGTATTCTCGACCACCTGCTGCAACGCACCCTGCGCCTCGACAATCTGCGTCAGCTCGTATTTGACGAAGCCGACAGGATGTTGTCCATGGGCTTCTACCCGGATATGGTGCAAGTGCAGTCCTATCTCCCTTCAGGGCCAATCCAGGGCTCCATGTTCTCAGCTACCTTTCCAGCGCATGTGTTGCGCTTGGCGCAGCAGTTTCTGACGCAGCCCGATTTCCTCAGTCTGAGCCGCGATCGGGTTCATGTCGCCGAGGCAGAACATGTCCTCTACGCAGATCCGGGCATGAAGAAGGATAGAGCCCTGGTACGGCTTATCGAAATGGAAAACCCGGCTGCAGCGCTGGTCTTCTGTAACACACGCCGCATGGTCGACTATGTGACGATTGTCCTGCAGCGATTCGGCTATGATGCTGACAGAATCAGTTCCGATCTCAGCCAGAGTGAACGAGAGCGCGTATTGCGCCGCGTCCGCGAGGGGAAACTGAGACTTCTGGTGGCCACAGATGTGGCGGCCCGCGGCATCGACATTCCAGAACTGTCCCACGTAATTCAGTATGAACCGCCCGAAGACCTCGAGTCCTATATTCACCGCGCCGGGCGTACTGCCCGCGCCGGCGCTTCCGGCGTTGCGATATCCCTTACAGCCTCTTTCGACGAACGCATGATGATGGAGCGCATCGCAAAACGCTACAGCATTCCACTGGAGGAGCGCAAGCTGCCCACCGACGAAGAGGTGGCGTCCCTGGTCTCCGAACGCGTCACCTCTCTGCTCGAAGCCAAGCTGCGCAGCCGCGATAACCTGCAGAGCGAACGTATGAGGAGGTTCCGTCCGCTGGTAGGAGAATGGATGGAGTCAGACGAGGGCCAGACACTACTGGCTATGCTGGTCGATGACTTCTATCAAGACCTGTTGCATGCACCGCCGGCACTGCCCGCCGAAGAGGCATCCACAAGGCCCGCTGCCAAGCCCGCTCGGAAGTCCCAATCACAGGGTGGTCAAAGGCAGCGTCGCAGCCGCCCGCGTCGGTCCCGCAACCGCCGCGAGTGACCGCGTTTTCCCCCGTTTCGTCCGCCTGATGCACTGGCACAGGCGGACGCGGGCACCTTCTGAACTGTCGCCTACCTGTCTGAATCTACCTCTCCTGATCCGGCACATTTCTTCGCAGCTCCGACAGCCAGGCCGCGGCTGAGGAATCGCTGGGCGCACGCCAGTCTCCACGCGGGCTGAGCGAACCGCCGCTGCCAACCTTGGGGCCGTTGGGAACGGCCGTACGCTTAAATTGGCTGATCTGGAAGAAGCGGAAGAGGAAAAGTTCCAGCCACTTTCTGATCTCCGACAGATCGTACTGGTTACGTTTGTGGTCGGGCAGGAAGTCAGGCCAAATGCCCTTGCCGCGGTCGCCCCAGGCCTGCAACGCCATAAAGGCAACCTTGCTGGGCCGGAAACCGTAGCGGGAGATATGGTACAGGAAAAAATCCTGCAGCTCATAAGGCCCGATTTTCGCTTCGGTGGATTGGGCCGGTCCGTCACCTTCCCCATCCCCTGGCACCAGCTCCGGCGAAATCTCGGTATCCAATATCGACTGCAGAACAGTGCTGGCACTATCTTCGAACTGCTTCGTGGCGATAACCCAGCGGATCAGATGTTGTATGAGTGTCTTGGGAACGGATGCGTTCACATTGTAATGGCTCATCTGGTCGCCGACGCCGTACGTGGCCCAGCCCAGCGCCAGTTCGCTCAGGTCGCCGGTCCCCAGTACCAGCGCGTCATTGTAGTTGGCCAACCGAAACAGATGGCTGGTGCGTTCGCCCGCCTGCACGTTCTCGAAGGTTATGTCATACTCCGGATCTTCCTCGGCAAATGGATGGCCGATGTCTCGGAACATCTGCATGGCAGCCGGCCGGATGTCAATTTCATGCCCGCTGACGCCGAGTGATTCCATCAGGCGGTGGGCGTTTGAACGAGTGCCGGCGCTGGTTGCAAAGCCGGGCATCGTGTAGGCCAGAATATTGGTGCGGGGCAGCTTGAGCCGGTCCATCGTGCGAGCGGCTACGATGAGCGCCTGTGTCGAATCCAACCCGCCCGAGATGCCGACAACGATTTTCTCAATGCCTGTGGCCCGCAGGCGCTGCATCAAACCATGAACCTGGATGTTATAGGCCTCGTAGGCCTGTTCGTCACGCCGTACTGCGTCGCTGGGAACGAAAGGAAAGCGCTCGATTCTGCGATTCAGACGGTTTATGGCAGGCGCGTTGCATTGTGATTTTTCGCTGGCGTCCGCGTCCGCTAAGGCCGGCGCCTGAAACTCGAATCCGACAGTCCGAATCTCCTCCAACTGCTCGCGGTGCAGGGCGGCCGCATCGTTAAAGCTCGTCAGCCTCATGCGGCTTTGTGCCAGGCGTTCCGTGTCTATGTCGGCAGTGATAATCTGTTCGTGATCCGCAAACCGTTCCGACTCGGCCAGCAGGTCGCCGTCTTCATAGATCAGCGCGTGGCCGTCCCAAGCCAGATCGGTCGTCGATTCACCCGGCCCCGCGGCCGAATAGAGATAGGCGGCAATACACTTGCCCGACTGGCTGGCGCACAAGTCCTTGCGGTAGTTGGCCTTGCCGATGGTGATATTCGACGCAGACAGATTGGCCAAAACCGTAGCGCCTGCCAGCGCCGCATAGGAACTGGGGGGAATCGGCGTCCAAACGTCTTCGCATATCTCCGTATGCAAGACAAAGGCACTTGCTTCTGCAGCGAGATGCCCGTCGCTACCAGGTAGTGGAGAGTCTGGGTGACCAGCTACGTTGCCTCCGGAGGAATGTGCCGCCTGAAAAATCAGATCGTTGCCAAAAGGTACGGTCTCGTTCATGAAAGGGACCTGCTTACCGACTGCATGGCGCGCGGAACTGAACTGACGTCGCTCGTAGAATTCGCGGTAGTTGGGTAAATAAGTCTTGGGAACAATGCCCAGCACGCGACCGCGGTAGATGACAACCGCACAGTTGAACAGTCGGTTTTCAAAGCGCAGCGGCGCCCCGATTAGAAGTACGGGCGTCAAATCCCTACTGGCATGCACGATCTCTCTTAGGCCAGCGAGGACACCGTCTAACAGGGCATCCTGCTGGAGCAGGTCGTCGATTGCATAAGAGGAGATGCCCAGCTCGGGGAACAGGGCAACGGCCGCGCCTGCTTCCGACGCCTGTGCGGCTAAACCAGCCGTGCGTTCGGCGTTGAATTCCGGGTCCGCTACCCGTACGTGGGGAACGCAGACCGCCACGCGCACAAAGCCATGGCTATAAATTGAATTGAAGGAGTCGGCCATTTTTGCGTCTGTGACTTCCTTTTCCGGTGAAGTCGCTGCGAACACGAGACAGTATCATATTATCTGAGAAACTGACTACAGGCGCAAGACCCTTTGGACACAGGCCTCAAGACTCTGCGATAATTGAAAGCATTCATTGCGGCCGGCTGAGCGCAGCCTGGAACCTATCCAAACTCTCAATCAATTCCGCTTCAAAGTACTACTGAAATGGAGACGCCAAAATGACCTGGAAAGTTGCGGGCATTAACTTTGATCATTCGCATATGGGCGACCTGTTGCGTCTATGCCACGAACACCCAGACGTCGAGATTGCCGGCATCAGCCACACGGACAGGCAACCGATGGAGACTGCGGTCCATAACTTCAGCATTCCTGATGAGCAGGTTTTCACAGACTACCAGGAATGTCTGGAAAAGACACAGCCGGACATTGTCATACTGTGCCCGTCCACTGCCAGCCATGCCGAATGGGTACTAAAGGTCGCTCCCTATGATGTGCATGTTCTGCTCGAAAAGCCATTCGCCGCCGACCTGGACGCTGCCGATCAGATGATTGCAGCCATGGCAAATTCACAGAGACAGTTCATCATCAACTGGCCGCTGCGATGGTATCCTTGTCATGTAACTGCCAAGCGCCTGCTCAACGAAGGGACTATCGGCGAGCTTATCGAGGTTCACTACTACGACGGCAACCGCGGCCCGCTCTTCCACAGGGCCGACAAAGAAGAGACCGACGAAGCATATCGTCTGCGAAAACAAGATAGCTGGTTCTACCAGGAGTCCGAGGGTGGCGGATCCCTGCTGGACTACCTGGGCTACGGCGTCACACTGGGAACATGGTTCCTGGACGGCCGCGCGCCGCTTGAAGTGACGACCGTTGTTGACGAGCCGCCCGGGCTGGAAGTGGACGAACACAGCATCACCATCTGCAAGTATCCCTTTGGCCTGTCCAAGTACGAGACGCGGTGGGGCACGTTTACCGACCCGTGGACGCTACAGCCTCAGCCCAAATGCGGTTTTGTGCTAAAGGGAAGCGAGGGGACGATCAGTAGCTACGACTACGAGGACACAGTACGCGTTCAGACAAACGACAGTCCTGAGGGCTATGATCAGCCAGTGGACCGTTTAACACCGCCCAATCAGAACGTGATCCAGTACTTTATTTCTTGCCTGGAGACAGGCACACTGCCCGAAGGACCGCTGTCGCCTGCCATCTGCCGCATCGGCCAGCAGATCGTGGATTCGGCAATCCTCAGCGCGCGTGAGAAGCAGACGGTTCCGTTGCTGCCCTAACAGTGTTCTGAAAAAAAAGAGGCGCCGGCTTCCGCAGCCAACGCCGTAACTATTGAATCTTTGCAAATGGGGTACAGCAACCACGAAGATTTGTACGCCAAAGTGGGCGGTGACGGACTCGAACCGCCGGCCTATTCCTTGTAAGGGAATCGCTCTAACCAGCTGAGCTAACCGCCCAATTACAGAACGACCATAGTATATATCACCACTTGGAGAACAAGAAATGTACAACCTGCAGGGAAAGGTTGCCCTTGTCACCGGCGCCGGCGGCGAGCATGGCATCGGCAGAGGGATCGCGTTGAGATTGGCACAGGAGGGAGCCGATGTTGTTGTGACTGACATCACAACCAAGCCCTATGCCGACGCCGAGTGGGGCGGCCTGCCGGCGGTTCAGGAGGAGATCGAAGCGATGGAGTGCCGCGCCCTGGCGCTGACCTGCGACGTGACCGAGGAAGCGTCCGTCAATTCGGCGATGCAGAAGGCACTGGACGCGATGGGGCGAATAGACATCCTGGTAAACAATGCCGGCGCCCGCGCCGCCGGCGATCGAGTGCCGGTCATTGACCTGCCGAAAAATGAATGGGACCGTGTCCTCAACGTCAATCTGACGGGAACCTTTCTGTGCAGCCAGGCAGCCGCCCGCCACATGTTGAGCCGCGGCGACGGCGGCCGCATCATCAACATTTCGTCGACCGCCGGCAAAAGAGGCGTCGCACGGTTCGCCGCTTACTGCTCCTCCAAGTTTGGTGTCATCGGCTTCACACAGTCTCTCGCCCAGGAGCTGGCTCCCCACAAGATCACAGTCAACGCAATCTGTCCCAGCCTCACCAATACCGAACGGATCGGTCACATGGCCAGCGTGCTCTCCGACCCGTCACTGCCACTGGAGGAAGCGACCGATCACCTTCTCTCCAAGTCACTGGCCGGCACGCCGATTGGCCGTCTTGCCAGCCCCCAGGACCTTGCCCGCACAGTGGCCTTTCTGGCTTCGGACGAGGCCGATTTTCTTACCGGGCTCGCCATCCCCGTCGCAGGCGGGACCATGATGATGTAGCGCATTGGGCGCAAGAGTTAGGAACAGTCCTATCACTCCAAAATACGCTGATCACTCAAATCCTTGCCGCCGATGGATTTGGAGATGACTGCGCCGCGATACTCCAGGATTTCCAGGTCGGCCAGGCCGTTGACGATGTTGTACTGGGTGGGCATATCCTCCCACTTGGCTCGATACCACTGCACATTGCCCTGGCCGCGCCACATACCCAGCACGCGGCGGTTAGGCGTATGCGCCGGTGTAAGCACGGCATACGCAGCGTCGGCAGTGCCCCACTCTCCTGTCCGCGGCATGTATTTATAGTGGAGCGTTCCTTCGCTGGTCGCGTTAGTAGCTTGAGCCGCGATCTCTTGCTCTGACACTTCGGTCAGGTCGTGCAAGCTCAGATCGAGGAACCGAAAGCCCAGCCAGCTGCCGGTACAATGGGTAGTGCCGTCGTAGACGACCGGCTCGGGCAATTCACAGTAAATTTTGGAGAAGCCCAGTTCCTCGCGACCAGTAAGAATGGGATCTGTCAGGTTCTCCCACAAGACGAGCAGCAGGCTGCCGGTCACTGTGTCCACTTTTCCGGTGTAGGTAACCGGAATTGAAGCCCCCAACGTGTTGTACCCTCTCCCCGCCAGCCAGTCGATCTCCTTCATGTATGTTGCGTTTATCGTCACAACTGGCTCGCCATCCAGGGCGAATCCGGGCGGTAACAGCGCCGCCGCAGCTGAAGCGTGGGTCAGGAAGCTGACAGAGTGCGAGAGGCTTTTGGGGCTGTCGACGCAGTCGAAGCCGCGTCCGTCGGGCCCTCGGCGAGGACCTGTTCGAGGCCCGAAGTGGGTCGGCATGCGGTACATGGCGTCGGGCTGGAAGGAATAGGGCATTGTCTGCGCTCCTGCTATGAATTAGAGAACTATGTTGGCCAGGGAAACCCGTGGGCTATTCAGGCCGCCACTAATAGTGAAGCTGAAAAGCCCCGATGCAACTGCGCCGCGCTCCTCTTTGAATCGGGTCCAATCTCATGCCTGCTCGAGCGCCCCGTCTTCCTCTCCGGTTTCGGCGGCGGGTTTGAGCAGTACCTTACGTCGGTTGCCTCCCTCCGGATCTGCGCCGACCAGGCCTTTCGATTCGAGTATCTTGACAAGCTGCGCTGCCCGAGGATAACCGATCTGCAGCTCTTGCTGCACGAAACTGGCACTGATGGTCTTCTCGCCCCGAATAGCGTCGATCGCCTCGGCCAGCAATTCATCCTCGTCATCCAATCGATCCAGCAGGCCGTTCCAGGGCGCGACTTTGGCCGTAGGACGATCGGGATTCTCAAGCCGATCACGTTCCTGCCACCAGTCAACAATCCGCTGTATTTCGGAGTCCGTGACGTAGCTGCCCTGCACGCGTTGGATCTTGGCCTTGTCCGCCCGCATGAGGAGCATGTCCCCCTGCCCAAGCAGCTTTTCAGCGCCGGGAGTATCCAGAATGACGCGACTGTCGACCTGACTGGTGACTGCAAAGGCGATGCGAGAAGGGAAGTTTGCTTTGATGAGGCCGGTAACGACGTCGGTGCTCGGCCGCTGCGTTGCCAGCACAAGATGGATGCCGGTCGCACGCGCCATCTGCGCCAGCCGGACAAGCTGCTTCTCGATTTCTTCCGGCGCGGTCATCATCAGATCGGCCAACTCATCCACGACCAGGACGATGTGGGGCAGAGTGCTTAACTTTTTTCGGCGCCGGGCAATGCGATTGTAGCCTTCAATGTTTCGAACTTTGTATTCGCGGAACATCCTGTATCTTTCATCCATCTGCAGTAGAAGCCACGTCAAAGCACCGTGAACATCCTCCAGGTCCGTGATCACCTCGCCTATCATGTGCGGAATATGATTATAGCCGGGCAATTCCACCAGTTTGGGGTCCACCATGATGAAGCGAAGGCTTTCCGGGCCATGGTACATGAGCAAGCTGACGATCACGCCGTTGATGCAGGCCGACTTGCCCGAACCGGTGGCCCCCGCGATCAGAAGATGCGGTGCGCGCGCCAAGTCAGCCGCCACCGGTGTCCCTGAAGTATCCCTGCCGAGAGCCAAAGGCAGCGTCCCGCCCTGCCTGGTCATCTGCTTACTTGTCAAGATTCCCCGCAGGCCCACCATCGTCTTTTCTGGGTTCGGCACCTCTATGCCTACAAAAGGCTGGCCGGGAACCGGCGCCTCTATCCGGATCGCAGGCGCGGCGAGCGCCAAGGCCAGGTCGTCGGCCACCGACGCGATGCGGCTGACTCTTACTTTACGCCTTTGGCCGCCGCGCTCAATATACAGGGGCTGCACACCGAACTGCGTAACTGTCGGCCCGCTCTCGACATTGACGATTTCCACCGGAATATCGAAGTCCTGCAGAGTCTCATGGATGATTTCGGCCATGCCCTCAATGTCCCACAAGAGTTGGGCGGCTTCATCTTCCAATAACGCTGCGGAGGGCCGCTCTTCTTCTTTTCGACTGTGTTTGAGAGGGCTTTCACCTGAATTGGCGGCCTTTGGCCTGCGTTTGGCAGGCGCCTCCGCCGGGATCGGAAGTTCCGCCTGAACTGGCCGTCCCGCCTCTTTCAGTTCCGACGGCTCCGCCGCGAATGCATTCGAGGATAGCGGATCATCGAGGTCTACAGGATACGGCGATTCCTCAACCTCCTCGTTCTCAAAGGCCGCTTGCTCCAGTTCCTCTTCAGAAGGAAGTGGATATTCGTCAGGTTGCTCACCGAGTGAGGGGGCCTGATCCGGCCATGAATCCGCCGTCAAGTGGCGTAGCTGGACAACGTAGCCGAACAGGTAAATCAGAGGTGTATGTCGAAAAAGCAGGTAAATGCTCAACAGCCCCAACAAAACCACGGACAGGGTAGCCGGAATCTGCCCAAACAGGCTGATCAGCAGGTTGCCAGCGCCCCAACCGATTATTCCCGCCCCTTGGCCAGCGCTGGGAAACGCCCAATCGGCAACCTGGTGGTCACTGATATATTCGAGAGAAGCCAACGACAACAACAGAAGTTCGGCCCCTACGAGCGCCTCAGGGTGCCAGTAACCGGCTTGGCGGCCCAATAGCAGCACAGCCCCCGTAACCAGCAGGCTCAGCACGAGCGGCCAGGCCATCCTTCCGGCGAGCATCAGCGTCCATGACTCGTGGCCGGATACGAAAAGGGTGAAACCGAGGTAACCTCCGAAAAGAAATACGGCAAATCCCAGGACCTCATTGCCAAACCTGGCGAACAGATGCTGTATGTTCGCCTGAATGCCTGCCGCAGGGCCGGTCTTCTGAAATTTTCGCCGTCTACGCCGCTTGGCAGCCATGGGTCATGTCCTAGGGAATTCCTGCGCCGGACGCAGCATTGGGTCTCAGCAATCCCGCCCGTTTCATCTCACTTCGTCCACGACGGTCGCAGCGTCTTCTTCCTGCATCTTGAGCAATGCGTCCCAGTCGCCCTGCTCCATTTCCGTCAAAACTTGCGCCACCTGGCCAATTGCAACCCGCTGCTTGCGGTACAGGTCGCTCTCGCTGATGGCCAGACGGCCAGCGATATCTCGTATCTTGCGGCCCTGAATAAAACGCATCTCCAGGATATTGTAGAGCAGCCATTCCGGCGTGCTCAGGTCCTGCTTACTGCTCGGGCGCAGGTTCTGGATGGCACGGCCCAACACCAGCCGCAATGCTTTGCCGGGATTGCCATCAGCTTCTTCGATTACCCGATCCACAACTCGCAGTTGCATCAACGGGCTTCGGGTCAGCTTAGGACCGCCCCAATAGTGGCTGAGGGCGTCTTTAACCCAGCTCTCAAATTCAGGGTTGTGAATCGGGCTCGGTTCAAGCAGTTCAGCCGGAGGCACCTCAGTGTTCTCAGACACATAGGGCACAATACCGCGGATCTGCTGGATCCGGTCGATGCCGGGAATGATGCGGCGCAGAGCGACCATTACCTGCATCTGCATCTTCCGATCGAGCAACCCCGCGGAGACGCTGTCAATTTGTTGGGCCAACAGATTCTGTTCATCCAGACTGAAGTTAGGGGATCCGGTGCGTGCGCGTACCCCCAGCATGCCCAGCACCATTTCTCCTTCCCGGCCGCTTGCAGGTTCCAGCACGGGCCAGAGCCAGTATCCTCCGTATTCCGCCGGCTGCAAAGCCGGAAACCGTTGCGCCTCCTTTCCGCCATTCATCGAAAGGGAAGGCAAGCCTTCAACATTGTGTGCCGGCCCGCCATTGGAGGGCGTGCCATTCGTGCGAACAAGGCCCAACGCCTCGTTCAGGGCATTGCTCCAGTCCTTGTCGTCAAGAATCTCCTGTCGGGTTCCCTCAGGTCCTACCACTGCTTCCAGGATCAGATCAGTACCTATGGCCGCTGCCACAAAGCCTGAGCGAACGCGCAGTATCTCACACAGAACTGTCAGATGGTTTTCTAGAAACTGACGCAAATCCGTAGTGGTCAGCAGTCGCCTGTCGAGTTCCCGCAACCAGGCGATTTCCTCCCGATCCTCTCCGTATACAACCCGGTCGGTCAACGCCTTTGACAGGCTGAGAAATACCTGGGCGGCAATTATCACTCCGGTAATTACACTGAAAAGTACAATGTTGCGAGGCAGGCCAAGCACGTGCTCTACCGTTGGGATCGTCTGAATCGCCAGAATCACGAGAATCGCAACAACCGGACCCCGGGCAAAGTAGCGAATGAGGCGGTACCGCACGACTCTGTCAGGCGTATAGACGCCGAAAAATGCCACAGTGTAGCTCAGGAAGATGAGCATGGAGCCGACAGCACTGTTGCCTACTATCGCCAAGCCAAGAATCCACTCAGGAGCAAGCAGTCCAGCAGAGGCTTTGCCCAACGCAATCAGATAAGGGAAAGTGCCGATGCCAGGCGCCGCCGTTGCCACGAGAAGATACGTCATTCGCTTGCGGCTCTCGGCGGTCAGACATCGCTGACGGGCCTTCCAAATGTTGAAGTGGGAGAGTATTACAACACCGGCGAAGAAGGCTGCGAAGGGCCAGAACAAAATACCGGGACGCAGATAACTGAGCAGCGGGTCAAACTCCACATAGTCAACCAGGAGGGTCGAGAAAATTGCCAGTAGAGCGCTGACCACCGATAGGACGCCAATAGCATTGTTGATTAGCCGGCGGCGGTCAGTATGATAGTTCGTGGTGCGCAGAATCGAATAGGAGAAGGCATAATAGGCCCCGGGCAAGAATGCAATCCCCAACCATTGGAAGCGCAGCCACTTCGTCGCCGAGTCCGCGCTGATCGCTTGTGTCAATGCGACTTCGGACGCGTATGTCACCATGACAAGGCCCAGCAAATAAGCAAAGCGCCTGGCCACTGGGTGACGGAAATTATAGTTTAGCGTATAAGCAAGAAGCGAAAAGGCGAGAATCACGACCACCGACGAGACCAGGGCGTTCATAAAGCCCAGGGCATCGGCGAGGGTCAACGATAGTTCATTCATAAGATACAGTCACTCGAATTGCAGATTCCTCGTGATTGAGGCGAATATGTGAAGCGCCGCCTCGCACTGTCTGCTGACTCTGTCTCCCCCTCTTCAAGGAGACAATCTGCGGGTGAGACCGTCTGTTTTCGAACCCTGCCGATAACTTCCTAAGGTTCCCAGTTTACCTGCTCGTTGACAACGACCCACATGTCGTTTCGTTTCTCCATCTGCATCGTAAAATTCCCGCCGACAGTAGGTGTCCTCTGAATGGTAATGCCAACGCTCGCCCGATCAACCGTATCGAAGCGAACAGTTCCCATCTGAATGATGGGACCTTCCACCTCCATAGAGTCCTCTGCACTCTCCAGCCAGATCGTTGGCCCATCAAACCCCAGTTCGCCAAGTTGTTCGGCAGGGTGCCGCACCAACCGCAACTGGGCCAGCATGCCATCGGTTCCCGGTTCGAGTTGCCGCCGCTGGCCCAGCTTGTGAATCAATGCCGTCCGGCGAATACGCATGCTGTCCGGCTCTTCGGTATCGGTGCTCATGTAATAGTTGGCCAGAGCGAAAATAGGACCAAACGCGTGTTGCGAAGAGAGCAGCCCCAATAGCTCCTCCCGCACGCGATTCCACATCGATCGCCACTGCCCGGCTGTTACCTGGTCGCCATACTCCAGGAGCTGTAAAGTTGTTTCCGCCCCCAGCCGGCTGATAATGGACGGCGGCGTCAGGTATGTCGGATCCTGCTTCAGCCTTGCCAAAAGGACGTCTGGCGTCGCTTCCGCCTCCTGGAAAGCGTGAAAACTGTAACGTGTGTTCAGTGTGAAAAACACGCCAAGTATCACTGCCCCGGTCAGGAGCAGCACCAGCGTCCACGACAGCGGATCCATCGATTCAAAAAGCTGCTGGTAGGTCGGCATGGAATCTAAACCAAGCCTGCGCAGCAACTCTTCAAATCGGTTTGTGCTTTCCGACATGCGGAATCAACCAGTCCTGACTAACGGCAGAGCAACTCCGCCTCTCATGCTCAGGCACTTAGCATTTGGCCGCTGGTCGGCGACGTCGCCTGCTTCAATTGCGGAACTGCTCTGCGTCTCGGAAGTTTCTCGGCACCAGACGACGACCGTCTGCGTCCAGTCTAATTGTATCATATATCGACTGGTGAACGATGCCCGTTCTCTAGGGGTTCCAGCCAGGTCAGTAGTCCAAAAAGACCGCATAGGCCCTTCTCGGCCCGATGGCTATAGAACTCGTCAGTATTGCCCGCGGTGTCGATTTCCGCGATTTCGATGTTGCCGCGAGGTACCCCGCCCGCTATCAATTGGTCGGCATTGGCCTGCCAAAGATCGAAAAAAGGATTTGCGTGTTCTCCGTTACGTCTGTAGAAATACTTTTCTCCGCCAGGTAACTTTGCAGTAGCCATCTGGATAACGTCATCGCCGACTTCGTAGCTCTCCGGCCCAATGCTCGGTCCTATGCCCACATGCACATCGGCCGCGTCCGTCCCGAACTCGGCCGCCATCGCCTTCAGCGCGGCGGGTCCAATGCCATTGACAGTACCTCGCCAACCCGCGTGGCACGCGCCCAGTGCATGGCGAACCGGATCGAACAATATCAGCGGCACGCAGTCGGCAAATACGAGAAAGAGGGGCAAGGCAACCGCATTGGTGATGAGGGCATCGCAATCCTTCTGGCGGGAGCCGGCGTCCTTCCAGCCGACACGGGCCACGTTTGCACTGTGGACCTGGTGCGTGCGGACTGGATTGTCAGGCTCTTGGCCAAGGGCCGCGCAGAATCGAGCGAAGTTTTCCAACACACGCGCACGTTCATCGCCGCGGCTGTAGCTGAAATTCAGACTACGCCAGGGGTAGGGCGATACGCCGCCGTGGCGCGCACTGAAATGGGCTTGCAGAGGGTGAGAGGAAAAACTTTCGAAGGAATAGGTCACCACGCCATTGTTGTAAGGAATGCGGTGCATTTTTGTGATCGGTTTCCTCTCATAACCGATTCGCCAACGTTGGCGGTGTCAAACACTCTCGCGTCAGCAGATTCACTGTCGTAGAACGGGATTCAATCCAGAGGGATCGGTTCAATAGTCACGTTGCCCAGGCCAGTGTTGTGTTTCTGTTCCTTTAGCTTTGTCCAGGGAAGCCAGTCCTGCGCTCGCCAAGCCCCACCCTTGGCAGCAGGGATCGGCCGGTTCTCATTGTCACCGTAGCGGAAGGCCCAGTCGTCATCACATGCCTGGCAAGTGAGACAGCCCGCGCTGTCGGGAGGGCACGAGAGCCCCGTACGCTCTGCTGTGGCCAGGCGCAATTCGTAGTTAAAATAGTTTTCGCTAACACCGCTCTGGACAATATCCCAGGGAAGAGCATCTCCTGCATTCCACTGGCCAAGGTAATGCTCCTTGTCCAGCCCAAGTCTTTCCATTGTGCGAAAGAAGAGACGGGTGTTCAGTTGTCCCGGTGGAATCTCCAAGAGCACATTGGCCAGCGCGCGATCTCCCCGGCTCAGAACCGCTTGCACTTCAGCCCATTCCGGCGAATCCGCCCGCACCTCGACACCGTGCCGCGCCAGCGCTTTGTTTATCCTGCGCTGCCGGCGCTTAAGCTCCGCGGCCGGCATCATCGCTTCCCATTGGAAAGGCGTGTGCGCCTTGGGGACAAAGGGTGTGGCGTTTATGGCCAGCCGGCGCCTGTACAGCTGTCGCGCCTTGAGCGTAAACTCGATCAACTCTTGTATGTCCTCGTCTGTCTCGGTTGGGTGGCCTGTCATAAAGTAGAGCTTGAGCTGGGGAAAATCCAGCTCCGCAGCCAGCCCTACCGCTCGCATCATCTGCTCTTCGGTCTGGGTCTTGTTTATAACATTCCGCAGGCGTTCGCTGCCCGCCTCCGGCGCGACTGTCAATGTCTGGGTGCCACCGGCGGCCATCGCTTGAATCAGTGGAACGCTGATCGGATCCATCCGCATTGAACTGGCGCTAATGGAGGCGCCCATACCGGCTAGCTCGGTTGCCAGTTCATCGATCTGAGTGTGGTCGCTCACCGCAGCGCTGACGAGTCCTATACGGTCGTGCCCCTTTGCCATGGCCGCTCGCGCCCAGCCCAGCAGCGACTCCAATGGCTGTTCGCGTGGCGGCCGGTACACATAACCTGCCAGGCAGAAGCGACAGCCTCTTCCGCAGCCGCGCGCAATTTCCATAAGGTGCATGCCGCTGAACTCCGTGTCCGGCGTATAAAGCACCGACTGGGTCGGGAAGTTAGCCAGCTCGCGCACCCACAGCCGCTCCACCGGGCGGAAGTCGGCATGGTTTCGATTCGACGGGCGCAGGTGGGGAATGTAGAAACCGGGCTCACGGTCAAGCGTCTGCAGCAGCGCCTCGCGATCTTCGTATAGCCCATCGCGGCACAATTCCAGGAACTGCGGCACCGCCTCCTCGCCCTCCCCGATCAGAACGGCGTCGAAGAAGGGGGCCATCGGCTCCGGATTCATGGTGATGCCCGGGCCGCCGGCGATGATTAGAGGCCAGTCAGATCCGTCCCAACGGCTGCTGTCGCGCCGCTCCTGAGCCAGCGGCGGGATGCCGGCCTGGCGCAGCATTTCCACGACGTTAAAGTAATCCATCTCCCAGGAGATGGTAAAGGCCCAGATGTCAAAGTCATCGGCCGGGCGGCCAGTTTCCATAGAGAGCAGGGGCTCACCTGCCGCGGCCGCGCCCTTATGCCAGAACATGCGCTCACAGACCACGTCGGGCTCATCGTTCAGCCAGCTGTACAGCAGCTGAAACGCAAGGCTGCTCATGCCAACGTAGTAGCTGTTTGGAAAGGTCAACGCGACCGGGATGCGCCCTCCCCAGTCCTTGACGACGGCGCCCTCCTCTAGCTGCTTGCCGCGGCCTTGCCCGCTGGAGACGGCAGTTCTCTTTTGAGTTGAGCCTCTTCGATGCTTTGCCATTTGCGTTGCACAGTCCTGTCGTTCTGGAGGTCAGAATCCTGTCCTTACCTCACCTGCCTCGCGATAAAGTCGGCCGCCTGCTAAACTTCGTTTGTAACTCCCCCGCCATCGTCATTCTGCCGCCGTGCAACGCAGCCTCGCCCCGGCATTCAAAACGTCTCCAGCCGCTATCCCCTAACCACTTTTCTCTGCAGTGCCCCTGCGGGCCTCTGCACCCTACCGCTCAGGGCTGGCGGTCGCCCTAGTACAATGATCACTGAGCGGGAGCAGCCAGGGGCTTTCTCCCCTAATATAGCTGTCGCCCTATGTGTAGTCGCAACAAATGTATATGGGCGGTCGGGCCTTCGGCCCTCCCTTGTGCAGGGGCTGCGCCCCCGCAACGCCCCCCTCCAAAACCATCCCTCACCTACCTGTGCGCCTTCTTCGCAGCGTCTCGGCTTGCGAGCCGTACGGTGGCTGTCAAACAGTTGCGTCCCAAGCGTCCGAATGGCTCCAGGGATGACTGGCTGGTCAAATACTGTCGCCCAGTAGTTACCTTCCCGAAAGTTTCGACAGACGGTGTAAGCATCGCAACCACTGGACGGCGCTGCAGCCGCGATTTGGGCCTCGGGCTTCCCGGCCCCCCATTCTAACACCTGGTGGTCAGCCTTGCGAAAGCAAGGACAGCGCCTTCTCCCACTCGGCCGGCGTATTGACGTTGGTAAATGTGCGAAGTTCCGGGTCGAAGGGGCGCAATGCGCTGGCTGAAACCCAACGGACGCGTACATAAGGCCAGAAGCTGTCCATGCGGCGCAGACCCTTCGCCAAATTGTTTTCTACGGCAGGGAGGCAGCGGCTGTGATAGAGCGCATGCAGAGGCTGTGACCTTCCTTCTAGAACAGGCACAATCGCATCGCAACCGCCGTCTGCAAGGTCTGTCAGATACTGGCATGCTGCCGCCGAAAGAAAGGGCATGTCTCCGGCGACCGTCAGCGCCCAGCCCTCGATTCGGCGCAATCCCGTTGCGAGGCCGCCCAAAGGGCCGTCGCCCGGCGAGTCGTCTGGAATGCAATGTGTATCAGTGTATACGACTGCCGGATCATCGCCGCGCTGTCTGCAGCTTTGGCAGGAATCGCGCAGAGCTTCACAAACGCCGATGCTGTTGGCTACAACTACTGTTCTGGCAGTCATCGGCAAAAGGCGGTCGGTCGCGTGCCGAATCAACGGTATTCCACGCGGCGGCACAGGCAGCAGAAGCTTCTCGGAGCCCATGCGGCGGCTGCTCCCTCCGGCGATGATCAGTAGCGTTACATTTTCGTTGTAACGGACATCTGGCCCCATCACATCCATGCCCTTACTTTCAAATCCCCAACAAAAAGAGCGAGTTGCTTTCACAACTCGCTCTCCCATTGCAGGCTGTTTGCCAGCTGTTTACTCAAGCCGCTTGGGCATCCAGATGCCTTACGACATCGCCAACCGTTTCAATCTCCTGGGCTTGTTCGTCACTGATTTCTCCGCCAAACTCTTCTTCGAATGACATTATCAACTCAACCAGGTCCAAACTGTCTGCGTCCAAATCCTCTTTGAACTTGGCATTTTCGGTCACTTCATCAGGATCAACATCTAGCTGATCAACTATGATATCGCGAACCTGTTCGAAAGTTGTTGCCATACTCGTGCCCCCTTTTGTCAATACACGTAATCAAAATCAATGCTAATATCTTGCATTATAAATCATAAAACACTAGAATCGAATTAGAGTTACGTTTTTTTGTAAGAAATCGGGATAAAATTTCCGAACAAGGCGTGGCAGGCTGAGGCAGGGCTTTCCCGGAATGTGTTGGAAAAAATGGGAAGCCGCGTCTCGAAATGGGCCTTCTCCGAGTCGCCTCGCTTGTTGGACCGCGCCATCCACTTTCTTGCGAATGAAAAGCGGCAGAATCTGTTCCGCATTGAGGTCCCATGGAGGACTCGATTGTCAACAGCCGGTCGAAAAGACGACCATATTCGCATAAACCTGGAAGAAGACGTCGCCTTTAGGCAGCTGACGTCCGGCTTTGAGCATTACCATTTCACCCATCAGGCACTGCCTGAAATAGACCTTAACGCGGTGGACACCAGCGTCATCATATTGGGCAAGCGTCTTTCCGCGCCCATTCAGGTCAGCTCCATGACCGGCGGCACTGCCCAGGCAGGACTCTTCAACCAGCGCCTTGCAGAGGCTGTGCAAGAGAGAAACCTGGCCATGGGTGTCGGCAGCCAGCGCGCGGCCCTCGAAGACACCCAAACCAAGGCCTCCTTCTTCGTACGCACCTACGCGCCCGACGCGCTGATTTTTGCCAATCTTGGGGCAGTGCAACTCAATTATGGCTACACCGTCGATCAGTGCCGGCGGGCTGTGGACATGGTGGAAGCCGACGCCCTGATCCTCCACCTGAATCCCTTACAGGAAGTACTGCAACCGGAAGGCGACACCCGTTGGGGCGGGCTCCTGTCCCGGATTGAAGAAGTCTGCGCACAAGTCGGCGTTCCAATCATAGTCAAGGAGGTTGGCTGGGGGATGAGCCCGCAGGTGGCGCGAAACCTGATCGATGCCGGGGTAAGCGCTATCGACGTCGCCGGCGCCGGCGGTACGTCCTGGAGTGAAGTTGAGAAACACCGCGCGCCTACAGAGCGCCAGCGCCGGCTGGCAGCCTCCTTCAGAGAGTGGGGGATCCCAACTGTCACCAGCCTGGCATATGTCCGCGAGGCGCGTGCGGCAGCCGGCAAGCCTGACCTGCTGCTCTTTGCAAGCGGCGGCGTGCGCAATGGTCAGGATGTCGCCAAGGCGGCTGCTTTGGGAGCCGACCTGGCTGGCCTGGCATCCCCGTTCCTGAAGCGTGCAGTCGAATCGACGGAATCGGTGGTTGAGGAGATTGATCTGCTGGTCGATGAGCTCCGCATCGCTATGTTTGCCAGCGGGTCTCCCAACATTGAAGCATTGAGGCAACCCGGTGTCCTTGTAAGAGCGACTGACATGACCGGTGTAACAGCGTCAGTTCCGCTACGCACTCATGAGGTCAGCCCATCTGAAACATTCGGCGGGCGTAATCAGGAGCGTCTGCTCCCGAATCCCAAAGAGGGGGGCACCGACATCGGCCGCGCCACTCCGGAGTCCGCTATGGTAAGGAAACCGCCCGAAGAGATGACCGTTGGCACGACGGAGTCCGATTCTCTGGGTGCGGGCGCTGGCGTGCCCGGCAGCAAGTCCCTGAGCGAATTCGCCTTACTGTGGTTGCCAAAACTTGAGGATGAAATGAAGTCCATTCTGGCAACGCGCAGCCCTCTTCAGGCGAACCATTACGCAATGATGCACTATCACATGGGCTGGGCAGATGAGGACCTCCGTCCCCACTCTCTTGCGGCAGGCAAGCGCATACGGCCGCTGCTTTGCCTGATTGCGTGCGAGGCGGTCGGCGGAAATCCGGCCAATGCGATTCCAGCTGCGGCTGCAGTCGAGATTCTTCACAACTTCTCTCTTGTCCACGATGATATCGAAGACGGAGACGAGCTCCGCCGCCACCGACCAACAGTTTGGGCGCTTTGGGGCGTGCCCCAGGCGATAAACGTGGGCGACGGGTTGTTCGCTCTCGCTTTCTCAGCACTAATGCGGTCGGCAGTCCATCCATCTTCTGCCGCCCCTCCCTCCACGAGCTCAGGTAACGGCTTGGCACTCGCTGCTCTCGATCACTTTACAAAGATCTGTATCGGCTTGACAGAAGGCCAGCACCTCGATCTGAGCTTTGAAGAGCGGGAAAGCGTGACCGTCGCCGAGTACTTGCAAATGATAGAAGGGAAGACTGCCGCCCTGGTTGCAGGATCGGTCGCGGTGGGGGCACTCTACGGCGGCGCCGACACCCGCCAAGCCGAATGTATGCATCGCTTTGGGCACAACATTGGACTTGCTTTTCAGATACAGGATGACATTCTGGGCATTTGGGGCGATTCCGAAGTGACTGGGAAGGCCGCAGGAAATGATATCCTGCGGCGCAAGAAGAGCCTGCCTATGTTATTCGGATTGGAGCATCCCGAGGCAGCCGGCAAAATCAAGGCTCTATGGCGCGATGGAATGGTCGAGGAGCAACTCGCCCAAGTACTCGCTATCCTGGACGGGATTGAAGCGAAGCGCTGGTCAGAAGGGCAAGTAAAGCACTATCACAACGCGGCGATGGAAGCTCTCTGCGATGGCTTGGGAGAGCGGGCTGATGATTCCTTGCTACTTGAACTGGCCAACCAACTCTTACAACGCCAGAAGTAGCCGGTCCGTGGCAACGCCGCGACTCTTCATTCCCCCAAAACTGGATTAACGCTTCATCTGGGTGCAAAGTCGCTCGCGCTTGGAGACCAAAAAGTCAGGCCGCGTCCGACCAGGTTTCCAGTTTACTTTTGACCGCGAGGCAGAAAGCATCCGCGCTGGCGCCGTCCAACACGCGGTGGTCGTAGCTAAGGGCCAAGTCCATCATTGGTCGGAAGGCCAGATAGTCATCCACGCTGGCTTCATAGGGTTTAGCACGGCTGACTACCACCGGCCGCTTCTCTATCGCACCAGTTCCGAGAATCGCAACCTGTGGCTGTAGTATCACCGGAGTCTGGAACAGGCTCCCGGAAGTACCGTAGTTGGTCAGCGTGAAAGTGCCACCTTGTGTGTCGGCGGCCCTGAGCTGATTTTCTCTGGCGCGGGCCGCCAAGTCGGCCACTTGGCGGGCAATTCCAACCAGGTTCATATCGCCGGCGTCGCGTATGACCGGCACGATCAACCCACCCACACCGGTGGCGTCGGGCGGCAGCGCGACCGCCATGCCGATGTTGAACGAGTGCTTAAGCAGCAGGCCCTCTTCCTTCCACTCAGAATTGACGGCAGGAACCGCCCTCAACCCTTTAACAACGGCCGCCACTATATATGCGGTTAGCGTCAATCGCACCCCTTGCTGCGCGTATTCCCCCTTGTGCGTCTGATAGTGCGCGGTCGCGGTTCCCATGTCGACGCTGTGCACAGTCGTAACGTGGGGTGCCGAAAACGCGCTCTGCACCATGTTTCTGGCAATGATTTGGCGCATCCGGCTGTGTGGGACCAGCGTATCGCCCCCACTCTCCTGACCGCGAGCCGCATCTTTCTTGGTCGCGGCTTTGGGTACCCCGTCTGACGCCGGTTCCCGTTCGGCAGCTTGAGGTGCAGAGTCATAATTCGCAGCGTCGGTCAGGTGGGAAAGTCCCTTCTGCTCCTTTGCATACTCGATCAGGTCGTGACGCGTCAGGCTGCCAGGCGCACGCCCCCCTGCCACCTTTCGCAGATCGATGTCATATGCCGCTGCCAGCCGGCGTACTTCCAAGGGCACCATCGAACTGTCGGTAGAAGTCGATTCCTCCAGCGAGTCTATCTCCTCCTCTTGCGCCTCTTTAGGTTCCTTCTGGCCGCTTCTCAGTTTTTCTCTGAGCGTTGCCTCCACGTCGCTCTTTGTGATCTGCTCGCCGTCACCGCTCTGAACTGCCGACAGCGCGATGCCTGCCTCTTCCGCCATGCGACGAGCAACCGGAGTGGCCCGAACCGCCGCGCCATGATCCTCCAGGATATCGTCCGTTTGCGATTGGGCCGAGGCATCACCTCTTTCGCTAGGACCAGACTGATCCGGCGTGAATTCAGCCCCAGAGGCCTCAGACGCCGGTTCCACTGCCTCCGTCGCTTCCCCAATCACGGCGATTACAGCATCCAGCTCGACGATCTCACCCTCGCCAAAACGAATCGACAGGACCCTGCCGCCCACGGGGGACGGGACCTCGGTATCCACCTTGTCGGTCGCAATCTCCAGCAGGGGATCTCCGGCTCTGATGTCCTCGCCTTCCTTGACAAGCCAGCGACTGATGGTCACATCTTCCACTTCCTCGCCCATATCGGGCAGAGTTACATCCGTAGCCATTGCCAAATCCCCTTTATCCCCGCTCCATCTCCAGAACAGTGGCGATAATATCGTTCTTCCAAGGTAGTGCCTCTTCTTCCAACACGCGTGAAACAGGGATCGAAACGGGGGCCATCCCCAGGCGGCGGGCAGGGGCGCGCAACAGTTGAGGCGCTTCTTCGTAGGCCCGCGCCACCAGCTCCGCGCCTACGCCGCAGTTCGCATAAGATTCGTGAACCGCCAGCAGGCGCCCGGTCTTGGCAACCGATTCCCAGACCGTCTCCGTGTCCAACGGCTCGACCGTGCGTAAGTCGACAACCTCGCAATCGATGCCATGCTCTTCTTGCAGAGTCTCCGCGGCTTCCAGGGCCTGCAAAAGACAGAAACTGAATGTAGCAATGGTCAGATCCGCGCCTTCGCGTTTTACGTCCGCCTTACCGATCGGGATCAAATACTCTTCATCCGGCGGCGGCGCCTCGCCGCGTGTAAAGTAAAGCATCTTGTGTTCGAGAAATGCAACCGGATTGTCGTCGCGGATTGCAGATTTCAGTAGGCCCTTGGCATCATACGGTGTTGCCGGCGCCACGACCCTTATGCCGGGAAAGTGGGCGTACAAACTGTCCACCGACTGGCTGTGCTGCGAGCCGTAGCGTTTGCCTCCACCCTGCTGTCCCCGAATCACCAATGGGACGTTCAGAAGACCGCCGGTCATGTACTGGTACTTGGCGATCTGATTGAATATCTGGTCGGCGGCCACCAGCGTAAAGTCCATGTACATCAGTTCAACGACCGGACGCATGCCGACGGTGGCCGCGCCTAGTGCCATGCCCATGAATGCCTGTTCGCTGATGGGCGTGTCCAGGACTCGCTTCTCGCCGAATTCGTCGAGCAAATTGCGAGTCACCCGGAAAAGCCCGCCGTAATGGCCGACGTCCTCGCCGATGAGAAAGACATTCTGGTCGTGCTGCATTTCTTCTCGCAGCGCCTCATTTAGGGCCTGAATGTATGTGGTTCTTCGCATAGATATTCCCAGGTAAACTCTGACTCAACTCTTGAGACAAATGAATTAAGGAGTGAGAATTCAGCTACTCTTCTCCGTATGTCGTGGAAACAAAAACGTCCAAGTACGTCTCCGCCGGGTCTGGCCAGGGGCTATTCTCCGCGAAGGCCACCGCTTCGTCGATCATCTCGTCGATCTCCTCGTCGATTGCAGCGATTCGGGCGTCGTCTACGCCCCTTGCAAGGAGCTTCTGCCGCAGAACGGTCAGCGGTTCATAGGCCTGCTGCTTTTCGACCTCCTCCTGCGGGCGGTAGGTCTCCAGATCCCCTGCCATGTGTCCGGCAAGACGGTAGGTGATTCCCTCGATGAAAGTTGGCCCTGCACCCGACCTTGCGCGCTCTGCCGCCTGGCTTACTGCGGCGTGGACCACCTCCACATCATTCCCGTCTATCTGCATCGAGTCCATGCCATAGGACCTGGGGAACAGGTATATATCTTCGATCGAAGACGTACGCCAGATCGGCGTCATTTCTGAATAACGGTTGTTCTCACAGTAGAAGATTAGCGGCAGCTTCCACTTGGCAGCAATGTTGAAGGTCTCGTGCATTACCCCCTGGAACAGCGCGCCGTCACCGAAAAATGTGATTGCCACCCGATCCTCACCTCGAATATGACTCGCCAGGGCCAGCCCGGCCGCGTGGGGCACTTGCGCGGCGACGATGCCGTTCGCTCCCATCATGCCGTGCTCAGGAGATACGAAGTGCATCGAGCCTCCCTTACCCTTGGCGAAACCGTCGCTGCGCCCCATGACCTCGGCAATCGCCCGTCCCGGATCCATGCCCCACGCCAGGCCATGATGGTGGCCGCGGTACGTGCAAGTGACGTAGTCGCCGCGGCGCAAGGCCGCAGCCGCGCCGATGGCATTGGCCTCGTGGCCGATCGCCGTATGCATCGCCCCACCGATCTGCCCCTCTTCTGCCGATGCCAGCAACGCTTCTTCCATCAGCCTGATGGTCAGCGCTTTCTTGTACATTTCAACCAGTAGGTCTGTCGACAGGGCTGGAACATCAATATCAGTGGCCGACATTGAAGGCAAGACATCCGTAGTAATCGAGGTCGAAACAGCACGGCTCTCTATATCCGACGCATTTGTCACAGTCGCCTGGACGCCGCCATCTTCAGTTGCATCTACATCGGTTGCGCTATTGGCCAGCTGCATTATGGTTCATCCCAGTTTCTTACCAGTCTGCCCACGCTCACATCCCCATTGAATAAGTGGCAGACGCAAATGTCTCGCCGCAAAAACAAACGGAGTGCGTTGCCGCACCCCGTTAGATAGCATTCTCTGTCTGGAAACGCGATTCTCGGCACAGAAATTTCTTCGGACTCTCTATGTCCTCTTGTGCCCTTTGAAGTACGCCGCCAATTTCTTGACTGTCACAATTTAGCGTATGCCTGCCATTTCTTGCAACAGATGCCAGTTCGCGAGCCGGTCGGCCTGAGCTGCCATCAGCACCTCTGACGGGTTGCCTTCTTTGTCGAACTGCTTGGAGAAACGGCCTTCAGATCGGGCAAACGTAATGAAATCGATTGTTTCGCCCGTCTTTTTAATCGTGTACCAGTCTTCCTTTGCTGCCGGATTGCCCTGAAGACTGAGGCGGTCACGAATCGTCTCGCCCTTGCGCGGATCATATACAAACATTGGGAATGCCCGACTATCTACCGCCAGTTTCGCCTGGTGGCGAGCCATGTTGTCGGCAACGCCATGCTCAGGCTGGCATGTGGTGAACACATTGACGATTGCCGGTCCTTGGAATTCTGCAGCCTCCAGGATCGACTTGTAAAAATGGTTGGGGGTAGACTGTACCGTCTGGGCAACGTATGTGTTTGGGTGCATCATGGCGATGCGCCCCAGCTCCTTGCGCATCTCCTGTTTGCCTGCATGGACTGAGCCATGGGAGTACATCTTGGAGTCCTGCCCCGTGAACGATGCTGTGCTGGTCTGGCCGCCTGTGTTGGAGTAGACCTGCGTATCCAGCACGAGCACCTTTATGTTCATGCCACTGGCCAGCATCCGGCTCAGCGCTTGGAAACCGATATCGAGCATCGCGCCGTCGCCGCCCATCACC
>LXNI01001124.1_pt1 | contig 25455 bp, 26 predicted proteins | sample 809091 | NCBI WGS metagenome assembly LXNI01 (sample SAMN04870527, study PRJNA318959) | sponge metagenome | biome: 01000161; feature: marine sponge reef; material: water | host: Sarcotragus foetidus | place: Greece: Milos, Mediterranean Sea | collected 2013-05-29 | depth 5-7 m | reverse complement strand
CTGACTGCCTGCTTTCGTTCGACCAGCTTTGATCTGATTTTCTGTCGCCTGACAGTAAGGACATTGGTTCATGCCTATACTTTATAGCAATATCATAAAATCCACCGAGTTAGCCACTCCGCCAGCTACTGTAAGGATCCCGCCTCAGCTGATGACGCGCAAACGTCAACAAACGCGCCGACTACAATTCGCGGAAAACACTGATCGAATTGCCTCTGCTGCCCGGAATCGTTATAGTTACGTGGTTTGCTGGCGCCAAGACGCAGTTGACATACCGGATCGTAGCGGAGAGAAGGCTCATGACATACCAACCCATACACGGCGTCATCTGCCCGACAGTGACCCCGCTAAAGGCAAACGGCGACATCAATGCGGACATGATTCGTCCGCTTGTCGACTTCCTCATAGAGAAGGGCGTCGCCGGCATTTATCCCCTGGGCACGACCGGCGAGGGTCCGCTTTTTTCTGCTGACGAGCGCAAAGCTGTCGCCGCCGCCACGGTTGAAGCGGTCGCCGGGCGCGTGCCGGTCATCATCCACAGCGGCGCCATCACAACCGGCGAAACCATTGAGCTGACTCGGCACGCTCGCGACATCGGCGCGACGGCCGCCTCGGTGATCACGCCCTGGTACTTCCCGCTGGACGAAGCGGCGCTTGAAGCTCACTACGGCGCGATCTACGCTGCGGCGCCCGACTTCCCGGTTTATCTTTACAACTTGCCGGCGATGGCGAAAAATAGCTTGTCGGCGGCGCTGGTGACCCGCCTGGCGCGGCGCTATGAGAATTGCGTCGGGCTCAAGGACAGCAGCGGCGACTTGATGGCCATGTTCGCCACCAATCACTTGCAGGACGGGCGCTTCAACACCTGCATCGGCCCGGACGGATTGATCCTGGCTGGTTTGGCGATGGGCTTGGACGCCACAGTTTCCGGCAGTCTCAACTATATTCCCGAGGTCATCGTCGGCATTTATGAGGCCTTCAGCGCTGGCGACTGGGCGCGGGCGCGGCAGCTGCAGCAACAACAGCAGGCCGTGAGCGCGGTGGTGGCGAGCAGCGGCTGGCTGCCCGTCGTCAAGGGCATCATGGCCGAGCGTGGTCTGCCGGTCGGTGGCGTACGCGCGCCGCTCCTGTCAGCTTCGGACGAGGCGGTGCGGGCTTGTAATGCTCAGTTGCGCGCGCTCAAGGTGGATTTGAGCAGCGTGTAGTCGACACATTTTTGCCACCGAGGCCGCCGAGTAAACTGAGGACAGCGAGGAAATCGCTCGGCTTGTTAATTATTGTTGATGAAATTGCGGTGAAATTCCGAGCTGGTTGCGGGCGACTCACAGAGTCGCCCCTACATTTTCTGCAGGTCGACAGGATTCTCTAACTGTGTGATTTGCCGGGCAATGCCGTTACAATCTAGCGCGTCGTTATCAGCGTAGCGCGAAGGCGCATCCATGCAAATTGACGAGATGCTGCACGATCTTCAAGGCGCTATCGGACGCGAACAGGCCGCCGCCGACCGCATGACGCGCCTGCTCTACAGCACCGATGCCAGCAATTATCAGATCATGCCGCTGGCGGTGACCTACCCGCGCAATGCTGACGACGTAGTCGCCGTGCACGAGGTGGCGCGATCCTACGGCGTGCCGGTCCTGCCGCGCGGGGGCGGCAGCGCCTTGGCCGGGCAGGCGGTCGGCGAAGCGATCATCATGGATTTCACCCGGCACATGCGCCGCGTTCGTGGCGTCAACGCCGAAACGCGCACGGTCGATGTTGAGCCCGGCTTGATTCTCGGCACGCTGAACGCGCAACTGGCTGGGCTGGATCTGATGTTCGGGCCCGACCCCGCCAGCGCCGAGCGGGCCGCAATTGGCGGCGTCATCGGCAATAACGCCACCGGCGCGCACAGCATCCGCTACGGCATGACGGCGGATCATGTGGCGCGTCTGCAAGTGGTAACCGCGTCCGGCGATCTCGTTTGGCTGGACCAGTCGACCGCCGAGTTAAATCGCATCCGCGGCGTCGTCGGCGATTTGGCCGCTGAGCATGCGCCGCAGATCGAAGCGCGCTACCCACGGACCTGGCGCACGGTCGCCGGCTACGCGCTGGACAAAATCGACCCCGGCGATGTGAATCTCAACTGGCTGCTCTGCGGCTCGGAAGGCACGCTGGCGACGGTGGTGCGGGCCGAGCTGCGACTGGTCGAGCGCCCGAGAATCGAGCGCAAACGGCTGGCGCTGGCGCACTTCGACACATTGCGCGCCTCGCTGGAAGCCACGCCGCGCATCCTGGAGCTGGAACCGGCCGCCATCGAATTGATGGACAAGTTCCTGTTGGACAAGACGCGCGCCGCCGCTGGTTATCGCGACCGACTCACCTTTGTCGACGGCAATCCTGAGGCGATCCTGGTGGTGGAATTCGTTGGCTCGGAAGCGGAGTTGAGCGCCAAGATCGAGGACTTGAAGGCGCATCTCTTGCGGCTGGGATTCCGCGGGGCGGTCACCGTAGCCGAGACGCCGGCGCAGCAAGACGATGTCTGGACCGTGCGCAAAGCCGGCCTGGGCTTGATGATGAGCGAGCGCAGCGAAGCCAAGCCGGTCTCATTCATTGAAGACGGCGCCGTGCCTGTGGAAAATCTGGCCGATTACATCAGCGATGTCGAGCGCATCATCCACGACAACGACACGACTTACGCCATCTACGCCCACGCCAGCGCCGGCTGCTTGCACATTCGCCCGCTGATTAATCTCAAGACGCTGAAAGGGCGCGGGCAGTATCGCGCGATCGCCGACGCCGTGGCGCAGACGGTTAAGAAATACCAGGGCACAATCACCGGCGAGCACGGACAAGGGCTGGTGCGGGGCGAATTCAGCGAATACCTCTTCGGGCCCGAGCTGATGGATGCCTTTCGGGCGGTCAAGCGGGCTTTCGACCCGGACAATATGATGAATCCGGGCAAGATCATTGACTCGCCGCCGATGGACAGCGCCGAGTTCATGCGTTATTCGCCCGATTACGAAGTCATCAATGTGACCGCTCGCTACGATTGGTCGGCCGACAATGGCTTCGCTGGCGCGGTCGAGATGTGCAATGGCGCCGGCGTCTGCCGCAAGGAGGGCGACGGCACGATGTGTCCCTCGTATCAGGCGACGCTGGACGAAGCGCATTCGACGCGCGGGCGCGCCAATGCGCTGCGGGCGGCTATGAGCGGCGCGCTGCCCGAAGACCTGGGCGATCCGGCGTTGAAGGCAGTGCTCGACCTGTGCCTGAGTTGCAAGGCCTGCGCCAGCGAATGCCCGTCGGCGGTGGATGTCGCCAAGCTCAAGAGCGAATTCCTGGCGACCTGGCACGACCGGCACGGCCTTGACATCGCCACGCGCGTATTCGGCAATATTCACCGGCTCAACCAAGTGGCGGGGGCGCTGCCGCGGCTCAGCAATCTGGTAATGAATCACTCGCTAGGCAAGTGGGGCGCCGGACTGCTGGGCATTCCAACTGATCGTCCGCTGCCGCAATTCGCCGAGCGGCGCTTTTCGGCCGAGAGCTATCCCCAGCACGCCGCGCCCGATGCCCTATTGATCGTCGATACCTTCACCGAGTGGAATCACCCGCAAGTCGGGCAAGCAGCAATGGCGCTGGCGGAGTGGCTCGGCCTGCGCCTGAATGTCGAGCGCCTGCCCGGCCAAGCCTGCTGCGGCCGACCGGCTATCAGCAAGGGCCTGCTGGACAACGCGAAGCAAATGGCGCGCGCCAATGTGCAGGGTTTGCAGGGGGCGCATGCCGAGGCGCCGCTGGTGTTCTTGGAGCCGAGCTGCCTGAGCGCCTTCAGCGATGACTATCTGACGCTGGTGGCGCCGGACGACCGGGCGGCCGCGCAATCAGTGGCCGAGCGCTGCGTCAGCGCCGAAGCGTTTTTCGCCGAAGCGCTGGAGCAGAGCCACGATTCGCTCGCCTGGCAGTTGCAATCGCCGCGGATTTTATTGCATGGGCACTGCCATCAGAAAGCGCTCTGGGGCACGGCGGACACGCTTCGCTTGCTGCAATCGATCCCCGGCGCTGACGTCCAGGAGATGAATACCGGCTGCTGCGGCGTGGCGGGCAGCTTCGGCTATGAGCACTACGAACTGAGCATGAAGATCGCTGAAGATCGCTTGCTGCCGACAATCCGCGCTAATAGCGATGCCATCATCGCGGCGCCGGGCGCCTCGTGCCGCGCTCAAATCCACGACGCCGGTTTTGCGGCGCGGCATCCGATTCAGATTGTGCTTGACGCGCTAACTCATTAGCGACGAGTTTAGGCGCCGGTCGCTGGCATGCGCGATTCAGTTGGCAAGCCGGCGTAATTCTCTGCGCTGGTCGCCTGGAACAATTCTTCCAGTGACAGGCTCGCCAGGGGAGCGATCGCTTTTATGTCCAGATCCAGCAGCGCCGCCACGCCACTGCCGTAGGCCGGGTCGGCTTGATAGAAATGTGCCAACTGGCGCGCTTTGATACGTTCCGGCACGCCGGCCATCGCTTCAGCGATATTGCTGAATAGCTGCGCCTTTTGCCCCTCGCTCATCAGGCGGAACAAAGCGCCCGGCTGGGCATAATCGTCATTGCCATCGCGATGATCATAGCGGTCGGCATCACCGGAGACTTTGAGCGGCGGCTCATTGTAACGGGAGTCTTCGCCGGGTCCGCCCATGCTATTGGGCTCATAGTTGACTGCGCCGCCGTAGTTGCCGTCAAAACGCAGACCGCCATCGCGGTGATAGCTGTGAACCGGGCATTGGGCTTTGTTGGCAGGCAGCGCGGCATAGTTGACGCCGACGCGATAGCGGTGGGCGTCGGCATAGGACATGATGCGCGCCTGGAGCATTTTATCGGGCGAGAAGCTGATGCCGGGCACGATATTTGAAGGCTCGAAAGCCGCCTGCTCAATGTCGGCGAAGTAATTCTCTGGATTGCGATTGAGTTCCATTATGCCGATTTCAATGAGTGGGTAATCAGCATGGGGCCAGACTTTGGTGAGGTCGAAGGGATTGACCTGATAAGTCTCCGCATCCGCTTCCGGCATAACCTGAACGCAGACGCGCCATCTGGGATAATCGCCATTTTCGATGGCTTCAAAGAGGTCGCGCTGGGAACTCTCGCGATCCTGACCGACGATTTCGGCGGCTTGGGCATTTGTCCAGGTCTTTATGCCCTGCATGGTCTTGAAGTGGAACTTGATCCAAAAGCGCTCATCGTCGGCATTGATGAAACTGTAGGTGTGGCTGCTGTAGCCGTTAACGAAGCGATAGCCTTGGGTCGCGCTTTTGGGTGTGGATGAAGTCGCCGAATTTGTAGGGGTCGCGCACGAAGAAGACCGGGGTATTGTTGCCAACCATATCCCAGTTGCCTTCGTCGGTGTAGAACTTCACGGCGAAACCGCGCACATCGCGTTCCGCGTCCGCGGCGCCGCGCTCGCCGGCAGCTGTCGAGAAGCGGACGAGGCAATCGGTTGTTTTGCCTACTTTGGAGAAGATGCTCGCCTTCGTGTATTGCGTGATGTCATTTGTCACGCTCAAGGTTCCGTAGGCGCCGGATCCTTTCGCATGCACGACCCGTTCCGGCACGCGCTCGCGGTTGAAAGTCGCCATCTTCTCAAGGAGTTGATAATCTTGCATGAGAAGCGGGCCGCGGGCGCCAGCTGTCAGCGAATTCTGATTGTCCCCGATGGGAGCGCCATGAGCGGTGGTCAATTGTTCGCGTTCGGTCATTTTTATCCCTCGCTGCATTTTGCCCAATAGATACAAATGTCTTAAAATAGTCTACATAACATAGGGCGGTGTGTCCAACGACGCGGGCATTTGCGAATCGACGCTTTGCCATAAGAAAATCACTGGACTATCTTGCTGTTTGTGGCACACTTGTCTTGTGCCCAGATGGCTATGAATGGATCTTGCCCGCAAATGCCGGACGTCAAACTGACTGAGTTGACATCACTGCGCGAGTTCATGGCGCTGACCGCCGTGCGCGTCAAGCCGGAGCAGCGCCGTTTCACCCGCAATGCGTTCATCACGTATTTGCAGACGCGTCATCCAGCGGTCACGACCTACGGCATCCATTGTAGTGGGCAGCTTGTGGGCTTTGTCATGCTGATCCATGCCGAGAATCCCACGCAGTGGATCATCGACCGCTTGACCATCGACCGCGATCATCAGCGGCAGGGCCTGGGCTACGCCGTGGCCGACCAACTCATTGATATGATTCACGACTTTGAAAACAGCGAGATGGTGATTGCGCGTTATCGACCGGAGAACGACGCCGCGCGCAGTCTCTTTAACAAGCTAGGCTTCACCGAGCGCAAGGAAATGTTCCGCGGGCGCCATGTCGCGCTGCTGGAATTCGAATTTGAAGAAGACGACAGCGAAGACGAAGCAGATGATTACGAAGAAGACGACGCTGAATCGGACGACGAGGAGCCGGGCGACCAGTTGAGTGAGTCGGACAGCGACGATGACGAAAGGACTGACTGACGGTGGCGCAAGAGCCGACGACGCCAGCGCTTCTGCCTGAGGCGATTCGCCGCCGCCTGGAACCCTTGATGCTGATCGCGGGCAAGGTGCGGGCCGGCGCTATCAAGGGCGACCGCCGTTCGATAAAACGCGGTACCAGCGTGGAATTCGCCGACTATCGCAACTATGTCGCCGGCGATGACCTGCGCCAACTGGACTGGAATATTTACGCCCGCCTGGAGCGTCCCTATATCAAGCTGCTGGAAGATGAAGAAGACTTGGCGGTGCATCTGATCCTGGATGCTTCGGCCAGTATGGACTTCCCTCCCGAAGGCGAGCCCGACCAGCATAAATTGCTCTACGCCAAACGCGTCCTGGCTGGCCTGGCTTACGTGTCACTAACCAGCGGCGACCGTTTGACCCTGACCGCCATAAACGACCGGCAAGCTGCGACATTTGGTCCCGTTCGCGGTCGCGGCCACAGCTTCGCCATGCTGCGCTTTATCCGGGACGTAGCCGCCGCCAGCATAACCGACTTGAACACGGCGCTGGAGGATTATGCGCTGCGGGCGCGGCGTCCCGGCCTGACGCTGGTGGTCAGCGATATGTTCTCGCTTGACGGCGGTTATCTGGACGGGCTGCACGCTTTGCTGAGCCGCGGGCATGAGGTGGCCTTCGTTCACGTGCTGGCGCCGGAGGAGGTGCAGCCGCCGGTCGCCGGTGATCTCAGCCTGGTGGATGTGGAGACGGAGCTGCAGCAAGAGGTGACTGTTGACGGCGCCATGCTGGGCATATATCAGCAGCGGCTGGCCGCCTGGCGATCTGAGATTCGCGACGAGTGCTTGCGTCGCGGCGCGCACTACTTCCCTGTGGAGACGGACAGGCCCTGGGAGCGCGTGATCTTATCCGACATGCGGCGGGCGGGGCTGGTTAAGTAGCGGTAGCTTTCGCCTTGCGCTCGGCAATTAGCTTTTTCAGATGATCCGTATATTCTTTTGGCGTATCCAAGTAAAGGCCCGACAACATCGCGGTTAGGTCAATGCCATCGTCGATATTCTCCCAGTAGACGCTATCACCATGGAGCCGATAACATTGACGTTCTTCGTCACTCGCTGCTTCCAGCAGCGGGAAGAAGTGAAGCGGCACACCGATAATTCGGCCATCTGCCAAGTCAATCATCGCGTGCGTGTCCGTGAAACTCACATGCTGCGGTTCATTGCGCGTATCGTGAATGACCGGCTCCAGATACAAGTTGCTGTCTTTGCACATCTTTTCTATTGGTTCTCACCTGTCTTTTGCAACTCTTTCCATACGTCCAGCAGAAGGTCTTGATTTTCAGCAATCAAGGCTCGAATCTGCCGAATCTCACGCGTATTGTACCCGCGATTTCGGGTAACCTCAAATGTAATTAGGTTAATGCGTAATTCTTTGTCCCCTTTCCACACATGCGCATGAGCGGGCGGATGGTCCTTTATGTAGATGCGAACATCAAAGCCATGCCGTTGTCGATACAGAACTGTGACCATGCTTCTACATACTCCAAGAATAAAGGCTGCAGAGACTTTGTCAAGAAATGTGGCAATTCTAAATCGCCACCAAGCCGCCATCCAGCGCGAGCGAATGCCCGGTGACAAACGAGGACGCGTCCGAGCAGAGCCAGACCACCGCCTCAGCGATTTCCTCCGCCAGGCCCAGTCGACCCATCGGTATCGCGCGAGTCATAATTGAGGCCATGATGGGATTGCCGGCGATGGCGCCTTGCACCATGGCGGTATCGGTATAGGCCGGGCAGACGGCGTTGACGCGAATCCCGCTCTTGGCGTAATCCAGCGCCGCCGACTTGGTGATGCCGACTACGGCATGTTTGCTGGCGGTGTAGTCGGCTGCTTTTGGCGCGCCGATCAATCCGGCCACCGAGGCGATATTGACGATCGCGCCGCTTTCCTGCGCCAGCATGGGCGGCAGCTCCGCTTTCATGCAATGCCAGACGCCGCGCAGGTTCACATCAATCACACGCTCGAACATCTCGTCATCGGCTTCGTGCAGGCGCTGATAGAAGTGCCCGGCAATACCGGCGTTGTTGACTGCGGCATCCAGCTGGCCGAATTCAGCCAATGTCGCCGCGACCATGGCCTGCGCCTGGGCCCGGTCAGTGACATCGCAGGGCCGGGCTATGGCCTGGCCGCCAGCGTCCCTGATCAAACGGGCGGTCTCCTCCGCGCCCGCCGCGTTGATATCGGAAACGCATAGCGCAGCGCCCTCCCGCGCCAGAGCCAGCGCGCTCGCTCGTCCGATGCCGGCTGCCGCGCCGGTTACCAATGCGGTCTTTCCGTCCAGATGTGCCATTTCACTCTCCTATAGGCTAGCTGTTCATCGTAATGAATATGGTACAGAAGGGTCAGCGCAAACCGTAGGGGCGACCTAACAGCGCCGGCGACTTTGGGAGCGAGCCACCGGCTCGCCTGTACACACGATTTGCGGTTGATGGGGCGACCCACCGGCTGGACCCTATACGCGATTTTCTGTGGCCGGGGCGACGGGAATCGCAGAGCAAGCGCCGCGCTATGCTATAATCCGTACAGCATGGACACTTGGGAGGCGGGCTCATGATTCAGGATCCCATTCTGCTGAACGACTGGCACGCTGTGCTGCCGCTGGCTTCTTTGGAAGCGTCCAACAATGTGACCGGAGCGCGCCTGCTGGGCGAGGACATCGTCATTTGGAAAGCCGGCGATGAAATCCGCGCCTGGAAAGACCTCTGCGTCCATCGCGGCACGCGGCTCTCGCTGGGAGAAGTGCTGCCGGACGACAGGCTGCAATGCCCCTACCACGGCTGGACCTATGACGCCGACGGCCAGTGCGTGAGCATCCCGGCGCATCCCGAGCAGCGGCCGCCGACCAAGGCGCGCGCTTTCACCTATCACGCGACAGTCGCTTATGATTTTGTCTGGGTCTGCCTGGGCGAGCCGGCTTATGCCATTCCCGAATTTGAAGAATGGGGTGACGAATCGTATCGCAAGATCCTTTGTGGCGCCTACGAATTCCAGGCGGCCGGACCGCGCATGGTGGAAAATTTCCTCGATGTGGCTCACTTTCCCTTCGTGCATGAGAATATTTTGGGTACACAAGAACGCCCGGAAATCCCCGACTACGATGTGGTCACTGATGACCGGGGCGTTACCGCTTCCGACATCCGCGTTTTCCAGCCCAACCCGGACGGCTCGCATATTCCCAATTGGGTCAGCTATACCTACAAGGTGTATCGTCCGCTGGTGGCGTACTTTCGCAAGGAGGCCGAGGAGAAGTTCGCCATACTGCTGATGGTCACGCCGATAGAAGAAGTCAAGTCCTTGATGTGGATGTGGATGGTGATGACGCAGGACGACAGCAGTGAAGAGTCGCTGCGCGCCTTCCAGGATGAGATCGCCTATCAAGACTTGCCCATCGTGCAATCGCAGCGGCCCGAGTTGCTGCCGCTGGACCTGCAAGCCGAACTGCACCTGCGCAGCGACAAGACGGCCATCGCTTACCGCCGCTGGCTCAACGATCTGGGCTTGACCTTCGGCACGAGTTGAGCGCGGGCACAACTTAGGCCCCGGCTTTTCGTATGCTCATGTAGGCGCTCAGCGGTCGGCAGGGCCTTAAGTCCGCAGTTGATTTGCGCTCGCTGACTGCCGCTCTTTTCAGGAGATTTTGACCGCTTGACGCAAGGCTCAACGCGTGGATATGCCCCGATATTCAATAGAAGAGCAATTGATCCGCTATCGCATTGAGAAGAAGATGGCGGGCCGGCGCGACTTGCTGCTTCATGCAGTGGTTTACATCGCTGTCGCTGCCATCGTCCTTTCGAGTCAGCCCTGGCTGATGAATGCTAGAGACTTGACGACTCTCGGCGCTTTGTGGACGATTCCGCTGATTTTGCATGGCTTGCGTTATTACTATCGCTGCGGGCCGGGCGCATCTCGCCGCGCAGACGAAATCGAGCGCGCCATCGACGATCAACTGGAGCGCACGGGGCTGGATGAAGAGGAAGAAATTCTGATTGAAGATCGCATCGGCAAGCGCATCACGGCGCGCCGGCTGGTAATGGCGCATGGCCTGACCTCGGCGCTGCTCTTCAGCCTAATCGCTTGGGATGCCTGGCTCAGCTCCTTCTATTTCAGCGACAGTTTCTATCGCGCCGCGGAAGTGTTATTGATCGCCTTCGTGCTGCACTTCTGTCGTTTCTTCTTCGTGCACGGCCGGACGCCGGCAGGGCGAGCGTTGAAGATCGACGCGGAAGTCGAGCGGGCGTGGCATCGATCGCGCCAGCGCAGTCGCGAACGCCGAGCCGGCTATGAAGCCGCCGCTAACGACATCGCGACCAACGCGCCTGAATTGGGCGACGGTCGCGGGTGGCTCAACGACGAGGGCGAATTGGAGCTTTTGGTCGACGAGTGGTCCGACAGCGCGCAAGCCGGTACGGGGCGAGCATGACGATAAAGCACAAGTTCAAACCCGCGGCCAGGTCAGATATCCGCGAGAAAGTGGAGTTGAAGTTCCCCGCCCGCGGCGCAGTCGCCTTTCACTTGCTGCTGGTCTTGGTCGGGGCGGTTCTGCTGCTTTACAACATGTCTTATTTGTGGGCGTCAAGATTCAGCAGTACCGCTTTCCAGGACAGCATTTTGGCATTCGTCGTCTTGGCTGCGACCGGCGTTTTTCACTTCATCCGCTATCATTTTCGGCATGGCAAAGGCCGAGACAATCATGAGCGCGAAACCGAGACGCTTATTGCCCGGCAACTGCAGCGGACAGCGCCCGAGGATGCCGCCGAGCAAGAAGTCCTGATTCGCTTGCAGCAAGACGACAAGCTGAAAAACCGCCGCTTCCTTTGGCAGCACCTGGTTCTGTTCGCCGGTGTCCTTAGCTTGATGTTTCTTCTGAATTTGTCCATCATCAATCCGGGGGAGATCATAGACTGGGCTAATTGGCGGGGTCAGGCGACTTTCACTGGCGTCTGGGGCATCGGTATGGCAGCGCATATCCTGCGTTATATGTTCGCCTATCGCGTTTCCAGCGGCCGGCGGGAAGCGAAGATCGAGCAGCAGCTGGTGCGCGAATTGCGCCGGCAACGGCGTCAGCAGGACCTTCGGAAGGCCTCGCGCGATCAAGCGCAAGACGACGGCCAGCTTGAGGGGGCGCTGAGCCTGGAGGATCTTGAAGTCGCGCAGGAGCGATCCCGCCACTAGGCCGCGGCGCGAGCATAAGGACTGAATATGAAGCGCAAGAAGAACGAAGACATTGAAAAAGACATCCGCCGCAAGGTGGAAGAAAAGTACGAAGAACGGACCGGACTCATCGCACACCTGGTTGCCTACCTAATCGTCAATCTCATGTTGTGGGCGATTTTCTTGTTCAGCGCGGGAAGCTTTCCCTGGCCGCTCTTTGTCACGGGGGGCTGGGGCATCGGCATGATATCCCATTTCCTCAGCTATCATAACGAGCACGGCGCGGGCGCGGAGAAACGCGAGGCCGCGATCGCAGCCGAGGTTGAACGTAAGTATCGGCTGGCGCGCATGCGGGCGGAGACTGATCATGGCCTCGTCTACGAGAGCGCTGGCGATGACGATGCCGACGTCTACGAATTGGATAACTATGAGCCGCGCCGTTTACGCCTGACGCATGATGGCGAGCTGGCGGAAGTGGACACTGTAGATGAAGAGCGCGCCGACCAGGCGTCGTCACGTCCTTAGCGCGGACTGCGCGATTCTTTGCCTATTCTAATAGCCGCTCGCGTGACTTTACCTTGTGACGACGGGTATACCTGGTGTTAGAATAGAGACGGGTGCTGATATTCAGCCGAATAGCTGAAGCGATAAACGCATGATTCGCTTGAAACGACGCAATACGGCCTGGCTGCTGGCAATGACCTTGCTGATCGGTTTCGCCTTGCTGGCGGCGCCGGTATCAGCCGCTGTGCAGTTGTCGCTGATCGGCGTTTTGGCGGTCGCGGTGATCGCGTCCATGATCGAATTGGGCCCGGAACGCGCCAGCCTGCTTGATGCGCTGCACCGGGCGCCATTGCAGCGCCGCATTACTCCGCAAGCGCGCGAGGCTTCGGAGCGGGCGGCTGCGCGAGCCGGCTATTTCAACCGCAACGGCATTGTCATGCTTGATATCGGCTTGATCGCCATGCAGACGGGCGTCGAAGGCTTGGCGATGCGGCGCACGCGCAACGTGTCCAAAGACGACGACGGCGTCCGCCCATTCATCACGCTGCACGTCTTGCCTGAAGAGGCGGAGCGCCAGGCGCTGATTCGCTACGAAATCTACAATCACCTGGGCGAAGAGCAGTACGTGCATGAGATGAAGACCTACTTGCGCGAGGGCGAGCTGAGCTTGCTGGCCGATCATCATCTGCCTCTGGCCGGCAATCGCGGCGTTGATGGCAACGGAGATTGGGATTTGCGCGTTTATGTCGACGATAGCTTGATCGGCATGCACAACCTAATGCTGTCGCCATCGGTGAACGAACGCCGCCGCCGCCTCAGTGGCGAAGAAGTACAAGAACCTGCGCGCGAAAGCCGCCGCAACCTGGCCGACGCCATCATCGTCGAAGAAGCCGAGGAGCCGCAGGCGACCCAGCTCAAAGACCTGCTGCAGCAGCCGAGTTCGTCCGGGCGGGGCGGTCGCTCGCGCGGGCGGCGATAATCGAGGGCTACGCACATGCCGGAAAACCGCAATACCTGGTTTCTCGCCTTTATCCTGCTGGCATTGGGGGCGGTCGCGCTTTTGGGCAACAGCTTCCCGGTGATCCTGGTCTTGCTGGGTTTGCTATTTCTGGTGCGCCAATTCGATAACGAAAGCGTCAGCTCCAACGTCAGCGATTCGTCGCAGGCCTACGACTACAATTACGAATATGAGCAGGCGGACGAAGAAGAATTCGACGACTACGAAATCTTCCATCAGCAGCCGGCCAGCGCCGAGCAGCGCGTCTACCGCCATGCGCTTGAGTCCGTCAGCCGCGCCGGGCTTGACCCGGACAATGTGCAAGTGCTGGCTGTTGATATCGGTTTGCTGACCACCAAGGACGAGGGCGAGCCGCAAATCTATCGCACCTGGTCGCTGCCTGATGACATCGACTACATTCAGCCTTTTGTGCAGCTGCGCGTGCCCATGGAAGCCAACGGCAATATCCGCTTTGAAGTTCTCGATGCCGTGGGCGACCTGGTCTATGTGCACGAGGACGACTTTCATTTGACGCGCGGGCGAAATTTCCTCACGCCCAGCACACGTATGCCCTTGCATGACCAGATGGAATTGGACGGCAAATGGTCCGTGCGCGTGATCGCCGACGGTGTAATTATTGCCGACCATCGCTTTGAATACGCCGAAGCGACCGGCGCCAATATCCGGCGTCACATCGGCGAAGACGGCGAGATCAACACCGAGATGCGGGCGGTCATGGCGGAGAATCGGCTGCCCAAGATGTCGCTTGACGATCTGCTGGCCTACCAGGGCGAGGAAGACGAACAAGAAAGCCGCGCCTGACTCTGACGCTTGCGCTATGTTTGCTGCTTGAAAGCCCGCGCCTTCTCCACATACTCGCGCGCCGTCCGCCGCATCATACGCAATTCTTCTGCCGTAACTTCGCGTATCGCCCGCGCAGGATTGCCCAGTATCAGCGTATGATCGGGAAATGTCTTACGCTGTGTCACCAGAGCGCCGGCGCCGACCAGGCAGCCATGGCCGATGCGCGCGCCGTTCATGACGATCGCGCCCATGCCGATCAGGCTGCCGTCGCCGACAATAGCGCCGTGTACGATGGCGCGATGCCCCACTGAAACGCCGCTTCCGATGATCAATGGCAGGCCGGGGTCGGCATGGCAGATGGCGCCGTCCTGGATATTGCTGCCCGCGCCGATCATCAGCGGCTCGGTGTCGCCGCGCAGAACCGCGTTGAACCAGACGCTGGCGTCGGCGGCCAGGGTGACAGCGCCGACCACCACGGCGCCCGCCGCGATAAAGGCGCTGGTATGTACCAACTCGGGCTGATATGTCGTCCGGTATGATTTCAACTCTCTATCCCGATTTTATGTCGGCCGCTGTGGCAGGCGCTAGCTAGCCCGCTCCGCCAGCACCAGCACATAAGAACCGACGGTGTCGGCATTGCCGTCCGCCCCGGCGTAACGGCGCGCGCGGATGTAGTAGGTGCCGGTGGCGGGCAGCGCGAAATGGTCGATCAAGGCGTTTTGGTCGTTGGCGGCGCGGTCATCGTTGCGGGTCACCACTTCCTGGGCGCCGTTCAGCAGCTCAAGCAGCGCGTCCAGGTTGCCATCGACGCGAGTCATGGAAATGGACACGACCTCGCCCTGCCGTCCGTAGAAGGCGTAGGTATCCGCTTGATTGTCTCCGTTGATCTGCCCGGTGACGCTAGTGCCGTAATCGAGGCTGACGGTGCCCGGCGGCACACCCGCAAAGGGGTCATCCAGCAATTCCAGACTGAGCCGGTATGGGCCGCTGGTGGTTCCGATATTGCCATCATAGCGCGTGGCGATGATGAAATACTTACCATCGGCGGGAATGCGAAAGTCGATGATCCTGGCGTTCTGTCCCTCGCCGCTGTCGTCGTCCTCTGCCAACGGCGTGAATCCGCTGTCGGTCAAGTACAAAAAACTGTCGAGGTCGCCGCTATCGCCCCGATCCATGCTTATGGTGATGAGATCGTTTTCGCGGGCGTCGAAGGCGTAGAAGCGCTCGAATTGGCCCGGGCTCAAACTGCCGCTGCGGCTATCGCCGTAGTCAATCGGCAGCGGCGCCTGGGGCGAGGCGCCCGTGCCGCTGTTTTCGGCCTCTTCCACGCTCAGTACGAAGCTGCCCGAGCTGTCGTCGTAACGCGTGGCCATGACGATATAGGTGCCGCTCTCTTGAATAATCAGGGCATCTATGCGCGCATTGCGCGTTTCGGCGCCCGGCTGGTCATCGTTTTCGGCAATGACGAAACGATCGCTGTCGACCACGCGCAGGTAGGGGTCAAGCGTGCCGGACGAACGCAGCATCGAGATCGTCAGGATATCGCCTTGTTCGGCCTGGAAGGTGTAATAGACCTCGGCGTTTGTGTCGCTGATGGTGCCGATGACCGAGTCGCCGTAGCGCAGCGTGCTGCCCCTTTCGGACAGGACGCCTTTGCGCGTCATGCGCAGGTCATAGCTGCCGGAGGTCGCGCCCAGGCTGTAGCCGAAGCGGCCCACAACCACGAAATAGCGCCCGGTACGCTGCATGGTCAGGTCGTGATATACGCCGGAGGTCCCGGCGCTGTCATCGCGGAATAGCGCCAGTTGGCCGACATCGTCAAAAACAGCCAGGACCGGGTCCAGGTCGCCATCGGTCGCGGTCAGTTCAAAGCGAATGACTTCGCCCCGCAGGCCGTCGACGAAGAAGACATCGCGCGGGTTATCGGCGTCGAGCAATCCGGTGATGATGCCCTCATGCTCAATGCGCGCGTCGTCGGTGCTGATCTCGCGCGATTGGGCGCTGACGACCGGCGCCAGCAGGCTGAGGAGCAGACAGAAGCAGAGTCGAATCATGCCCCTATTTTAGCGGAAGACCGCGAGTCAAGCAGTCGAGCGTCCGCCGAAAGCTCAGCGGGCAGGCGCGAATACAAACCGTCGCTTCGGCGTCGATGTCTTGGGAGTGGGGTTTGAAGTCTAGTCTCATCCCCAAAGGTCAACGATGAGTGTGCTTTCTATTATCATAATATCACAAGGAACGCGAAATCTTACGAAATACTAATCGTGCCTGAGCGATAAAATCGCAAGCATGCTGGCGCGCCGCTTCAAAATACGAATGCGCTATCAAGCGGCATGCGCCGTATAGCTTGCACTGTAACCCGTTCCGCCTCATGTTATAATTCGAGCTTGCGTTGCCTATTTGGCATGGAGACTGGAATTGCGGCGGCTGTGCATCGCGCTAATTTGGCTTGCGGCAATCATGACTGCGAGAGCGCAAAACGGTGGTGACCTGGTCCATACCGTCGACGCTGGCGAAACGCTAATCACAATCGCCAAGGCCTATGGCGTCTCCCTCGAACAGTTGCTCACGCTCAATGCGCTTGACATCGACGCGATTCTGCCAATCGGCCGCCAACTGATCGTGATTCCTGAAGAGGACTTGGTAGACGAAGCGGAGCCGGCCGACGAGAATACCGAGGCAGACGAGGCCGCTAATGTGGAGATCAGTACCACCTCTGTTGAGGGTTTGCCGCCGGCGCCGGTTGTCGCGGCCGACGCGCCCATGCTGGACCCGGCGGATATCAGTCCGCGGCTTTGCTTCGCCGTCTTTGCCGATGCCAATCAGAATGGCATGCGCGAACCCGGTGAGGACTACCTCGGCGACGCGGCTATCCTGCTGCTGGATGAGACCGATGTCGAAGTGGCGCAATATCGCACCGACGGCCATTCCGAGCCGCACTGCCAGCGCGACTTGCTCAGGCAGAATTACCGGATCCGGGCTGTGGCGCCGGAGGGCTTTGGCTTGACGAGCGCCGGGGACTTAGGACTTGATTTGCGCGACGGCGGTGATGTTCAAGTGGAATTTGGCGCCAAGCCGGGCTTGCGGCCTGCGCTCGGCCCGCTCTTGCAGCCGGTCGCCCCAGACGATGCGCTGGCGGACTTCAGCGAGCCGTCAATCCTGCGAGAACTGAGCGGCTTATTTGTCCTTATTCTGGCGGGCCTGGTGTTAGTCAGCGGCACGGTCGTCTCGATATTTCTGCGTGCGCGCTGATGCCTCAGCATAAGACAAGGCGAACGATGCGGCTCATCCCCGCGCTGCTGATATGGCTGAGTCTGCTGTTGCTGAGCGCGCCGGTTTCGCTGGCGCAGGACACGGGCCAAATCTGCCTGCTGGCTTATGCCGACGACAACGAGAACGGCATCCGCGACGAGATCGAAGCGCCGATTTCACGCGGTGTGGCCGCCAGTTTGCTGAACGAGCGCGGCATCACGATTGCCTCGCTGCTGCTTCAAGACGCTGCCGACGGCCTGCTTTGCTTTGACGGGCTCTTCGCCGGCGACTACCAGGTCGTCATCTCTAGCAGCGAATACCAAGCCACCACGGCTACATCAGCCAGCGCCTCCGTTCATCCGGGCGAGGCGCCCGCGCGCATCGACTTCGGCGCCAAACGGCTGGTCGGCGAGTATCTGCCCGATCCAGTGGCCATCGTCGGCGCGCTTGATCCGGCTGCCACGCAGACGCTGATTGTCGCCGCATTGGCGGCTGCCGGCGCCATCGTCTTGATGTCTCTGCTGGGTGTACTCATCTATTTCCTGTTTATTCGCCGTCGCTTGCGGCGAAGGCGAAGGCCCCGTCCCGGCGCTGCGCCACCCCTCCCGCTGGCTGGTCTGCCGCCGCATTCAGACGAAACCGACGCCTACCTGCGGCCGCGACAAAGGCTGGATCCCAATCAGGGATCGCCGCTGCTCTTTGCCGATGACGACACGGACCTGGCGGGGTCAAGCTAGGCTGATGGCCCCTATATCCACAGCGAGACAAGCGCAGGGATTGAGACAGTGACAGCTTCCGCCTATCTCCTGTTTTCTGCGGGCGACTTGCAGCTGGCCCGCGACAACCTGGACCGCGAGCCGGTGCGCAGCGCCTTGCCACTGCTCGACTCGCAACCTGAAGACGCGCTGGCGCTGGCGCTGTTGCAGGCGCTGCGATTCTTGTTTTACAGCGATGTTGAGGCCGGCCGGGCAGCTTTAGAGGCATTGCGGACTCCAGATTCGCCAGCATTCGGCCCTTCAGACCTGCCGGCCGTCAAGCGCCGCTTTGGCTGGCTGACCGTAATGTCGCAGCTGCGGGATCACCCGAATTGGCATGATAGCGCTGAAACGTATGGCGCTCTGACTGCCGACCCGGCGCCGCGACTTGATGCCGCCGCCGCCGGCGATTTGCTGCGCGCGCTCTGGCTGGCTGCAGTTGACATGGCCGCGGGCATTTTGCTGGAGGACGACGGGCGGCTTCAAAGCGCGGTCTCGACCTATCGCCGCGCCGTCGACCAGCACATTCATCCCGAGGGCTTCATCAAGGGCCTGGTCGATATCGACGGCGCCCGGCAGACCTATGAAGCGCAATTCGCCGCGACCGGCGCGCTGGTCTTGCTGAGCGAAATGGCGCAGCAGGCGGGCGAAGACCTGTGGACGTATAACAATCGCGCGGTCAGCGTCAATACCGCCGCGACTTATACCTTCTACTACTATTTCTTCCCCGAGCGCTGGCGCTGGGAAGACGGTCTCACGCGCGAGCAGACCATGACCATCATGCGTCGCGAAGGCGCCTTTTTTGAAATGGTGAACCGGCGCAGCCCACTGCGTGGCGGCGAGGAACTGTTCGCCGAGCAGCGACCGCTGTTCTCCGCTGTCGCGGGCGGCCTCACGACCTTGACTCATGGGCTGAAACCGCCGGCCAAGAAGCGCTGGCGCCTGTGGTAAGGTCGACCGCAGCTTCATGGGCCTGCGGGCCGCGCGCTCGCGTCAACGTCTGCGCAAGACAACATAAAATGAATCATCTTTCTCCATTTCGCTGTATTGTTTGCTTTCCACAATCTCAAAGTCCGGCTCATACAGACCCCTAAGCGTGTCTTCGCGGTAATAGACAAAGCGCAGCCCCTGATGTTCGGCAACATCATCGCCATACCAGAACGAATGCAGGGCTAGCCCATTGCTTTCGAGGACTTGCGCCTGACGCTTGAAGGAAGCGCGCAGCTCGTCGCGGGATAAGTGGGGAAGCACTTTGTTGGAGTAGATGGCATCGTAGCGCCCGTCCGTGTCAATCGAAACGGCGTCTAGCTGCCTGACCTCCAGCTTTGGATGCAGCTTGCGGAAACGCTCGACGAATATGGCGGAGGCATCAGACCCGACCGCTTGGTAATGCTCATTGAGCATCAGCAGATATTTGCCCGGTCCCATTCCCAATTCCAGCACCCTTGACCCGGGCGGCAAATACCTTCCAAGCGCCGCAATCAGCGGCTTCCCATCGTAGCCATCAGCCATGCGAATATAGGCTGCCACATTATCCTTGTTATCGTAATAGCCCATGCATGGCTCTCCGCAGGCGCAATAGTCGCAAGCCAGCTTATGCCTTATGTGCAATTCAGCGCAATTCTACCTGTCATTTTGCGCAGTCTGGGGAAATCTGACCCATTCCCTTGACAAGATTTTTAAGTTAGTCTAAAAATATACTTAATTCAGCTAAAAGATTCCACCTGGAGGATTCACCTGTGAAGATTCGCCAATTATTGATTGCGCTGCTGCTCTTGACTTGCCTGCCGCAATTTGCCGGGGCCGGCGCAGAGGACAAGATGCCCATCGTCGCCACCACAACCCAAGCGGCCGACTTGATGCAAGTCCTGACGGCCGATGTGGACGGCATTTTGCTGACGCCGCTGATGGGCCCGGGCGTCGATCCGCATCTTTATCAGCCGACAGAATCCGACATCGTCGCCATGAATCAAGCGCAGATGGTCATATACAGCGGCTTGCACCTGGAAGGGCAGTTCGACGCCGTCTTCAAGGCGCTGTCCGAGCAGGGCATCGCCACTTATGCCTTGAGCGCGCCGGTGAAGGACGCGGGATTCATCATCGGCGGCTTTGACCTGTCGGATGCGCTGCTGGATGTGGACGACCCGCACTTTTGGTTTGATCCGCGCAATTGGCAGCTGACAGCGCGGGATCTCGCTGATCGCCTGTCCGAATTTGACCCGCCGAAAGCCGAAGCCTACCAAGCCAACGCAGCCGCTTACATCGAACAGTTGGACTTGCTCTACGCTTGGGCGGACGCGGGCATGCGCTCTATAGAAGAGGGGCAGCGCTATCTGGTGACAAGCCATGACGCCTTTCAGTATTTCGGCGCCGCATTTGGCTGGCGCATGCGGGCGATTCAGGGGCTGAGCACTGAGGACGAAGCCGGCGTCGGCGATATACAGGCCACGGTCGACTTCGTCATCGCCAACGACATTCCGGTGCTCTTCGTCGAAAGCAGCATCCCGCCCGATACCGTCGAAGCGGTCATGGAAGCCTTGCGGGCGCAGGGTCGGTCCGCGCGGATCGGCCTGCGCGAGCTCTTCGGCGATGCCATGGGCGAAAGCGACAGCTTCGGCGGCACATATATCGGCATGCTGGCGCAGAACGCCTTGACCATCATGCAGTCCTACCGATGCATGGGCCTTGAGGTCGATATTCTCGAATGGCCCGCCGATCTCGAGCCCAAGCCGCCGGAGGAGCTATGGAATGTCGATTGCGATGCCTGACCATTCCCACGGGGTACACGCGGCTGACAGCGCTCGGTTGGCGCTCGCAGTTGACGACTTGACGGTCGCCTATAACGAAAAGCCGGCGATATGGGATATCGACCTGGCCGTGCCCGAAGGCGTACTGATGGGCGTGATCGGGCCCAACGGCGCCGGCAAGAGCACCTTGATCAAAGCCGTGCTCAACTTGATTCCGCGAGCGGCTGGCGCCGTGTCCTTCTACGGCAAGCCCTACGAACGCGCGCGCTCGCTGGTCGGCTACGTACCCCAGCGCGGCAGCGTCGATTGGGATTTCCCCACTTCGGTGCTGGATGTCGTCACCATGGGTCTCTACGGCAAGCTGGGCTGGTTCCGCCGGCCCGGCAAACGCGAACGCGAGCTGGCGCTGCATGCTTTGGATCAGGTCGGCTTGGTGGACTTTGCCGATCGGCAGATCAGCCAGCTCTCCGGCGGTCAGCAGCAGCGGACATTCCTGGCCCGCGCCCTGGTGCAAGACGCGCAAATCTATTTCATGGACGAGCCTTTCTCGGCTGTAGACGCCGTGACCGAAAATGCCATTGTCGGCATCCTGCAAGCGCTCAACAAACGCGGCAAGACCGTGCTGGTTGTGCATCATGACTTGCAGACGGTGGCGCAATACTTCGATTGGGTGACGCTGCTGAATGTCGAAGTGATCGCATCGGGCCTTACGTCCGAGGTTTTCACGCCCGAGAACTTGCGCCGGACTTACGGCGGCCGCGTCTCATACTTGCATGCCGCGAACGGAGACGCTTGATGGCGCCGGGGATCGCGCTCTCCTCAGCTGACCGGCGCGTTTGGCTCATCATCGGCGCCATAATATTCGCTGGACTGGTCACCATTCCCCTTAGCCAGCAAGTCTTCGGCCTGCGTCTCACCTATACCGTGCGCGTAGTGGCCCTGGGCGGTTCCATCCTCGGCGTGATTAGCGGCGTATTGGGCTGCTTTGCCGTACTGCGTCAGGAGAGTCTGCTGGGCGACGCGCTGTCGCACGCGGCGCTGCCGGGCGTGGCGATCGCCTTCTTGCTGGCGGGCCGCGAATTAAGCGTGCTCTTGATCGGCGCCGGCATCGCCAGCTGGCTGGGCTTGCGTATGGTGGGGGCCATCCTGCAGACGACTCGCATCAAGCAAGACACCGCGCTGGGCATTGTGCTGGTGTCCTGGTTCGCCGCCGGCATCGCCTTGCTGGCTTACATTCAGGCCATCCCGGACGCCAGCCAGGCGGGCTTGGATCACTTCATCTTCGGTCAGGCAGCCGCCATCATCGAGCGCGACGTCATCCTGGTCAGCGGCGTCGGCTTGGCGGTCTTGCTCTTCATCGCCCTGTTCTGGAAGGAATTCAAACTGGTCACCTTTGACGCGGAATTCGCGGGCGCCAACGGCTTCCGCGTCGGGCTGATCAACACAGTTCTATCGACGCTAATCGTGATAACGATTGTGCTTGGCTTGCAGTTGGCCGGCGTGATATTGATGGTTGGCATGCTGATCGCGCCTGGTATCGCCGCGCGTCAATGGACGCACAAACTGGATCAGATGGTCATCCTGGCCGCTGTCTTTGGCGCATTCTCTGGCGGGGTCGGCGCGGTCATCAGCGCCTTGGACAGCGATATCCCCACCGGTCCCATGATCATCGTGGTGGCATTCGGCCTGGTCTTGCTGTCGATCACACTGGCGCCCGAGCGCGGTTTGCTGTGGCGCCGCTTGAGCCAGCGGGCTAACCGCCGCCGTTTCGCCGCGCAAAACACACTGCGGGATATTTACCGCTACGCCCTGAGCCATGGCGGCGCCGACTCGCTCGCGCCCGCTGACTTTATTCGCGGGGTGGGCGATCGCAGCGCCGAGCTTGGCTTGCGCCAACTGCGCGCGGCAGGGCAGGCAGCGCCCGGCGACGGCGGCTGGCGGCTGACGGAATCGGGCATCCAGCAGGCGCGCCAAATCGCGCGCAACGAGAGGCTCTGGGACATGTACCGTTTGTACGCGCATGAACTGGAGCTGCCAATCCTGCAAGAAGTCCGGCAGGTCGATATCGCTTCCGTCTTGCCGGCCGCGGCGGTTAAGCAGTTGGAGAGCAAACTGCAAGAAGTGGATGATAGCGCATGATGCTGCTGGAACGCGGGCTGATCGAATTTCTGCTGAGCATCGTCACGCGCGAGGAGCTGAATGCCTTCTTGCGTTCTCCGCAGAACACGGCCACCCTGGTCGGCGCTTTGATCGCCGTCTGCGGCGCGCTGCTGGGCACATTCCTGCTGCTGCGCGGCATGTCGCTGACGAGCGATGCCATCAGCCACACTGTGCTGCTGGGCATTGTGGTCGCTTTCCTGCTCATGACGGAAACTTTCGGACTGGAAGGCGATACGTCGTCGCCCTGGCTGATTTTGGGCGCGTCGCTGGCGGGCGTGGCGACGGTCGTGCTGACCGAGATGCTCTATCGATCCGGTTTGGTCAAGCAGGATGCCGCTTTGGGCTTGGCTTTTCCGCTGCTTTTCGCCATCGCCGTGATCCTGGTGTCGCGCTTCGTCGACGATGTCCACCTGGACGAGGACGCGGTGCTGGTCGGCGAGATCGGCCTGGCCTGGGCCAATACCAACAGTCACTGCTTCGACCACTGCGAGTCGGTCACAATTACGCCCGATCATCCCGCGGCCAAACAGACGCGCCAATGCGTCAATTGCCGCGAGTTGGGCATCAGCCCGCGCGATGAAGGCGCCGAGTTCAGGCGAATCTGCAGCAACTGCGGCGATTATACGCCGGCCCAAGCCTACCGCGCCGGTCTGCTGGAGCGCGAGCCGCTGCTGGTATTCTTCCCCAAGTCTATCACGGTGATGCTGCTGATGACGGCGCTAACCCTGGTTTTCGTGCTGCTATTCTTCAAAGAACTCAAACTCTCCACCTTTGATCCCGGCTTGGCTCAGGCGCTCGGTTTGCGGCCCGGCTGGCTCAACTACGGGCTGATGATCCTGGTCAGCCTGGTGGCGGTCGGCGCCTTTGACGCGGTGGGGTCGATTCTGGTGATCGCCTTCTTCATCGTTCCGCCGGCGGCCGCCTACTTGCTGACGGACCGGCTGTCGCTGATGCTGTTCGCGAGTCCGCTTATCGGCGCGGCCGGCGCCGTCTTCGGCTACGACCTGGCGCGCGGGCAACTATTCGGGGTCCTCCCGGTCAGCGCTGGCATCGCCGCCCTCAATCGCCTTTTTGGCCTGGAATTGGTCGAGCGCTGGGATTCGTCCATCAGCGCTTCCATGGTGCTGATGATTTTTGCGCTCTTCTTGCTGGCTTGGGTATTTTCGCCGCGCTACGGGCTTCTGTCGACCATGATCCGGCGCGCCAACCGCCGGCGCCGCTTTGCCGATCAAGTTGTGCTGGCGCATATCCACAACCACCAGCATACGGCGCTGCACAAAACTGAATGCCGCATGGACGCGCTGCACAGACATTTTCGCTGGCGGCGCGGCAGAATGCAGCGGGTGATGGCGCGGCTGCGGGCGCTGGGTTATGTCCGCGTTGTCGCTGGCATCGCCGAGCTGACGGCGCGCGGCGATCGGCAAGTCCACGCCTTCCGCCGGACTATGCTCGAGGCGAATAACATGCCCGATCTCGAATAATGCCGATCCGCTGAAGAGCAGCCGGCGCGTTTTGCCGCTAGCATGAAACTCAACAGCAAGGCCACGAGAGCGCCCCATGATTAGCTTGATCGCTACGGTCCTGAACGAAGGCGAAAGCATAAACGGCTTGTTGCAGTCGATCGCTCGGCAGACGCGGCAGCCGGATGAGATCGTCATAGTCGACGGCGGCAGCCGCGATGATACCGTCGCGATCATCCGCGGTTATGAAGATCAGCTGCCCTTGCGCCTGCTGATTGAGCCGGGCTGCAACATCAGCCAGGGACGCAACCGCGCCATCAACGCCGCGCGGGGCGACATCATCGCGGTTACGGATGCCGGCGTCCGCCTCAACGATGACTGGCTGGAGCGCATCAGCGAGCCTTTGCGTCAGAATCCGGCGCTGAATGCAGTTGGCGGCTTCTTTGCGGCTGACGCGCGCAGGCCATTTGAAATCGCCTTGGGCGCGACCACGCTGCCGCTGGCGCGTGAAATCGACGCCGACTCCTTTCTGCCCAGCAGCCGCAGCTTCGCCTTTCGCAAAGCGTCTGCTCTGCGCGTCGGCTTGTATCCTGAGTGGCTCGATTTCTGCGAGGATCTGGTTTTTGATTTGCGCCTGCGTCGCGAAGCCGGCCCCTTCGCCTTTGAGCCGACGGCGATAGCGCATTTTCGTCCCCGCTCTACGCTGCGCCAGTATTTCCGCCAATACTACTTCTACGCCCGCGGCGACGGCAAAGCGAATCTCTGGTTCAAGCGGCATCTGGTCCGCTATGCCACCTATCTGCTCCTGGCGCCGGCGATTTTACTGGTGGGCATCTTGATTCACCCGGTGTTGTGGGGCCTGTACTTTATAGGCGCGGCCGCCTACCTGCACCGGCCCTATCGCCGCCTGCCCGCGCTGCTGCACCGCTCCTCGCTTTTCATCTGGCTGTATTGCATGCTGGCGATTCCCTGGCTCCGTTTCGTGGGCGATTTGGCGAAAATGCTTGGTTATCCAGTAGGTCGGCGCTGGCGTTTAGGGCATCATCCGCCCGATTGGCGCCTGCCGCCGGATGCATCCTACACTGGTCAGCGGCGACCATAGATT
>LXNI01001123.1_pt1 | contig 25456 bp, 16 predicted proteins | sample 809091 | NCBI WGS metagenome assembly LXNI01 (sample SAMN04870527, study PRJNA318959) | sponge metagenome | biome: 01000161; feature: marine sponge reef; material: water | host: Sarcotragus foetidus | place: Greece: Milos, Mediterranean Sea | collected 2013-05-29 | depth 5-7 m | reverse complement strand
GCGTGTTCCTAGGATTCGCATCCTCCTTCGCGCCGGGCCTGAGCCGCGTGTTCGACCAGCCCTCAGGTGACCACTTGGTAATCACGTGCTCGTCCAGCGAGGGGGAAATGACGTTTCGGGCCAGTCAAGGTCTTGGAGGGTGGCAGGCTCAATCCAGCGACCTGGCCGAATACCGGCATCGGGCGCATCAATCCGGATGGTTCCCGCGGTTCATGCACGGCCAGTCACATGCCCTATGACTCTTCGCGGGCGCAAGCCCGGGCTCCGGAGAACTGCGGGAGCTGCCACCTCGGCCCCGACCACCCGCAGCTGGAAGTCTACCAAGCTTCCAAGCACGGGATCGCGTTCGAGGCGATGGTGGAAGAAAAGAAATGGATTCCGGGCCATCACTTCGAACAGGGTCCGACCTGTGCGAGCTGCCATATGAGCGCAACACGCGATCTGCCGCTCACACACGATGATAGGAGAGCGGATTTCCTGGACTCTGCGACCGCCGGTGTCGGAGAAGATCGACGCTGCGGCGATCCAACAAGGCGAAGACGTCAAGACTTGGGAAGACCGTAGGCGCGACATGCGCAACGTCTGCGAGAGCTGCCACGGCCCGGAATGGGTCGACAATTGGTACAAGCAGTACGACGACTTGGTTGTTCTTTACAACGACAAGTTCGGGCGTCCATCCACTGAGCTCTTCAAGATGGCTCGGTCGAGCGGCCTCCTCACCAGTGTCGAATTCGACGAGGAACTGGAGTTCACCGATTTCTTCCTCTGGCACCACGAAGGGCGGCGCTCCAGGCATGGGGCGGCGATGCTGGCCCCAGACTACACGCAATGGCACGGCATGTACGAAGTGGCTCACCGCTTCTACATGGAATTTGTGCCCCAACTGCGCGAGCTGATCGAGCACAACCGAACGAGCCCGCAAGCCGCAGCGGCGCGGCAGCTTGAAGCCAAGCTGAACTCGATCCTTGAATCTGAGATGCATCGCTGGTTCCGAGGCCAGACCAGCGACGCCAAGAAAGCGGCGCGGCTGGCCGCTAAGGAAGCGTTTGGCAAGAGATACGCCCGATGTGAGCTTGGATCGGCAAGGATCAGGGCTTCTTGATCTTGGGTAACGCTCATGACAACCCAGCCTCAACTATTGCTCTGCACGGTGACGCCTGATCTACGCCAGCGTCCGGCTCTACCGCAAGAGTGAGCTTGACTTATTCTCTTGACTAAATTTAGTTATTGTGCTAAATTTAGTTCAGTGGATCATTCGAGGTAAGTTCCAAGATGGCCGGATTTTCCAACCCATTTCGTCCTGGAGCGGGCCACACGCCGCCCTATCTGGCTGGAAGGCAGACGGAACGCGAAGAATTTCTACGACTACTCGATCAAAGCACAGTACTGGAGAACATGATCCTGACTGGGCTCCGCGGAGTCGGAAAGACGGTTCTGCTTGATTCACTCAAGCCCTTGGCGACTAGTCGAGGCTGGATATGGGTCGGGGCCGACCTTTCAGAGTCCGCAAGCCTAAGCGAGGCCAACCTCGCAACTCGCCTGTTCGCAGACCTATCCCCAGTCACTTCCAACGTCGTCGTGAGTACGGAAGAGGTGAGAGCGGCAGGATTCGCAGCCGAGACACAGGAGATCGAGCGCACACTCGGGTTCCAAAGCTTGATCGATGCCTACTCAAGCATTCCTGGCCTGTCTCTCGACAAGATCAAAGGAGTCTTGGAAATTGCGTGGAATGCGCTGTCGAGCATCCAACACGTACGTGGAGTCATCTTTGCCTACGATGAGGCGCAGAATCTCTCAGACAGGGCAGCTAAAGAGCAGTATCCCTTGTCCCTGCTACTGGATTCCTTTCAGTCACTGCAACGAAAGGGGTTTCCCATGATGCTCGTCCTGACTGGTCTTCCGACTCTATTCCCAAAGCTGGTCGAGGCAAGGACATTTTCCGAGAGAATGTTCAGAGTCGTCTTCCTTGACCATCTATCTGAAAGCGAAAGTGAAGAAGCCGTCCGTAGACCCATAGACGACGCCGAGTGCCCGCTAAGGCTTGACGACCGTTCCGTGAGAACGATTGTCAAGCTGTCCGGGGGCTATCCGTACTTCATTCAATTCATTTGCAGAGAAGTCTACGATGCGTTCATTCAGCGGCACAACCGAGGGGAAGAGGCGTCTGTTCCCGTCGCGGCGATTCAACAGAAACTCGACGTAGACTTCTTTTCGGGACGATGGGCACGAGCAACCGATAGGCAACGAGCACTGCTGGCTGTGATTTCTCGTCTTGGGAACTGTGAAGAAGAGTTCACGGTTCAGGAAGTGGTGGAGGCATCCAAACGATATCTGGACAGACCGTTCAGCGGTAGTCATGTCAACCAAATGTTTGTTGCACTGATGTCCCAAGGATTGATGTACAAGAATCGGCATGGGAAGTACTCATTCTCAGTGCCCCTCTTGGGGGAATTCATCCGCAGGCAAGTGCAGACTTAGGACTAGGACGCCACATCGTGCCCGCTTGCACCGGTGGTCACCCAACGCCTCTCAGCCCTTGTGCCACTTCCAAGGCACCCGATTCGGGCTTACACTCTCCTCTGGGAGAACCAATGATCGACGTTGACCAACTTCCAATGCGCGTTGGCCTCGGCCAGTTCCAGGAAATCACGCCGGCTCGGCTGCAATTCATCAAGCAGTGCGGCTGCGACGACTTTCAGCTCAACACGCCGGCGCTCCCCGGCCAAGAACGCTGGGAGTACGAGGATCTCGCGCGTCTGGCAGCCCAAGCGAAGGATGCACAACTGCGTCTGATCGCGATCGAGAACGTACCGCGCGAGTTTTACGACCGCATCATGCTTGGCCAGCCAGGGCGTGAGGCACAGTTGCAGAATATGGCCTATACGATCCGGAATGTCGCCCGCGCCGGTATCCCGATTCTTGGCTATGCCTTCATGCCGGCAGGCGTCTGGCGGACAGCTCGCACCACCCCGGTACGGGGCGGAGCCCAAGCGACATCGTTCAAGTTGGAGACCGCTGAAGCGGTCAGGCCGGGAGATGGCCGGAGCCACTCGATTTGGCTGGGCTCGCCAGTGGGACGCGAGTTCCCGGAAGAGGAGATCTGGGAAAACTACTGCTGGTTCATGGAGCGCATCCTGCCGGTCTGCGAAGAGGTTGGGCTGCGGCTAGCGTTGCATCCAGACGATCCGCCCGTACCAACGCTTGGGGGCGTGGGCAGGATCTTCCGGAACTTCGAGAACTTCCGCCGCGCCATGGAAGAATTCAACAGCCCGCTGCACGGGCTGGACTTCTGCCACGGTTGCTGGTCCGAAATGCGCGCGGGCGAGGGAGTGGTGGACGCCATCCGCTACTTCGGCGAACGACGGAAGATCTTCTACGTCCACTTCCGAGACGTGCAAGGCCCCGTCGAGGACTTCACGGAGTGCTTCTTGGGCGACGGCAACTGCAATCCGGTCGAAACGATGCGCACCCTGAAGCAGGTGGGCTTTCGAGGATTTATCCTGCCGGATCATGTGCCGCGCATGGTGGGCGACGATGATTGGTGCCACCGCGGCCGGGCTTGGACCGTGGGCTACATCCAAGCGTTGATTGCGGCCGTAGATGTCTGATCCGCCGGGGCGTCAGGTTGCCCTTGATTCGGCTTGGCGAAGCCCCAGTCCGTTTGCGACACTGGCCAAGGTGCCACCCATTCCATGAAACTCCTGCGACTCGCGCTGCCAATCCTGTGGCTTGCCCCTGCCCTTTGCCAAAGTGACCGACCCAACCTTGTCATTGTGTTCGCCGACGACATGGGGTACGGCGACCCGCAAGTCTACAACCCAAACTCCAAGATCCCTACCCCGCACATTGACGCCTTGGCACGGCACGGCATGCGTTTCACGGATGCCCACACGGCTTCGTCGGTCTGCACGCCCTCCCGTTACGGCTTGCTCACGGGACGGTACCCATGGCGATCCCGCCTGCCCACCGGAATCGTCAACAGCTGGGGCGGGCCGGTCATCGACAAGGATCGGCTGACCCTCGGAAAGGCGCTACAGGCGCTGGGATATAAGACCGCATGCATCGGCAAGTGGCACCTCGGCTGGGATTGGCCGCGCCGCGAAGGCGGCTATATGTCTGAAGAGTTGGAGGGCGTAAATGTAGGCCGCGACTACGAAGCATTCGGGCGACGGGTAGATTTCTCAAGGCCGGTCCTAGAAGGGCCAATCACCCGCGGCTTCGACTACTATTTCGGCGACGACGTGCCGAATTTCCCGCCGTATGCCTTCATCGAGAACGATCGCGTCTTGGGCGAACCCACAGATCGCATGCCCGCCCAGAAGGGCCAGCGCAGCGGCCCGATGCTGCCTGGCTGGGACCTCTGGGCGGCACAGCCGACGATCACAGCGCGGGCAGTGCGATGGCTTGAAGAACGAGCAACAGACCCGAGCACGCCATTCTTCCTGTACATGCCGCTGCTGGGCCCTCACACTCCGATCGTGCCGAATGCAGCCAATCACGGTTCCAGCGAAGCAGGGCCTTACGGCGATTGGGTACACCAGATGGACTCGATATTGGGCAAGGTCGTGGAAGTTCTCGAACGCACGGGCGCGATCCAGAACACTATCGTGCTGTTCACATCGGACAATGGCTCTCCCGCCCGCAGCGGAATCGGCAGCTTTGGAGCCACCTCGACGGTGACCGAGTTGTACTCCCATGTACCCAACGCGCCGTGGCGAGGTCTGAAGGCAGACGCTTGGGAGGCAGGCCACCGTGTTCCGTTCGTGATGCGCTGGGACGGTCAGATCGAGCCCGGAAGCGTCTCCGAGCCCACGATCTGCCTGACTGATGTATTTGCCACGATCAGTGAAATCACTGGATTTGCAATGCCGGAGGAGTCCGGCGAGGACAGTTTCAGCCTGGCGCCGCTGCTGCTCGGCAGGGGATCGTATCTACGGAAGCAAATCGTCCACCACAGCCAACGCGGCGTGTTCGCGATCCGCAGCGGGAGTTGGAAGCTTATCTTGGGGGATGGCAGCGGGGGTTTCTCCACGCCGCGCGGAAGCGTGCTCGGGCCGAATGAAGCCGAGCAGATGCAACTCTACCTGTTGAGCGAGGATCCTAACGAGCGCAGAAACCTCGCGACAGCCCGCCCGCAGATCAGAGCGAACCTGCTGGCTGAGCTGCGCCGGCTGCAGGAGGCCGGGCGCTCTAGGTAAACGTGGTCCGGATCTGACCCAGATCTCACGCCTGATTGGCGGGCTCGGTCGATTGGCTACACTGGGCCTCATATGGACCCTCAGATGCTGGCCCTCGGGGGCCTGTGGTACGTGGCATTCCTACTGTCGCTCACGTGCCACGAAGCAGCCCACGCGCTGGTCGCATCATGGGGCGGAGACGACACGGCCGCAGTTGCTGGCCAAGTCACCCTAAACCCGATCCCACACGTGCGCCGGGAGCCGATTGGTACCATAGCCGCCCCCCTGATCACATTCGCCCTCAGCAATTGGATGCTCGGGTGGGCGTCGGCGCCGTATAGCCCGTTGTGGGAGCATCGCTACCCGCGCAGGGCGGGCTGGATGGCGCTGGCCGGGCCTGGAGCGAACCTGCTGCTCACCCTGCTGGCAGCCATTGCAATCAATGTCGGAATTGCAGCAGGTGTGTTCAATGTCCCCGCTTCGATTACGTTCTTCGCTGTGATCGAAGGCAGCGGCGACTACGCTCCCATTGCCCAGTTCGTCAGCATCTTGTTCACGCAAAACCTTTTACTGATGACGTTTAACCTGCTGCCAGTCCACCCGCTCGACGGGAACACGGTGATCGCACTGTTCTTGCCAGAGCAGTCGGCGCGACGCTGGTTCGACCTCACTCGGGACCAGACCTTCGGCTTCTTGGGACTCGTCCTGGCATGGTACGTGTTCGGAGAGATATTTTGGCCGATTCTGCGGGTTGCGATCCGGCTGCTGTATTGGGTGTGACACCAGTGGGCGTCATCTGTGGTGCTTCAAATTGGTACAAGCAATTGTTAGCTGGAAGAGTGGTTGTATCGTAACAGGCTCAAGCCGGCGCCCTAGAAGCCCAATTCTGGCCTCTGCTCAAGGGAATTCTCGACGGAGCGAAGTGTCTCTGGGCATCCTAAGGCTCTACTGTTGAGTGCCTGCGTCGCACCTCATCGCGCCGTGCATCTCAGGCTCCCATCAATGCACTCCAATCATGAGCACTCCACTACCTTCATCGAGGCGCACCAGAGCAGGAATGACGGAGAATCTACGAAAAGTTTGCAAAAATGTAATCAGTGTTGCTATGATAAAATGCAGCGATCAAGAGAAAATCATGCCAATCGATCTGCCACGCTATCATCGCGAATCACAAAAAAGGCACTGTCCCTTACGCCGACCAACAGACTGCAGAAATCATGTGCTGTCATCCCACGGGAAGCTTGAACTGGCAAGGCCAGAGGTTGTATGAGTGGCGCAGGCGGAAGTCGGTCGCGGAAGCATCGCTGAGCCCCGGGATCCCAGGCGCCGTTATCAGGCGCGTAAGATGGAGGAGCAGATCGGTGCCGAAGTTGCAGAGCGGTCCCGACGGGAGAAGCACACAGGGTATGTGGAGATCGGAGCCGTGGCTGAGCAGATAGTTGGCAATGCCGACGATGCAGCTAGCACAGCACTACTCTCGCGAACGAATCTCAATGTCTGTGGGAGGAACGGGAGGCTACGAGGGACTCGGGGCGGTCTAGCCATCAGACTGCCTGATCGCAGAGGCGGCTCAACACCAATCGCCAAGTCCTTTGGCTGGATATCTTGGAGTGCGATCACAGGCTTCATGGCTGTGAATCAGGCCGGCCAAGGTCCGACCATAGCGATATGTTGCTGAGTAAGCAGAAACATCCGTCCGAGCAGGCAGTCGATCTCGCGAGCAGCCTGTTGGTCGGCTCTGCGAGATACAGCCGCGAAGCAAATGTGGTTGCCGACATCTCCGCATTACTCTCTGAGCTCGGCATCAATTCCTCTGAAATCGAGCGCGAGCATCCGGCGGGAAACGGCCGTATCGATCTCTACTTGCCGCGCTACCGGACCATCGTCGAGACGAAGGCAAGGGGGAAAGCCGCCGATCCCAGCAAGGCGCAATCTGCGATGTCAGAATCTCCACGTGAGCAGATGGAGCGGTACGTCACGGAGGAGATCGGGAGCGAACTCGGGCGGCTTCTGCTGGCAGACGAGGAACCGTCGTGTGATGCGGAGTGGACTGGCATCGTCACGGACGGACAACACTGGCACGTTTGCTCGTACCCTCATGCCCCAGACGCAGTTGAGAGACGGAAACTATTGCACTCGGGGCCCATGCTTGGTGGTGCAAACGACCTGATTTCAAGGCTGAAGGGCTGGCTGGAACGGGAGCCGGTGGGCCGGGAGTGGATTCCAGCAGACCCCAGCCACTTGTTCGCCGGCAAGGAGACGGAACTAGCACACCTATATGCGGAAATGCCAGCGAACATCCGCAGTGAGACCGACACCAAGCGTGCCTTGTGGCACGAAATGCTGCGCGTCTCGGGCATGTCGCCGAAAGGCAAGGCCGCCCCCGACCGTCTGTTCGTTACGCATTCACTCTTGATCGCGATTGCCCGCATGGTGACGTGCTCAACGATCCATCGTATGGATGTCTGGAAGATGGCACTGAAGGATGGGTTCGCGTCGTGGATGCTCGCCTGGCCGCAGGTCGCGGAATGGACGGAGGGACTGTGGAACACCGTCAGCCGCTACGACTGGCGCCGTCGGCACGGGGATGTGCTGAGGGTTCTCTATGAGGAGTTTGTTCCGGCGGCGGACCGCAAGGTATTTGGAGAGTACTACACCCCAAACTGGTTGGCGGCCATGATGGTCGAGCAGGTTTTGGATGACCAGTGGCTGAAAGACGCGATCGAAGGAGCAGAAGACGCGATCCAGAACCGGACCGAGTTCAAGGGGCGCGGCGTGCTGGACCCTTCCTGTGGCTCCGGCACGTTCCTCTACCATGCGGCGCTGAGGATACTACAGGCTCCGGCCATGCGGGATCTCAGGCCGACCCAGAGAGCTGATGTGGCAGCGCTCTTGCTGAACGGGATCGACGTGCATCCTGTCGCCATTGAGATCGCAAGAGCGAATCTGATGCGAGCCTTCCCGGCAGAGCCAAGTGCGGGCGAGTCCGCACTGCGGCTACATCTGGGAGATTCCTTGCTGACCGGTGAGGACAAGACATCGCTATTCGGTCACGTCGAAGGCTCGATGCGGCTGGTGACGCCTCGGGATCACGAAATCCTGATCCCGGTGGAAGTCGTCAAGCAGGAGGGGCTTGCCGAAAGCACGAGGCGTCTGTTAGAGGCGGCGGCTAGCGGGGAGCCCGTGCCACGCGCAGTTCCAAATACGATTCCGAAAGAGCGACGCGAAGACCTGCGGCGGAGTAGAGACGAGTTGGAAGCTGCGATTGGCGCGGAAGGCTATTCGGTTTGGACGTGGTACGCAGTGAACGTCGCCGCGCCCCACCTGCTTACGGATCGCAAGATAGATCGAATCGTCGCCAATCCGCCATGGGTCGCGTTGTCCGGCATACAGGAGCCGGAGCGCAAACGCACAATGGCGAGACTGGCAAGAAGCATGGGGCTGCAAGCAGGCGGGAAGCAGGCTCCGAATCTCGACATTGCAACGTTCTTCATCTTGCGATCAAGGGAGCTCTACCTCAATGCTCCCGAAACAGATCCGGCGGTCTGGTTGGTAAAGAAGTCGGCGCTACGGGCAGGCCACTGGCAGCGATTTCGAAAGAAACACGGCGAGACACTGGCGCAAACCGTAGACTTGGAATCGCTTCAACCGTTCGGCGGCGGTGACGCTCGACGATGCTGCCTGCTGATGGAACATTGTCGGCTCGACGAGCGACCGCATACAGCGGCCCCGCTGACGGCCGACCAGCGTACGTCGGCAGAGACACCGCGCCTGGAGGCTAGGCTACGCTCGCTACCGAACAGTCAAGACCAGCCAAGGAAGCCGCAGTCCCTAGAGCACTGGGCCGCGGTGCGAGATCGCATCCAGTTCCAAGCTGTGCCGGTCTCCCTGCCTCAGACACCTTCGGACTACGCCGGGGTCTTCAAGCGCGGGGCAGCGATCTTCCCGCATGTGCTTCTCGTTGCGGAAGACGTATTCCCGCAGGCGTTACAGCGGATCAGAGTGCGTACGAGGACATCGCTCCATAGCCCATGGAATCAAATCACCGCCCAAGACGTCGAGATTCCAAAGCGATGGCTGTCAACGTTGTATCGATCACCCGACACGCTCCTGTTTGTCGCTTCCGCACGGATCACTCAAGCGATCATACCGTTGAATGAACAAGGCAGTCTAGATCTGGACTCAGCGTCGGAAGAAGCTGGCTGGGAGTCCTTGGACGGGATTTACCGAAGGCTCTGTGGGAAGGGCAAGAACACACCTCAGACGTTGGCGGAGCAGATTGACTTTGCCGGGAAACTGTCCTCGCAACCGCAATATCGGACACCCAGCAAACGCATGGTGCTATATCCGAAATCCGGCGATGTGATGCGGGCCGCCCGGACCCAAGTCGGCGACGGATTCGCAGACGACACCCTGTACTGGCACGTTGCGGACAGCGTCGAGGAAGCTGGCTATCTGACGGCCTTGCTGAACGCGCCTTGCCTCCTGCGAGCGTTTCTCGAGTCTAGGGAGAGCGGCCGCGATTTTCATCTGCATCCGTTGCGCAAAGTGCCGATCCCGCGATTTGACAGCAACGATGGACAACACCTCGCACTGGCGGAGCTTTGCGGACGCGCAGAGGAGTTCGCACGGGACTTGGCGGCGGGAATGACGGAAAGACTCCCGAATGCAAGTCAATTAAGGCTGTCTAACGAGGTGCGTGCTAGCCTCGAGGTGCAAGGCATATTGTCGGCCATCGACAGCATTGCGAAGCAGTTGCTGCCATCCCAAGCAGCAACATGACGTTCCGTGGTTCATCCCGTGTTGCAACGTACTATTGCGCAGTAAGTTCCGCCAATTCTCGATTAATGGTAGGGGTTGCCCTACGTATATGGCCCGAGCGCGGCCAACCGACGGTGCCATGAGTGCAGGGAGTACATCAGCTGGGAAGTCTCGATTGCAACCCTAGTATTCCGGCCCGGCACCGTTAGGCTTCGGAAACTGCCGAATCGAGGAGTACCTGACGTACTCGTCCCAAATCCGACCGTTGCCAGTGGCTCGCGCATCCCCTGTTTCTACCAAGTAGGCGTCAAGCTCTTCCCGCAAGGCCTTGAGCAAGTCGGCGTGCTCGGGCTGGTCAGCCAAGTTGTGGAGGCACCCAGGATCCGCAGCTAAGTCGAACAACTCCTCTGCGGGACGCTTGCCGACCGCCAAGTCCAAATAACGCCCCACGCCTTCCTCTTCCCTGCCCTCGATCAGCCGGGTCAGCGTCGGCGAAGCATCAATATCGTGATACGCCAGGTGCATCTCTTCTAGGCCGCTTCCGTCGGCGCGGTATTTCTGGGGCGCACCGGCTGGCCAGCGCTGCGGTTTGAAGTTACGGATATAGAGGTGCTCTGGAGTCCGCATCGATCGCTGCGGATAGGTCAGATTGTTCCAGCGCGACGACGAGTGGCGCTCGCGCCCGGAAAACGCTCGTGTCCGGCTCGAATCCACCATGCCATCCGCTTGCGACTCCAAGATGTCGCGAATGCTCCGCCCGGCCAGAGCGCTGGCTCCTCCCGGATGGGCCGCCCCGGCAACATCAAGAATCGTCGCCGTCAGATCCACGAATTGCACCAGATCGTCAAGCGTTCGGCCGCTGCGGCCCGGTCCGGCCCAGCGCACGGCTAGCGGCATGTGTATGCCGTGGTCGTATAGATTCGCCTTCGCTCGCGGAAAGGCCATCCCGTTGTCAGCGGTAAAGATCACCAGCGTATTGTCAAGTTCTCCCCGATCGGCGAGAAAATCCAAGATTCGCCCCACGTGCGAGTCGAACCATTCGATCTCGACCGCGTAGTCCAGCAGGTCCTCGCGGATCTCCGGCGTGTCGGGCAGGAAGGGCGGCACCTCAGCATCTTCGAGGCGCTTGCCCGCAGCCTTCCACGATCCCTTCTCGAAGCGGCGGTGCGCCTCGCTGCCGCCGACCCAGAAGCTGAACGGCTGTCCGGGCTCCTTGGCCTCGAAGAAGTCCTCGAAGTTCCCGGCATAGTCCCAATCCCTGATCCCGCTGTACGGCGGGTCCAGCGTCCGCTCCATGAATGCGGGTCCTGCCGGATTCCGCGTCCTACCCGACTTGTCCCAGCGGCCCGGCCCCCAGGGCTTGCCGGTGTAGCCGATCGCATAGCCGACTTCTTCGAGCAGGTCCTGATACGAAATGTAGGTCGTTGGAAACGAACTCGCGTGAGTGCCGGCCTGTTCGATCATCCAGATATGCCGCCCGGTCAGGAATGCAGCGCGGGTCGGGCTGCAGCCCGGTGCCGGAGCATACGCGTTGCGAAACAGAGCGCCCTCCGCTGCCACGCGATCGAAGGCTGGCGTGTTGACCATCTTGGAGCCAGCCGCAGAGACATGCGGGTACGAAACGTCGTCCCAGATCGCAAACAGGATATTCGGCCGCTCGGCAGTGGATTGGGTGGAACAGCCTATTGCCACCAGGCAGGCAGCGAGTAACACAAGGGCGCGTCGAGTCATCGAATGCAGTGTAGCGGACGCTTGGCCTGCCAGAATGCCGACCATGCGATCGCAAGAAACTCTATAGTGAAATTCAGTGGCACCGATTCGACTGGGGCTAGCCGCTGCAGCGCTAACGCTGGGGGTGTTCGCTGGCAGTGCACAAGAAGACGGGCCGACAGCGGAAGCGCTGGTCCGGCGCGGATTGATGGCGCTGCAGACCCGCGACTTGCCGACCGCCCAAGAGTTTCTCGAGCGTGCCGTCGAGAAAGATCCTAACGAGCCTCGAGGCTGGATCGGGCTGGCGCAGACCTACTCCATGCTCAACCTGCATGCGCAGGCTTCGAGGCACGCCGCCGAGGCCGCCCGCCTTGGAGGCGAGGACCCAGTCATCCAGCATGCGTTGGCTATGTTTCACTCCAACTACGGCGACTGGGCCGAAGCGGCAGCATGGGAAGAAAAGTTTGCTCGCCAGTCGGAGCAGAGCCGCGATGCCTACCTAAGGACGGTTTCGCTGTACCTGCAAGCGGACATGCCCAAGCGTGCGGCCGAGGTCGGCCGAGATGCGCTCCAGCACGGCGAGTCAGCGCCTCTGCACAACGCCCTTGGCAAAGCGTACACCATGGCGGCCGATCTCGAGCGCGGACTGAGACATTTGCGGCTCGCTGTCCAACAGGGGCCTTACGAGGAATCGCTGCACTACGATCTAGGCTATTTCCACCTGCGGCAGCAAGACTTCGATGCCGCCACAGCAGCGTTTCAAGCCGGACGGAAGTTCTTCGACAAAAGCGCCGCTCTGGAAATCGGCCTTGGCATCGCCGCTTACGGTCAGCGCAGCTTCAAAGACTCCGTGGATCACTTCCTCCGCGCAGCCGAGCTGGCACCGGGACTCGAGCAGCCGCACGCCTTCCTCGGGCGCCTGCTGCAGCACGCTTCGGACCGCATGGACGAAGTCGTGGGGCGCATGAAGGTGTTCCACAGTGAACACTCAAAGAACCATTTCGGACCGTTCTTGTATGGCCAAGCCCTGCAGGCGAAGCTGGGGGCGAGCAGGGACAAGGCCGCCATGGCCGAGATCGAGTCCCTGTTGCGCGAATCGCTCGAAAGGAGCGACGAGTACTGGGAATCGCACTTCGAGTTGGGCGTGCTCCTCGAGAAACAGCGCGACTTCGCTGAGGCCGAAAAGCACCTCGAGCGGGCTGTCGAACTCAATCCCGACTCGTCCAAGCCGCATTACCGTTTGGCGCGCGTATACCAGCGGCTCGGCAAGGCTAGGGAGGCCAAGCGGGAGCGCGAATTGCACAAGCGGATCGCCGAACGGGAGAGGCAGGCGATGCAAGCCGGGGGACTGCCCGAAGGGTTCGCAGGTGCCGGCTCGACGCCCTAGGCTTTAGCTGGAGTCCGCGTGGCCGCGGGACGGATCGGCAACTGTTCGACGATCTGGATTCCGAAACCCTCAAGCCCGGCCACGCGGCGCGGTCTGTTGGTCAGCAGGCGAATTCGCTGCAAGCCAAGATCTTTGAGGATCTGAGCCCCAAGCCCGACGCGGTACTGGGATCGCGAGCCGCGCCCGGCTGTGGAATCGGGAGTGAGTTGGGGATGCGGCCGGATCTGGCCGCCGCCGGGAACGTCGTCCAAACCAAATCCCAGCGCTCGGTGGTGAAGGTACACCAACGCACCGCAACCCTCGTCGGAAATCATCCTTAGCGAGTCGTGGACTTGCCGGTAGCCCGGATTGGCCTTGGATCCGAAGACGTCTCCGAAGAGATCGTGGGAGTGCATTCGAACCAATGCGGAATCGACAGAGTCGACCTCTCCCTTGACCAGTGCCAGATGAACTTCGTCATCCAAGTCAGTGCCATAGGCAAAGACTCGGAACTCGCCGAATTCCGTGTCGATCACGCCGCGGCCGACCCGATGCACGCAGGTCTCGTGCTCGAGCCGGTAACGGATCAGACTCGCCACAGTCAGCATCTTCAGACCGTGCGCCTTGCAAAACTGAAGCAAGTCGGGCACGCGAGCCATAGTGCCGTCGTCCTTCATGATTTCGCAGATCACACCTGCCGGGATTAGACCGGCCAGCCGGGCCAGGTCCACGGCAGCCTCGGTCTGGCCAGCCCTGACCAAGACTCCGCCGCGCCGCGCACGCAAGGTCTGGACATGGCCGGGGCGTGCGAGGTCGATCGCCCGCGTGGCGGGATCGATGGCCACCCGGATCGTGTGCGCCCGGTCCGCCGCCGAGATGCCGGTGGTCACCCCCTCCGCGGCATCGATCGGCTCGCTGAAGGCGGTGCCGAACATCGAAGTGTTCCGCTGGGAAACCAGGGGGATTGCTAGATGGTCGAGACGCTGCTCAGTCAATGCCAAGCAGATCAGGCCGCGTCCATTGGTGGCCATGAAGTTGATCGCCTCGGGCGTCGCGTGTTCGGCGCAAACGGTCAGATCTCCTTCGTTCTCACGATCAGAATCGTCGACGACGATGATCATTCGACCTTGGCGCAGTTCTTTCAGAGCCTTTTCGACAGGTACAAAGGCCACGACTCGATCTTATCAGGGGACAGACTCCGCGGAATCCGCGAGGCCCTGGACGACTCGCTGACGGATTCAGGCAAGCCCAATTGAGGCGAATGTCATCCCGCCGGACCCCCTGACGCGTGACGAGCACCGAGGTCGACCAAATCAAGGCGCGATTGGGGCCGCGCGGCCGGCAGCCGCTGCGCTTAGCGCACAGACCCAACCGCAAGTCTGTTGCTCCCCGCCAGCGCCCGAAGAGCCTTTCCGCCAGGTCTGACGGGGGTACTGGCAGGTCCGCGTCGGAACACCAGAGGACGGGGCGGGCACCGTGTTACGCTTGTGATTTGAGGCCCCGGGCCGACCCGTCCGGAACCGCCCCAGCTCTGCCGCGCCTGCGGCTCGGCTGCTTTCCACGCGAGGAAACCCTATGTCAGCCATCACCAGCCTAAAGGCCTTGGAAATACTGGACTCCCGAGGCAACCCCACGCTCCAAGTTGCTGCCGAACTGGCATCAGGGGCCAAGGGTTCCGCTCGCGTCCCGTCCGGCGCATCCACCGGCATCAACGAGGCAGTCGAACTGCGCGATGGCGACAAGGGACGGTATTCAGGCAAGGGCGTGCTCAATGCCAGGAACAATGTCAACGGCGAGATCCTCGCAGCCCTGAGGGGCTTTGAAGCCGGGGATCAAAGAGCGGTCGACGCCCAACTGATCGCCCTAGACGGCACCGACAACAAGGGCCGCTTGGGCGCGAACGCGATTCTCGGCGTGTCGATGGCGGTGGCCCATGCCATGTCCGCCGAGCAGGGCCTGCCGCTCTACCAGCGACTCGCCGAACTCGACCACTACACCCTCCCTGTGCCGATGTTCAACATCATGAACGGTGGCCAACACGCTGACAACAACGTGGACATCCAAGAGTTCATGATCCTGCCGATCGGGCTCGGCACGTTCTCGGAGGGACTGCGGGCCGCGACCGAGACGTTCCACGCGCTGAAGGGCATCCTCAAGTCCAAGGGCTATGGCACTGCGGTAGGCGATGAGGGCGGCTTCGCGCCAGAACTGAAATCGAACGAAGAACCGATGGAGCTGCTGGTAGACGCCATCGGCAAGGCGGGCTACAAGCCGGGAGATGAGATCTTCATCGGCCTCGACGCCGCGGCGAGCGAGTTCTGCGGCAACGGAGACTATGTCTTCGACCAGTCCGACGGCAGTCGCCGCAATGCCGACGAAATGGCCGCGATGTGGGCCGACTGGGCCGCCAAGTATCCGCTGATATCTCTGGAGGACGGCTTCTCAGAAGTGGATCATGCCGGCTGGAAGGCCGGCACGGAGCGCTTGAGCGACCGGCTGCAGCTAGTTGGCGACGACCTGTTCGTGACGAATCCCAAGATCTTTCAAGCGGGGATTTCCGACGGCCTGGGCAACTCTATCCTGATCAAGCTCAATCAGATCGGCACTGTCACCGAAACGCTGGATTGCATTCAACTGGCACGCGACAACGACTACACGTTCATCATTTCGCACCGTTCAGGCGAGACATCCGACACAACCATCTCGGACTTGGCAGTCGCCTGTGGCGGCGGCCAGATCAAGACTGGGTCCACTTGTCGCAGCGACCGCGTGGCGAAGTACAACCGTCTGCTTGAGATCGAATCTGAGTTAGGCCCGCGCGCCAGCTATGCCGGCAGGGCGGCCTTTGATTCTTGGCTTTGAGCAAATACCTCTCCCGCAATCGAGCGAACGCCAGAAGCGTCACCACCCGAGCCCAAGTGGGCTGTCCCACGGGACGGTAGCGGCGGTGTGCGCAGAGCGAAGACGCCGGGCAACAATGCTGTATGCCCTAGATTGTGGAACAATGAAAGTTATTGGAGAAGCGAGTGAACCCGGACGTCCCAGCGTTGCCTACCAACTCCGCGGCTGACAGAGCCGCACCGACGTTGCAGGAGCCACCAACCGAGAGCAGCCCGGCCGAAGCCGTGCCAGCCGCCGCCGCCGAGGGCACAGCCCCGGCGGAGCTGCAACCGGAACGCCAAGAGAAGTCCGCAGCCAGCTCGCAGCAGCCCGGCGCACCGGCTATGCCAGCTATGCCTGGCGAGCCAACAGACGACGACTTCTTGGATGATGACGACGACATCGAGATCCCCGACGATGTCGGTTATGACCAAATCGTCAAGACCTCAGCGGCTCAACCGGCAGAGGCCCCCGAGACCACCAAGGAACTGATTCGCGGCACGGTGGTGAGCAAGCGCCACGACGGTGTCTTCGTCGATATCGGCCAGAAGGCCGAGGCGTTCCTTCCGTTGGAGCCCAGCAAGCAGTCCGACAAGCAGTCTGGCGAGCAGCCCGAGATCGGCGAAACGATAGAGGTAATCGTTACCGGCCAGTCGCATCAGGGTTACCTGCAGCTGAGTAGCCTGCAGACCCAACGACCAAGCAGCTGGTTTCAACTCGAGGCCGCCTTCAACACGGGCAGCACTGTGCTAGGCAAGGTCACCGGCACCACCAAGGGCGGACTCTCTGTCGATGTCGGCGTCCGCGCATTCATGCCTGCATCGCGCTCCGGCGAGAGGAGTGAGGAAGGACTGCAAGCGCTGGTGGGCCAAGAGATCCGCGCGCGCATCGTCCAGTTTGACGAGGCCGACCGCAACGTCGTTCTCGACCGGCGGGCCGTGTTGAACGAGGAGCGCCACCGTTCACGCGAAGAGGCTCTGGCCAACCTCAACGTCGGCGAGACGGTCCCCGGCACAGTCCGCAGCCTGCGCGAATTCGGAGCGTTCGTGGACATCGGCGGCATTGACGGTCTGTTGCACATCAGCGACATCGCGTGGCGCCACATCAAGAGCCCAGCGGACGAATTGCACCTAGGGCAGAAGCTTCAAGTCAAGATTCTGAAGATCGACCGCGCGTCGCAAAAGATCGGTATTGGCCTGAAGCAGACACTGCCGGAGCCGTGGAATCAAGTCGCAGATCGTATCTTCGTCGACGAGACCATCGAGGGTACGGTGACCAAGCTCAAGGAATTCGGGGTCTTTGTCGAAGTGCTCCCCGGCGTGGAGGGATTGGTTCGGATCTCGGACATGTCGTACACGCAGAGGGTCCGGCATCCCAGCGAGCTAGTCCAGGTCGGCGATGTGGTCAAAGTGCTCGTCAAGAACGTGGACGTCAAGCGCAAGCGCATCGGACTGAGCCTCAAAGAGGCTCTCGGCGACCCGTGGAAGAAACTCGCGCAAGAACACCCAGTCAATAGCGTCACGACCGGCACTGTCCGCAAGATCATGCACTTCGGCGCGTTCGTGAACATCGCCGACGGCGTGGACGGCCTGCTGCATATCTCCGATATCACCTCCGACAGACGACTCAACAGCCCCGCAGAAGTGCTCCGCGAGGGGCAAGATGTCACCGTCAAGATCTTGGAGATCAATTCCGAGAACCGTAAGCTCAAGGTGGGCATGAAACAACTCGAGCCGACCGAAGTCGAGTCGGCGATGGCTCAGATGACAGTCGGTGAAGTCTTGACGGGACGGATCGCGAAGGTCGAGGGCGACAAAGCGACCGTCGAAATCGGCGATGGCGTGACGGGGATCTGCGCGATCAAGCCCAAGAGCGGTTCAAAGAAGAACGTCGCGCTGGGGCAGACTTCTGACTTGGGCTCCCTGAAAACCATGTTGGAGTCGGCTTGGAGGGGTACGGACGACGGCGGACAGCCCACCGCGGATTCGGAGGAAACCGCCGAGCAGGAGCAGCTGACTTCGGGGTCGGTCCACTCGTTCAGGGTGACGAGGCTCGACAAGACAACCGGCGTGATCGAACTAGCCCCCGTCTAGCGTGCCCTTACCGAGCGCGGCATGGTCGTCGGCTGTCCGCTGGCGTAGCTTGCCGGCCAGCCCGCGTCGTGATTCCTCGTTTGATCACTCGGTGGTTGCTCGCCTAGCGCTGTAGCGGCTCCATGCGATGGGGCCGACCGGCACGTCATGTAGCCAGTGCCACGGCAAGCCGCTCGCGGCATGATCATGCGGAGCCCTCTTCCGGCTGCGCGTCTCGGCTGCGGCTCTCGCAACAAGGCGTTGTGCAGAGAATACTGCCCGACGCGGCGCGGCAGCCGAGATGCACTTGCTATAGGTGGCTAGTACGATCTCGCACGTGGTGCACGAGGCCCATCGGGCCGCAACACTGTTCAGTGGATGGATTCCCTCCTTGGTTGCGAACCCAAAGATTGGCCGCTACGTCCGGGTGGAAGCCGCACTGGACGACGTTCCGGGTTTTGCACTCGCAACCATGGGGCACGGCGAAACGGGCGTAGGACCTAGGAACCACGCTCCGGGTCAGGCTCTAGGTGCTGTCTGCGACAAGTCGGGTGGTGTAGGATTGGGGCCGGGAAACCTTGACGAATCTGGCACATCGCTAAGCGTTGGCGCTGACATTCAAATTCTACGACAGCGTCGCAAGACCATGCCTGCACTAACCCGCCGATCCGCTCTGACAGCCATCTCCGGCGCCTTGGCATCCGCTGCTGCGGGCAATGACCGGCCCCCGAATGTGCTGATTGTCGTTTCGGACCAGCTCCACCACCGCGCGCTCGGATGCGCGGGCAACGAGGTAATCAGGACGCCCCACATTGACCGGCTGGCAAGCCAAGGAGTCCGCTTCGAGTGCGCCCTTTGCCCGACCCCATTCTGCAGTCCCACCAGGGCCTCTCTGATGACCGGGCTGTTCCCCCACCAGCACGGAATCGTCACCAACCTCGGCAAGGACAGCCCAGGGCTGGACCCAGACCTGCCGACTACCGAGCGGGCGGTCACCGACGCTGGCTATGTTGCCCGACAATTTGGCAAGTGGCATCTGGGCGTTAAGACGCGCGTGCCGGCATACGCCCAAGATCCGGAGCAGGATTACCGACAGTACTTTCGAGCAATCGCAAGAGATATGCCCGCTCCAGCCGATGGCCCGCTCAGCCGAGTGGGCAGGCCTATTCTTGCAGTCGACTCCGTAACGGCTGCGAACGCCAAGTACGATGGCGACGGGCCAAACAACACCTGGATCGGACGGACTGACGTTCCAGCCGAGCATACAGAGGAAGCGTGGATTGCCGACCGGGCGATTAAGGCTCTCGGAGAACTGGCTGGCCGACCGTTCTCCATGACAGTCAGTTTCCCTGCCCCCCACGCTCTCTGGGTGATCAATGAGCCGTACTACAGCCTCCACCGCAGACTGGACATCCAGTTGCCCGCAAATCGCAATTCGGTCCGGAAAGTCGACCGCAGTACGCCGGCTTGGCGGTTCGGGCAGCTGCTAGGCGATGACGGGATGCGCGAGTACTTGGGAGTCTACTACGGCATGGTGTCGATGATGGATGCCAACCTCGGCCGCATTCTCGACGAGTTCGATAGACTCGGCGAAGCCGACAACACTTTGGTCATCTTCACTGCGGACCATGGCGACATGCAGGGTGGCCATGGGATGTACGACAAGACCAGCTACTCGATGTACGAGGAGACGACCAGGGTCCCTCTTCTACTGCGTTATCCGGGCCGTATTCCGGCCGGCAAGACGGTCCAGACGCAGGCCGGAACTTGCGACATCTCGCCCACGATCTTGGACTATCTCGGGCTCCAGATACCGGAGACTCTCTCCGGGCGAAGCCTCAAGCCCTTCATCGAGGGCAGCGAGGATCTCGATCGCCCCATGTTTGCTGGGCGGGACCGCTCGGCCCGGGGCTCACAAGGCCCTCCGCACTTCCAGCGATTGATCCGCACGCGCGACTGGAAGTACAGCTATCATTCGCGTGGCGACTCTCAGCTCTACGATCTATCGAAAGATCCGGGAGAGACTCGCAACCTGATAGACGAGCCCGCGGCCCGCAGCGCGAAATTGCACCTCCACGCCGCCTTGGTCGAGTGGATGAACGACACGAGCGATCCGCGGGCCAGGAATCTCGGCAATGCTTGAATCCTCACTGCAGCAAAGTCTTGGCATCGTCGATCTGGAAACTAGGAATACGTAGGCGCGAGCATTGACATGCCAGACTCTGCCCGCAAATCGCTTGGAATCGTACCCGCGCGGCCATCTCCGCACACGAATCCGAAGCGCAACCAAGCCGCAATGTCCGCCATCACTCGCCGATCAGCCCTCTCTGCGATCTCTGGCGCCATGGCGTCGTCAGCCTTGGGCGCGGACCAGCCGCCGAATGTCCTGCTCGTCATTTCCGACCAGCTTCACCATCGGGCACTGGGATGCGCCGGCAACGAAGTCATCCGGACGCCGAACATAGACCGACTGGCACGCCAGGGAATCCGCTTCGAGAATGCCCTTTGCCCAACCCCGTTCTGCAGCCCGACACGAGCGTCGCTGATGACAGGGCTCTTCCCTCACCAACACGGAGTCATCAGAAACCTTCGGAACGACAATCCCGGACTGGATCCAGACCTTCCGACAACCGAGCAGTCGCTGATGGAGGCCGGATACGTTGCCAAGCAGTTCGGCAAGTGGCACTTGGGGGTGAAGACTCGCGTGCCAGCCTACGCGCACGACCCGGAGCAGAACTACCGGCAACACTTCCGGTCGATCGGACGGGAAATGCCCGCACCTCCGGACGGGCCGCTCAACAGGGTAGGCAGGCCGATTTTCCCGATTGAGGCGGTGAAGGCTGCGAACGCCAAGTACGGCGGCAAGGGTGCCACGAATGGCTGGATCGGCCGCACCAATGTCCCGCTTGAGCACACCGAGGAAGCATGGATCGCCGACCGCGCAATCGAGGCCTTGAAGGACCTCGCCGGCCAGTCATTCTTCATGACGGTGAGCTTTCCCGCGCCACACGCGCTATGGGCCATTAACGAGCCCTACTACAGCCTCTACGAGCGCACGCGCATTCCCCTGCCTGCCAATCGAGGCTCAGTGCAGGACGTCGACCGTGGGTCGGTGGGCTGGCGTTTCGGCCAGCTTCTCGGTGATGACGGATTGCGCGAGTACCTGGGAGTCTACTACGGCATGGTGTCGATGATGGACGCCAACCTCGGCCGCATCCTCGACGAGCTGGATCGGCTCGAACAAACGCGCGACACTTTGGTCGTCTTCACGTCCGATCACGGCGACATGCAGGGCGGCCATGGAATGTACGGCAAGACCAGCTACACGATGTACGAAGAGACGACTAGGGTCCCGCTTGTGCTGCGCTACCCCGGCCGGATTCCGGCTGGAATGACGTTCCAGACGCAGGCCGGATCATGCGACATCGCACCGACGATCCTTGACTATCTCGGACGCAGCGTACCCGCCAGTCTCTCTGGGCGGAGCCTTCGCACCTTCATCGAGGGCGGCGAGGATCTCGAACGCCCCATGTTTGCCGAGCGAGATCGCTCGGCTTGGGACGCAGAGGGCCCTCCGAACTTCCAGCGCCTTATCCGGACACGTGAGTGGAAATACAACTACAATTCGCGTGCGGACTCTCAGCTCTTCGACCTTGCGAACGATCCCGGAGAGACTAGCAACCTCATTCACGATCCAGCGGCCCGCAGCGTCAAGTTGCGATTGCACGGCAACCTAATCGGTTGGATGAACCAGACAGGCGACCCAAGATCTGGCGAGATGGGCGATGCCTAGGCCCACGCTGCGGTGACCTGCAGCTTGGACAGTATTCGGAAACAAGGGCCAGACGGGCCGGTTGGAGGGGGCCTAATGGGCTGTGGCTGACAGGGACGATTCCGCCGCGGCGGGCAGGCCGCCCTTCGGCAGCCAAGATGTCCTCGCCATGTCGGCTGCTACGATCTCGCGCGTGCTCCGCGAGACACTTCTGGCCGCGATGCTCTTCTGGGCATGGATTCCCACTCTAGTTGCGAACCCAGAGGTTGACCGCTATGTTCGGGCGGAAATGGCGCTGAACAAGATTCCCGGTCTCGCTCTCGCGACCGTGGCGCACGGCGAAATCGAAATGGTGCGGGCTTACGGCGTACAGAGCGTTGAATCTAGGCGGGCAATGACAGCGAATACCCCGGTGGAGTTGGCTTCCCTGAGCAAAGCACTGACTGCTCTTGCGGTCTTGCGGGCAGAGCGGGAAGGGCTGATCGAGCGAAGTTCGAGAGCCGCAGAGGTGCTTCCGGGGCTCACCGGCACCAGTTGGGCGGGTGTGACGCTGAACCACCTGCTGCAGCACCGCAGCGGCCTGCGCCGCAGGCACGACTTCCTCCTGCCCTGCTGCCTGCCGCCAAATGATCTGAACATGAAAGTGGCCGTCGAGCACCTAAAGAATGCGGATCTCGAGGGCCGACCGGGAGATTCGGTGTCCTATGCCAACAGCAACTACGTCCTGTTGGCCGCCATCATCGAACATACGTCCGGAATTCCTTTTGCCGACTACATGCGGCAAAGGGTCTTCTTGCCGCTGGGCATGAGGCAGGCAAGCCTAGCTGAAACCAGCCAAGGGACGCAGGCTGCGGCCGTTCCCCATGAATGGCAGTGGGCTCGCGTGCGGATCAGCCCATCACGCTTTCTTGGCTGGACAGGTAGTTCGTTGGCAAAGGCCAGCGCGGCAGACATGGCCGCATACCTGGATGTGCTGCTAAACCTGAAGCCGGGCGACTTCGAGTTTCTGCATTCCAGTGGTCCTTGGTGGGAACTCCTCGAACCCGGCTATGACCTAGGCTGGAGTGTTCAAGAGAATCCCGGTTGGCTTGATGAAGATCTAATCCTTGAGCACACCGGCAACATCTGGGGGGGCCATGCGGCAGCCATCGTCGCACCGCGAAGCCGCTCCGCGGTTGCGGTGCTAGGCAACCTTGGCACATCACGGGCCCGCACGATCGCCCGTGCCATTATGCGGAGCCTGGGGGGCACGAAGCTGCCCGTGGCCCAGAGAGCGAACCGGTGGGAGATCCCCGACACATGGGCCATCGTCTTGCTTGCGATCGCGATTGTGCTCGGCGGGCTTGCCGGTTGGTTCGGATGGCTAACGAGCCACCAACTTCAAAGCGGCACGCGGGAATGGCAGCCAAACGCTTGGCGCATCGGGCGCTCTGCAATCTTGGGCGCCCTTGCGATCACTCTGGTATATCGCTATCACTGGGGCGGCCCGCCGCATGAGGCGTTTCCAACGACAATTCAAACAGCATTGCCGTTTCTCGTCACCAGCGTCTGCGGAGTGCTGCTTGCTTCGGCGATCCGTGGCCTGACAGCCACTCCAGTTGGGATGCGGGGCGACGCTAACCCTTGATTCGGCCGCCGCTACCCTGCCACTCCCTCTCGCGCAGAACGAACTTTTGGATCTTGCCTGTCGCGGTCTTGGGCAGGTCTCCGAATTCTACGCGCTTTGGACATTTGAAGTGCGCCAGGCGCTCGCGTGTAAATTCGATGATGGCCGAAGCTGAGACGTCAGCCCCCGGTCGTGGCACCACAAACGCCTTCGGCACCTCGCCCCACCTCTCGTCCGGGACCCCAACGACGCAAACCTCGAGCACGCCGGGATGCTCCATGACGACCTTTTCCACCTCTTGGCTAGAGATGTTCTCGGCCCCGGAGATGATGATGTCCTTCGAGCGATCCTTCAATTCGACATAGCCATCGGGGTGCCAAACTGCCAAGTCGCCGGAGTGGAACCAGCCTCCTCGAAACGCGGCGGCAGTGGCCTCAGGATCGTCGTAGTATCCCGTCATGACCATGTTCCCGCGCATCACAACCTCTCCCATGGTCTGGCCATCTCGAGGAACATCCCGCATCTCGGCATCCACGACGCGCAATCCGTCGCCAGCAACCCCGTACGGCACGCCTTGGCGCGCCTTAACGCGTGCTCTCTGCTCGGGATCGAGATCGCTCCAACTGGGCTGTTCGGCACACACCGTGTAGGGGCCATAGGTCTCGGTCAGGCCGTACAGGTGATAGATCTGCGCGCCCATCTGCTCCATCGTGCGAATGACTTGTGGTGCTGGCGGCGCACCAGCCGTGGCGATGGTCACGCCGCTGAGATCTTGCCCTTCCGCCTCAGGACTCGAGTACAGGGCGGTCAGCACGGTCGGTGCGCAGCACATGTGCGTGACGCCCCAGCGATCAATGAGGCGATAGACTTCCGCCGGAACGACCTTGCGCAGACAGACGCTCGTGGCGCCGATAGCCGGGATGCCCCAAGGAAAGCACCAGCCGTTGCAGTGGAACAAGGGGAGAGTCCACAGATAGACTGAGCGCCAGCTCATCCCCGTCTCAAGCACCTCGCCGACCGCATTGATCCAAGCGCCGCGCGCGTGAAACACGACGCCCTTCGGGAATCCGGTCGTTCCGGAGGTGTAGTTGATGCAGATCGGGTCGCTGTCGTCGAGCTCCACCGCTGGCAGCGGTTCCGACGCAGCCGCTGCCAAGAACTCTTCGTACTCCGGCCCGGGAATGTCCTCGGCCTTGGCGGCGGCATCCACGATCTGGACATACGTCGTGACCGACGGCACATCCTGCTTGAGTCCGCGCACTGTGTCGGCGAACTCTGAGTCGAAGATCAACACCTTGGCTCCCGAATGGTTCAGGATGTAGGCGATTTCGCGCGAGGAGAGCCGGACGTTGAGGGGAACAAGAATCGCGCCGATGCGCATCGGGCCGAATTTCGCATCGAGCATCGGGGGTATGTTCGGCGCTAGGATCGCAACTCGATCACCTCGGCTGACTCCGCAAGCTCGCAACGCAGAGCCGAGGCGGCAGACCCGATCCGCGTACTGGGCGTACGCATAAACGGTCTCGCCGTAGACGACCGCTGGCTTGTCAGGATAAACGAGTAGGCTGCGCTCCAAGAATGCCAACGGCGAGAGGGGGGCGTAGTTGACAGACAAGCTCATGACTGGCATTCAAGGGTACAAGACTGGTGCACGCTGTGACCATATCCCAGCTCTGCCGTGCTAGCCCGTGTGCGGCGAGCTACTGCGTGCAGTGACGTACCGAGTGTTTCGGATTCACCGACTTGCCAACGGAGGCCGGACCGAAGAGTGGTTCCGGTTGAAGATCGCGGCCCTTCTGGACCGCCGAACAACAACACCCACATACCCTTCCTCGCCCGCTCGCGCCCGGCGGCTGGCTTGGAATCGGAAATGCTGGGGCGCTGGCTGCGATCAATCAACCTAGCCGAAGGAAGCTGCCAGCCTTCGGGAATAAGGAACCGAGCGACCCGAGCAGCTCGATCGTTACAGCGCCAGCTCGCCCTTGTAGACCATATCCTTGAGGCGGAACTTGCGCTTGATCTCCTTGCCGAATATGGCCATCGCCATCCCGGCTCCGCGACCACCAGCCCCGGCTCGCTGGCCGCCCTGACCGCCGCCTTGGCCGGCACCTC
>LXNI01001122.1_pt1 | contig 25458 bp, 18 predicted proteins | sample 809091 | NCBI WGS metagenome assembly LXNI01 (sample SAMN04870527, study PRJNA318959) | sponge metagenome | biome: 01000161; feature: marine sponge reef; material: water | host: Sarcotragus foetidus | place: Greece: Milos, Mediterranean Sea | collected 2013-05-29 | depth 5-7 m | reverse complement strand
CTTGCGGGATTGGATCGACGCCGGTGCGGACTGGACTCTCGAGAGGCTCGATCCAGCGATCTACTCCAAGGCCGATCGGGCAATGGGGAACTGGGTGCAGAGGCTGACCGTCTCCGAGTACATCGAGACAGTGCGCACCTCCCTAGGCGTCGACGTGGCCAAGGAAGCGCGCGAGATCCTGCCGCCCGATCTTCGTGCGGATGGATTCGAGAACACGGCCTATAACCTGAACGTGGATCTGGCGCACGTAGAAGCCTATGCCCGCCTCGCGGCCACTGTAGTGAGCCACGTAGACATCACGGCAATCCGCGGCGCTGGCGTATCCACCGAGGACTTGATCGCCCAGCTCGGCCTGCGCATCCTGCGCGGCGTCGTCACGGAGCACGAGATCGCCCTCTTCGCCGAATTAGCCCGGTCGGTCACGGAGGGCGGCGGCAGCTCGGATGACGCCGCGAAGTACGTCCTCGAAGCCATGCTGCAGTCACCCAGGTTCCTCTATCGCGTGGAACTGCAGCGCGGGGACGGCACCAGGTGGCCGGCTGATGGCCTCGAGATTGCGTCGCGGCTGAGCTACATCATCTGGGGCTCGGCACCGGACGGCGAGCTCTTGGCGCAAGCCCGCTCCGGACATCTGGCCCGGCAAGCCGCACTGGGGGCTCAGGTCGACCGCATGCTGGAGCACCCTAGGGCCGTGCAGCGGTCATTGCAGTTCGCGGAGCAGTGGCTGGACCTCGGCCGGCTTGGCAACCTGAGCCCAAGCCGGAAGAAGTTCCCCGACTGGGATCCCCGCTTGGGCGAGGACATGCGACGGGAGACGATGGCCGTCTTCGAAGACTTGGTCTGGAAGCAGGAGCGTCCGCTCGCCGAACTCTTGAACGCTCAGTTCAGCTACCTCACTCCCAGGTTGGCGGTGCATTACGGCTTGTCTCCGAAGGCCGAGGGCCTGGCCCGCTACGACCTAGCGTCTGTACCGAGCCGGGGTGGGCTCCTGACTCATGGCAGCGTCCTCACCGTCGGGGGGGACGACGCGTCGATGGTGGCAAGGGGACTATTCATTCTGAGGGACCTGCTCTTCAGCGAAGTGGGCGATCCCCCTCCCGGACTGGACACTAGCCCCGTTCCGAGTTCTCCCGGCCGCTCCCACCGTGCTATCGCCATGGACCGGGTGGAGAGCAGCTCGTGCGGAGGGTGCCATTCTAGGTTCGAGCCACTGGCGTTCGGACTGGAGAAGTTTGACGGGATCGGCAGGCACCACGAGGTCGACGAACACGGCAACCGACTCCGCGAGGACGGCGAGATCCTGTTCCCGGGAGATACCGAACCGGCCGCTTACGACTCCGTGGCGGAATTGATGGACCTGCTGGCCGAGAGCGATCGAATCGAGCAGAACGTCGCGCGGAAGCTAGCCCAATTCGCCTTGGGGCGTCCCCTAGTTGCGGCGGACCAGCCCTTGATGGAGAAAATCCACGGCGCGGCGCGACGTTGCGGCGGAACGTACCAATGCCTGCTCAAGGCCATCACCCTGAGCGAGTTGATCCAGACGACCCCGACAGAGCTCTGAGCCCCGTTCCAAGGTGCTGCGTGGTGCCGGTCCGGGCTAGGCCCGGATCGCGTCGACCGGTACCATTTCCCTGCCGACGGGCCCGAGCCGGTCGGTCGCCCCCATCGCGTCCAGCATTGTGTTGTAGACATCGATGCCTTCGACGCCGACGTCGAGGATCTCACCCGTCTTGAACCGTCCGTTGGCACCCGAAATCGCGTGAAAGACACCCGAAAGTTCCCGCTTCACGTCAGAGTGCCGGCCGTCCCCGGACTCGGTTGACACGGTCACCATTGAGTTCTCGAGAGCACTGCTACCGTTGACGTCCCGGATCTCATCGAGCCGCGTGAGGAAGTAGGCGACCTCCCGGATGTGCATGTGCGCGTGGGCGCGGAGCTGCTCGTTACGCTGTTGCGGGTCGAAGTCGTGCCACCATTCATGGCTGCAGGCGTTTGCCCCTGAGGCATTGCGCTGCCGGGCGTCGTCGAACTGAAAGATCTCGCGGCCGGCGTATCGATAGTCACCCTTGACGCGGAGGCGCTCTCCCGCGGCAAGGAAGGTCAAGGATCCGAAACGAACGCGATCGAGTTCGACGGCAAGGGCGTAGAGATCGCAGACAAGCCGCCATTCGTCGGTCAGGTCGTCCAGTTCCATGTCGATCCCCTCGCCGCCCGGATCTGCATAGCCGCCGTGAGCGAGTCGCGAGCGGGGCGGCAGTTTGGGTTCGCTGCCGCTGGCTGGCCTGGACCCGAAGGCCCGCATCTCGAACTCCCGGATGCGATCGAGATGGTCCGCCAGACGGGCTCGCGACTTGGCACCGAGCGGCGAATTGATCCCGGTGAAGTACTGGTATTGGCCAACGACCGAATCCAACACGCTGCGCCGCAATCGGTCGCGCTGCGCATCTGGACGCTCATCGGAAAGGCTGACTTTGCCGAAAATACGATCGAACAGGTCCCGGGGCTTCTCCTGCATCGCAGCCGCGACAGTGCCGTCGTAGTTGTAGCTGTGCACGTACCGGCTGACCCGGCTGCGACGGAAATAGGTGCCAGCCACAACGGTCGGCGTCACGCCACTCGGCTGGCCATCGGGGTAGTGCGCCTCGCGCACGACCTGATCGATCGAAGGCCCCCCGGCCCGCGCTTCTCCGTTGGGTGGCTCTGCGGTGAATGCACTGCTCGCACCGTCGAAATGGGCGTTGATGCCCGCCTCGTCGCAACGGACCTGATCCACCCCCCGCAAGATCAGTAGTTTTTGGGCCAGAGGCTCGAGTGGCTCCAGAACACCTGCGAAGCCCTCTTCTTGGAACGGAGCTGGAACGCCCAGCCCGAAAAAGACGTTGAAGGCCCGAACCGGAACCTCCCTGTCCACCGAAGAGGCTGCCATCTCCTCGAGCAAGGGAAGGCCTACGGCTATGCTGCCGGCGCCCCGCAGGACAGTCCGACGAGTCACCCTGTGGCCGGTCATCACTGCCGCGAATTATACCAACCGGTTCCGCACCGCAGCTCCGGCCGATGCGGGATCTGCCCCGCATGGTGCCCGTCATGCAGGCAAATCTAGCATTCGGGCAGGCGACAATGGGCCGAGCGCGCAACAGGAACAGACGCTTTCACGGCTGCAACGAGGTCCAGCCTATCCAGCAGCTACGGGCGGCGTAGCGCAGCGCGGCGAACTAGCCCAATTGATTGCCGCAGGAGTTGCGCGAGCCGAGGTAAGAGTGCTCCCGACAAAATCGTTCCAGCGAGGCTGCTCGGCGTCCCGCACGGTCCGTATCCGATTCTTGTAGTGGGCAGGCCATCCGGCCTCACTCTGCGAGCGGTCGCGCGGGAAGCGGCGGTCTGTTCGGCCCTCCGCCCTAATCCTTCATCGACCAGCCGCCCGTGCCGAACCTCGAAGAGACCTAGCCCAAGCAATGCTGGCACAAGCTCGCTGATCGGGCTCAGTATAATAATCGCTGCAAGCATCTCGTAAATGGCGGAAGACCAGCACGGAACGGACAGCCGGCCCGAAATTCCGAATCGACTATTCTTTCGGATCGGCGAGGTTACAAAGATCGCGGGAGTCGAAGCGCATGTGCTGCGCTTCTGGGAATCGGAATTCCCGATGCTGTCCCCGCGCAAGACCCCCAAAGGGCAGCGCCAGTACCGGCGCAAGGACCTCGAGACGATCCTCGCCATCAAGCAGCTGTTGTACGAGGAAAAGTACACGATCGCCGGTGCACGGCGGGCGTTGCGCACGCACAACACGTCCGAGAAACAGACCGAGCCAGAGCCGGCCCCGGTTGCGGCCCGTCAAGTCGAACCTTCCCAACCGCCACAGGGCGGGGGGATAAATTCCCAGACGGTCTCGCGCGAGGGCCTCGCGGAGATCCGTAGCGGGCTGGAGCAGATCCTGAGGCTGCTCGAGCCGTGAGCGCAGGCCGCTCAGACGGCCAGTGCCAGGGTTGCCTCGTCGCGTTGAACTTCGCGGTAGAGCGTGTCGCGCTCGGTGGGTTCGCGGCCGGAATTGCGGATCAGGCGTAGCAACTGCTCCCGTCGTAGCACTTGGGGCGTCTTCGCCCCGGCGTCGTGGTAGATCTTCTCTTCCACCACGGTGCCGTCGATGTCGTCCGCGCCGAAGCGTTGTGCCACTTGTGCGATCTTGGGCGTCATCATGATCCAGTACGCCTTGATGTGCGGGAAATTGTCCAGCAGCAGCCGGGCCACGGCAATGGAGCGGATGTCTTGGAAGCCCGAAGTCATCGGCAGGTGATGCATCGGCGTGTTCTGGGGGTGGAATGCCAGCGGGATGTAGGTCTGGAAACCGCCCGTATCGTCCTGTAAGGCCCGCAAGCGCAGCAAGTGGTCGACGCGATCCTCGTCGGTCTCGATGTGACCGTAGAGCATCGTGGCGTTGGACTTCAGGCCTAGGTTGTGGGCCGTTCGGGCCGTCTCGATCCATTCGTTGCCATCGATCTTGTGGTCGCAGATGATCCGGCGGACGCGCTCGGTAAAGATCTCCGCGCCGCCGCCCGGAAGAGAGTCGACGCCAGCGTCGCGGAGTTGCTCCAAGGTCTCTTGGATGGAGATTCCCTCGCGGCGTGCCAAGTAGCCGATCTCGACCATGGTGAGAGCCTTGAGATGGACCCTCGGGAAGCGCTCCTTGAGTCCGCGAAACATCTTGGAAAACCAATCGAGGCCCAATTCTGGATGCAATCCGCCCACAACGTGGAACTCGGAGATTTCCTCGCTATAGCCGATTCCCGCCGTGTGCCAGACCTGGTCTAGCGACATGGTGTACGAAGTCGGGTTGCGCTTCTGCTTGCCGAAAGCGCACAGCTTGCAGGCTGCCACGCACACATCCGTCGGGTTGATGTGGCGGTTGACGTTGAAATACGTCCGGTTTCCGTTCAGCCGCTCGCGAACGTTGTTGGCGAGGTAGCCGACGGTCAGCAGGTCGGGGGAATTGTACAGTTTCACGCCGTCCTCGAAGGACAGGCGCGTGCCATTCATCACCTTGTCGGCAATGGGCTTCAGGCTGGTGTCAGAGATGCGTGGTAGCACTAGGCCTGTCTCCACGTCACGGCAGCATTCCGCCAAGCGACAGGCAGAGCGCGCTGTAGCACTCGCGGCTTACCGCCGCTCCGCCTCCAATTGGTTCAAGTATAGCCTTTCGAGCCGTTCCACAGCGGCCAGGAATCCCTCCGGATCCACGAACGTATCCGGGCTGTATGGCTGTCCGGGGCGGTACTTGCCGTGCAGCCCGTATTGCGATCCGTGGGCCGCGACCCAGACGTCTATCCTCATGGCCTTCTGGCGCATGAAGGTCTTGGCGAAGTCCTCGGCGACGTCCGGGTAGGTTGGGTCTACGACCAACTTCTTGCCTTGGTTGATCGTGCCCATGTTGGCGATGACCACCTTGTATTCGCGGCCGTTCTCTTGGACCGTCATGGCATAGCTGGAACTGCCCGCCGTGTGGCCCGGCGTGTCAATCACCGTCAGCCTGATGGCTCCAAGCTCGATCACCTCGCCATCCTCGACGATCTTGTCGACCTTGACCGGCTTGAAGGACACGCGGCCGCCAAAGTGCGGGTCGCTGAAGCCGCCATCTTCGAGCACGGGCGCGTCATCGGCGGTCGCCCACATCTGCGCGCCCGTGATCTGCTTGATCTCGGCCAGGGCCGCAGTGTGATCCCAATGAGCCTGCATCTGTAACAAGATCTTGATGTCTTCGAAGCGGAAACCGACCGACTCGACGTTCCGCCGGATCAGGGGGACCGAGTCTTCGAGGGCAGTGTTGATGAGGATGTGACCATCGTCCGAGGTGATCAGGAACACGCCCAGGTCATAGGTGCCGACCGCGTACAGGTTGCCGATCACGCGGTGGCCCGGGAACGGGCGCGACCAGCCCTCAGGCTGGGCCGAGCAGAGGGCTGCAGACATCCCGAGCAGGGCTGTGAGGGCAAGACTGCGCATGCTTGTCAGTATGGCAGGCGAGCTTCGCCGCTGGACTATCCTCAATCTCGCTAGGCACAGGGTGCGTACCCCGGCAAGCGCGCCGTTTTCCCGCGCCGTGGCCCGGAATGCCTATGCGCCCTACTCTGGCTATCACGTCGGTGCGGCCGGGCTCGAGGACGACGGACGCGTCGTGGAGGGTTGCAACGTTGAGAACGCCTCGTATGGGCTCGCACTATGCGCGGAGTGCGCACCGGTGCCGGCGCTCCATGCGAGCGGCGGCGGTAGGCTCTTGGCTGTCGCCGTAGTGGCTGGGCGGGACGTCGACGACTTACGGATCGGGTAGCCGTGCGGCCGCTGCCGGCAATTGCTGTACGAGGCGGGACGACCGGGTCTGCAGATCAACGAGCTCCATACGCTCGGAGATCTGCAGCCCGACCCGTTCGGAGGCGACGAGGTCGCGTGAGCGGTGCGGGGTGGGTCAACAGGCCTGCTCTGAGTGCTGCGAACGGACCAAGGCGTCGGTGAGAAGCGAGCGGCCGCTGCGGTGGTTCGGCGGTCGCGGGCGCAGCATTCGACTCTTGGTGGTCTCGGGAGACATTGGCGGCGTGCAGTCGTATCGACCGCAGGGTCTCGTAACTTGCCCAACCAATGCTGTGGTAAGGTTCCACGCGCGGTATTCCGCAGCTGGAAATGGGCATTCGTCTCGTATTGGCGGTCACTGATAACGACTGGTTCGACCAGCTCCGTCGTCGCCCAGACTTGGAAGAAGTTAATTTTTGGTCGCCCTCTCCAAGAAAGTTCCACTCGCTCACCTCGGGCGAGTTACTCCTCTTCAAGTTGCGAGCGCCGCGCAACGCAATTGCAGGCTGTGGGATCTTCGCGCACACCAACGCATTGCCCTGCTCCCTTGCCTGGGAAGCGTTCGGCGCGGCCAACGGCACACGTTCGCTTCCCGCAATGCGGAAGCGGATTGCCAAGTATCGACGCGCTGGCCCGAATGACCAAAGCGATTTTTCGATCGGATGCAAGATCCTCACCCAACCAACGTTTTTCGACGAACGAGACTGGATTCCTGTCCCAGCCAGCTGGTCTCCGAGAACCGTCGACTACAAGACCTACGACACTGTGGAGAGCGAGGGCCGTCAGTTGTGGGAAGCCGTGACCGCTCGGATGAAGCGGCCGATGGAGATTGACGCGGGCCGTTCCGGTCCGCGCTTGGGCACGCCGCGGTTGATCCGCCCAAGACTCGGCCAAGGAGCGTTCCGCGTGGTTGTGACTGACTCCTACGATCGCCGCTGCGCGGTCACGCGGGAACGGACGCTTCCTGTTCTCCAAGCGGCGCACATCCGGCCGTATTCTGATGGCGGTCGACACGAGCCTCAGAACGGACTTCTGCTTCGCAGCGACATCCATCAGCTGTTCGATCGTGGGTACGTCACCGTGACGCCTGAGTTGCGATTTGAGGTCAGTCCTCGGATCCGCGAGGAGTTCGAGAACGGTAGGGACTATTACTCGCTTACCGGTAAGAGGATCTCTGTTCCGGCTCCCGCGGAGGCCCGCCCAGACCCCTCGGCGCTCGACTGGCACAACCAGAATTGTTATCGGTGATGGGGAGGGCCCGGCAGAGGGTGTGAGGCAGGATGCACCATTCAAACGAGTGGCTCTGTGCTTGACATCCCTACGGCACTGGCGCATATTGAGTTAGGGCGGGTCTTTGCCACCAAGACCTACGAACGTGCCATCCGCAAGCTCTTGTCGGAAGCAGATCGGCAGTTCATGGAGGCGGCCATCGCTGCCGATCCAGGCGCAGCACCGTTGATCTAGGGGACCGGAGGCATACGCAAGTTCCGTTGGGCCGGTTCGGGGCGCGGCAAGCGTGGCGGAATCCGCACAATCTACTTCTACCAAGCTGGCCCAGAGGCGATCTATTTGCTGACCGCGTAGGCGAAGGCAGATCGCGAAGATCTGAGTTCTGCGGACAAGAAAGTGCTTTCGCGGCTGGTGGCCGCGATCAAGAAAGCGGAGAAGATCCGATGACAATTCATCGCACTCAGGTGGGACGTGAAGTGGAGGCGGCGTTGGACGAGGTCCTGGCCCACGTGCGCGGCGAAAACCCGCTTCCGTGCCGCCTGGTCGACGACCCGGCCGCGGAGCATATCGTAGCGTTGCGCAAACGCATGAAGCTGAGCCGCCAAAAGTTCGCAGACCGCTTCGGTCTCGATGCCCGCGCCCTGCAGGAATGGGAACAGGGCCGGCGCGTCCCGGATCGGGCGGCGCGTATTCTGCTGACGGTTATTGAGCGCGAGCCCGAGGCCGTTGTGCGCGCCCTAGCTAGACATCAATCTCCTGCTGGCCCTTCTCGACCGTGATCACACACATCAGGAGCAGTGTCGACCTTGGCTCGAAAGAGAAGTCGCGCCCGGCGACGGCCAGCACAACGCTTCAGCCCATATTGTGCGATGGTGGCCATGCCTGCTCTCACGGATCAGGTTGCTGTACGATGGGTGGCCCCAAGCGAACGCCAAGGGACGCGTTGGCATCGCTGGTTCGCTGATAGCCCCGCTGCTGCAGACTGACCGAACCGCCCGAGGCCCTCATCCGCTTCATCCGGCTCGGCGCGCCGTGTGTTTCGGATTGCAAGCCGGACCTCGCAGAGGAGCGCCCATGGCGACATAGCGTGCATCGTTACACTGGTCGTTAATGTCCAAGCACTGCGTCCAGCCCGTTGCGCTCGTCACCGGCGCGTCCTTGGGCATCGGAGCGGCCACCGCTCGCGAATTCGCCAAGCGCGGGTATGCCATTGGTGTGCACTTCAACGCCAGCGAGCGGCAGGCCCGGGAACTCGTGGGCGCTATCGAGGCTGATGGCGGCACGGCGGCCAGTTTCCAAGCCGACCTCTCCGATGCTGGGCAGTGCCAGAACTTCGTCTCGAGCGTCGTCGAGCGTTTCGGCCGCATCGACGTGCTGGTCAACAACGCCGGATCCCTGATCGGGCGTCGCCTCTTGGCCGAGATTGACGAGGAGTTCTGGAACAGTGTGATGGACCTGAATCTAGCCAGCGTGCTTTGGGTCACGCAGGCCGCGGCGGTTCACATGCGGGAGCGCGGTTCGGGCGCCGTTGTCAATCTTGGCTCGATCGCGGGACACAACGGGGGCGGGCCTGGTGCCATCCTCTATGCCACGGCAAAGGCCGCGGTCACGGGCCTGACGAAGGCCCTGGCCAAGGAACTGATCGCGGATGGCATCCGCGTCAACGCAGTCAACCCGGGTGTCATCCTCACGCCGTTCCACGAGCGCTTCTCGAGCGAGGAGCGCATGCGTGACATGGTGTCGCAGATTCCGCAGGGACGGGCAGGGAAGTCGGAAGAAGTTGCCGGCGTGATTGCGTTCCTTGCCAGTGCCGCGGCTTCGCACATCGTCGGAGAATCTGTTGAGGTCAACGGCGGGATGCTGATGGATTGACCGCTCGTCCCGAGACAAATCCTCCGACTTGACTGCTGCCAGCATCCTCGGCGGCCCACAAGCAGAGCGTCCGCTTTGCGGTGGAGTGTCGTTTTAGGCGGGAAACCGTAGCGGCAGCCAGAGATCCACTGCCCAAAACGCAAAGAACAGCACGCTGACCCAGCCGTTGACCGTGAAGAAGGCCGCGCCAACGCGGGACAGGTCGTCGGCGCGGACCAAGGACTGTTCGTAGGCAAGCAAGCCTGCCACCACTGCGACACCGAATAGTGCCAGTGGGCCGAGCCCCATGTTGAGCCACATGGCGACCAGGCAAGCCACCATGCCGACATGTAGCAGCCGAGAGACCACAAGCGCTCTCGCGATACCGAAGCGGGCGGGAATCGAATGCAGGCCGGCGCCGCGGTCGAATGCGACATCTTGGCAGGAATAGATGATGTCGAAGCCGGCCGTCCAAAGCGTTACCGCCGCCGTCAGCAGCAGAATCATGGGCTCCAATGTCCCTCGAACAGCGATCCACGCCGCGGCCGGAGCGATGCCGAGAACCGCGCCTAGCACCATGTGGGACAGGACCGTGAAGCGCTTGGTGTAGGAGTACCCGAGGGCAAGGGCGAGAGCGAACGGGCTGAGCTTGAGGCAGAGCGGATTGAGCTGCCAGGCGGCGATCACCAGCAAGGCCGCCGAGACCGCCACAAAAGCAGCTGCGAACCGCTTCGAAAGAGTCCCCGCCGGAAGAGCCCGGCGGGCAGTCCGGGGATTCAATGCGTCGATCGGCGCGTCGATCAGGCGGTTAAAGGCCATCGCAGCCGACCGTGCGGCCACCATAGCAACGACAATCCAGCCGAGCTTCCAAGCCAGATCGGGCCCCGGGATGTCCATGCCGCGCAGCGCGAGCAGGGTCGCGGTCAAGGCAAATGGCAGGGCAAAGACAGAATGCTGAAACTTGATCGTCTCCAGCACCTCTCCGATCTGGCGCAGAAATCCGCTCATGGCCGGTTTCCGATCAGTTCCGCCAGCGCCCGGCCTTGGTCCGGTTGGCTCATCAGGCCCTCCCCCACCAGAAACCCTTGGTAGCCCGCGTCACCGAGGCGCCGCAGATCATCCGCAGTGCGGATGCCACTCTCAGTGATGCGCAGGACATCCTTGGGGAATTGCTCGGCAAGGTCGATGGATGTCTGCAACGAGACTTCCATCGTCTTGAGATTGCGATTGTTCACGCCGATCAGTTTCGCGCCGATCGCGAGTGCCCGTTCCAGCTCCGATGCGCTGTGGACTTCGACCAGTGTGTCTAGGTTCAGCTCTTTCGCCGCTGCGTGCAGCTCTTGCAGTTCTGTGCCCTCAAGCGCGGCGACGATCAGCAAGATGCAGTCCGCACCCCAAGCCGATGCTTGGACCAAGTGATAGCGCTCCAGGGTGAAGTCCTTGCGCAGCACGGGCAGGGAAGTTGCCGCTCGCGCCGCAGCTAGGTCCTGCAGGGAGCCTTGGAAGAAGCGCTGGTCCGTAAGGACTGATAGAGCCGCCGCCCCTGCTGCTTGGTAATTTCGCGCGATCGCCGCGGGATCGAAGTCCGTCGCGATCAGACCTGCTGAGGGTGACGCCTTTTTGATCTCCGAGACAATCGCAGGACGCTTGGACTCGAGCGCGGCGCGGAAGCCGCGCCGCGCAGGGACGGGCCGGCTCTCCAACTCGGTTTCTGAGATGGCTAGCTGCTCGGCCGCGAGTTCGGTCCGTTTGGATCCGATGATCCGGTCGAGGATCGTCCCATCTTGGGTATGCTGGGCCGACATCACATGTAGAGCCCGCCGCTGACATTCAGCACGTGCCCGGTGATGTAGCCGGCTTGCTCGCTTGCGAGGAAGCCGATGGCGCCCGCGATCTCGTCAAGGTCTCCCATCCGGCCCAGCGGGATGCTGGCCAAGATTTCAGCTCTCTGCGCTTCGTCGAGGCGCGCGGTCATATCGGTCGAGAAAAATCCGGGCGCGACGGCATTGACGGTGATGTTTCTGCTGGCCAGTTCTTGCGCCAAGGACTTGGTCAGGCCGATCAGGCCCGCCTTGGAAGCCGAGTAGTTCGCTTGGCCAGCGTTACCCGACAGGCCCACGACGGACGACACGTTGACAATGCGCCCCCAGCGCCGCTTCATCATCCCGCGCAGCACCGCGCGCGAGCAGCGGAAGGCCCCGGTGAGGTTGGTATCGAGCACGCTCTGCCAGTCAGCATCCTTCAGGCGGACCCCCAAGTTGTCAGCGGTGATGCCGGCGTTGTTGACCAAGATGTCGATCTTCTTGCCGTAGGACGTTGCCATCGCGTCGACCGACGCTTGATCCGCCACATCTAGCTCGACTGCCTCGGCGGTGCCACCTTCCGCTTGTATCTCCGCGACTAGAGCCGCCAGCTTGTCCGTTTGGCGCGCGCCTGCGACCACAGCCACGCCCGTTGCTGCGAGGGCCCTGGCGCACGCCCGGCCTATACCTTGGCTGGCTCCGGTGACGAGTGCCGTGCGGTGTGTCATGCGGGAATGCCCTCCAAGCTGGCGAGGTCGTGCGTGCTGTGCGCGGGCAGCTTGCGGTCTATGCTGCGCATCAGTCCGGTGAGCACGCGGCCGGGACCCACTTCCACGTAGCGATCTACGTTCTGGGCGGCTAGGTAGCGGATCGTTTGCTCCCACAGTACCGGGTTAGGAATCTGCCGCTTGAGGCCCTCGCGGGCTCTGGCGCCGGTGCGCACTTCGCCCGCCTGCCAATTGTTGACCAGCGGCACCTTCAAGTCTGCGAACGCGGTCGAGTCCAAGCGGGGCTCCAGTGCGGCGCGAGCTGGCGCCATCAGCGTGCAGTGGAAGGGTGCGCTGACCTCCAGCATCACGGCTCGCCTTGCGCCGGCTTGCTTGGCGAGTTCGACCGCTCGCGAAACGGCCTCGGCGTGGCCCGCGATAACAATCTGCCCAGGCGAATTGATATTGGCAGGCGAGACGACTTGTCCGTTCGCAGCCTGCCGGCAGACGCCAGCTGCTGCTTCTGCGTCAATTCCGAGCAGAGCCGCCATCGCGCCAACTCCCTGTGGCACTGCTGCCTGCATGTGGCGCCCACGCTCGTGCACGAGCCGCACGGCTTCCCGAAACCGGATGGCCCCGGCGGCTACCAATGCGGAGTACTCGCCCAAGCTATGCCCGGCGACGAAGGTGGGTTGAATGCCCCGCTCCCGCAAGGCAGCGAGGGTCGCGATGGAGGCCGTCAGGACCGCAGGCTGAGTGATCTCGGTTCGTTTCAGATCTTCTGCGGGCCCTTCGAAGCAGAGCCGGGAAAGCGCGAATCCCAAGGCTTCGTCAGCTTCGTCGAAGATAGCCCGCGCGGATGTGTAGCGACCGGCGATTTCGAGGCCCATGCCGGGCGCTTGGGAGCCTTGTCCGGGAAACAGGAAAGCGGTCGAAGGCATCTGCGGGCCGCCAGACTGTGAGTTTAGCAATATCGCTGCATTGGGCTTTGACCGCCATCGCGGAGATTCGGGACGGATTGGGCAAGGTCGTTCGGGGCGGGTCTGGGGTCCAAGCCCAGGGGTTGGGGACGCTCCGAACCGCCCGCGGACGGGCTGATTGTGCGGACTGCCTTGCACGCTAGGTCTGTCCAGAGCGGGCTCCGGCCAAGCACGCATCACGAAGCAGTGTGAGAATCAAGCAGATGCGCACCAAGCTGGAAATCGACAAGCTTGTCTACGGCGGGGATGGGCTGGCGCGACATGACGACGGAGCGGTGTTCGTACCGTTTGTGCTCCCCGGGGAGACAGTGGAGGTCGAACTCTCGTCGCGATCCGCCGGTGTCCGACGTGGCATTGACGCCGAATGGATTTCGCGGTCCGACCGGCGCACTGAGCCGCCCTGCCCGGTGTTTGCCAAGTGCGGCGGCTGCCACTACCAGCACATGCCGCAGGATCTCGAGTGCTCCTCCAAGGTTGAGATCTTGCGCGAGACGCTGCGCCGGATCGGAGGCATTCACTGGGACGCCGATATTCCGGCCGTCGAATCCGAGCCCCTCGGCTATCGCAACCGCACGCAGATTCACTTCGCTCGCCGGGGCAGGACTAGCCAAGCCGGATTCTTGGCCGCCCGCTCGCATCGTCTGGTTGCCACCCACAATTGCGCCATCAACTCGCCCAAGCTCAACGAACTGCACCGCATGATAGAGCGGATGGGCTCCGACCACAGGTTTCCCTCCAGCCTCAGAACCATTGAGTTTTTCACTGACGAGGATCAGGTGCAGGTCAACCTTCCGCGTCGCTCCGGCCCGTTGCCGAAGCGCTTCTGGGCGAAGTCCGCTGGAGTGTTCGGCGTGGATGGCCCGGGCACTCCGCTGCAATATCGCTGTGGCGAGGACGTCTTGCAGGTGAGCGGGCGCTCGTTCTTCCAAGTCAACCGGTTTCTCGTTCATCGCTTGGCTGCCTTGGCCGTGGGCCAAGCGGAGGGGCGTTTGGCCGTTGACCTCTATGCCGGCGTTGGCCTGTTCACCCTGCCGCTCGCCCGTCGATTTCGCGAAGCTGTCGCGGTCGACTCATCTCCGACGGCGATGCGCGACCTGCGTTTCAATGCTCGCCGGGCGGAATGCTCGGTACGGGCCGTGCACATGGATGTGGATGCGTTCTTGGACGGCTTCTCAGACCAGCCGGACCTGATCGTCGCCGACCCGCCGCGTACCGGCCTTGGCGCTGAGGTTGTGAGTCAACTCGTGCGTCTAGCCCCGCCGCGACTGCACCTCGTCTCGTGCGACCCTGCGACGCTGGCACGCGACCTGAAACTGTTGCTGGCCGGAGGGTTCGCGTTGCGAGACCTGCAGCTGGTCGACCTCTTCCCGCAAACGTATCACATCGAGACGGTCGCAATCCTTGAGCGCTGAAGCTTGCTTCCCGCGCTCCCAACCCGGGCAACCGCTGCCGGAAGGATGCGCTTCACGCTTGAGCCGACTTGCCGGCCACCGTCGGCTCGCAGGCGATCCGTTGCCGCCAGTCGGCGATGGCGCGGCTGTCGATGCGCAGGACTTGGGCGGCGGCATAGTCCAGTGCGGCGCGAGTGTCGCAATCGTGCATTTGAGGCCAGGGCTGCAGCGCTCGCGAGCAGGTCTTGTCGAACACCTCTGCGAGGGGACCGACGTCGATCCGGCTCGGGTCTGGCACGAGCAGCGCTCGCAGGGAGTCCAGCGCGTAGTGTGGATAGGCTAGCCGACGCGCCCGTGCATGCAGCAGGGTGAGGACCCCGGGCGTGGAATTCCACCACGCGCACAGGGCCCGCTCGAATGCGGGGTTCGGGGCCACTGGGATCACCGGGGTCCAAGCGTAGCCCAGCAGCGGCTGGTCGGCGTAGCACGCCGACACGCGGGTCCGGGAGGTGTAGAGCCGGTTGGCAACCAGCAGCCTGCTGGCATTCTTGATGAGGTTGTTCTTGGCGAAGTCCTCGCGATCCGGCCTCGGTGCCACGGCAATGTCCGGCCGGCCGGTCATCGTTACCTGCGCCTCCGGGGAGTGCTCCCAGAGCATAGGGCAGGTCCACGGCGCGTCAGCCGCCGGCACGGGCGAGAAAGTGTCGCGCACCCGATCGGCGGAGGGTTCGACATAGCAGAGGTCTCCCGCCGGTGCGAGCCGCGCCCCTTCCAGCGTGCCGAGTAGGTGGACGGCATCCGCCAAGACGCCGTCGTAGAAGTGGGCCGCGCTCCAGTCGCCCGCATGGATCTGGGGCCACGGCCAAGCGTGTTCGCAGCCCCAATCGCCGAGTGGCTCGCGGCGGTTGATTCGATCGGAGAGCAGAACGGCCTCGTGGGCGTCCCTGGGCATGCGGCTGATCGAGACAAAGCGTGTCGGCCGCCACTCCGGCCCTGGTCGGCGCGCCACGAGCAGAGACTCTTGAATGGTCGAGTTCTCCGAAAAGTTCATGCGTTGCGGGTCGTGGCTGGTGACGATGGTCTCGATTTGGAAGCGATCCGCGAGGAAGCGCCGCTCGTATAGACCGGAGACCGCGGTCAACGACGTAGTGGGCAGCACCTCTGCGAGCACCCCGTCAGACCCCTTTAGGAGCGCGTCTGCCAGCGGCGAAAAGAAAGTCCGCGGATTGCTGTGGTCGATAGCCTTGAATGCGCTCGAATCCCGGCCGCGCAAAAGATCCGCGATCTCGGCTTCGCGCCGCTGGACCAAGCCGCGCGAGCGTGAGTCGTACTGGCGGCTGCGCGGATCATTGCGTGCCACAGGTGGATTCATGATGACCATGTCGAAGGGTCGCGAGAGCGATTTGCGAGTCGCAAGTCCCGATTCCCTGCCTGCGCCCTCTGAAGCGTCGCTGCCGGGGGCAATTGCGTCGGCCAATAGCTCGAGCGATCCGGCTGCGGCTTCGTCCCCCGCTTGGGGCCCGTGCGGCATGGCGACCAGGTTTGCAGGGCCGCAGTCCAGACGTGGACTGCCGAGCGCCAGGTTGGAAGCAGCCAGATGGACGCCATGCTGGCTGATGTCGAGGCCGTGCGCGACGTCCTGCGCGAGTGCGCGTTGCAGCGCATCGGACAGTGGCGCGTGTCCGGCTGCTTGTTCGATCCGCTCGCGGATGGTATGCATGGCGGCCAGCAGCAGGGTGCCGGTGCCGCAAGCCGGATCAATGACTCTCAGCTTGGCGAGGGCGGCACTGTCGGACCATTCCTGGCCGTCTGCGGGCAGCGCCAATCTTGCCAGCAGCAGGGCCGTGACAGTGTTGGTGTAGATTGCCCCGTCGAACTTGGCGGAAGCGAGCAGCCGGTGGCACAGCGGGCCGAGATGTTCCAACCGTAGCGATGGTAGCTCGTCGGCGACAAGCACCGCATTCTCGGCGATTTCCAGGAGTGGTCGCTCCAAGACCGGCGCCGGAATAGCGCGCAGCACGGCTACTGCCGGCGCGAACACAGGGTAGTAATCGACATCGAGGGCCCACACCCACGCTTCGCGGATCAGCTCCGCGGCCCGGTCGGGCTGCTCCAAGGCTTGCTCAATGGGGGTCATGTCAGCTAGGGCCGGCACTGACCGCAGGCGGCGGTGCAGCAGGGCCGCATTGGACAGGACCATGGCCGCGATGAGCGGGGCGGCTTGCAGATCCTTGCCCCTGGCAGGGATCCTCAGCGCAGCCGCGAGTTCCTCGGCACACTCCCCTTGGCGAAGCAACTCCGCGGCATCGCGCACGCTCCCCTCGATCGCTTCCAGCACGCGCTGGCGGGTCAGGTCGGCGTCGCGGAGGCTGTCTGCGAGATCTGCGACCGTGCCTTCTCGCCACACCGGGCCGTCGCCGAAGCGCTGGATGGCGGCGAAGGCGATGATGGATTCGGCCAACGTCTTCTTGGTCGCGCCGCTGTCGGCGCTGTCTCGGAGGTGCTGCGGGTAACAGACCGCGAATGCGAGCGTGTCGGGCAGCTTGGCCAGCCGCGAGCGGGTCCGCTGGGCGGCCTTGCGCCGCTTGGACGGCGTGTCTCCGATGCTAGCCTCGATAAAGATGCGATTTGGGTCTTTGCCCTCAGTCGAGACCGTCAGCTCAACGGCACCCATCTTGGAGCTCTTCTCGTGCGATGCTGAGATTTCGCGGTACTTATCCAGCAGCAGCGCAAGCAATGCGTTGAGCGATTCTTCGCGGGAGTTCGCCATGCTGCGTTTTCGTACTCTCCGATCAATTCGACTCGCGGGTTTCAGCCAGCCACTCGCCCTTAGTTAGGATGCCACTATTCATCAATGCGTCTGCCAACCCTCTTGTAGCGGCCGCCAGTGACTGACCGTTGGTCCGCTTCACGCGAGAATTCCGCGCAGCACGTGCCCGTGAACGTCGGTCAGGGTGTAGTCGCGCCCGCCAAAGCGATAGCTCAGTTTCTCGTGATCCAATCCGAGCAAGTGCAGCACGGTCGCGTGCAAGTCATGGACGCTACACAGGTTCTCGACCACGCGGTAGCCGAACTCGTCGGTCTGGCCGTAGATGAATCCCTTCTTGAGACCCCCGCCTGCCAGCCAGAGGCTGAATCCGAACGGGTTGTGATCCCGGCCTATGGTGCCCTGTGCGAACGGCGTTCGCCCGAACTCGCCCGAGAACAGGACCAGTGTTTCGTCGAGGAGCCCCAATGCCTTGAGATCCTTTAGCAGCGCCGCCACCGGCTGGTCGACGGTAAGCGCGTTCGCGCCGTGCCCGAGTTCCAGCTTGTCGTGCTGGTCCCATGGGTTGCCCATGCCGTCGGTCTTGCCCGGAGTGTTGACCATGGTCAGTTCGACGAACCGCACGCCACGCTCGACCAAGCGCCGGGCCAGCAGGCACTGCTTGGCGTAGGCGGCGGTCGAGGGGTTGTCGGAGTCTAGGCCGTAGAGTTTGCGCGTGGCTTCCGACTCGCTGCCCAAGTCCACGAGTTCCGGCACAGAGCTCTGCATTCGATAGGCCGTCTCGTAGTTTGCGATGGCGGCCTCTACGGGCTCGTGGCTGCCGATATCGGCCAAAAAGCTCCGGTCCATGCGGCGCACGAAGTCCAGCTGGCGGCGTTGCCTAGAGTCCGGGGCGGAGGGGGTGATGTTGCGCAGCGGCTCGTTGCGCCCGGGGTGGATCACTGAGGCCTGATGCACAGAGGGCAGGAATCCGTTGCCCATCATGTTGATGCCGCCATGGGGGATGCCGCCGCCTCCGGTGACTACGAAGCCGGGCAGGTTCTCGTTTTCGCTGCCCAATCCGTAGGTCACCCAAGAGCCCATGCTGGGGAAGCCGGCGAACGGCAGGCCGCAGTGGAAGTGGTAATTGCCCTGCGCGTGCTCCATGAACTTGCCGGTCATCGAGCGGATCACGCACAGCTCGTCAGCCATCTCCCCGATGTAGGGGAACATGCCGCTAACCGGAATGCCGCTTTCGCCGTAGTGCTTGAATTCCCATGGGGTCGGGAAAATGTTGCCGTTGTTGTTGAACATCGTCCGCTCGGCCTTGAACGGCACCGGCTCGCCCGCCATTTGCGCCAGCTTGGGCTTGGGATCGAACGAATCGACTTGTGACATGCCGCCTGACATGTAGCAGAAGATGACATTCTTCACCTGCGGGGTGAAGTGCGGGACGCGGGCGGTCTGCGGGTTCGCCGCGCCGGCCTCTTCAGCTAGCAGGGCGGCTGCGGCAAGCATGCCGAAGCCGGTCGAAGTGGTCTGTAGCATGCGCCGGCGGCTCATGCGGCCCCGGTTGAGGGTGGCGCCGTTCTCGGCCTCAGCGGACATACAGGAACTCCTTGAGATTGAACAGCGTGTGCGCGAAACGGCCCCAAGTGCCGGAGTCGCTCAGCATCGCGCGCTCGCTTGCACTCTCCTCTTCGGCTAGGCCCGTCACGAAGGTGATGGCGTCGCGTCGCTCGTCCGCCGCCGGCGGGCGTCCCAATGCCTTGCGGTACATGTATTCCACTCGGCTGCCCGCTGAGTGGCCTTCGCCGTCCGCCAGACGCCGGCCCCAGGCGTGCGCGCTGCCCAGTACGAACGGGCTGTTCATCAGCGCCAGCGACTGGGCGGGCACGTTGGTGACATCGCGGCGGCCCCGCGTGGTTGACGGTGTGGGCTGGTCGAAGACCTCCAGGAACGGGTTCGTACGGTTGCGACGGATTTCCTGGTAGACGCTCCGGCGGTCATCGCCGTAGATGGACGATCCGGGGCCTTCGTGCTCGTCGTAACGGTCGCGGGAGGGGGGCGCAGGGCCGTACATGGAGCTGTCCAGTTGGCCGGACACAGCCAGCAGCGTGTCACGGATGGCCTCGGCCTCCAGCCTGCGCACCGGCATGTGTTGCAACAGCGAATTGGAAGGATCCCGCTGTAGGGACTTCGCAGAGGCGGTGCTGCTCATCTGATAGGTGCGGGATGTGACCAGCAGTTGCACCAAGCGCTTGATGGACCAGCCCTGCTTGACGAAGCGGGCCGCGACATAGTCCAGCAATTCAGGGTGTGACGGGGAGTCCCCGAGGACTCCGAAGTTGTCTGGCGTTGCCACGATTCCCCGTCCGAATATGCGTTGCCAGACGCGGTTCGCCATGACTCTCGCCGTGAGCGGATTGTCTGCGCGGGCGACGTCTTCGGCCAGCTGGCGACGCACTGCGGCGGGATCGGTGTAGCGGTCACCGCCGATGGCTTCGAGGAATCTCCGGTGGACCGGTTCGGCGGGCTTTCGCGGATCGCCGCGCACAAGCAGCGGATGGTCGGGCGCATTCTCTTCAACGACGCCGGGGAACCTCTGCGGCACGGCAATCTCGCTCTCGAGCCGGCGGTACTCCACGACTAACTCGCCCACGCCTTCGATCTGGTCCATTGATGTGGGCAGCAGCCCGCGCCTGGCGAAATAGTCCAAGAAGGCCGCCTGCTGCTGGTCGATGGTCCCGTTCCGCCACGCGGTGGCTGCGGCGGCCAGCCGCTCGGCCAAGACGTCCTCGAGGCTGCCGGCAGATTCCGAAGGTTCAGCCTCCAAGAGGTAGAGGATGGGCTCGATCGTTGATTTCGGCTCGTGCTTGCCGTTGTGGAAAGCGACCGCTGCCGCGCCGATCTCCGAGCGCCCGTGAGTTGGTCGTTTGGGACGCGGGTCCTTGGCACTGTCAATCGAATCGAGGACGAAATTGGTCGCATCCTCACGGGTTGCGAATTCGATGTATCCGGTGAAGCCCTTCCAGAACTCTGTCTTGAACTGCCACCACCGCATCGTATCGGCCCGCGGGCTGAAGCGCTGGCCATAGATTCCGCCCAACGGGAGGGAGTAGTTCTCCACGATGAGGCGGGCGAATCCAAAGTCCTTTCCGAGCGTTTGCACGCTGATGTAGTCGGTGTCGATCTTGAAGCGGGGGGACTGCATCACTCCGGCGTGCTTGCTTGACAGCAGATGCGTGTATACCCCGCCGGGGTAGATGCCATTGAGGGCTGCATCCCCTTCCAATGCCACCCGAAACTCTCCGGGAGCGGACGGCCTGTCGCTGACGCCCACGCCGTGGCCGACCCACGCAGCGTAGTCTGGGCCGGACAAGTCCCAGATGTCTTGGAAGTTCTCCTCGTTAAAGGTCTTGCGGTTGGCGATCCGGCTCTGCCAGTCCGCTCGCAGCGCCTGCAATGCTTCCCGCAGGCGATCTCCCTGCAAGTCGCCAAACTCAAGCCAAACGTGCAGCGGGCTGGCCTCGTCGCAGGCAGCTTCCTCCAGCGCGGCACGAATCGCGCTCTCGTCAGCTTGGCCAAGGCGGCTTGGGAGCGAAGCGGCGCCTGAAATCCACTCGTCGGCGACTCGCGTGCGAATCTGATCTTTGAGTTGCCGCAGGCGCGAGGAGTGCAATTGCAAGGAACGAGGGGCATCGACGGCCCGCATGGTCGGCCGGGCTCCGTGCAGGACGCCGAAGAGCGCGTAGTAGTCCTGCTGGCTGATCGCGTCGAACTTGTGGTCGTGGCAGCGAGCGCAGGCAACGGTGAGCCCAAGGAAGGCCTTGGAGAACACGTCGATCTGGTTGTCCGTCCACTTCACGCGTTCTTCCCACGGATCAACGGGCTGGTAGCCGAGTTCGACCAGGCGCAGGTGGGCCGTGCCGAGAATCGACTCGTTGATGCTGCGGCCCACTCCGATCCGCGGTTCATCGATAAGGTCGCCTGCAAGGTGCTCGCGGATGAGCTGATCGTACGGAACGTCCGCGTTCAGGGAGCGAATGAGGTAATCGCGGTAGTGCCACGCGTTCGGTATGGCCGGATCGCCTTCGCTGCCGTGCGAGTCGGCATAGCGCACCAGGTCCATCCAGTGCCGTGCCCAGTGCTCTCCGAACCGCTCCGAGTCCAGCAGCCGCCGTACCAGCTTGTCGTAGGCGTCGGGATCATCGTCCCGCACGAAGTGAGCCGTCTCGTCGGGCAGTGGCGGCAGGCCGGTGAGGTCGTAGGACAGTCGTCGGATCAGTGTGCGCCGGTCGGCGGGCGGGGCTGGTCGCAGGCCGTGTTCTTCAAGCTTCGCCAAGACGAAATTGTCCACCGGATTCGCTGGCCACTGGCGTTTCTTGACCTGTGGAGGGCCGGCCTGTTGGACAGGCTGCCACGCCCAGTGGCTCCGCTTGCGCTTGGCTAGGTCGAAGCCGCCTGCTTCCTCCTCGGCGGGTATGTGCTCCTCCGGCCAGGGAGCGCCCATCCGGATCCACTCTGCGAGCGTCTTTGTCGCTGCGTCCGGCAGCCGACCGCCCGGTGGCATCAGCACAGGCTCGCCTTGGAGGGCCTTGACGATAAGGCTCTGGGCGGGACTGCCGGGCACGATGGCCGGCCCGGAATCGCCGCCTTGCAGGATCGCCTCCCGGCTGTCCAGCCGCAGGCCGGCGAACGGTGTTTCTATCTTGGCGCTGTGGCAGGCATAGCAGTTCTCAGCCAAGAGCGGCCGGACCTTGGTCTCGAAGAACTCAAGCTGCTCAGCGGTTGTGGCGGCAAGGGATGTGGGCACCCCTGCCAGAGCGAGGCCGATGATCGCGCCAGCCAGGGTGCTCCAGCGGATTCGGGAATCGTTCACGCTGCTTGCCATGCCTCCCAGAGTTCGCGGGGCGCGTCCTAGTTCTCTAGGTGCCCGCGCGACGCAGTTCTGGCCCGCCTATGGGGCGACTGCCACTAATACTGTATGGGAATTCGCGCCCGGGCAGACCGGCCTTCGACACTCAGCGGCAGAAAAGAGAGCGATTGCGTGCCTGTGCAGTACCGTGCTCGATCCGCGATAAACTGTCACTCAAGTTCGCTTGGCGACCAAAGGAGCTCCGGAATCCAATGACTACATCGCGCCGTTCTTTCTTGGCCAGCGCTGCTGCTGGCACTGCTGTGCCCATGACCGCGGCCTCGGCCAGCCGCATCCTCGGCGCCAATGATCGCATTCGCCTCGGGCTGATCGGTTGCGGCGGCATGGGCCGGGGCGACCTGAACGACATGCTCAAGGCCGGCAAGACGCAGGCTGTCGCCCTGTGCGATATCGACCAGTCCCAGATCGCCAAGACACACAAGAACGTCGTGGCGGACTACGAACAGGAAGCGGAGCTGCGCACCGGCGACTTCCGGCGGGTGCTGGATCGCGATGACATCGACGCGGTGATCGTCGCCACGCCAGACCATTGGCACGCCCTGCCGACCGTGGAAGCGTGCAAGGCGGGCAAGGACGTGTATGTCGAGAAGCCCCTAGCGATGACCGTCTGGGAAGGCCGGCAGATGGTCACGGCTGCTCGCAAGTACGAACGTGTAGTTCAGATGGGCACGCAGCAGCGCTCGGGTTCGCAGTACTTGGCCGCCAAGGAGTACATCGATAGCGGCAAGTTGGGCAGGGTCCGCTTGGTGCGCTGCTGGGCCTACCTGGATTGGAAGGGTGAGACTCCGCACCTGCCGGACGGCCCAGCTCCGAGCGGCGTGGACTACGACATGTGGCTCGGGCCGACCGAGGCGCGTCCGTACAATCGCAACCGCTTCCATTTCAGCTTCCGCTGGTACTGGGCCTACTCGGGCGGTCTGATGACCGACTGGGGGGCGCACATGATCGACATCGCCAACTGGTACATGGGCATCAAATCGCCGACGTCCGCGATGTCGGTGGGCGGCAAGTTCGCCTATCCAAAGGACGCGATGGAGACGCCGGACACCCAGCAGGTGTTGTACGAGTTTCCCGAGTTTTCGATGGTGTGGGAACACGCTCTGGGCGTGGGGCGCGGCCCTGCTGACCGCGAGCACGGCGTCATGCTGCACGGCGAGAAGGGCATCCTGATCGTTGACCGCCAGGGCTGGGAGGTCCTGCCGGAGACGGACCGCATCGACAAGTCGATGCGCGAGTACAAGGCTGCTGGCGTGCCGTGGCAGGCCTACCGCCCGGATCGCGACGACATGCACCTTGATCACGTGAAGAACTTTCTCGAATGCATGCGCACGCGCGAGCGGCCGCGCTCCGATGTGGAGATCAGCCACGACTCGATGATCGGGTGCCATCTTGGCAACGCCGCCGTCAGAACGGGGCGGCGCGTCTACTGGGACGTTGAGAACGAAAAGGTGGTCGACGATCCCGAGGCCGAGGCGGTCATGTACAAGCGCCCGTATCGCAAGCCTTGGAAGCTCGAAGTGTGATGGCCTCGGCCCGTTGTCAGGAGGACTGGCTGCACGCGGAATCCAACGCGGCCCTTCGGAACCAGAGTCGCTACAGGTTTAGAATCTAGTGCCATTCAGGGATCGGGATCGGTGAAGTTCATCGCTGGCGAGAACCTGTGCCCGCTCGCCGATAGCGTGCTAGAGACACAGGCAAAGGCAGCCCCAGTCAATGAGTTAAGCCGGCAGCTTACCCCGACTAGATCCTGTCCTCTCGATCAAGCGATAGCTCCGGTATAACGTTGGTAAAGCATTGATCTCTTGTAACTTAGCATCGTCTTGACATCGCAGCTGGAGTGCCAGCAAGCGCACAGTCATGCCATTGCGCACCCTGATAGCTCGCCAAGTGGCGGGCGTAGTGGGCTCGGGAGGGAGTTGCAAGCCCAAGAACTCAAACGCCCGCTCGCATAGGGCACTGATGACCGCCTGGGTCGGGATCTTGCAGCCCGGCACCTGCTCTCAATGCAATTCGACCGCCGTCAGACTTGACAGACTCGCGACGATCGCCTTGAGACGACCACAGAGCAAGCCCAACTGCCTGCTACCCACGCTTTGCAAAGTTACGCTCCCTCCAGTCGACGAATGGGAACGGCCTCCGGCGGGGCCATCCTCGGCCGCTTGCCAGACTGGCTCGGACCGCCAGCGACCCACGCTCTCCACCACCCCGCCGGCGGAATCTCGCATACTCTGGTCCGAGAAGCAGAAGCGTTGCCAAGAACAACCTTTCCGATCCTCACCCAGCGTCTCCGCGACACTGGGTTCAGGTTCCGGCACACTCCTGCTGCGGTGGCCCGGCACGCTGCGGGGCATGCCGTCGCGACCCTGTCGCTGCAAGAGAGGCTCTCGACTTGGTATGCTCGATTATTGCGTTACGCCGAGAAGCACTCTTCGCGCGGCTGCTTGCGCTGCGTTTGATGTGTGGTACTGGTGGGGTTGGTATTGCGAACGCGCTATAGCTTCGTGCGGACTCGCTCTGCCGTGGAATCACGCACCTGTCGATAAACGGCCCGGCAGGTGAGATCTGGGGTTCCCAACTTGGCTAGCGTGTCGTGACCGCATAGACCCCCTCTCGAGATTCTAGGAACGAAATCAACCCTCATGTCAGGCAAGCCTCTGGTCTCGGTAACGGTGGTCACATACGACAGCGGCAGATTCATCCGCCGCTGCTTGGAATCCGCGCTGGAGCAGACGCACCAGCCGCTGGAAGTGATCGTCATCGACAATGCCTCCACGGATGGCACCTGCGACATTCTCGAGCGCTTTGAGGATTCCTGCGTCGTCGTCTACAACGAGGAGAACATCGGTTTCGCCGCCGCTCAGAACCAGGCGATCGCGCTGTCCCGCGGCGATTGGGTGCTGACACTCAATCCCGACGTGCTGCTGCTGGCGGACTTCGTCGCCAGCCTGATGATGACCGCCACGGCGGATCCGATGGTCGGCACGATCTGCGGCAAGCTCCTGTTGACCGACGCCAGCTTCGACATCGAAGGCGCCCAGCGGCTCGACTCCACCGGCATGTTCTTCACGCCGATGCTGCGCCACAAGGATCGCGGCTGCATGGAGACCAACAACGGACACTACCGCCAATACGAGTACGTCTTCGGGGCCACCGCGGCGGCGGCCTGTTATCGGAGGGAGATGATCGCCGACATTTCCATGGACGGTGAGTTCTTCGATGCCGAATTCTTCACGTACCGCGAGGACGCCGATGTCGCTTGGCGGGCCCAGCTGCTGGGCTGGAAGTGCATCTTCGACCCGCGCGCGGCGGCCTACCATGTGCGCAGCTTGCGGCCGGGCATGCGCAACCAGCTGCCGGCCGAGATCAACATGCATTCAGTGAAGAACCGCTTCCTGATGCGCATCAAGAACATCACCCCCGGCCTGTACGCCCGCAACTTCCTGCCCATCACGTTCCGGGATCTCGGCATCGTGGCG
>LXNI01001121.1_pt1 | contig 25504 bp, 24 predicted proteins | sample 809091 | NCBI WGS metagenome assembly LXNI01 (sample SAMN04870527, study PRJNA318959) | sponge metagenome | biome: 01000161; feature: marine sponge reef; material: water | host: Sarcotragus foetidus | place: Greece: Milos, Mediterranean Sea | collected 2013-05-29 | depth 5-7 m | reverse complement strand
CCCGCGCCGGCTCCGAGCAGTGCCTTGCCCATCGGAGAGCCCGGCGACACGATCATCACGCCGCCGGTGCGCTCCTCGACCGAGCCGACGAGCAGGCTCTCGGGTTCGTCGTCGCCGTCGAAGAGCACCGTGACCGTCGAGCCGAGAGCCACTCCGGCGCCCTCGGTGCCGGCGTCGATGATCACCGCGTCGGTGAGGATCCTCGAGAGGTGCATGATCCGCTCCTCCATGAGGCCCTGCGTCTCCTTGGCCGCGTGGTAGTCGCCGTTCTCGGACAGGTCGCCCAGCTTGCGGGCGGCCTCGATCTTCTCGGCGATCTCGATGCGACCCCGGGTGGTGAGATCCTGAAGCTCCGCGCTCAGCCGGTCGTGCGCGTCCTGTGACAGGTGGTGGACGTCGGGCATCGCCCCAATCTACCGCCGCAGCAGAACGCGGGATCGTGCGGGGCTGGACCGGGCCGCTGGGAATCGCCAACCGGCAGGGCGGCGCGGTATGCTCGTGCCCGTGGCAGACAAGCCCGCGATCACAATTCCCTAGCGCGCGCCACCCCGGCGCGCACCCTCAACCGTCCACCCAGGTGGGCGGTTTCTTCATTTCAGCAAAGAGCAGGCCAACACCAACGCCGAACACGAAACGAGCTACCAAGCCATGGCACATCGAGTGGGAGTCATTGGAGGCGACGGCATCGGCCCCGAGGTCGTGGCCGAGGGCCTGAAGGTGATCGCGGCATCGGGCGTGCAGCTCGACACGACCGAGTACGACCTCGGCGGGTCTCGCTACCGGCGCGACGGCACGGTGCTCGACGATGCGACCGTGGAGGAGTGGCGCCGCCTCGACGCGCTGTATCTGGGCGCGGTCGGCACCCCCGACGTCCCGCCCGGGACAATCGAGCGGGGCCTGCTGCTCAAGATGCGCTTCGAGCTCGACCTCTACATCAATCTGCGGCCCTTCATCGCGCCCGGCCACGACTTCGTGGTCATCCGCGAGAACACCGAGGGCGCCTACGCCGGCGAGGGTGGCTTCCTGCGGCGGGGCACCGCCAAGGAGATAGCCACCCAGGGCTCGGTGAACACCCGCCACGGTGTGGAGCGGGCCGTGCGCTACGCGTTCGATCTGGCCATGGGCCGCCGCCGCCACGTGACGCTGGTCCACAAGACCAATGTGCTCACCTTCTCGGGCGACCTGTGGGACCGCACCTTCAAGGTGGTCGCCGCCGAGTACCCCGAAGTGGAGACGGCCTACAACCATGTCGACGCGGCCTGCATCTATTTCGTGGAGGATCCCGCCCGCTACGACGTGATCGTCACCGACAACCTCTTCGGCGACATCCTCACCGACCTCGGCGGGGCGGTGTCGGGCGGGATCGGCCTGGCCCCGACGGCCAACCTGCACCCCGGGCGGGTCTCGATGTTCGAGCCGGTCCACGGCTCGGCGCCCGACATCGTGGGCACCGGGCGAGCCAACCCCGTCGCGGCGGTCCTGTCGGGCGCGATGATGTTGGACCACCTCGGCGAGGGCGAGGCCGCGGCGCGCATCCGCGAGGCCTGCGACCGGCCCGAGCCGCTCACCGGGACCACCAGCGAGATCGGCGACGCCATCGCGGCCCGCCTGGAGGCCGGCTAGCAGATGACCAGCGGAGCGCGCCCCGCCGTCGAGATCTACGACACCACCCTGAGAGACGGCACCCAGCTCGAGGGCATATCGCTCACCGTCGACGACAAGCTGCGCATCGCCGAGCAGCTCGACCTCCTCGGCGTCGCCCTCATCGAGGGGGGCTGGCCGGGCGCCAACCCCAAGGACGACGAGTTCTTCGAGCGGGCCCGCTCCGAGCTCGACCTGAAGGTCAGCGAGCTGGTGGCGTTCGGCTCCACCCGCCGGGCCCGGGGCAAGGTGGACTCGGACCAGGTGCTGGCCAATCTGGCCTCGGCGGGAACCCCGGCCGTGTGCATCGTCGGCAAGTGCTGGGACTACCACGTCACCGAGGCCCTGCAGACCACCCTCGAGGAGGGTGTGGCCATGGTGGCCGACTCGGTGGAGTTCCTGGTGTCGGCGGGCAAGCGGGTGCTCTTCGACGCCGAGCACTTCTTCGACGGCTACCGCAACAACCCTGAGTTCAGCCTGAGCATCCTGGAGGCCGCGGCCATGGCCGGCGCCTCCACCGTGGTGCTGTGCGACACCAACGGCGGCACGCTGCCCACCGGCATCTCCCAGGCGGTGGAGGCCGTGGCCGCCCACGTCGACTGCGATGTCGGCATCCACCTCCACAACGACACCGGCTGCGGGGTGGCCAACGCGCTGGCCGCGGTGCAGGCCGGGGCGGTGCACGTGCAGGGCACCATCAACGGCTACGGCGAGCGGGTCGGCAACTGCGACCTCGTGCCGATCATCGCCAACCTGGAGCTGAAGTTGGGCATGCGGGCTCTGCCGGAGGGCCGGCTGGGGATGCTGACCTCGGTGTCGCACCACGTGGCCGAGCTGGTCAACCTGCCCTTGAACCCTCAACAGCCCTACGTCGGGGCAAGCGCCTTCGCTCACAAGGCCGGCCTTCACGCCAGCGCTTTGAGCCGCCGCCCCGACGCTTACGAGCACGTGTCGCCCGAGCTGGTTGGCAACGGCACCAGGGTGCTGGTGTCGGAGATGGCCGGCCGGTCCACGCTGGAGATGCGGGCCGCCGAGCTCGGCCTCGACATCGACGGCAAGGTGCTGGGCGACGTGATCGACACGCTCAAGCGGCTCGAGCACGCCGGATACCACTTCGAGGCGGCCGACGCCTCCCTCGAGCTGCTCATGCGGGGCGCGGCCGGCTGGGAGCAGGACTTCTTCAAGCTGGAGTCGTTCCGGGTGTCCATGGACCACCGCTCCGGAACCGGGGCCCGGGCCTGGAACGACGTCTCGGTCGACGTCGACACCGAGGCCACCGTCAAGGTGTGGGTCGGCGGCGAGCGCCGGGTGGCCGTCGGGGAGGGCAACGGCCCGGTCAACGCCCTGGACACCGCGCTTCGCAACGCCCTGGCTGATCGCTACCCGGCCCTGGAGAGCATCTCGCTCACCGACTTCAAGGTCAGAGTGCTCGACACCCAGAAGGGGACCGGCGCGGTGACCCGTGTGCTGATCGACTCCACCGACCGGCGCAGGGTGTGGACCACCATCGGCGTGTCGGAGAACATCATCGAGGCCTCCTGGCAGGCGCTGGCCGACTCGGTGGTGTACGGCCTGCTCCACGCCGACGACTGAGCCCAGGCGACTGCGTGCCGTCCCGGCCGGCGGGTCCTGTCGCCGGCGCGCAATGGCGGCGCACGCGCCGCCATTGCTTGCCCCGACGCCACCCCCCGGCCTGGCGGGTCCTCCCTGAGAACGGTCTACGCTGTCCGGCCGTGGCTGCTCCGTCCTACGTTCCTGCCTCGGCCAAGGCTCCGTCCATCTACCGGTCGCCGCCCCGGCGGGACGACCCGTGGATGGCCGACCGGCCCGGGGAGGTTGTGGGCGGTGAGCCCCAGGCCGGTCCGGGTCTGGGCTGCCAGGGACCCGACCAGGGCTACGCGCTCAAGCTGGCGCAGCGCTTCGCAGGCAAGCTGGTGTTGGCTGCCGGTGAGCGGGAGGACGACGCGCTGGCCGGATGCTGCGCGGTGGCGCTGCGCCGGGCCTCGTTGTTCGGCCGGGCGCCGGTGGTGCACGACCTGCGGCTGGCGCTCGAGTTGTTCGGCTACCTGATCGACGCCGACGCCGCTCTGGTGACCTGGCGGCGGGCCCACTTCGCGGGCGCAGCCGGCCACCACGGCTACCACGTCAAGCTGCGCCTAGCGGAACTCGTGCCGGAGGAGACGCTGCGCCTGACCCCGGCTGCGGTCGCCGACGCCTGCGCCGAGGATTGGCGCGTACCGCTAGGCCTCTAGCCGAAACGGACCCGGCCCGACACCGGGCCCGGTGTCAGACCTTGACCACGAGCGTCTTCACGGCCTTGTCGTGCCACCCCTGCCTACGGTCGTCCCACAGCAGTGAGGCGTGGACGAGCAGGCCGGGGATGAACAGCACGATGTAACCGATGATTGGAATGACCCAGCGTCCGGCCGCGGCGCCCCACCCGGGTAGGTCTCCGCTGTCTGCCCTGACGATCTTGATGCTGGTCGCCATCTTGCCGGGAGTCTGTCCCTTGAGGGCGACGAAGATGACCTCGTAGGCCGCGCCGATGATGAGCGGCAGGAGGATGGGCTCGATGAGCCAGGCGATGAGGCTGACGATGCCGCCGATGACGATGTCGATGATCCTGGCGCCGAGACGTCCGCCCGGCGTTGCCAACTGCACAGTCTCGCCCGTACCCAGAATCGCGGATCCGGGGGCGGCTGCACCGCCGGGGCCAGATGGGCCGGCTGGCGGGGGCGGGGGCTGTGATGACCAGTTCGAGTCGTCAGGAGGGGGTGGGGGCATGTCGGACACGGGCGGCTCCTTCGATCTCAGGAATGGATGGGTCGTCACGACGGTAGCAGAGCGCTGCTGGACCGGATCAAGGACCTTCGTGTTGGCGGCTTGCCGGGAGGGGAGCGCGGCGTCGGTAGTCTCGCCGTGTGAGTTCGCCCAGAGTCCGGTTCGCTCCCGCGCCGACGGGGTTCCTCCATGTGGGCAGCGCCCGGACCGCGCTGTTCAACTGGCTGTTCGCCCGGCACCACGGCGGCGAGATGGTGCTGCGGGTGGAGGACACCGACGCCTCTTTGAAGACCCAGGCCTACGTGGACGCCATCATCGAGCCGCTGCGCTGGCTGGGCCTCGACTGGGACTCCGGGCCCCACTTCCAGTCCGATCGCCGCGACCGGCACGCTGCGGCCATCGAGCAGCTGGTGGCCGACGGCTCGGCCTACTTCTGCGACCTGACCCGCGACGAGATCGAACAGCGTTGCACCGAGGCCGGGCTCCCGGCCGGCTATCACGGCTGGTCTCGGGATCGCGGTGTGGCGGACGGGCCTGGTGTGGTGGTGCGCTTCCGGTGCCCCGACGACGGGACCACCGTCGTCGACGACATCGTTCGGGGTCGGGTGAGCTTCCCCAACGGGTCGCTCGAGGACTTCGTTGTCCGGCGCGGCGACGGATCGCCCACCTTCCATCTGGCCAACGCGGTGGACGACCACGACATGGGGATCACCCATGTGATCCGGGGCGAGGACCTGCTCAACACCACCCCCAGGGTGCAGCTGATCTGGCAGGCTCTCGACCTCGGAGCGCTCCCGGCGTACGCGCACCTGCCGCTGCTGGTGAACGCCAAGCGCCAGAAGCTGTCCAAGCGGCGCGACGATGTATCCCTCGACGACTACCGCGGCCGGGGATACCTGCCCGAGGCCATGGTGAACTACCTCGCTCTGCTCGGCTGGGGACCGCCCGACGAGGTCGAGATCCGCCCGCTCGACGAGATCGTCGCACTGTTCGACCTCGACGCGGTCAAGCCGGCCCCGGCGTTCTTCGACCCGGCCCGCCTCGACCACATCAACTCCGCCTACCTCAAGGAGCTGACCCCCGAGCAGTTCGCGGCCCGGGCCGAGCCCTTCCTGACCGGCCCCGACGCTCCGTGGCCCCCCGAGCGCTACGACCGCGGCACGGTCAAGGTGCTGGCCGGCGAGATCCAGCAGCGGATCGTGCGGCTCGGTGAGGTCGCAGGCTGGATCGACTGGATCCTTTGTTCCGATGTCACCTACGACGAGAAGGCCTGGCACAAGGCCATGGTCAAGGGCCGGGCCGCCTCGCAGGTGCTGGAGGCGGTCGAGACCCGCCTGGCTGCCGACGACTTCACCTCCGCGGATCGTCTCGAGTCGATCGTCATGGGCGTCGGCGACGAGTTGACCGAGAGCACCGGGCAACGGGTCCGGTCCCAGGCTCCTGTCCGGATGGCCCTCACCGGAACGAGCGCCGGCCTGCCCCTATGGGAGCCGATGCGCCTGCTCGGCAAGACCGAGACCCTCGCCCGCCTCCGCGCCGCCCGCCTCCGCGCCGCCCGCGCCCGTCTCTGAACCTCCGCGTCCGAACCGGGCGACTATGGGGCCAGGCTCACGAAGGCGATGATGACCCCGGCCATGCTCACCCAGGTCGTAAGAGCGAAGCCGGCCAGGATGTAGACCATCGTGCGCGTCTGCTTGGCCATTGCCAGATCGATATAGCCCCTCAGCTCCTTGAACTGGCCGTCGACCTTTGTGAACCTGGCGTCAGAGTCCGCGAACTTGCCGTCGAACTTGGCATTCATCTTCACGAACTCGGCTTCGACCAGAGCGAAGCCGGCCGCGGTCATGGCCTCGTGCCTCTCGATGTCCGCCTTGGTGGCGAGTTGGTCTCGGCCGTCGGGGAGGATGCAGTTCATGAGTGTGTGTGCGGGCTCCTCTCCGATCGTCGTAACGAGCGCCTGGACCAGCCCGGCGCGCTCTGCCTCTGTGACAGCCATCGTATACCCTCGTCTGTTGTGTCGTGGACTTCCGGGGCGAGCCGTGGAGTGACATAGCCCGAGCCGCTCGCCGAGGCACCGTCCATGATAGCCCCTGGATCACTTTAAACACCAATCGATTATAGAACATTAAGTGTTGACCCTTATAATGATGTCCTCCTGTCCGAGGAGGGCCGTCGTGAAGCGCGTCTTGACAACTCGATCCAACTGGTGGTGGCGGGTTGGAGCCGTCGCCGTCGCCGCAGCGCTGGCATCTGCCGCGTCCACCGCGGTCGCCGTGGCTAGCCAGCGGGGCGACGCTCCTGTGTTCCGGCCGCCGGTCGATGCGCCCGTGGTCGACCCGTACCGCCCGCCGCAGGACCCCTACGGCCCCGGCAACCGCGGCGTCGAGTACGACACCGACCCTGGCCAGGTCGTACGGGCTGCGGCGGCCGGCACCGTCGTGTTCGCCGGCGCGGTGGCCGGATCCCTGCACGTGACGATCGACCACGGCGGCGGTGTGGTCAGCTCGTACTCGTACCTTCAGCGCATCGGCGTGCGATCCGGCGCGGTGATCGCGCCGGGCCAAGCCGTCGGGATCACCGGGGAGAGGCTGCACTTCAGCGTGAGGGTCGACGGCGACTACGTCGACCCGTTCGGCTTCATCGGGGTGCGGCGAGTGAGGGTGCGGCTGGTGCCGCACCGGGTTTGGAGTCCGAGCGGCTGAGGCGAACACCGGGCATCGGCTGGGCCGCGCCGGCTCGTGCGCCGGGATTCGCTGCCGCCGACCTGTCCGATGCCGTGCCTCGGGCATTGGCGGGCCGCGCCGCTTCGCACCGTCGTTACACTCCTGTGTTGGCCCTGGAGGGCCCGACGGCGCCGAACGGCGTCGCCGAATCATTTCGCAACCCGCGCCTTCACCCGGTCGCCAACGCGTCCGGCGCGGGCCACGCAGAACCGGGAGAGCACATAGGCATGGCTGTCGTCACCATGAAGCAACTGCTGGAGGCCGGCGTCCAGTTCGGCCACCAGACCCGCCGATGGAACCCGAAGATGAAGCGCTTCATCCACGGCGACAAGGCCGGAATCCACATCGTCGACCTGCGCCAGACCCTGGCCCATCTGGAGCGCGCCTACGTGTTCGTGAGGGATCTGGTGGCGGACGGGGGAACGGTCCTGTTCATCGGCACCAAGAAGCAGGCGCAGGACTCCATCCAGTCCTACGCCGAGCGCTGCAACATGCCGTACGTGAACGAGCGCTGGCAGGGCGGGATGCTCACCAACTTCCACACGATCGCCAAGCGCATCGCCAAGATGAAGGAATTCCAGCGGATGCGCGTCTCGGGCGAGTTCGAGGCCATGCCCAAGAAGGAGGCTCTCCACCTGGGGCGTGAGCTGACCAAGCTCGAGCGCAACCTGGGCGGCATCCGCGACATGGAGGAACCCCCCGGCGCGGTGTTCATTCTCGACACCAAGAAGGAGTACATCGCAGTCACCGAGGCCCGGAAGCTGGGCGTGCCCATCGTTGCGGTGGTCGACACGAACTGCGACCCCGACCTGGTGGACTACGCCATCCCCGGCAACGACGACGCCATCCGGTCCGGGCGGCTCATGGCCAGGGTGATCTCCGACGCGGTGCAGGAGGGTCGTTTCATCCACTCGAAGCGGACCGAGGCTGCCAGCGTGGAGCGCGACGTGCTCACCGAGGCCGAGGTCGCCGAGCAGCAGGCCCGGGCCCGGTCCGAGGCCGCCTCCGAGGCCGCCGAGCGCGAGGCCCGTGTAGCTCGGGCCAAGTCCAAGGCCTCAGAGGGCGACCGCGGCGGAGAGGACGCCGCGACCGCCGCGGCCGATGCCACCCCGGCCGCGGAGGATTCCGCTGACACCGGCGATGGCACCGAGGCGCCGTCCGCAGAAGCAGCCGCCGGCGACGCGGACACCGATGCCGCCCCGGCCGTCGAGGATTCCGCTGACACCGGCGCGGGCACCGAGGCGCCGTCCGCTGAAGCGGCCGCTGACACCGGCGCGGGCACCGAGGCCGGCGAGACAGCCCCGGCGGTCGACGCCGCCGGCAGCGACGAGGAGGCCTGACATGGCCGTGAGCGCCCGTGACGTCAAGGCACTGCGCGACGCCACCGGTGCCGGGATGATGGACGCCAAGAAGGCTCTGACCTCCGCTGACGGCGACATGGAGGCCGCCCGGCAGATCCTGAGGGAGCAGGGTCTGGCCAAGGCGGACGCCCGCACCGGCCGAGAGAACGACCAGGGCGCCATCGCCATCGCCATCGCCGGCAACGGCACGAGCGCTGCAGTGGTGCAACTCAAGTGCGAGACCGACTTCTCGGCCAAGAACGAGAGCTTCACGTCGCTGGTTCAGGCCCTGGCCGAGTCGGTGCTCGACGATGGAGCCGCCGCGGTCGACGGGCACTCCGGCGAGATCGAGGACCTCAAGCTGGTGCTGAAGGAGAACATCCAGGTCGGTGTGGTCGAGCGCCTCGAGGCCGCCGACGGGAACCTCCTCGACGCCTACCTTCACCGCCAGGACGGGCGAGGCGTGAACGCCGTGGTCGTGGAGGGCAGCGGCGTCGGTGCCGACGCTCTGCACCAGGTGGCCCTGCACGTCGCCTTCGCCAAGCCGCAGTTCCTCAGCGCGGAGGAGATCCCCGCCGACGAGATCGAGCGGGAGCGGGCCGCCCTGCTGGAGATCACCAAGGCCGAGGGCAAACCCCCCCAGGCGTGGGACAAGATCGTTGACGGCAGGATGCGGGGCTGGTATGCCGAGCGTGTCCTGCTCGAGCAGGGCCTTCACGGCGAGAAGGCCACCGTTAAGAACAGCATCGACGGCGGGTCGATCGTGCGGTTCGTGCAGGTCATCATCGGAGACTGAACATGGATCTCCCCGCCGATGCCGCCAACGAAGCCGCACGGCGGCCGGCTCGCTGGAACCGGGTGCTGCTGAAGCTCTCCGGAGAGGCGTTCGCCGGGGGAACGGGCGGCATCGACGGCGACACCGTGCGGCACATCGCCGCGGGGATCGCCGAGGCGCGGATCCTCTTCGACGTCGAGATCGCGGTCGTGGTCGGCGGCGGGAACCTCTGGCGGGGCACTCAGGGCGCGGGCGCGGGCATGGACCGGGCCCAGGCCGACTACATGGGGATGCTGGCCACGGTGATGAATGCCCTCGCGCTCCAGGACACCCTCGAGCGACTGGGTCAGCCCACCAGGGTTCAGACCGCGATCCATATGGCCCAGATCGCTGAGCCCTACATCCGCCGCCGGGCCATCCGCCACCTCGAGAAGGGCCGGGTGGTCATATTCGCGGGCGGCACCGGCAACCCCTTCTTCACCACCGACACCACCGCCGCGCTGCGGGCCGCCGAGGTGGAGGCCGGTGTGGTTCTCAAGGGCACCCACGGCCAGATAGACGGCATCTACACCGCCGACCCCGAGGTCGATCCCAGCGCCACGCGGCTGGAGCGGGTGACATACCTCGAGGTTCTCAACCGGGGGCTGGCGGTAATGGATGCCACCGCCATCACGCTGTGCATGGACAACAGCCTCCCGATCGTGGTGTTCGACCTGATGGGGCCGGGCAACCTGCAATCCCTGCTTGACGGCGCCGAGGTGGGTACGCTCGTGGCTCAGGAGGACCGCAACCCATGAGCGAGGAGCTGATCGGGATGGTGCTGGCCGACGCCGGCGAGCGCATGGATGAGGCCGTCGCAGCGGCCAGGCGCGACTTCTCGACGGTCCGCACCGGCCGAGCCAGTTCGGCCCTTCTCGAGCGAGTGCAGGTGGATGCCTACGGCGTGAGGATGGCCATGCGGGAGCTTGTCAGCTTCGCGATCCCCGAGGCCAGCCAGTTGATCATCACGCCCCATGATCCCGCCAACATCAACGCCGTGGAGCGAGCCATCCAACAGGCCCAACTCGGGCTGGTCCCCAGCAACGACGGTCGGGTGATACGGCTCTCGTTCCCGCCGCTGACCGAGGAGCGCCGCAGGGACCTGGCCAGGCTCGTCGGCTCGATGGCGGAGGACTCCCGCAACCGGATCCGCGGCCTGCGCCGGCAGGCCCGCAAAGATCTGGAGGGCATCGAGAAGGATGGCGGGGTGTCCGCCGACGTGGTGACGCGCGCCGGCGAGCAACTCGATGACCTCACCCGCGCCCACGAGCAGCAAGTCGATCAGGCCTTGGCCAGCAAAGAGGATGAACTGCTTGAGGTGTGAACGCACACATGGCCCGGGCCAGGAGCCCGGCGAGCCGGAAGGAGCGATGCTGTGAGCGAGCAGGACGATTTTGGAGAGCCGGACGCCTCCGGCGGCGACATGCTCGCCGACGACGCGGGAGTGGTTGCGGGACGGTCGGTGTTCGGTGACGATTCCGGCGAGCCCGACTGGATCGAGCCCGAGACCACCGGGCTGTCGCAGTCGACGTCCTCGGAGCCGAGGCTCCAGGAGGCCGACCCTCAGGAGATGGGGGTTTGGACCGATCACACCACGGCACCCCAGTGGGACGAGCCCGAGGACGTCCTGCCCCCGATCGAGCCGCAGGAGCCGGTGGGGTCGTCCATGGGGAACGAGGACTTCTTCGGCTACGAGGACCAGTACGCCGGGATGACCGGCGCCGGCGCCTCCCCTGTGGCTTCGGCCGAGCGCGACATGCCGATGGCGGTGCTCGTCGGCGTCGTGCTGTCGGCGGTGATCCTGGTGGCCATGCAGGTCGGGCCGGCCTGGGCCCTGGGCGTGGCGACGATCGTGCTCGCACTGGCGGCGGTGGAACTGCTCAGCGCGGTGAGGGTCGCCGGCTACCAGCCGGCCGTGGTGCTGGGTTTGGCCGGGGTGGCGGCGATGCCGCTCGCGGCGTACTGGCGGGGGATGGATGCCATCGTCGTCGTAATGGTGTTGATCGTGGTCTTCGGAGCGCTGTGGTATCTGACCGGGGCCGGTGTCGAGGGGCCGATGCGAGGTCTGGCGGTAACGATCTTCACGGTGGCCTACATAGGCATTCTCGGAGCGCACGCCGCGCTGCTGCTCAAGGTCCCCACCCATGGAACCGGTTTGCTCACCACCGCGATAGTGCTGACCGTGGTTCACGATGTGAGCGCGATGGCGGTGGGACGGGCCGCCGGTCGAACCCCGCTGTCGCGGGCCAGTCCCAACAAGACTCTGGAGGGACTCGTCGGGGGCATGGTCGTCACCGTCGGTGTCGGCGTGATCATGGGGCTGGTAGGGATGCCCGCACCGGTCGCGTCCGCGCCGGGAAGCGCCTGGATCGCGATCGTCATGGCCCTCGTGGTTGCCGTGGCTGCGCCTGTCGGGGATCTGGCCGAGTCGATGCTCAAGCGCGATCTCAACATCAAGGACATGGGCTCCCTCCTTCCCGGCCACGGCGGGATCCTCGACCGGTTCGACGCCTTGCTGTTCGTGCTGCCCGCCACCTACTACGTGGCCCTCATGACCGACCTGATCTAGTGCCCCGTACCGGTGCTGGGGCGAGCTGACTTGAGCTCGTCCTCGGTGGCCGTCCTGGGCTCGACCGGATCGATCGGGACCCAGACACTCGACATCATCGCGGCCCGGCCCGACAGCTACCGCGTCGCCGCGCTGGGCGCGGCCCGCTCCGTTGAGATGCTGGCCGAGCAGGCCCAGCGCTTCCGGCCCCCGGTCGTCGCGCTGGCCGACGCGTCCCGCGCATCCGAGCTGGCCGGGCTGCTGCCGGAGGGGGTCGAGCTGCTCGCCGGCGCCGGCGCCATGGCCGCCGCGGCCTGCGAGGCCGACACGGTCATCAACGGAGTAGTCGGGTTCGCAGGACTGCCGGTGACGCTGGCCGCCCTGGAGGCGGGCCGGCGGCTCGGGCTGGCCAACAAAGAGTCGCTGATCGCGGCCGGTCCGGTGGTGCAGCGGGCCCACGCCACCCCGGGCGCCGAGATCATCCCCGTCGACTCCGAGCACTGCGCGGTCCACCAGTGCCTGCGGGCCAACGACCATCGCGAGCGGGTGTCCTCCATCGTGCTGACCGCGAGCGGCGGGCCCTTCCGGGGCCGCAGCATCGAACAGCTCGAGTCGGTGACCGTCTCCGACGCCCTGGCTCATCCGACCTGGCAGATGGGGCCCAAGATCACCATCGACTCCAGCACCCTGATGAACAAGGGTCTCGAAGTCATCGAGGCCCATGAGCTCTTCGGCGTCACCTACGACGAGATCGACGTCGTCGTTCACCCGCAGTCCATCGTCCATTCCATGGTCACCTACTGCGACGGAGCCACCGTGGCGCAGCTGTCCGAGCCGGACATGAGGCTCTGCATCGGCTACGCGCTCGCCTATCCCGACCGCCTCGACCTGGCCTACGGCGCCATCGACTGGGCCGAGCTCGACCGTCTGGACTTCGAGCCGCCGGACCGCGACGCCTTCGGCTGCATCGACCTCGCCTATGAGGCCGGACGGGCGTCGGAGACCGCGCCGGCCTGGCTCAACGCGGCCAACGAGATAGCCGTGCAGGCCTTCCTCGATGGCCGGATCCGCTGGGTCGACATCGTCCGTGTGCTCGAGGAGGCGCTGGGGCTGTGGCCCGGCGACACCGCCGACGACGTCGAAGCGGTGCTGGCCGCCGACCGCGATGCCCGCCGGGTGGCGGCCGGCCTGGTGGAGGAGCGCGGCGCCGCCTGATGCGCACCCGTCTCGAAGAACACGCAGGGCTGGCCGGCCTCGTCGCGCTGCTGGTGATGATCGGGGTGCTGGCCGGCGTGACCTGGGTGGTGATCATCCTGGTGCTGGTGGCCGTGCTGTTCCTGCACGAGCTCGGCCACTACCTCACCGCCCGCATGACCGGCATGAAGGTCACCGAGTTCTTCATCGGCTTCGGCCCCCGCGTCTGGTCCTTCCGCCGCGGCGAGACCGAGTACGGCATCAAGGCCGTCTGGGCGGGCGCCTACGTGCGCATCGCGGGGATGAGCAGCCTCGATCCGGTGGACCCCGTCGACGAGTCCCGCAGCTTCAGGCGCAAGAGCTACCCGAGGAAGCTGCTGGTGCTCACCGCGGGAGCCGGCATGCACTTCGTCATCGCGCTGGTGCTGCTGTTCGCGGTCCTCATGGCGGACGGCCGGCTGTCGGTCGCCGGGGACTCAGAGCCCGAGGAGGTCGCGGAGTGGACGCTGGCCACGGTCTCGGTCGACAGCGCGGCCTCCGCCGCGGGCCTGCAGCCCGGAGACGGGCTCGTCTCGGTCGCCGGCGTGGGCCGCACGACTTTCGCCGACTTCTCACGCCAGGTTCGCGGCCTGGCCGGCGAGGAGGTGGAGGTCGTCTACCGGCGGGGTGATTCGACGCATGCGAAACGGACCCGGATCGGCGAGCGCCTCACCGCTCGGGGCGCGGCCGGGATCGTGGGGCTGATCGAGGGCGATCGGATCCTCGCCGTGGCCGGGCTCCGATCCGATGGCGCCCCGACCTATGCGCAGGTGGCCGATCACGCGCGCCAGCGGCTCGGCCGACCCATCGACATGACCATCGTCGACACTCGCACGGGCCGACCGGTTGTGGTGGAGGGGGCCATCATCAACGAGCTGGTGGATCCCTCTGACGCGGTCTCCGGCTTCTTCGGAGTCTCGGCCGACTACCACCACCCGGGCCTGGGCGTGGTGGGGGCTGCCGGCGAGTCGGCCCGGCTCCTGGCGGCCACGGTGCGCGATGTGGTCTTCGCCATCCCCACCATCGTGACCGACGGATTCGGCGGCACGTTCGACGGGCTGCGCGGCGATGATCCGGCGGCGAGCCCGGCCCCGACGGTTCGCGAGCTCGAAGTCCGGCGCCTCGACACGTCCCATCCCGACGAGAACCGGATCCTGTCGATCTACGGGGTGGCCCGGATCGGCGCGGAGGCGGCCTCCGACGGAGCGTCCGACGTGCTCCTGCTGCTGATGTACGTCAACGTCTTCCTCGGCGTGTTCAACCTCCTGCCGCTGCTGCCCCTCGACGGCGGCCATGTGGTGGTGGCCACCTACGAGCGGATCCGCTCCGTCGGGGGTCGCTCCCACCAGGTGGACGCGGCCCGGCTCCTGCCGCTCACCTACGCGGTCGTGGCGCTGCTGCTGCTGGTCGGCGGGGTGGCGCTGGTGCGCGACATCCTCGATCCGGTCAGCTTCGGCTGACCACGACATTTCGCAGTCGCAGGACCCGGTAGGGTCGGGGTGTGAAGGTAACCGCGACGTTCCCGCGGCGAGCCACACGGCAGATCATGGTCGGGGCGGTTCCGGTCGGCGGCGGCGCGCCGGTCACCGTGCAGTCGATGACGGTCACCAAGACGGCCGACCACGAGGCCACCCTGCAGCAGATCTACGCGCTGGCGGCCGCGGGCGCCGACATCGTGCGATGCACCTGCAACCGGCCCGAGGCCGCCGAGGGGCTGGCCCGGATCGTGCCGCGGTCGCCGGTTCCGATCGTGGCCGACATCCACAACAACCACCGGATGGCGCTGGCCGCGCTGGAGGCCGGCGTGCACTGCCTGCGGCTCAACCCGGGCAACATCCGCAGGCCCGACCACATCAAGGCGGTGGCCCGGGAGTGCCGGGACCGGGGCGTTCCCATCCGCATCGGAGTCAACGGGGGATCGCTGGATCCCGACCTCTACGACCCCGAAGTGGGCGTGACCCCCGAGGCGATGGTGACGTCTGCGATGCGGGAGCTCGACTACTTCACCGACGTCGGATTCGATCTGGTGAAGATCTCGGTCAAGGCGTCGAGCGTCCCGCTGATGATCGAGGCCTACCGGCAGCTCGCGGAGGTGACCGACCACCCGCTGCACCTCGGCGTCACCGAGGCCGGGCCCCCGCCGGCGGGAACCATCAAGTCGACGGCCGGGATCGCGACGCTGCTCGCCGAGGGCATCGGAGACACCATCCGCTACTCGCTGACGACCGATCCGGTCGAGGAGGCCCGGGCCGGCCGGAAGCTGCTGGAGGTGATGGGGCTGCGCGAGCGGCGCAATGTGGACCTCATCGCCTGTCCCAGCTGCGGTCGGGCCGAGGTGGACGTCTTCGGGGTCGCGAATGAGGCGATGAAGGCCTTCGGCGAGCGCGAGATCCCGTTGCAGGTGGCGGTGATGGGCTGCGTGGTGAACGGTCCCGGCGAGGCCCGGGACGCCGATCTGGGCATCGCCGCGGGCAACCGCCGGGGACACCTTTTCGTGAAGGGCGAGAATGTGGCTGTCGTCGCGGAGGACTCGATGGTGGACGCGCTGGTGGAGTGGGCCGAGTTCATCTGCGAGCACGGCTCCGAGGCCGCTCTGGAGAGGGCTGCCCAGACCCGGGCGTCGGCCCGGCGGGCCGCGGAGGAGGATCGTCGCCGCAATCTCGACGAGCTCGGCGATGACGCCAACAACTCTGAGGTCGTGGTGGCAGGCATACGACGCAAGGGCGGGCTCACGGCCCGTGGGCGCAGCGAACAGGAGCGGGATCAGACGGGGCCCTAGCTCCGGTACACTGTCGTCAACGTTCGATTCTCCGGAAGCGGCGTGGGCTGGTGCCCACGCCGTTGCCGGTTCGGGCCCCATCCGCGCCGCCTCTCGAGAGCAGAATCCCAACAAGATCATGGCGATCATCGATCGCGTCCGCGAGCTCGTAACCCCACTCGCCGAGGCCGCCTCGGTCGACCTCTACGACGTAGAGCACCACGGTGGTTCGGTCCGGGTTCTCATCGATTCCGACACCGGCGTCGACCTCGATGTCCTGGCGCGGCTGTCGCGGTCGCTGGGCCGCGCCCTCGACGAGCACGACCTCATAGACGGTCGTTACACGCTGGAGGTGTCGAGTCCCGGCTTGGAGCGACCCCTGCGTACCCCCGACCACTTCCGTCGGGCCGCCGGCTCGGAGGTCAAGGTCAAGACCCTTCCAGGATTCGACGGGCCCCGCCGGCTCACCGGCGTGCTGGAGGCGGCGGCCGACGACGGCGTCGACTTGCGGGACGCCGACGGCCAGGTGTCTCGGATCGCCTTCGAGCATCTGGCCTCGGCCCGCACCGTCTTCAAGTGGGGGCCGGGCAGCCGCCACCCGAATGAGTCCCAACGAGCCCAGACGGAGGAGAAATCATGAACGCGGAGATGATGGAAGCGCTGCAGGCGATGGCCGCCGAGCGGGGCATAACCGTGGACGCCTTGTACGCGGCTCTCGCCGATGCCCTGGAGTCCGCCTACAAGCGGCTGCCAGACGCCAAGGAGTACGCCTGGGTGACGATCGACCCCTCCAGTCTGGAGTTCCGGGTGCTGGCCCAGGATCTGGACGCCGACGGCAACCCCGTCGGCGAGGAGTACGAGGTGACCCCGGGCAACTTCGGGCGCATCGCGGCCCAGACCGCCCGCCAGGTCATGACCCAGCGCATCCGCGAGGCGGAGCGCGAGCTCAAGTACGAGGAGTATGCGGGTCGCGAGGGTGACATCGTCACCGGCATGATCCAGCAGACCGACGCCCGCTACACCTTGCTGGATCTGGGAAGGGTGGAGGCTCTGCTGCCGCAGGCAGAGCAGGTCCCCTACGAGCGCCCCGACTCCAACACCCGGCTCAAGGCTTACATCGTCGAGGTTCGCAAGACGGCCAAGGGCCCCCAGATCGTGGTCAGCCGGACCCATCCCGGCCTCGTGAAGCGGCTGTTCGAACTCGAGGTCCCCGAGATCGCGGACGGCATCGTCGAGATCAAGGCGTGTGCCCGTGAGCCGGGTCACCGCACCAAGATCGCGGTGTCCTCCAATGACCCGAACGTCGATCCGGTGGGGGCGTGCGTGGGGGCCAGGGGCGCCAGGGTGCGCCAGGTCGTCAATGAACTGCGGGGCGAGAAGATCGACATCGTCCCCTACAACAGCGAGCTCGAGGAGTTCGTCACCAAGGCGTTGTCGCCCGCGAGGATCAAGGAGGTTCGCCCCAACGGGCTGACCGGCGACTGCGACGTGATCGTCCCCGACTACCAGCTGTCGCTGGCCATCGGCAAGGAAGGCCAGAACGCTCGGCTGGCCAGCCGACTCACGGGCTGGGGGATCAACATCAAGAGTGAGACCCAGCTGGCCGAGGAGGCTGCCTACGGCGACGTGGAGTGGGCCGAGGGCGAGTGGATCACCGACCCCACCACCGGCGAGCAGCGGTGGCAGCCTGCTGACGGCGGCGAGGCCGTCAGCGCTGAGGCTTGGGCCGCGGCCATGGCCCAAGACCAGGCCGAGGCCTCCGATACCGAGAGGGCCGGGTCGCCCGCAGCGCAGGCGGACCGCGCCTGAGCCCGGTCCGAGCCTCTGGGTTCCAACCGGCCTCTGGAAGCCCGGTCCGCACGTGCATCGGCTGCCGCACCCGCCGTCCCAGCGCACAGATGCTCCGGGTTCGCATGGCCGCCGGCGGCGGGTTGCGCTTCGGGCCCGGCGGGGGCCGGGGCGCCTGGCTGTGCGCCGACATCGCCTGCTTCGACGCGGCTCGGCGGCACCGAGCCTTCGAACGGGCCTTACGGGCTGACGTTCGGCCGGGCGAGGTAGATAGGCTTCGGGGTGCGTGGCCGTCGCGTACCGGGGACGATCCCGGGCCCGCAGACCGCGCTGAGTCCTGAAGGGGGCACTTTTTGCCAGGCAAGATCCGCGTCCATGAGCTCGCCAAAGAGCTCGGGCTGAGCAACCAGGAGACGCTCGAACTCTGTTTCGCGCTCAGCATCGGGGTCAAGTCCCACTCCTCGAGCATCGTCGAGGCCCAAGCCGACCGGGTCCGACGGAGGGCCGAGCGCGACGGTCTGCTCAAGCCGCCACCCCCACCAGTGGTCGAGATCGAAGAGCCGGACGAGCCGCACCCTCAGGACGAGCCGGCCTCCGCTGAGCCCGTAGCGCCTGTGGCGGCCGCTAAGCCTGCCAAGCCTGCGGAGCCCGTAGCGCCTGTGGCGGCCGCTGAGCCTGCCAAGCCTGCGGAGCCTGCCAAGCGTGCGGAGCCTGCCAAGCGTGCGGAGCCTGCCAAGCCTGCGCCGGTCGCCAAACCTGCGCCGGTCGCCGTGCCAGCCGCTCAGCCTCAGCCAAGGGAAGTGCCGAGCGAACCCGAGCGACCGGCAGCAGCCGTCACCGCGGCGCCTGCGGCCGCCAAGGCCCCGCCCGCGGACGTGGTGTCCATCGAGAAGGCCCCCAAACCCAAGGTCACGATCTCCTCGAGCGGCAGCGTCGCTCCCGCCAAGCGTGTCGTGCGCGAGGACCCCCTTCCGCCGGTGGAGGAGAAGGCTCCACCGCGCCCGGCGGCTCAGCGCGCGCCCGCGGGCGCTCCTCCGGCCCGGCCGCTGCGAGCGGGAAGCCCGCCCGTCTCCCGTTCGGGCAAACCCATCCCGCCCCCTCCTCCGCCGCGCCGGATGCCTCCACCTCCGGGCCGTTCCCCCCGATCGGGCGCGCCGGCCACTGAGCGCCGATCCTCCGGTCCGGCAGGCAGGCCGTCGGGACCGAGGCCCGCAGGGTCACCCGATCGGGGCCCCGGCGCTCGTCGCGGCGCTCCCGCGGGCGGTCCTCGCCCTCTGGGAGGCCCGCGCCCCGGCGCCCCCGGCGGACCTGGTGGGGGACGCCCCCCCGGCCGGGGCGGACCGGGCGGTGCGCAGCGACGCCCGCCCCGACGCAAGAGCCGCCGGCGCCGGGTGCGCGAAGAACTCCAGCCGATCGACATCCCGTCCTACACGCCCATGCATGCAGCTGTGCCCGAGGGCGTGGTCGTCATCGAACGGGCCTCGGCGGCTCAGGACTTCGGCCCCAAGCTGAACCGCACCGCGGCCGATGTGGTCCGCTTCCTCATGCAGCACGGCGAGATGGTCACCGCCACCCAGTCGCTCAGCGACGAGATGATGGAGCTCTTCGCGGCCGAGATCGGCGCCGAGATCCGCCTCGTCGATCCCGGCGAGGAGCAGGAGGCCGAGCTGCGCAAGCTCCTCGGGATCGACGTCGACACCGACGGCGAGACCGAGGAGGCGGAGCTACGACCGCCTGTCGTGACCGTCATGGGCCACGTGGACCACGGCAAGACGCTGCTGCTTGACCGGATCCGCGACACCAACGTCGTCGACGGCGAAGCGGGCGGGATCACCCAGCACATCGGCGCCTACCAGGTCGAGCGCAACGGCCGGACGCTGACGTTCATCGACACTCCGGGCCATGAGGCGTTCACGGCGATGCGGGCCCGGGGCGCGGGCGCCACCGACATCGTCGTGCTGGTGGTGGCCGCCGACGACGGCGTGATGCCCCAGACGACCGAGGCCATCAACCACGCCAAGGCCGCCGAGGTGCCCATAGTCGTGGCGGTGAACAAGATCGACCGGCCCAACGCCGACACCCAGAGGACTGTGGCCGGCGTTGCCGAGCAGGGACTGGTTCCCGAAGCCTGGGGCGGGGAGACCATCTACTGCGAGCTGTCGGCCCTGACTGGTCAAGGCATCGAGGAGTTGCTGGATCAGATCTTGCTGCTTGCCGAGGTCGAGGAGCTGAGGTCGTCGCCCGACGGTCGAGCGGGCGGGGTCGTGCTCGAGTCGAACCTCGACATAGGGCGAGGTCCCGTTGCCACTGTGCTGGTGCAGCAGGGCACTCTGCGGGTGGGCGACCCGATGGTTGCGGGCGCGGCCTGGGGCCGCGTCCGGGCTCTGCTGGACGACCACGGCCAGAACGTCGACGCGGCCCCGCCGTCAGCTCCGGTTCAGGTCCTGGGCCTGTCGGAGGTCGCCGTGGCGGGCGACTCGTTCGCGGTGGCCCCCAACGAGAAGATCGCGGGCCGGGTGGCCGACACCCGCGAGCACTGGCAGCGGTTGTCCAGCCTGGGCCGCGAGGCTCACGCTCTGTCGGGCGGGGCCAAGCTCGAGGATCTCTTCACCCGGATCCAGCGGGGCGAGACCGCCACCCTGAACGCCATCGTGAAGGCCGACGTGAACGGCTCCCTCGAAGCCGTCACCGAGAGCCTGCGCAAGCTCGAGACCGGCGATGTCCGCATCGCCATCGTGCACCGCGGCGTCGGCGGTATCACCGAGAACGACATCCAGCTCGCCTCGGCTTCGAACGCCACCATCATCGGGTTCAATGTCCGGCCCGACCGCAAGGCACGCGAGGCCGCCGACGCCGAGAACGTGGAGATCCGCACCTACGAGATCATCTACAAGCTCCTGGAGGACGTGTCCTCGGCCATGGTGGGGATGCTCGCCCCGGACATCGAGGAGGTCGTGACGGGCGAGGCCGAGGTCCGCCAGATCTTCCGCATCCCCCGCGTCGGTGCGGTGGCGGGCTGCTACGTGCAGAACGGCACCATCACCAGGGGATCCAAGGTGCGGTTCCTGCGCGACGGGGCGATCATCTGGAAGGGGACCGTCTCGTCGCTCAAACGCTTCACCGACGATGTGCGCGAGGTCCAGTCCGGGTTCGAGTGCGGCATAGGCCTGAGCAACTACCAGGACCTCAAAGCGGGCGACGTCATCGAGACCTTCACCGAGCGTGAGGTGGCCCGGACCCTCGAGGGCTGAGAGGCAGAGCGCGCCGAGACATCCGATGACACGACGAGCGAAACGCTTCCAGCCCGACCATCGGGCCGGCCACCGCACCGCCCGGGTGGGCGAGCTCATCAGGCGCATAATCGCCGAGTCCATGGAGCAACTCGACGACGACCGGCTGGCGATGGTGTCGGTGACGGGCGTGGACGTGGACCGCGACCTGCACCGGGCCGTGGTGTGGTTCACGTCGCTGGGCGACACCGAGGACGGTGACGCCGACATAGCCGAGGCCTTCGAGGAGCACGCCCGAGGGCTGCGGCGCAGCGTCGGGGATCAGACCCGGCTGCGGCGCACACCCGAGCTCGTGTTCCGACCGGACGCGGTGCTTCGCTCGGCCGAGCGCATCGAGCGGCTGCTCGACGGCCGCGACGGCGCCGCGGATCCTGAGAGCCGGCAAGGGGCCGAGGGTTGATGATGCCCGACGGCATCGCGGTCATAGACAAGCCGGCCGGTTGGACCAGCCACGACGTCGTGGCCAAGGCGAGGGGTGTGCTCGGCACCCGCAAGGTCGGGCACAGTGGCACCCTCGATCCTGACGCCACCGGCGTGCTGGTGCTCGGCATCGGCCGGGCCACCCGGCTGCTGCGGTTCCTGACCGCGCTGCCCAAGAGCTACGAGGCCGAGATCGTGCTGGGCTCCGAGACCGACACCCTCGATTCGACCGGCCGGGTGACCGCCCGCCACGAGATGGCCGGCGTGACCGGGGCCCAGGCCCGCCGAGCGGCCGCCTCGCTGACCGGAGACATCCTCCAGGTGCCGCCCATGGTCTCGGCGGTGAAGGTGGGAGGACGCAGACTCCACCAGTTGGCCAGGGAGGGGGTCGAGGTGGAGCGCGAGCCCCGGCCCGTGACCGTCCATCGCTTCGACGTGGCGCCGGTGCCCGGCGGCGAAGGGGTGCTCCAAGCCGAGGTGGACTGCTCGTCGGGCACCTACGTGCGGGTGCTGGCAGCCGACCTGGGCCGGGCGCTCGGAGGTGGCGCCCACCTGAGGAATCTGCGCCGCATCGCGGTGGGAGGCTTCGGGCTGGCAGAGGCCCATCCGGTGGAGTCGCCCGAGGTCCTGCCCATGGCGAGGGCGGTCGGGCATCTCGACGGTGTGCGGGTCGGCGCCGCAGTGGCCGCCGACGTGACCCATGGCCGTGTGCTGGACCTGGACCGCCTCGGCGCCGCCGGTGCCGGCCCGTGGGCGGTGCACGACGCGGACGGCTGTCTGCTCGCCGTCTACGAGCCGTTCCGGACGGGAGCCAAGCCGTCGGTGGTGGTGGCGAGCGCGGCGTCTTAGCCCGGCGGCCTCGGTAGCCTCACTCAAACCGGATCAGGGCCCGGAACACTCACTATCCGCGCTGGAGGCGTCCGTGGAACTGCTGCATGATCGGCGTGATCAACTTCCCGAGATGGTGTCGGTCGCGGCGGCTATCGGTGTGTTCGACGGTGTGCACCTCGGCCACCGCGAGGTGCTGACCCGGGTCCGCGAGACCGCTGATCGTCTCGGGGTCGCCTCCGCGGTGGTCACCTTCGACACCCATCCCGCCTATGTGGTTCGCCCTGAGAACGCACCGAAGCTGCTCACGACGCTCGACCAGAAGCTCGAGCTGCTGGCGGCGACCGGCTTGGACTACTGCTACGTCATCGAGTTCGACGCGGCCCGGGCCGACACCCGTCCCGAGGAGTTCGTCGAGCAGGTGTTCCTCGACGCCCTCCATGTGCGGGCGGTGGTCGTGGGCGAGGACTTCCACTTCGGCAAGGGCCGCACCGGCAACGTGGACGAGTTGCAGCGCCTGGGCCGCGAATGGGGTTTCGAGGTGGCACCCCTGGATCTGATCCGCCATCGCAGCGATGCCCGCGAGCCGGTCTCGTCCACCGCGGTGAGGCGAGCCCTCGCCGGCGGGGACGTGGCCAAGGCCGCGGCGATGCTGGGCCGCTGCTACGAGGTGCGCGGCACCGTGATTCCCGGCGACCGTCGAGGGGTGACGGTCGGGTTTCCCACCGCCAACGTGCCCGTCCCCAAGTTCATGGCCTGGCCTGCCGACGCCGTCTACGCGGGATGGTGCACCCTGCCCGACGGCAGCCGGCGGGGCTGCGCCATCAACATCGGTCGCCGCCCCACCTTCTACGAGCACGCTGAGCAGTCACTGCTGGAGGCCCACGTCATCGACTTCGGAGGCGACCTGTACGGATGCGAGGTGCAGGTGGAGTTCGTCGACTTCCTGCGCAGCGAGCGCAAGTTCGAGGGACTGGAACAGCTCTCGGAGCAGCTGGCCGTCGATGTCGCCGACGCGCGGGGCCGGCTCGGGCTGGCGTGACTTCCGGTATTGGCACGAGGCGGCATGACTCCCACGGCCCGAGCCGGGGCCTCGTCGTCGGGACAGACTTCACACCGGCTCCGGTGGCGTGACTGACCAGAGCCCCCGCGGGGCGCCCGGCTCGGCGCCCGAGGTGGAGCACTTCGCCGAGGCGCTGGTACCCACCCCGCACGGGGAGTTCCTCGCCCACGTGTACATCACCGCCGACGGCGAGCAGCACATCGCCTGCGTGATGGGTGACGTGGAGGACCCCCCGGCTCCGCTGGTGAGAGTTCATTCGGAGTGCCTGACCGGCGACGTGCTGCGGTCGCTGCGCTGCGACTGCGGGGCCCAGCTCGACCATGCGATGGCCGCGATCGCGTCGGAGGGGCGCGGCGCGCTGCTGTACATGCGGGGCCACGAGGGCCGCGGCATCGGGATCGGGCACAAGATCAGGGCCTACGCCCTGCAGGAGCACGGTCTCGACACTGTGGAGGCCAACGCCGCGCAGGGCCTCCCGGTGGACGGCCGGGTGTATGACGCTGCCGCCGCGATCCTGGCCGACCTCGGCCTGCACGGGGTGCGGCTGCTCACCAACAACCCGGCCAAGTGTGAGGGCCTCGCCGGCTGCGGGGTCGACGTGGTGGAGCGGGTCCCCATCGAGATCGACGCCGGCCCCGAGAACCTGCGCTACCTGCAGACCAAGCGCTTCAAGCTGGGCCACACGCTCAGCGATTGACCGTCGCCCGGCGAGGGATGAGCAGGCCTAGGGCTCGACGTCCTCATGTGACGGCGAGCCAGCAGACGGCATGGACATCGTCGGGGGTGATCTCCGGCAACGGTTCGGGCGGTGTGTAGGGCTCCAGGCCTAGAGCGTTGATCACACGGATGATCTCTCGGGCCTGCTCGGTTGGCTCGTTGCTGGAAGCCATGGCGGCGCGGATCGTGCGGACCGTGCGCTCGGGGTAGGGCGCGCTGAGGCTGTCGATGGCTCGGTCGACTTGGTCCTGGGTCAGTTCAGTCGGTGGGTGTGTGCGCAGGATCTCAGACGCTCGCGCCAGTGCCGGCGGGATACTCGGCTCGAGGTTGGCCTTGTCGGCGAGGTGGTTCCACTGCTCGACAATGTCGGCTCGGGCTACTTCCCAGGCGTCGAACGCTCGCCGATACGTGTCGTCGTCGAGCACTCGGCGAGTGTCGAATCCGTCGGGTGGTCGAGCTCGGTCCAGACAACTCAACGTGTCAGCGACCACGGTCGGAGGGTCAGCCTCGCCTCCGTTGGCCTCCGGGTCACCGTCACCGTCCAGTCGGACGTAGCGGAAGACAGCGCGGTCATGGTCGCCGACTCGGGCACAGAACACGAAGCCCGACCCGGCGCGGTCCTCGGCGTTCACTGCCATACCTGAACCGGAGCCCCAGGGCAGTTCTTCGATCCGGGCGCGCCATCCCTGCTCGATCGCAGCGGTCCCGCTAACTGGAGTTCGTAGCTGTCGGGTGGTTGTTCGAGGCGGTACATCGACGGGACATACCGTGCCAGCGTCAATGCGTCTGGATCGCCGGGGCTGGCGTCGGGATCCAAGGCGCGGGCGATGCGATCGAAGAAGCCAGGCAGCACCGCGTCGAGGTCGTAGCTCACCTTGCGCACGCGGGGGGCGGGAAAGGCGATGATCTGTTCGCGGCCGTCGATGGGCACGGTGTCGTTCGAGTAGTACTGCTTGACGAACGAGCGGGTGCGGCGCACGGCCACGGCATCGAGCACGTCGAAGAGGTGTTCGGGGGTCAGGTCGTCGGGGTTGATGGACATGGCCCGGGCGAAGTGGTCTCTCATCGAGGGGATGCCGACGTCGGCGAAGGCGGCGTCGTTGCGCAGGAAGTAGCCGAGTTGGTAGTAGAGATCCCACAGGCTGTTATTGACGGGCGTGGCAGTCAGCAGCACTAGCTGCTTCGGGGGCGACCCGGCCAGCAACCGCCGCAGCGCGTCGGCCCGCTGGGTTGCCGGGTTGCGCAGATTGTGGGCTTCGTCGATCACCACCATGGCGTATTCGTTGATACCGGCTCGGAGCTTGACCTGGGTTGCGTGGCCGGGGTTGAGGCGGTGGTCGGCCATGAGCTCTTCGTAGGAGATCAGTTCCATGCCGCTAGTGCCTCTCCTGGCACCGGTCGTGACCCATGCCACTATCGGGGATAAAGAGTGGTCCGCCCCATAGTTCGGCATCGCGTCGCCGGATGCGCGGTTCTCTGCCGGATCATCCAGCAATGAAGAGCGGCTCGTCCTTCGGCTTCGGCGGGGGGTCTGACCCAGGCCGCGGATGGCTGGGGTCT
>LXNI01001120.1_pt1 | contig 25506 bp, 25 predicted proteins | sample 809091 | NCBI WGS metagenome assembly LXNI01 (sample SAMN04870527, study PRJNA318959) | sponge metagenome | biome: 01000161; feature: marine sponge reef; material: water | host: Sarcotragus foetidus | place: Greece: Milos, Mediterranean Sea | collected 2013-05-29 | depth 5-7 m | reverse complement strand
GATGAAGAGGGCCGCGTCGGGATAAGGAAGCGGTTTCAAATCATTCTCTTCGGGCTCGCCCTTCGAGAATGATTTGAAAAAAGAAAAGAAAAAGAAAAAAAAACAAAACCGGTCAACTAATTTGTTCAAAAACCGGACAGTTTAATTTGTTTCCTACAGCGAAAGCCGAAGTCCTTGACATTTGTTTTGGTTCAAGTATCTTCCTTTTTAGAGGTAGCCGTAGAGTTCTAGGCGTTAAACATGCTTGTCAGGCAGCAACGGGGTTCTCATCGAAAAGCGGCTTGGTTCTTCTGGGGAGCAAAATCCTTTTTCTTCTGACAGATTCGGTTTTACATATTGACAAACCCGTTACTGAGCAATAGTATTTAAGTATATCTGTTTGTACTGGTTTTTTGTTTTGAACTCTTAACACATGCGATTGTCGCATTCCTGACACCCCAAAAGATCTCAATTGTTTTTTGAACCAAAAATTTACCAAGCCTTAATTCAAGGAGTTTCACCGTATGGCAAAAGTCTCTAAAGCGGAAGCTGCCGACGCTGTCCAGAAAAAAGACGCTGTTCCAAAAAAGGATGCTGTTCCAAAGAAAGAGGAGCGGAACAACGGAAACGGCAAGCTGGTTTACCTGAACGATCTTAGGGCGAAAAAGCCCTCGGATCTTATAGAGCTAAGCAGACTGGCAGGTATTGAAGACGCTGCCAGAATGGCAAAGCAGGACCTGATTTACTCCCTACTTAAGGCACAGAGCGACAAACACGGTTCCATAATAGCTGAAGGCGTGCTTGAAATTCTGACCGAAGGCTATGGTTTTCTAAGGTCTCCCAAGTACAGCTATCTGCCGAGCCCCGACGATATATACGTCTCGAAATCCCAGATAAGGTCTTTCAGCCTGAAAACCGGAGACACGATAAGAGGCCTTGTGAGGCTTCCTAGAGAGGGAGAAAAGAACCTGGCTCTTCTGAAAATAGAGGAAGCCAATTTCGACTCTCCCGAGATATGCAGACGGAGAACGCCTTTTGAAAGTCTCGTCCCCCTTCACCCGGATAAAAAAATTGACCTTGAACATGACAAAAACGAGTTTTGCTCGAGGGTGATGAATCTTTTCGTGCCGGTGGGGAAGGGACAGAGAGCAGTGATAGTGGCTCCTCCCCGCACAGGTAAGACCATAATTATCCAGAGAATAGCCAACTCGATAACGGAAAATCACCCCGAGGTTGAGTTGTTCGTTCTTCTTATAGACGAGCGTCCCGAGGAAGTCACCGACATGCAGAGGTCGGTCAATGGGGAAGTCGTGAGTTCAACCTTCGACGAACCGGCGCAAAGACACATACAGGTTGCCGACATGGTGATCGAGAAGGCTAAAAGGTATGTCGAGCATGGAAAAGATGTCGTCATTCTGCTCGACAGCCTTACCAGGCTCGCAAGAGCGAGCAACACCGTGACCCCTGCGAGTGGGAAGGTGCTTTCGGGAGGAATCGAGGCAAACGCTCTTCAAAGACCCAAGAGGTTTTTCGGGGCGGCAAGAAACACCGAGGAAGGAGGTAGCCTTACCATAATAGCCACCGCCCTTATAGATACCGGAAGCCGTATGGATGAGGTCATCTTCGAGGAGTTTAAGGGAACGGGAAACATGGAAGTGTACCTTGACCGCCGCCTTGCGGAGAGAAGGGTGTTCCCGGCCATAGATATTCAGAGATCGGGAACCAGGAAAGAGGAACTTCTTATTCCGGAATCCGAGCTTAACCGCATATGGCTTCTTCGGAAGATTCTCAATCCGATGAACACTACCGAATCAATGGAATTCCTGCTTGACAAGCTTCGTGGAACGAAAAGCAATGCGGAATTTCTGAACATGATGCACCAGTAGTCCTGCGTAAAGGGCGACCCTCCACCTGAACCCCTGCCGTCTCCCGGTTTTATTTCCCGGCAAAGTTCCGCGGTCAGGACGGATACGGAATCTGCGCCTTTCTTCTATTTTTGCGTACGGTTGTCTTTGCCGTGTTTTCGTCTGATCTGGTACACTCTTGGATCGATGGTCCTGCCTCTGCTGATCCTTAAGCCGTGTGCTGATAAATGTTGCTTGGTAAGACGGAGCAGTTCTTCGGATATCTTGTGCTTAACCAGAAAGCCCCTGAAATTGCAGAGAGTAGTCTCATCCGGGATGCTCTGCATGGACACTCCGGCAAAACGGCGCATGGATTCAATGTCATAAAGACTTTCTTCCATCGCCGGATCCGACAATCCGTACCACTGCTGCAAGAGGTAAATGCGCAGCATGACCCTAGCCGGTATGGGGTGGCGCCCTTTGCCTGACTTGGGATATTCCTTGAGTATCGGTTCAAGTAGAAGTTCCCAGGGCAGCACCTTATCCATTTTCTCAAGAAACCGCTGCTTACGGGTCAACTTCTTTTTGTTTCTGTATGCTAAATCTGAGAAACTGGGCTTATTAACCATTACTATCTGCTTACCACCTCTTTATAGTATTATATTACATTAATAAAGGTGTCTTAATCAGAGTTTTTGCGTCGAAATGGCCCGAAGCGCTTTAAAACAGACTCAGCTTTGTTAAATAGAACCGGAAACTGCGCGGCGGATTCCTCAGTACAAAGAATTGAGTTAGACCTTTAAATCGTAGATACTTAACCCCTAGTTCTGGTGACGGAATATGAGCAAACCTACTGACAGAGCGCTTGACTTAAGCGAAAAAGGCAGTGGCGGAGAGTCTCTTGACAGAAGGCTTTTCGTGCAGTTCCTCGGCTTCGGAGGCGTTGATCCCGTGCTTGAATCTGTTTTGATGCGCGATCTAGAGAGATCTTCTTTAACTGCGGTTCTTTATTCGGACATAAACGATCACAGAGGCGTGGGCCTTTTGATCATGAGCGAGACCCCTGATTTTTTCGTTACGGAACTCAGGCGGTTTCTCTCCTCTTCCTCTTTTGCCGGACTTAAGCCGAAGCCTGAATACACGATGCTCGGGAGAACATATGCACTCGGTTATGAAAAAGATCTGGAGAAAACCCTGATCTCAGGTCCGATGCAGAAGGTTTTTGACCCGGAACTTGTGTGGGGTATCTGGTACCCGCTCAGAAGGGCTAAGGCTTTTGAAACCCTTGCGCCCGAGGAGCAGAGAGCCGTTCTGGCTGAACACGGTAAAATAGGGTTTCAGTTCGGGGACGCGGGATACGCAAAGGACATACGTCTTGCGAGTCACGGTCTTGACAAAAACGACAATGATTTCGTGATAGGGATTCTGGGCAGGGAACTCCATCCGCTCTCCGCATTGGTGGAGAGGATGAGAAAAACGCAGCAGACTTCAAAATATCTTGAAAGCCTGGGACCGTTTTTCGTCGGCAGGAAGCTGTTTTCAACCGAACAGGCTGTATGAAAGAGATTACTGAACTTTTCTCGGGACTTGGGACCTATATCGACCCGGCGGTTGCTATCCCGGTTGCGGTAGCTGTCGTCGCATTTGTGGCGATTTATTTTCTCTTAAGGAAAAAAGAACTTCCGCCGGAAATCGTTGCGGAGGAGCAGCAGGAGCAGCCCGAGGCCCCCTCCGATGAACCCGAGAAAGCGGACCAGGCGCCGGACATTCCTCCTGCGGAAGTTGTCGAATCCGCACCTGAATCACCTGCACCACAGTTTGCTGCGCCCGAACCTGTAGCGGTGGAAGAAAAAGAGATTGTGGCGCCGCCCCCGGACCCGGTACCCGCGCCCCTGCCGACCGAGGTCCCCGAAGAGCCGGTTCCCGTCGAAGAGGTGGAGCTGGAAGCTGAAGAATCGGAATCTGAAGAGGATACGGCTGCAGCGGAGCAGGAAGTTGTCGCGGAAGAAGAAGAGGAACCGGAGCAAGATTTCTTCTCGAAGCTTAGCCTCGGACTTTCCAAGACCCGAAGGGGCATTCTGCAGAATCTCGAGCATGTTTTTTCATCCGGCCGGGTTGATGACGCGGCCTGGGATGAGTTCGAGGAGATACTCATAATGTCGGATATGGGAGTTTCGACCACCGCGAAACTTAGAGAGAAGGTCTCCTCCGCTGTTTCGGCGGGGGACAGCAGAGACATGGAGAAGATAAAAACCCTTCTTGAAAAAGAGATTCTAGATATCCTGAGAGGAGTTGAGAGCCCGGTGGTTGAGTTTTCCGCCAAGCCGGCGGTTTTCATGGTGGCTGGAGTTAACGGCGTCGGAAAGACCACTTCCATAGGAAAAATCGCCAACAGGTTTACGCAGGACGGAAAAAAGGTAATGGTTGCCGCAGCCGACACTTTCAGGGCGGCCGCGGTTGAACAGCTCGGAGTGTGGGCCGAACGGGTGGGAAGCGATTTTCTTCGTGGTCAGACTGGAGCGGATCCTTCCGCCGTAGCTTACGACGCGGTAAAGGCGTCTGTGTCAAGGGATATCGACCTGCTTATAATAGATACCGCGGGGCGGGTTCATACGAAGACGGGGCTTATGGACGAGCTCAAGAAACTGAGAAGGGTGGTCGCCCGGGAACTTGAAGGAGCCCCGCATGAAACTCTCCTTGTGGTTGACGCGACTACGGGGCAGAACGCTGTGGAGCAGGCGAGGGTTTTCGGCGAGGCCATCGGAATAACCGGTATAGTGCTTACCAAGCTCGATGGAACTGCCAAAGGGGGGATAATAGTGGCGATAGCGGAACAGCTCGGTCTTCCGGTGAAGTACATAGGTGTTGGGGAAGGTCTTGGGGACTTGCGCGAATTTGACGCCGAACAGTTCACGAAGGCGCTTTTCACATCGGACAAGGAGGCTTTGCACTAGGTTTTTTGATGCCTGCTCGAGATGACACAAAGTTTATGAAGAAGGCCCTGAGGCTTGCCCTCAGGGGAGAAGGGTGCACCAGCCCTAATCCCATGGTCGGCGCCGTCTGCGTACTTGGGGGACGGATCGTGGGCCGCGGCTACCATAAAAAAGCCGGATCCCCGCATGCGGAGATAGAAGCATTTTTAGATGCCGCAAAAAAAGGAATTTCCCTTAAAGGTGCCACGCTTTACGTGACGCTTGAGCCCTGCTGCCATACAGAAAAGCTTACTCCCCCGTGTACCGACGCTATAATAGCCTCGGGCATATCGGATGTTGTAGTGGGAGCCATTGATCCTAACCCGAAAGTAAGCGGAAAGGGGGTGGCCAAGCTTCGCGAAAACGGTGTATCGGTGAGAACAGGGGTGCTTGAGAGGGAATGTGCGGAAACAAACGAGTTTTTCAACAAGCACGTCGTCTCGGGACTTCCCTTCGTAATCTTAAAGTCCGCCTCGACGATTGACGGCAAGATAGCCTCCGTAACAGGCGATTCCAAGTGGATAGGAAGCGTGAGGCAGAGAAAAATGACCCACCGGCTGAGAAAGAAGGTGGATGCCGTAATTGTCGGGATAAACACGGTGCTTGCAGATGACCCGGGACTTGACGTTCGACTCGTTGGGGGAAACGTGCGGCAGCCGATTCCGGTGATTATGGACTCAAAGCTTCGTATTTCGCCCGAAGCGAAGATTTTCAGCACCCACCCCCGCTCGATAATAGCCACTACGGAGGGGGCGGGGAAGCTCAAGGAAAAGAGACTTCGCAAACTCGGTGCCGAGATCCTGAGATTAAAATTCGATTCAGCGGGCCGTGTGTCCGCCGCAGATCTTCTCAGTGAACTCGGAGCCATGGGAATGTGTGGCGTTCTGGTTGAGGGAGGGAGCAGGGTGGGGGCCTGTTTTCTCTGCGAGGGCCTGGTCGACAAGGTGGTTTTCTTTTACTCGCCCAAAATTATCGGGGGCGACGGGGTGAGCATGATCGGAGACCTTGGTAAGGAATCAATCGAAGAGGCGATCAATATCAAAAATATCAGGGTTAGAAGGTTCGGCGATGAAATAATGATAGAGGGTTACGTATGAAAACGGGCCTGATGGGCGGTTCATTCGACCCCGTGCATGCGGGTCACATGAGAGCCGCTGAGGAGATAAGCGAAAGACTGGGGCTTGACGAGGTGATTTTCATTCCGACCCTTGTCTCTCCTCATAAAAGCTCCGAAGCCATGTCCCATTCCTCCCACAGACTGAACATGCTTAACCTTTCGGTAAGACGCAATCCCCGTTTCAGGGTTTCCGACATGGAACTGTGCAGGGAGCCTCCGTCCTACACTATCGACACTCTGAGGTCGCTTAACAAAAGCAATCCCCAAGACGAGTATTATTTTATAATAGGTTCCGAACTTTTCGCCGAGATAGACACGTGGAAAGATTTTACGGAGCTTTTTAACTACTCAAATTTCGTTGTTCTTCGCCGTCCCGGTTACGACTTTCCCGATTCCGCAAGTCCGATTCCGCTTGCCCTCGAAAATGACTTTCGATATTCTTATAGTAACAAGGGTATGGATGTTTTTGCTCACACAAGCTCAAACGAGCTGTTTTTCATAGATATAGACGGTATAAAGGTTTCTTCCACAGAGGTCAGGGAACTTGCGCGACGGGGCAATTCCCTCAGATCTCTGGTCGCGCGCGAAGTGGAGGGGTACATAGCAGAAAACGGCCTTTACCAGCTGGAGGAAAAACCATAGAATCCAGAGAAAAAGCCTTGTTTGTCGCCCGTGCCGCCTGGGAGAAGAAAGCGGAAGATCCCGTGGTTCTTGAGATCGGGGAGAAAAGCGACGTGGCCGATTACTTCGTCGTGTGCAGCGCGAACTCCGACAGGGGAGTGCGCACAATAGTGGAGAGCGTCGAGCGGGAACTTAAAAAACACGGGGTGAAGATATTCGGAACCGAAGGTGTTTCAGAGGGCAGATGGGTACTGCTTGACCTCGTGGATGTGGTACTCCACGTGTTTTACCGGCCGGCCCGGGAATTCTACGATATTGAAGGACTCTGGATCGATACCCCGAGGGTGGACCTGCCTTTCCTTAAGGAAGGCAGGTCCGAAGTTGTCTGACACCGCGCCGCGAATTCTCAGCGGGCGGCGATTCTTTCTCTTTTTCTGACGAAAGTTGGTATATCGAGGTCTTCCTCTATCTCTTTAGCAGTGTACGGCTGCTCCGAAATTATATCGGTCGCCCTTTTATCGATGTAATTTTCTATTCCGGTTGCGACCACCGTGATTCTTACGAAATCCTTGGCTTTTTCATCGAAGACCAGACCGAAAATCAGGTCGATATCGCCGTTTGCCCTTTCCCTTACATGTCTGCACGCTTCGTCGAGTTCTTCGATTCCGAAGTCCTCCGAAGCCGTTACGTTCATCAGTATTCCCTTTGCCCCGGCGATGGACACATCCTCGAGAAGAGGACTTGTTATGGCCATTTGAGCTGCCTGCGTTGCCCGGTTCGGACCTTGCGCGAATCCGGAACTCATAAGGGCTTTGCCTCCGTGGTTTGCCATTATGCTTTTCACATCGGCAAAGTCGACGTTGATGTAACCGGTTCCCGTAACGATGTCAGAAATTCCCTTTACCGCCTGGTAAAGAACTTCATCCGCCTGACGAAAGGCGTCAAGGATGCTGACCTTGTGTATGGCCGCAAGCTTGTCGTTGGGAATTACAATCAGCGTGTCGACGTGCTTGTTCAGTTCTTCGATTCCGTAATGGGCGTTTTCCCTTCTTGCAACTCCTTCGAATTCGAAGGGTTTTGTTACTATCGCCACGGTGAGAATATCTTTGTCCTTGCACGCCTGGGCGATTACGGGAGAGGCGCCCGTGCCGGTTCCGCCTCCCATTCCCGCAGTTATGAAGACCATGTCCGCTCCTTCAAGAATGTCGCCGATCTTGTCGCGGTCCTCCATGGCGGCTTCCTTCGCGATCTGGGGATTTCCCCCCGAACCGAGACCCCTTGATATTCCTTCTCCTATCTGGAGTCTCGTCGGTGCCAGGGATTTGCTGAGATCCTGAAAATCCGTGTTTAAGGCGACGAACTCCACTTCTTTAAGTCCCTTGCTTATCATGGTGTTGATGGCGTTTCCGCCCGCTCCACCGGTTCCTACAACCTTGATTCTCGCTCTGTTGAAACCTTCATCAACATGCTCGATCTTAAAACTTGCCATATGTTTACCCTCCAGTTGGATTTCTCCTTTAAAAAAATTCGTTAAACCAGCCTTTCATTCTCGTAAAAACGTTTTTCTGTCTCAGAACCCCTGCGGGAACGCCGGGTTCTTCATTTAAACTTGCGTATTTAACCAGCCCCACTCCGGTTGAGTAAATCGGGTCGGTGATAATCTCCGTGAGACCGTTTACATCCCGGGGTATCCCGATGCGAACCGGCATGTCGAGCACCTGCTCGGCAAGAGTCGTCATCTCACGCATCTTGCTGCTCCCGCCCGTGAGCACCACCCCCGCCGGCAGCATCCCGGTGAATCCCTTCTTTAGGAATTCTTTTTTTATCAGTGTGAAGATTTCCTCCATTCTCAGTTGGATTATGGTCGTGAGGTCTCTTTTCAGAACATTTTTGGGTATGTGTCCGGAGGCGCTTTTCACCTCTATTCTCTCGTCGCTCGGCATTTCATTGGATTTTGTCATGGTCGTGCCGTGATTTTCCTTGAGCTTTCTCGCCTCGGGAAGCGGTACCGAGAGCCCAAACGCGATATCCCTGTCGAGATGGTCACCTCCCAAGGTAATGCTTTCCGTATACTTCACGCTTCCGTTCATAAACACTGCTATATCGCAGGTGCCTCCTCCGAAGTCTATCATTGCCACCCCGATCTCCCTTTCGTCTGCTGTGAGGACCGCTTCGCTTGAGGCTATCTGCTCAAGCACCATGTCGACAGAAAGCATCCCCGACATTTCTATGCATTTTATGATGTTCCGGGCTGCGGTCACGTCCCCCGTGACTATGTGGACATCCGCCTCAAGCTTCAGGCCGTGGATTCCGACCGGATCCTTTATACCGCTTTCCCTGTCGACCGTGTAGTCTTGCGGGATGGCGTGAATGATTTCCCTTTCCGCCGGAATCAGAAGGGCGTTTGCCGATTCTATTACTCTCTCAATATCCTTGGAGGTCACCTCTTTGTCCCGCAGGGTGACCATTCCGTGCCCGTTCATTCCCTTTATATGTCCGCCGGCTATTCCTACTATGACCTCCTTTATCACGTGTCCGGACATGCGCTCGGCCTTCTCGGCTGCGTTCTGTATGGAGTCCACGGTTTTCTCTATGTTGACCACTACCCCTCTTTTAAGTCCGTGGGAAGGGTGGTTGCCGACGCCGATTATCTCAACCTCGCCGTTTAGGTCAAGCTCTCCGACCACTACGGAAACTTTCGTCGTTCCTATGTCGAGACCAACTATCGGTAGTGACTTGTTTTTTCTCTGCGCCATCTCGTGATGTCAGGAGTCGTAGCCTATTACGCCTACTTCGCCAGAACTTATGTCTATATCTTTTTCCACCAGGTTTTTCTTGCGGGAGTGAATTATTATTCTCTCAACCTTGTGCCACTTGTTTTTCATGTTGTTTTTTCCGAAGTTTACGAATCTGCGGTCAAGGGTTAAAAGCTTGATCCCGAAGGCTTCTTCTACCACTATCTCGGAGATTTCCGACCAGTCCAGAACCGAGCTGGACTTGGAGAGGTTAAGAATTTCGATTGCCTGGAGCATGAGACCCGGGCTGATTTCCTCCTTGCTCGAGATTACCGGGAAATCAAGACCCTGCGACGGCTCGGCGACACCCAGCCTTGTTCCTTGCCCGTTTATGTAGTGGGGTTCTGCTCCCTCCGGGGCCACTATGCAGAAAGGGTTGTTTTCCGAAATCTCAACTTTTATCTTTCCGTGAAAAAATTTCTTCACCCGCACATCGCTTACCCATGGATTCTCAAGGATTTTCTGCTCAGCCTTGGAAGCGGAAAACAGCATGGATGTTGACCCGGCTCTTATTCCGGACCGTTTTATGATTTCGTAGGGACTTATCTTGCTGTTTCCGGCGATGACGACCTCTTTCACGGTCAGATGCTTTGACGGCTCGATCGCGAAAAAAGCGATGCCGCAGACCGAGAGGATAAAGACCGCTGATATTCCTTTTGTCAGCATTCTCATGTGGCTCCCGCCTCCCTGCCCATTATCTCGACTTCAGGTTCAAGCGTTATGTTCCGTTTTTCCAAGGCGGTTTCCCGTGCCTTTTCGATAAGCGCGATGATATCGTCGGCTTTCGCCCTGTTGAAGTTCACGATAAAGTTCGCGTGGATTTCCGAGAACTTGGCCCCGCCGACGCAAAGCCCCTTGAATCCGAGTCCCTCAAGCAGTGCTCCCGCGCTCACTGTGGGCGGATTTTTGAAAACCGAACCCGTGTTGGCCATTTTTACGGGCTGGGTCCTGTTTCTGTACGCGAGGTACTGCCTCACGTTTTCCTCGCTTTTCTTCCTGTCTCCCCTGCGCAACTCGAATACCGCTTTCGTGACTATGGCGCCTTCTGGCAGGTTGCTTTTCCTGTACTCGAAGTTTATTGCTTCTCTGGGCAGCTCCCTCTCTTCTCCCTCGTGCCATATGTAAACTTTTTTCACCGCGTCCTTTATTTCTCCTCCGTTCGCGCCGGCGTTCATGTATATGCTTCCCCCGACAGTTCCCGGTATGCCGGCGGCGAACTCGAACCCGGTGAGCCCGAGGCGGATAGATCTGTTCATTATGGATGAGAGCATCGCCCCGCATTCGGCTTCAACGCGGGTGCCGTCTATGTGCGCTTCCTTGAGCTTCCTCGTGCTTATCACGACCCCGTCGATTCCCTGCTCGGTTATTATGGTGTTAGAGCCGGCTCCCAGCACAGTGACTTTCTCCCCGGTTTCGTGGCAGTGCCTGAGCAGTTCAAGGAAACTTTTCATGTTCTGCGGATACACGAGGCGCTTTGCCTCCCCCCCGACTTTTATGTACAGGTACTTCCTCATCGGATAGTTGTCCAGTATCTCAAGATCCCTGTTTTGAGTTGCGTTGTTCATCCGATCCGCTCTGCGATCTCGTCCCCGTATTTCCAGACATTTCCGGCGCCCGAGGTAAGCAGGATATCTCCCTCTTTGAGCTCGTTTGCCATGCGGTCCACGAAAGTGTCTGGGTCATCAACGTACCGCGCGTTTGCGTTGCCCGCATTCTTTATGTCCTCGACCAGTTTTTCTGAAGTTATCCCCTTTACCGGTTTTTCCCCGGCGGGATATATATCAAGAATGTATAGGTGTTTTATCTTTCCTAAAACCCTGACGAAATCATCGTAAAGAAGCTTTGTCCTAGAAAATCTGTGGGGCTGGAAGAGCAGAATCGGTTCTCGGGAAAACGCCGTTTTAAGAGCTTCTATAGTAACTTCCAGCTCGCTCGGGTGATGCCCGTAATCGTCCATTATTTTCACACCTCTTCTCTCGCTTTTCAATTGCAGTCTTCTCTCCGTGCCCTCGAAAGCGGCAAGGCCTTCTTTTATCTTCTCGAAGCTGAAGCCGAACTCCATTCCCACGGCTATCGCGGCCAGGGAATTGAGGGCGTTATGGGTGCCCAGAGTGCTCAGTTCCACCTCTCCGAGCAGGTAGCCTCCGTAGGTTACTTCAAACGATGTCCGCAGCTGCGAAAAGCGTATGTTCTCCGCCATGAGGTCCGCCGGGGCGGTGATTCCGTAAGTCAGTATTTTTTTGTTGAATTTCCTGCTTACCTCCGCGGTTCTCGGACAGTCGGCGCATGTTACGGCGAGTCCGTAGAAGGGAATCTTGTGCAGGAAGTTAGAGAAGGCAATTTCAAGGGCTTCCATGCTTACGTAGTAATCAAGGTGCTCCTTGTCAATATTGGTGAGCACGGTGACGACGGGGGAGAGCTTTTCGAATGATCCGTCGCTCTCGTCGGCTTCCACTACCATGAAACGGCCGGTTCCCAGATGAGCGTTTGAGTCTATGGTCCGCAGTTTTCCGCCGACCACTATGGTCGGGTCCGCACCGCAGTGGGAAAGCACCGAAGCTATCATGGAAGACGTGGTGGTTTTTCCGTGGCTTCCGGCAACGGCGATGCCGAACTTGAGCCTCATCAGTTCCGCCAGCATCTCCGCCCTGGGTATGAGGGGAATCCTCGCCGCGGCGGCTGCGATCATCTCCGGATTGTCCTCTCCGATTGCCGATGAGTATACGACCACCTCGCTTCCTTTTATGTTCTCTGAGCTGTGGCCCGCGTGAACGACGGCTCCCAGGGAAGCCAGCCGGCGGGTTGTCCGGGTGTCCGCCAGATCGGAACCGCTTACCTCAAGACCCATGTTGATCAGCACTTCCGCTATGCCGCTCATTCCTATGCCGCCTATGCCTATGAAATGGACTTTTTTTATCTTCCCGTACATTGACTTATCTGATTATCCGCTCGATTTCGTTTACTATTTCCCGGGCGGCGTGGGGCCGCGCGAGTTTCTTCGAGTTCTCCGCCATGCGCCCCAGGGTGGCCTGCTCAAGGGTTTTCTCCATAACCGCGCAAAGACCTTCGACCGAAAGTTCTTTTTCCTCGACCACCACTGCCGCCGCCTCTGACTCTAGAGCCTTGGCGTTTTTCAGTTGATGGTCGTGCGTGGACGAGGCAAGGGGAACCAGTATTGACGGTATGCCGAACGCCGTTATCTCGGACAGGGTTCCTGAACCCGCCCTGCAGATCACAAGATCCGTTTTTTCATAGATCCGGGACATGTCGTCTGTAAATCCGAATACTTCGGCCGAAATGCCGAGTTGCCGGTAGGTTTCCCTGACGCTTTCTATCTGCGTTTCCCCGGCCTGATGGGTCACGTTTACCCGCTCACCCAGCTTTCCCAGAGACAGGGGAACGATTTCGTTCAGTTTGCGCGCTCCCTGGCTTCCTCCGAGTACGAATACGTTTCGCGGGGCGTTTTGCCGGGGTTTTTTCTCCGCCGCGACGCGAGTGAGATTGCGCCTTATGGGATTTCCGGTCAGCATCGTTTTTTCCGCCGGAAGATGCTCCTTGCTTTCTTCGAAAGTTATGAATATTTTGCCGACGAATCTCGAGAGAATTCTGTTGGCGAGCCCGGGAACGCAATTCTGTTCGCAGACAGCGGTCGGTATGGAACTCATGGACGCGCACAGCAGGGTGGGTCCGGACGCGTATCCGCCGACTCCTATCACCGCGTCAGGCCTGAAATCTCTGAGTATCCTAAGTGAACTCACCATCGCTCCAAGTATCGATATCACTGCCCCTGCCTTCTGGAAAAAGCTTTTTCCTACAATCCCTCTTGATTTTATGAATTCGGCTCTGTATCCCTTCTCGGGAAGAATCTTTTTCTCGATGCCCTGCTCGGTCCCCACGAACAGAACTTCGTTTCTGTCGTTTCTCCGAAGTATTTCCTCCGCGATTGATATCGCGGGGAAAACGTGTCCACCTGTTCCTCCTCCGGCTATTATCACTTTCATTGTTTCCTGGTGCTGAACCTTGAGACGCTCAGTATGATTCCGAACGCCGCAAGCGTCGATACAAGAGAACTTCCTCCGTAGCTTACAAGAGGCAGCGTCAGTCCAGTAGTTGGGAAAAGACCGACCGCCACTCCCATGTTAAGCGCCGCCTGGAGCGTTATGAGCGCCGTGAAACCGAATACCATGTGTCTTGAGAAAGGATCTTCCGTCCGCATTGATATCCTTACGCATCTTCCCAAAATCATTAGGAAAAGCGTGATCAACGTTATTACCCCTACGAATCCGAATTCTTCGCCTATTATCGAGAAGATGAAATCAGTGTGGGCCTGGGGAAGGAAAAGCAGTTTCTGGGAACTGTTTCCGAGTCCGCTTCCGTATATTCCGCCGAGCCCAAAAGCCATGAACGACTGGACGGCCTGATATCCCGAGCCGAGAGGGTCTTTCCACGGGTCAAGAAACGACATTATTCTCTCCATTCTGTAGCCCTCATTGAGGATGGCCAGCGTGAGCAGCGCCACGGCCCCTATCCCGATGCTGAGCAGGTATCTGATTTTAGTTCCTCCGACAAAGAGCATTATGAAAAGAACAGCCAGAACCACAAAAGAGGTTCCAAGGTCCGGTCCGGCCAGGATAAGCCCCACGTAAGCGCCGCCGGCGAGCAGAGGAGAGAAAAGACCGATCCAGAAACTGTCCATCTTGTCTTCCTTCTTGAACAGGAAATGAGCCATGTAGATGACCAGCATGTACTTGCAGAACTCAGACGGCTGAAACGAGAATCCCCAGACCGAAATCCATCTTCGCCCCCCGCCGACTTCCTTTCCTATCTCGGGCAAAAGCACGACTACGAGCAGGGCGAGTCCGAGCAGGTAACCGGGGTAGACCAGCTTTCTCAGGAAAGTCGGCTTCATGTGCATCAATGTAACCATGGCCGCTATTCCCACTAGGAGATATATGACGTGAAATTTGAGAAAACGCATTGAGCTGTGATAGGTCTCAAGCGAGTATATCGAGCTCGAGTTGTATACGGCCACCACGCCGATTCCCGCCACTATAAGCACGAGCCCGAGAAGCAGTATGTCGAAATCCCTGTTTTTGAAGTCAAACACCTCTCACAATCTCCTTAAACAGGTTTCCCCTTTCCTCGTATGAGCGGAACATGTCAAAGCTTGAGCATCCGGGGGAGAACAGAAGAGTGTCTCCGGCTTCGGACAGTTCAAAAGCGCTTTGCGCCGCCTCTTCTAAAGACTCCGCGCACTTAGTCTGCGCTAGGTCGCCCAGCTGGGCGCGCATTTTTTCCTTCGTCTCCCCTATGAAGACCAGTGCTTTTACCTTGCTTGCAACGGCGTCCTTCAGGCAGTTGTAGTCTATTCCCTTGTTCTTTCCCCCGGCGACCAGTATGATCGGGGAGGGCAGGCTCTCAATTGCTCTCAGGGTGGCGAAGGGGGTTGTGGATTTCGAGTCGTTGTACACGTCCACCCCCTTTACCGCCAGCACGAATTCCATTCTGTGGGGAAGCGGGCGAAATTCGTCTATGCTTTTCTGCACGGGGTCGCGCTCACATCCCAGTATGCCCGCCACCGCCACCGCGGCCATTATATTTTCCTTGTTGTGTTCTCCGACAAGTGCAGAGTTCCGAAGACAGAATGACAGTTCGCCGAACACTACTTCATCCTCCCTGCAGTAAACGTCGGTTTTTTCCTCTCGGGTTCCGAAGGATACTTTTTTCGCCCTGAACCCTCCCGAGCCTTTAAGCGCCGCGGGGTCTTCCGCATTGAACACGGCCCAGTCATCTTCGGTCTGGTTTGCGAAAAGCCCGAGTTTCGCCGCCTCGTACTCTTCCATGCTCGAATGGTGATCCAGGTGGTTTGGCGATATGTTGAGGATCACTGCGACGTGCGGTGTGAAGTTCCTTATTCCCTGGAGCTGGAAGCTGCTGAGTTCAAGCAGCAGAAAGTCGTATTCGTCGTCCTCTCCGGCTACCGATATAAGGGGCGTTCCTATGTTTCCTCCCGTAAAGATTTTCAAGCCGCTTCGCCTCAGAATTTCCGAGAGAAGAGACGTGGTCGTTGTTTTTCCGTTTGTTCCCGTTATGCCTATTACCGGCTTCGATATAAAATTCCACGCAAGCTCGATTTCGCTTATTACCGTTTTTCCGGCTCCCTGGGCGTCTTTGATCTCGGGAAGGTCGAACCTTACCCCGGGACTCAGCACTATCGTGTCGGCCCATTCGAAAAGTTCGGGCGCATGTGTTCCGCACCGGATCTCCATGCCTCCCGCCGCGAGTTCTTCCACCGCGGGTCCGAGCTCCCGGGCCTCTCTTGAGTCGGTTGCCTTTACCGGGGCTCCTTTGGAGTGGAGAAATTTTGAGGTTTCAACTCCCGTTACCCCGAGACCGACGACCAAGAATTTGTTTTCTCCGAGTTCCATCTGATCACCTTATCTTCAGGCTTGAAAGAGCGACAATAGAAAGTACTACGCATATTATCCAGAAGCGTACCACTACCTTGGATTCGGCCCATCCTGCAAGTTCGAAATGGTGATGAAGAGGCGTCATTCTGAAAACCCTCTTGCCGGTAGAGCGGAATGAGATCACCTGGATTATCACCGAAAGTGTTTCCACGAAGAAGATCCCCCCGACCACTATCAGGAGCAGTTCCTGCTTTATAACGAGAGCGCTGAACCCTATGGCAGCTCCAAGGGAAAGTGAACCCACGTCTCCCATGAAGACCTGAGCGGGATGAGCGTTATACCAAAGAAAGCCGAGACACGCTCCTCCAACCGCCGCGAGAAAAACGGCAATTTCCCCGGCTCCCTGTACGTGCGGGATCTGCAGGTAGCTTGCAAACTGCAGGTTCCCGGCGAGATAAGCGAAAACTATGTAGGTGGTGGTTACTATGGCAATCGAACCTATTGCCAGACCGTCAAGGCCGTCGGTAAGATTCACTGCGTTTGAAGAACCTACGGTGACCAGGAGGGCGAAAACTATGTAGAGGTATCCGAGATCCACAACGGCCTGCTTTATGAACGGAAACACTACGGAGGTCGAGGAGTACATCGCGCTTTCTCCAGCCCTCATGGACATTGAAAAACTTCCGCTTTCATTCATGCAGAGAATGATCACAAACGTCGCCGCGATGAACGTCTGGCAGAGAAACTTTACCCTTGCCCTTATTCCCTTTCCTCTCCTTATCTTTATAAAATCGTCAAAAAATCCCAAGACGGCGAAGCTTGCCGTGAACAGAAGCACGAGCATTACCTTGTCTACCAGGAAATTTGTCCAGAGAAGAGACGAGATGATTATGGCCATTACGATGAATATCCCTCCCATCGTGGGAGTGCCGGCCTTCGCGCCATGGCTGCTGGGTCCGTCTTTACGTATGGTCTCTTGGAACTGGGCTGCTTTAAGGAGATCAATCAGTTTTTTTCCGAGGAAAATGCAGAGGAGAAACGAAGTCAATCCGGCACCGAAAGAACGGAAAGTTATGTACTTGAAAACGTTTAGGAAAATAAAATCGTCTTTAAAAAAATGCAGAAAGTAGAGCATGGTTTATCTTTTGTAAAGCGTCTGTATCACCGTTTCCATCTTCATTCCCCGCGACCCCTTCACAAGCACTACGTCGTCCTCTCCGCACACCTCAAGAAGCAGGGCCGCCGCCTCCTGCGGACTCTTCGCCACGTGACACGCCGTTTGTCCCCGTACCGCCGATACGAGCGATCGGGAGAATTCTCCCATGGCAACCACCATGTCCAGACCGAGCTGCGAGATATGTTCCCCGATCATCTCGTGCTCCCTCTCGCTGCTTTCTCCAAGCTCCAGCATGTCGCCTAGGACCGCTACAGCTTTTGTCTTGCCGAGGCGGTGGCCGGCAAGTTCGTCGAGCGCCGCGCGCACCGAGTCGGGGTTCGCGTTGTACGCGTCGTTTATGATTCTGAAGCCAAACGGGGTGCTGAGAACTTCAAGGCGCATGGCGGAGGGAACATATTTTTCAAGACCGGCCAGTATCTCGTTCATTCCGCATCCGAGCGAATACCCGAGAGTGGATGCGGAAAGGGCGTTTGCAACGTTGTGAACGCCTATTCCCTTTATCCTTGTTCTGGCAGACTCCTCGCCGATATGTATCGTGAATTCGATGGATTCCATTCCCTCATGGCTGATATCGCCTGCCCTTATGAAAGCCTCCCGGGAGGCGATTCCATACGTGATCTTCCGGCAGCGCGCGCGGTCGGCTATCTTCGCCACCCAGGGATCGTCAATGTTTACGCAGAAAGTGTTTTCCTCTCCGAAGTTCTGAACCAGTTCTCCCTTTGCTCTCGCGACTCCCCCAAGGTCTTTCATCTCTTCTAGGTGGGCTTTGCCTACTGTGGTGATCGTTCCCACGTCGGGCGAGGCCACATCTGCGAGGGCTCTTATTTCCCCGAAAGAGTTCATTCCCATCTCAAGCACGCAGAAGTCGTGCTCCTTCTCCAGTTTCAGCAGGCTGAGCGGAAGACCTATATGGTTGTTGAGGTTGCCGTAAGTGCTGAGCACGTTGCCTGATACCGACAGTATGCTGTGAGTCATGTTCTTGGTCGTGGTTTTTCCGTTAGAACCCGTAATGGCGGCGACTTTTAGATTGGGGAACGAATTTCTCCAGTGTCTTGACATCTCAAAAAGGGCTTTTTGCGTGGATTCGACCTTTATTATCGCGCCGCAGCTATGCCTGGCGTCCCGTATTTGCGGGTATTTTTCCACTATCGCTCCCACGGAACCCTTTTCAAAGGCTTCGGCGACGTAATCGTGCCCGTCAAAATTGGGGCCCTCTATGGCGACGAAAAGCTGGTCTCTCTTTATCTTCCTCGAATCTATGGAAACCCCTGAAGCTCCGATCGGCATCTTGCCGCCGACGAGACTGCCTCCCGTGGAATCTAGCAGAAAATCAAGACTTAATCTCAAGGTCATCTCCTGCCTTTGGCTTCAAGATATTTTTCTGTGATTTCTCTGTCGTCAAAGTGAATTTTCTCGGTGCCGATTATCTGGTAGTCCTCGTGCCCCTTTCCCGCTATAAGGATCGTGTCTCCCCCTCCGGCCTTGTTCACGGCGTGTTTTATGGCTTCTTCCCTGTCGGCTATTACAACTACCTTGGGGTCATGAGGCTCTATTCCCTCGGTCATGTCCGCTATTATCCCCTTCGGGTCTTCCGTTCTGGGGTTATCCGAGGTTATTATCAGCATGTCTGAATACCTGCGCCCGACCGCAGCCATGAGGGGTCGTTTTTTCCTGTCCCTGTCCCCCCCGCAACCCACCAGGGTAATGAGCCTTTGCGCGCAGAAGGGTTTCAGGCACTCAAGCACGTTCTCAAGCGCGTCGGGAGTGTGAGCGTAGTCCACGAAAATATCTATCCCCGAAGTGTTTTCGATTTTCTCGAGTCTTCCCGGTATCCGCGTGAGTTCACTCAGCGCTCTCCCGGTTGTCCCGGGGGACAAACCGAGAGAGAGGAGCGTTCCGGTTGCCGCCATCATGTTATAGAGGTTGTGTTTCCCCATGAGTTTTGAGTCAAGTTCCACCTTGCCCCACGGGGTGGCCAGCGAGGCCTTTATGCCTCTCGAATCAAGCGTGAAATTCTCCGCGAATACAACTGAGTCTTTTTTTTTCGTAGAAAACGTTATTGTCTGACCTCTTTTCGGGACGGATATCCTGTTTGCGAAAGGATCGTCCGCGTTTATTATCGAGAACAGTTCTTTTTTTTCGCTTTTCTCTAGAATTTCCGAGAAAAGCCTTTCTTTGGCCCTGAAGTAATCTTCAAGCGTCTGGTGGTAGTCCAGGTGATCCTGGGTGAGGTTCGTGAATATCGCCGCGTTGAAATGACATCCGTCGACCCTTTTTAAGTCAAGAGCATGCGAGGACACCTCGAGCGTGACGTTCGTCACTCCGGCGTCTTTCATTTCCCGCAGCGTGCTCATGAAAGCGATCGGGTCGGGCGTAGTAAGGGATGCGGCTTCGGCTCTCCCCATGTATCTGTTCTCTATGGTTCCCAAAAGCCCCGTGTTTATTCCCTCGGCCTCCCAGCCGGCTTCGATCATGTGAGACACCGTGGTTTTTCCGTTGGTCCCCGTCACGCCCACGACCTTCATTGAGAGGGAAGGGTGGTCGTGGAAATTGGAGGCAACTATGGAGGCTGCGGTCCTTGAGTCAGATGTTTTCGCTACGGGAATTCCAAGGCTCCGTATTTCTTCGGAGACTTCCTCGACCACAAGTGCCGCCGCTCCTTTTTTTGCCGCGGAGGTGGCGTATGTGTGTCCGTCGGCAGCTTTGCCCCTGATGGCAATAAAAAGGGAACCTGGTTCCACCTTCTGCGAGTTGAGAGTTATTCCTGTAATTTCCGTATCTCCCGGATTCTGCGATCCAGTTAACGTTTCGATTCCTGCGTTTTTCAGAACATCTGCCAGTCTCATATGTTCTGCTTAAGGGTAAAAGTGCAGTCTGTTCCCTTTCTTATCTTTTTTCCAGAGGGCGGGTGCTGGCTGACCACGTAACCGCTTCCTATGAACTTGACCGAGACCTCCTCCTTCTCCGCCCACTTCATTACGGCTCTTGCGCTTTTGTTTGCCATATCCGGCATAACTGTTTCCTCAAACTTTTCTTCGCGTGGAGGTATGCGCATGTAAAACAGGATTTTTTCGGTTATGGATTTGAAAATGGGTGCCGCGACCACTCCTCCGTAAGTGTGTTCTCTGGGGTTCTCAACAATTACAACAAGCGCCAGACGCGGGTCATCGGCGGGAGCGAATCCGATGAACGACGAAAGATATCTGTTTTTGTAATAAGTGCCGGTTTTTGGATTGGGCATCTGCGCGGTGCCTGTTTTTCCGGCGACCCTGTAGCCGGAGATACTGGCATTTTTCCCCGTGCCGTTCTCCACCACTTGTTCAAGAATTTCGGTGACCTTGGATGCCGTATCGTAGGAAACGACTCTTTTTATCACCTCCGGGTTTTTTTCCAAGAGAACTTTTCCATTCGGCGAGACGATTTTCTTCACGACGTAAGGCTTCATAAGGTATCCGCCGTTTGCGATGCTGGAGAGCGCGGTCGCCATCTGGATAGCTGTTACCGATAATCCCTGCCCGAACGATATGGTCGCCAGTTCTATATCTCCCCATTTTCTGAGGTTCTGTATTTTTCCGCTGGCTTCCCCTGGAAGATCCACTCCAAGTTCCTTCCCGAAACCGAAATTCCTGAGCGAGTCGTGAAGTTTTTTCTTTCCCAGTGTTTTTCCCATTTTCCAGGCGCATATGTTGCTTGAATACGTTATGGTCTCTGAAACCGTCAGGATTCCGTGGCCGTGCACATCTTTTATTACTTTGGGGCCGACTCTCTGTTTTCCGTTCTCACAGTCATATTCGGTATTCTCATCCCCCATTTTTTCTTCAAGCAGCGTCGCGGCCAGAAATACCTTGAGCGTCGAACCGGGTTCAAATGACATCCATACGGGAAGGTTTTTTCTCGTCTTCTGGGAGAACTCACCGAAACGGTTCGGATCAAAGAATGGGTAGGAGGCCATGGAGAGTATCTCACCGGTTTGAGGATTTATCAGGAGAGCGGCTCCCCTATCTGCTTTCATTTTTCTTATACCCTTCTCAAGAGCAGTTTCTGTTATATGCTGTATATTGGAATCCACTGTAAGCAGTATGTCGTTTCCCTTTGTTGACTGCTCTTTTGCGTTAAGCAGGGCGTCGGATATGCGATTTCCCCTGCCGTCGATTCTGATTCTCGCCGTGGCAGGTTTGCCGGCAAGTGTCTTTTCAAAGCTGTATTCAAGACCCTCAACTCCTTTGAGGTCGATGTTGGTGAATCCAAGCGCCTGTCCGAGCAGGGAACCGTTGGGATAAATTCTTTTCGGTTCTTCGGCGAAGCCGACCCCGGAAATACCCAGGGCCTTTATCTTTTTTGCAGTCTCTCGAGCCTCTCCCCGCTTGATCCATACGAAGGGCTTATCGGAGCGCGCAAGGCTAAGCACTTTCTTGCGAGACATGCCGAGCGGTTTCGATATTGCCCGTGCAAGTTTGTCAGGATCCTTTACTTCCTTGGGGTTCAGATAGATTGAAGTCGCCCACACGCTTGTGGCCAGAGGCTTTTTATTCCGGTCGTACAGAGTTCCCCGTACCGGAGGCATTTTATAAACTCTGCTGTGCTGTTTTTTCGCGCTTGAGGAGAACTTGTCGCTCTGGAGAACCTGGAGCTCAAAGGACCTGTAGCCCAGAGCCGCAAAGAGGCTGGCAATGAAAATCGTGGCATAATAGAATTTCCATCTGTCCTTCTTCGAGTTCTTCATTCTGCCCTTCCAGCAAGCACTACCTCTTCAACGAAAACGACGTCTTCATAAGTGGCGAACCTGAATCCCATTTTCTTCGCCACAGGTTCTAGGAATTCAGGGGACTTGAGTTTCGAGATCTCGTAGTTAAGAATCTGACCTTCTTTTATAAGCTCCTTTTCAGTTTCTTTTTTCCTTGAGATTTCGTAACCGGTTCTTGTGTGTTCGATCTTGACGCGCAGAAAGCAAATGGCTGTTACAATAAGGACCCCGAGGATAATCGCGATGTGCAGGGAAAACCTTTTCTCTCTTTTTCTATTTCCGACAAGATTTTTTCTCATTTGCAGCTATACCCCCTCTGCTACTCTCATTTTTGAACTTCTCGCCCTGGGGTTTTCCACCAGCTCTCTTTTTCTTGGTCTTACGACCGAGCGGGTCACCTTTCTTATTTGCTGAACCCTTCCGCATGCGCATATGGGAAAATCAGGAGGACAAACACAGGGAGAATCAAGTTTTCTGAACATGTTTTTAACTATTCTGTCTTCAAGCGAGTGGAAAGAAATTATCACCAGCCTCGCTCCTGTATTGAGAATTTTTACGGCCTCTTCGATAAAGATTGCCAAGTTGTCGAGTTCGTTGTTAATCGAGATCCGAAGCGCCTGAAAAGTTTTGGTCGCGGGGTGCGTTTTTTTGGGGTGAAATTTTTTCGGGATCGAGTTTGATATTATTGAGGCCAGCTCAAAGGAAGTCTGTATGGGTTTTTTGGCCCTGATTTTCACTATCGAGTTTGCGATTCTCCGGGAAAATTTCTCCTCACCGTATCTGCTGAGTATGTATTCGAGTTCTTCGCTTTTCATTTCGTTTACAAGATCGTAGGCGGAGAACTGAAGACCCGCGTCCATTCTCATATCAAGAAACTCATTTTTCTTGAAACTGAATCCCTTGCCGCTTCGCTCAAGCTGGAAAGAGGAAATTCCCAGATCGGCGACGATCCCGTCCACATACTCTATCCCCATGGAGTTGACCGTGTTTTTTATGTGTATGAAATTTCTGTTTACCGTCTCCACTCTTTCTGCGCTGGTGGAAAGCCTGCCTTTTGCGAGAGAGATCGCGGCCTGATCAACGTCCATTCCTATCAGCTTCGATATTGAAGGGTATTCCTTGAGAATCTGCTCGGAGTGTCCGCCGAGACCCAAGGTTGCGTCGACCATGACGGCGCCCTCCGGCAGGTGAAGATACTCAACCACCTCTCTTGTCATTACCGGAGAGTGGAACTGTTCCTGCGGTTCTGAGCTTACGGCCGCGGCTTTCATTTTCTCAGAGTCCATATCCGGCGAGCACCTCCCTGCTCTGTATAAAGTTGTCGAATGCTCCGGAGCCGTTTTCCTTCTCCCAGATTTCTTTTGACCAGATCTCTATTTTTTTCAGCATGCCGACCAGAACGACTTCCGTCTCAATGGTGGCGTATGAACGCAGCGACTGGGGAATCAGCACTCTTCCCTGATTGTCTACGGGGCAGTCGACCGCGTTTCCCATGAGATAGCGTATTGAGGACGTCACTTCACTGTCGGTTATGGAGATCTTTGAGAGCTTCTTTTCAAGCTCGTTCCATTCCCTCATGGGGTAGGCGATGAGGTAGCGGTCAAAGTTGGTGATTACGAAGGTCTCGTCGGAGTATTTCTTCCTGCAGGTCTCCCTGAACTTTGAAGGAATGCTAACCCTTCCGGTCTTGGTCATAGTGTGTTCGTATCTTCCTCTGAACATTTTATGCTGCCTTCTGCCATTTTATGCCAAAATATATTCTTCTCATGCCAATTCATAAATTATAAAAAAACAAGTAAAAAGTCAAGTAACATTTTGAAATAGTTAATCTTTTCAGCGTGCGAGCGGTAAGAACATAAAACTAGATGTTGCTTTAATAATGGAGGCTGCCTGGGTGAGATTTAAGAGAAAATACTATCTGTTGGGTACGGGATTCTACTTGTTCGCTTATTTTGTATATACTCTCACCTTAAGACCCGGGTTGGGGGGGGGTGAGATTCAGTCTGATTCGCCTGAGGAAAAATGTCTGTTTTTTTTATAAAACTTGCGGATAAAAGTTCGAATGTTCTTTTGCAGGCGATACTCGGCACCTACGGGCACCTGATGTGGGTGAGGACTGAGGTGCCGCAGGAGATGATAGTCAAGGTAATTACTACCCCTGGACTTGCTTCGGAGACACGAGGGGTGCTCGAAGCGCTGAGAGGGGAAATAGAGTTTGAATTTATCGACCCTCCGCAAGGCGATGGTTTGCCGGAGGGCTAGGGTTTTCATGGAAACAAGAGAAGATCATAAACGCAAATGGGGTCTTGTGAGTTTCCTTACCCTTCTGAGCAGGATCGTCGGATACCTGAGAGACGTTGTGGTGGCGGCGCTTTTCGGAGCGGGCTTCCAGACCGATGCCTTTTATGTCGCGTTCCGCATCCCAAACCTGCTGCGCCGCCTTTTTGCCGAAGGATCTCTGGCGGCGATTTTCGTGCCCATATTCTCGGAGTATCTTGAATCGGGGGACAGGAGGGGAGCGAGGGCTGCCCTGCGTTCCGCGTTTACCGTGCTTTTCATCATTCTCGTTTTCGTGGTGGTGCTGGGAGTGGTTTTTTCCCCCTGGCTTGTGAAGCTTTTCGCCTACGGGTTCGATCAGAAGACTTTTGATCTGGCGGTCTATCTTAACAGGCTTATCTTTCCCTACGTGCTTTTAATATCTCTAACAGCCCTGGCTATGGGGGTTCTTAACTCCGTAAGGCATTTTTTCGCTCCGGCTTTTTCTCCGATTCTTTTCAACCTGTGCATAATAGCAAGTGCCCTGTTTCTTTACAAAGAACTTGAAGTGCCTATCGTTTCTCTCTGTTTCGGGATCCTTGGCGGAGGGGTGCTCCAGCTGCTTCTACACCTGTTTTATCTTCGCGAGAAAAAGTTCATGTTCGGGTTCACGAGAACCCTCAATCACCCGGCGGTCAGGAAACTCGCGGTGCTCATGTTCCCTCAGCTTTTCGGAATAGCCGTCTACAACCTCAATATACTCGTAAACACCCAGTACGCGTCCTTTATGTCCGAGGGAACCGTCTCCTATCTCTATTTCGCGGAGAGAATAATAGAGTTTCCACTTGGGGTAGTGGCTGTTTCCCTGGCGACCGTCACGCTTCCTGCGCTTTCGGGCCATGCGGCAAGGGGGGATCATGGGGCCTTCGGTGCCGAATACCTGCGCTCGCTCAGGCGCATGCTGTTTATAATGGTGCCCGCAATGGTCGGGATAGTGGCCTTACGAGTTCCCCTGTGCAACTTTCTTTACCAGCATGGCGAGTTTGATTACGTGGCGGTTATAAACACTTCCCAGGCCGTTCTGGGCTACGGCATCGGACTTTTCGCTGTGGGAGGAATTCGTATCACCGTGCCCGCTTTCTTTGCCCTTCAGGATACAAGAACGCCGGTCAAGGTGGCATTTTTCTGCTTTCTGCTGAACGCGATCTGCGGGTTTGTTCTGGGATTTGTTTTCTCGCTTGACCACTTCGGTCTGGCGCTTGCGAGTTCGATTTCCTCGGTTGCGAATTTCGTTCTGCTGGTCATCCTGCTTAACGGGCGACTTGGACGTTTTCTCTCCCGAGACATTCTCCTCTTTTTACTCAGGATTCTCGCGATCGCTGTAGCCATGGGTTTTGCGGTAAGTGCCGTCGCCGGTTTTTCTCCTTGGAGCGAAACCGGTTTTTCTCTTGACAAGGCGCTGATTATGGCCACCTCTGTGGGTTTAGGCGTCATACTTTATTTCCTGCTTGCCAGGCTCCTCGGTATAAAGGAAGTGGAGGTGTTTTCTTTTCTGAAAAGAGGATAGCTGTGAGGGTGTCTCGATTGCTGT
>LXNI01001119.1_pt1 | contig 25548 bp, 22 predicted proteins | sample 809091 | NCBI WGS metagenome assembly LXNI01 (sample SAMN04870527, study PRJNA318959) | sponge metagenome | biome: 01000161; feature: marine sponge reef; material: water | host: Sarcotragus foetidus | place: Greece: Milos, Mediterranean Sea | collected 2013-05-29 | depth 5-7 m | reverse complement strand
CGTTCGGTCCACAATGACGCCCAGCAGTTTCTTACCGCTGTGAGCAGTTGGTCTTCGCCGCGTACATTGAGATAGGTGTCCTGCTGCCCGGCGAAGGAAAGATCGGGCAGATCCTCGGCGGTGGCGGATGAACGCACCGCAACTCCCTGGCTGACATCCAGCTTCGCAAACGCTGCCAGTACTGCCTCAGAAATAGCATCCGGCAGCGCTGCCGTAAACAAACTCTGGATTGCCCGCGAAGCGGCCTCGAAGGAGACTGCGCCGTCGACGAGTTCCGGCCTGGCGAGTTCGATGATTTTTGCCTGCAGACCACCGGCGGCGACATACTGCCGATAGGCATCGGTGGTCAGGCAGAACCCCGGCGGCACGTTGAAGCCGGCAGCGGTCATGCCTGCCAGCGACAGGCCTTTGCCGCCGACGGTCTCGAGGTCCAGGGGTGACGCAGTATCGAGGGGCGCAATTGCGGGCTGGGACAATTTAACTCCCTTTCTCTTTCAGGGTATTTATATTATGACTCTCTGCCACCTGGCACGGGACCTATGCGGAAAGCTTAACCATGATGAGTCACTCTGTCACAACGGCATCTTCAAATACCCGGAACAGGTGCTGCAGACGTAGCTATGGTTTCACGACGTTCTGGAACAGTTGAGCTTGTGTTGACAACTGCAACGCTACGTTGACCCTGTCAACTTGGCGCGCAACTGACTGATCTGCTGATCGGTCAGTCCCGTGCTCCTGACGTATCCCTCGATGCCGCCGAAGGTCTCCTCAAGGTAAATGAGCAACTGCCGCATGGTCCCCGGAGGGCACAATTCTGTCTGGTACTCCTCCCAGGTGTTGATATCCTGCGTTATTCCGGTGTCGTACCGCGTGCCCTTGACCAGATCCAGGTACGAGTGAATGTTATAATGGGCCGTCAATGCGTAGTCCGCGACGATGGTTTCATCGGGAACATCCGCCAGCCCGAGCAGCAGTGCCGCGATCATACCGGTCCGGTCTTTGCCCCCCGCACAGTGAAACAGTATCACACCGTCGCCGGATTCCGACATGGCAGCCAGTATTTTTCCAACTTCCTCCCGACAGATTTCCAACTGGCGGTGGTACCGGTCGGCGCGGCGATGCGCGAGATCAGTACCCTGGTAGCGGAGTCCGTCCACTTTCCTGTCGCCAATAAAGTCGATGTGCAGGTAGGTGACACTGGCGTCTTGCGCCAGCTTATTGGGCATCTCGTCGACTTCACGGGGTCTGCGCAGGTCGATCACTGTTCGCAGACCATAGTCGATCAGGGCGGCGCGACCGGATTGCGTTAACCGGGACAATGTGTCGGAACGCAGGAACTGTTTCCAGCGTGTGCGCCCTTTTTTTCTCGTCAGGTAGCCGCCTATATCCCGGACATTGTACGTTCCCTCAATATCGAGGCGCCGGTCCGGATGAAAAGTCTCTTCGTTCGTTGACATCGCTCTGTATTCTACCTCCTAAAGCATCAGCACACCGCGATTGATTCTTCCGGCCAGCATATCGTCATAGACCTCAATAACAAACGGTCCACCTGTCTGATGTACCACGGCCGCTTTTGCAGTCCTCATACTGCCACCCTCCTGTTTATGATTTCGTGTGTTACCAGTCCCTCTCCTCACCAGTGTAGCTGATGAACTTTCCATGCTGGTCCCAGGTCAGCTTGTCGAGCACTTCCCGCATCCCTCCGATGGAGTCTTCGGCCTCGATGCCCTGGTGTCTGGTCATATCCGTTTTGACCCTCCCGGGCCCAAACACAATCGCCTTTATCCCCAGCTTCTTCCATGCCGGCGCTCGCTCACGAAACTCGGCGTGCAGCATGCGCTTTGATTTCCCATAGGGATGTATATCATCCCCCGCCGACAATCGGCCTGCCCCGCTGCCGATGATGGCGATTTTCTTCTGTTCGCTTATTTGCACATTGGGCGTGAGCGCCAGTGTGATAACTCTCGGCGCCACCACGTTGACCGCCTCCATGTAGTCCCAGGGATCGCCGACGGCGATACCTGAGTTGTGAATGAGGACGTCGATGGGTGTTCCCGTCAATGACGCCACCAGTTTCTCTATGTGCTCCGGGTTGACCACGTCCAGCTCGAAGAGGCGGATGTCTCCCGTCAGGTCTCCCAGCTGGCCCGGTTCGGATGGCGTTCGCGTTGTGGCCAGGACGGTCCAGCCCGCTTCGGCGTACTGCCGCGCAAATTCGAATCCTATGCCGCGACTTGCACCGATGATCATCACTGTCGGCATTAGATGTCCTCCATTTGTTGGTTCGATTCTTCGATCGTGACTTTGCCCATATCGCCATACAGTATGACTCACTGCGACCTGGATGGGGACCGTGGCGGTTCCGGCCGACTTTTTATACACTTTTACTCCCCGAATGGCATTCTATTCAGTCTAACAATATGACACTGGAAAGAAGACGGCGCGGTACGTGACGCTCAACCAGGATGAACGGGAAGTGAATACATGATCAATCGAAGAACAACAATCTCGATCTTCTGCGCCGCCTGGGTCGCGCTGCTCGCTGTTGCAGCCCACGGTCAACGAGACACGCTCGGTTCGGTGCCCGCGGTGGCGCCATTGATTCCCGATGCACGGCCCGTGCGCTCCTGTGAAAGCCTCGTCGAAGTGGCGTTGCCGAACACGACGATCGAGTCTGCCACTGTGGAAAGTAACGCATGTCGCGTGACGGCAGTTTCGACGCACCCGCCCGCAGGCGACAGGGTGACGATCTGGGTTGGCATTCCAATGTCGGGCTGGAATGGACGTTTTCTCGGTACGGGGGGTGGCGGTTTCTCAGGTGGTAACCCCAACAGCGTCAGTCGCGCGGCTGCGTTGGGTTATGCAGCCGGCGCCACGGACACGGGGCATGAAGGCCGTAGCGGCAGCTTTGCACTGGGTGACGACGGCCGACTGAACTGGCAGCTGATCCGGGACAACGCACACGTCGGCATTCACGAGATGACGGTGACCGGCAAGACGCTTACCAAAGCGCTCTACGGACAGGCGCCACGATATTCCTATTTCAGCGGCTGCTCGACCGGCGGCCGCCAGGGCCTGATGGAAGCGCAGCGGTATCCTGAGGATTACGACGGCATCGTCTCCGGCGCCCCGGCAATCAACTGGCCCAAGCTCCATATGCAGCAGTTCTGGGGGCCGCTGCTCATGAACACGGAAGACAATCCTGTCGCATCCTGTAAGCTCAACGCCGCGACGGTAGCCGCGGTCGAATCCTGCGACGCGATCGACGGTGTCGAGGACGGTGTGCTCGCAGACCCACGACGCTGCGACTACGACCCGGGCGAGCTTGTTGGGACGTCTCTCGAATGCGGGACGTTCAGCGAAACAGATGCGTCTATCATCCGACGAATCTGGCTGGGTCCAAGAGGTACAAACGGGCGTGTCCTCGGGTACGGAACGCCGCGGGGCACCGATTTGAACCCCCTGTCAAGAACCCGCGGGGACCCGCTTCAACCACAACTTCTGTCCATCACGCTCGACTGGTTTCGGTATTTCCTGACGCAGGATCCGGATTTCGACTGGACCTCCGTGACGCGTGACAGTTACGAGCGATTCTGGGAGCAGTCCACCGAGCAGTTTGCCATGGTCATTGCCACGGACAATCCAGACCTGACGGCATTTCGTGATCGCGGCGGCAAAGCCATCGTCTGGCACGGCTGGGCTGATCCGCTGATCACAGCCTATGGGACCACCGACTACTATGACCGCGTCATGCGAATGATGGGTGGAAGGCAAGCGACCAGAGACTTCATTCGTCTCTTTATGGCGCCGGGTGTCGCCCATTGCGGCAGTCGCGGTAACGGGCCGACCCCGTCAGGGCAGCTCAAAGCACTGATCGACTGGGTCGAGGAGGGCGATGCACCGGACACACTATCGGCCGAAATTCGTCGGGAGGGCAAAGTCATCCGGACACGGCCGCTGTGTCCATACCCGGAAGTCGCACGCTACCGCGGGTGCGGCAGCACAGATGAGGCCGGGAATTTCGTCTGTAGCGATGACTTTTGACCGGGAAAACATCAGTAATGCGAATTGGCGATAGACGGCGCAACGATGTAATCTGAATAATCTCTGTGAGGAAAACACTAATGCCTGAATACCTACCACACCACGTTCACCTGATGAGTCACGATGCCATGGCGGCCGGTGCCTGGTACGAAAACATGTTCGGCGCCGAACTGGTTCGCTCCAGGGGGGCCAACGGCCTTCCTCGGGCCAACATGAAACTGGGCGATCAGATTATCCTGATTTCAACAGTGACCGGGGAGGTGACACAGATGGCGTCGGGCCCCCACAGCGTGGTTGGCCTCGATCACATCGGTATCGCCGTCGATGACCTCCATGCCGCGATTGACGACCTCGAGGCGAAGGGCGCCGAATTCATGATGAAGCCCCCGCCGGGAAAGAAAGGCCGCATTGCCTTCGTAAAGGGTCCTGACTTTGTCAGTATCGAACTGGTGGAGCAGCGGCAGACCAGGTGAAGTCGACAACTCACCAGCTTGTGAGAGGGAATGTCATGCCCCTTCGACTAACCCCAGTGCTATAAAGGAATCCCCAGTGGCCTTGATAGTTTCATCGACCGAGTATTGAGTCAGTCCCAACTCCTGCTTCGCCAACGTGCTGTAACATCGCTCGTAGTTGTTCATCTGTCTATCGGATTCGCCCCCAATGTTTTCGAATTGCGGAAACAGCGCTTTCATTTTTTCCTGCAGTTGTGGTGTGTAGAGAATCCCGGAATCATCGGCGGCGCCGATGATGTATCGCGAACCGGTTCCCGCTACCGAACTCTCGATACCCAGTCGGTGTGCCCGGGCAACGTCGCGCACGTCGACGATGCACATATGCCTGCCGACAATAGGCAGTCCCATGAGCATCTTCTTCACGGAGCGCTGGAAATGTTTGTCGTGATCCTGGCACATGATCGGGCCTGCGACGAGGGCCGGGATAATACTCACGGCGTCAAACGATTTGCCCACTTCAGCATAGCGGTACAGTTTTCGCTCAGCGTTTGCCTTGCCCATGGAATAGGCAACCATGCGCCCGGGAGGAAACATTCCCCGGTATGCACTGACATAGTCTTCACCTTCATCTCCGCACCAGTCGGTCTCGGTGAAAACGTAATCGTCCGGCGCGGGGAAGATGACAGCAGCTAAAGAACTCGTATAGAGGAATCGCTTCACCGTACCGGCTTTCCTGGCCGACTCCAGCACGTGATCAATCTGGGTGAAGCAACCGTCGTAGACATCCTGTTGCGCCGTGTCCCCACTCGGCATCGGCGTACCCGTATGCATGACTGCAACACAACCTGCGAACGCGTCATCATAACTGCCAGGGTCCGTCAGGTCCCCCTGTTTTAGCGTCACCTGGCCGCGTAAGCCCTTGTCATTCATTTCGAGTAGATGGCTAACCTTTACCGGGTTACGGGTATCGCGCATGCAAGCGTGTACGTGATAGCCATGTTCAACAAGCTCATGGACGTTCCAGGACCCGATGTATCCGTTCGCACCGGTGACTGCGACGGGGCCGTCTGTTGGTTTTACTGGCGCCATGTCATTCTCCTTGGGTAGTTGCGTTGAGGTAAGGACGATTACTGCCGATTATCCACGATCCGGGCTGCTTTTTCCTGTTCATACCACCAGCCGTCGGGGAATGCCGGTTCATACTTCGGTTCGAAATCCGGCCTGCCGAATTTGTCCCAGAGCACCGTACGTGGCTGTTCGACCGCGTACAATGGAATCGAGTAGTACTCCCAGAGCAGCACCCGGTCGATCGCGCGGCATGCAGCGATCACCTGCGCCATCGTGGTGGCGGCGCGAGCCTCGTCGACCAGGTGATCCAGCACCGGATTGCTGACACCCGCTACATTGCTGACCGTGAATGTGAGCGCCGAGTCAGAATGGTACCTGCCCCTCAAGCCATAAACTGGCGGCATGCGCAGGCGTTCGGGTTTCAGCGTAGCATCGAAGTCAACACTACGAATCCGATAAGCGAATTGACTGGCCCCGCCGACCATATCAATGGCGCCGCGAACACCCAGTCGTTCCAGTTGTTTGAAATACGGTATCAGCACACGTGCGTCGGCGGCGTTCTGCGACAGGAACGAGATCTCGAAGGCCTCGCCTGCAGCATTCCTGAGCACGCCATCGTCAATACGCCAACCGGCTTCGGCAAAGAGCGCACGCGCTTTAACCAGGCTGGTTCGTCTCTGTTCCGGGGTCGTGTTGTCAGGGAATCGAAATGGCCGCTCGAATAAGTCCTCAGGCAGCTGACCACGGTATAGTTCAAGCAGACTCAGTTCGTCGTCGCTGGGCAGCCCCGTGGCTGCTAACACCGTGTCAGGCCAGTAGCTGTGGGCCCGATGGTGGTAACCATAATGCAGCGCCCGGTTCTGCCATTCGAAATCCACCGCCAGGGTCAGTGCCTGGCGCACCCGTCGATCCCTGAATTTATCACTGCGGTTATTGAGCGAGATGATCTGTCGAACGCCGATGATGCGATGCCAGTTGCGGCGGATTTTCTTAACCCACCCCTTCTCAAAGGCCGGTGTGTCGAAGGCACTGTGCCAGTACCGGGCATCCGATTCATCCCAGATGTCGACCAGGCCTTTACGAAACGCTTCTCTGGCGACGGTTGCGTCGCGATAGACTTCAAAGCGTATGGTGTCGAAATTGTAACGACCTCTGTTGACTGGAATATTCCTGCCCCAATAATCCGGGACACGCTGGTATTGGATGTACCTGCCCTGTTTGAATGCGTTGATCTTATACGGTCCGCTGTTAAGCGGCGGCACCATGGTACTGGCGGTTGGATCCTTATCACGCCAATAGTGCTCTGGCAGAATCGATATGAACCGGATCACCGCGAGATAGCTCTCCTTCACCGGTTCGGTCAGATGCAGGGCTACATGCCGGTCATCGATTTCATCGATGGATTCGATAAAGTCGTATTGCATTCTTCCGTGTACCGTGCCCCTGCGAACGCCAAGTGTATAAACCACGTCTTTTGCCGTTACCGGCACACCGTCGTGCCACTTGGCCTGCGGATGAATCCTGAACACCAGCGTCAGGCGATCATCCGTAACGGCAATGCCATCGGCGAGGCGACCGTAAAACGCGCTGACCTCATCGCCTGCCCTGATGATCAGTGTTTCGTAGCGGAAAGCGCCACCGGGGTCACCGGTGCCCCGGTCTCCGAACGGCGACAACGTATCGAAGCTGCTCTGCGTCGGCAGAACCAGTGCTCCGCCTTTGGGTGCATCCGGTTGCAGGTATTCCAGATGCGTATAGTCCGCCGGGTATTTCAGATCGTGATAAAATGAGATGCCGTGCCTGAATTCCAGACCCTCGAGGCGGTCGTCGGCAAAACCGGTAACGGGCGCCAACACTGTGAGGACAATAGTCAGTATGCGTGAGTACGTCATCATTCGGTTGACCTTCTACAGAAACATGGCACGCCGCCAGTCAGCCTGGTTCAGTCCTCCCACATACCGATTTTTGCGTGTTGTACGTGGTCCGGATCGATGTTGGAGAGCTCAAACCAGATACCACACGGGTCTCGGGCAAATGCAATGTTGCGCCCGTCCCCTGGTTTTGGTGGATTGGCGGCGCCACGCGAGGCATGCTCGGGGAACTCCACGCCACCTGCCATCAGCTCATCGCACGTGCCGTAGAGGTCCTCTACCAACCAGCCCAGATGATCATAATGGCGGTATCCGGCGCTGTCATCCGGCGTGACAACATCCGACTGCCTGAACAACAGCTGACAGGTGTCGTACACCAGGACCAGCCGGGATTCATCGAATTCACAGGTGCGGGACTCACCGCCCAGATGTTGATGATACCAGTCGGAGAGCATCTGCGGGTCTTGTGCTACGATGTTGACGTGACTGAGCGCTGAATCGGTTTCTTCGGACTGCAGGAATTCCAGGCGCATCCCCCAGGGATCGGTCACCAGTGCTGACCCGTCATCCCGGGATTCTACCTTGCCGCCACCCGCGGTGAATAATCCAAGTGCCTGGCCCAGGTCCGGTACGGCAATACCCAGACTTTCGATGGCCGCCATGTTGGGCGCATCGGCGTGTTGCGCTTTCATCATCAGCACCAGGTTGGGACCGCTGCGCAAAACCTCGGACTTGTATACTTTGTGCGCCGGATGTTCCCAGGACGGACAGTCCAGCGGTGAATACCCGGCATACCAGTTTGCGGCGTCATGCCACTCCGGGTTGACGGCGTGTACGTGGTGCCAGACTTTGAGTCCCATAATCGTGCCTCCCTATTTGCGCATCAACTTTGCGCAACTACTTTGCGTAATAACCTTGCACAACAATATTGCATAATAACTTAGCGCAACAACGAAATGGGGCCGGAGTGCATATGCACTCCGACCCCTTTAGGCTTTACAGCATGCTTATTACATGAACTCGTAAATCAGTTCGAGTCCCAGAGTACGTGGTGTCATCCAGATACCACCGTTGGCATTGCTGCGTTGGGTAACAACTTCCTCGTTCGTGACGTTCTTGCCGAACAGCGCCACGCGCCACTTGTCGGCGGGATCGCGCAGGGTGAACCGCACGTTGCCCACGTGGTGCTTGTCGTTCAGATTGGAAGTTACATCCCGTGAGGTCGCATGACTGGAGTCACTGCCCGACCAGTCGAATCGCGCCGAGCCTTCATACTGACCCACCGGGAAGTCATAGGCAACGCTGGCGGTCCAGGTCCATTCCGGAGAGAACGGAATCGGGGCACTCTGGTTATCCTGCCCGAATGCGGGACTGCCCGCATCGACTGAAGCATCGATAATGGCGCCGCCGACACGTACGAAGAGATTATCCGTAACGGCATAGGATAGAGACAGAGTGCCACCGTCACTGTGACCCTGGCCAACGTTCTTCTTATACCGCCCATCGGGACAGGGTGGCCTGATAATCTGGATTCTGGGTGGGAAGCAGACGAAAACGATCATATCTTCCCAGTCCATCTGATAGGCAGTGAAGATCAGGTCCATGCGACCGTCAAGCAGACTCAGCTTGGCGCCAATCTCAAGGTTCTCCATGGTATCACCCTCGTAGATTGCATTATCCGAATAGGTCTGCAGGATCTCATCATAGGTCACACCATCGGACTCTGGTACACACTCGCTAAGCCCACGTGCCACAGCGTTGGGGATAAAGTCGGTAGCGCAATTGAACGTCGTCGGATCGTTGGTATCCTGCGCCTGAATGTCCTGGACAAACCCGGCGTTAGCCACGATAAACGCCGCGTTGGTGCCGCCTGGGCGGAAACCCGTGCTGTAGACGGTATAGAACATCATGCCGTCTTGCGGCCGCCAGGTCAGGCCCACACGTGGGGCGAAATTCTCTATAGACTCCTGGAACGCTGCGGTGCCGGCGCCGGGAATAGGTGAGTTATCATTAGCTGAACAGAAGCCGTTGCCGAGCCGACCGATACAACCCTGCTGCACAGCGGCGTTCGCCCAGTTGCTGATGGTTGTCAGGTCGGTAAATCGCCCGCCGACGTTCACTTCCAGCGTGTCGGTCAGGCTGTAGTCAACCGTGGCGTAGACGGCTTTCTCCTCTGAGCCCTGCAGCGATCCAGAACCGTTAATCGCGTTGCTGCTACTCAGATAAAGGTCCCTGAGCGATTCATATTCCGGCGCCAGCGAGAACTGCATTTCGTTCTCGAACCAGCCCCCCTCGTCCTTGTAATACAGGCCGGCGACCCAGCGCAGACGCGCGTCGTCGTCGTTGGAAGTCAGTCGGAACTCCTGCACGTCCGCATCGAAGTCGAGAAAGCGACCGAACGCGATACCATCAAAGTGCTGATCGTCCTGGGACAGCGGTGCTGCCGCCTTTACTTCGTCCGGGCAGCCAGCACCCTGGCGAACACCACCGCCTATGAGCCAGCACGGGTCGCGCGTGGCCCCATAGTTAATCTCAGCCGTAAACTGGCCATCGCGATTGACAAGGTTCCACACGGCCAGATTATCTACCGAGTTGCCACCACGACGGGACACTGCTGTACTCGACAGGAAATCCGCAAACGGCAGTTCGACCTCGACAGTCAGCGTATACAGATCTGTCTCATCGAATGATCCAACCGGCGTTTGCGCGTCCGTTGGCTCGGGCGCGAAGACTTCTTCAGGTCGCTGAACATACGGAACCCCGCTGTCGGCGAACGTGCTGCCGTTACTGAAACTCTCGTTGCGTGATATCGATCCCCGGATCTCCAGATTCTCCATGGGAAGCCACTTCGCCGAAATTCGGCCCCCCTGAATGTCGGTCTCATTGCGGTCGAACTCGTTGGTCGATGGGCGATCGATGAATCCCGGGGTCTGGGTATCAAACGCCAGGACTCGCAGCGCCAGTGTATCGTCGATGACCGGAATGTTCAGCATGGCATCGAGGCGATAGCCTTGGCTGCCACTATTGACCGATTGATAACCGGCCTGCACCTTGGCGCGCCAGACGTTCATCTCCGGCTTGTTGGTGATGAATCGAACGCTGCCGGCGATATTGCCGGCTCCACCCAGTGCACCCTGGGGTCCCATCAATACCTCGACCCGCTGGATATCGAACGCCGTCCCGGAACTCATGCGTTCAGGTGTGGACACGCTGCTGGCCGGCGCGTCGTCATAATACACGCTGGTGACCGCATAGGATTCACCGCGGCCCGGTCCACCCTTGCCAACACCGCCGATGCCGCGAATATTGATTGCACCCATCGACTCACCGGCACCGGAAAACCTCAATCCCGGTATGTGTTGCTGAATATCACTGAGATCGAGCGAGCCGGTCTCTTCGAGCATCTCCTCGCTCATGGTGCCCATGGACACCGGTGTATCCATCTCCGCGGTTTCGCGGTAGGTCGCGGTAACCACGATCTCTTCCATGAAATTGTCTTCCTCTGTTTCACTGGCGTCAGTCTCGGCGGCGTTTGCCGATGTTGCCAGCATTGCACCGGCAACCAGCGACGTGATCCATTTGAACAGTGACGGTTGTGGTGATGTAGGCGATGTCGATGTAGGCGATGTAGATGTAGATGATGAAGATGTAGCCACTTGATACTGCATAGTACGCACCCTCTGGACTGTTTGTTTTTCCTTGAGCGTGATCGTGTTGGCGTTGATGTACTCGAATGTCAGATCGGTACCGGCGAGCAGTTCTACGAGGACATCTCCTGGCATTTCCCCATCAGCCCCGGTACTGTTGATGCCTGCCGTCAACCTCGACGGGTACACCAGTTGCAGCCCGGTCTGTTCCGCTAACTCGGTCAGCGCTCCCGTGAGCGACTGCGGTGCAATCGATAATCCCGGCTTCCCATCAGCCAGTGCAGTCAGGAACACCAGGCACATCGTCACGACTATCGCAAGTCGCCTCATAAGGTATGACTGTCGAGGGGCTCTCTCGGGACCCGGCCGACCGTTGGCGGTCAGAAAATGTTGCAGACATCTTGTGATACGCATTTCCTCTTCCCCGAGGATGTGCAACTCAGCGGGTTATCACCCGGTCATTGCCTTTGCCGTGAACCTGCACACCCTCTGCCTGCCGCAGATATTCCAGCAGGTCCTCCTGGCTGTGCGGTTCAAAAACGCCATTCAACTGCAACATCGCCAACTCCGGATCGTCTACTCGCAGCTGTCTGATATTGTAACGATTGAATTGTGCCACCACGTCGCGAAGTGCAGTGTTTTCGAAGGTGATACGACGGGTGGTCCACTCTGTAGCCCTGTCCGGCGGCACCTGCTTTACGGGCACCGCTGGTTCTTTCGGCTGGATATGGATCTGCTGGCCGTCGGTCAACTCCACTTCCGCTTGTTCCCCTGCGGGCGCTTCACCAGATACGGCGGCGGCCTGTTCGCCCAAGCCGGGAGCACGGACAGAGACCCGGCCTTCCAGTACCGTGATCGTCGCCTCAAGGTTACTCTTCTTATAGATGTTGAAGCTGGTCCCCAGGACGCGAACTTCCGTGGAACCGGCCGTAACGATAAACGGCCGCTGTTCGTCATGCGAGACGTCGAATAACGCTTCTCCATCAATCAGCTCCAACCGGCGGGTAGACTCGTCGAACGCATGACGAATCGTGGTGCGGGTGTTCAGCGTGACAACCGAACCGTCAGTGAGCGTAATCGAACGCTGCTCGCCGACTGCGGTGCTGACCGGCTCGTCACGTTGCTGGAGCAGGATGAGGCCGCCAACGGTCAAAATCAGGGCGCATGCTGCTGCTGCCAGCCACCCCTGGATTTTCCCAAACGGTCTTGTTGCCGGTGGCGCAGCCTGGACAGGGGATGCCAGGGGAACGATATTGTCCCCGGCCTGAGCAAGAATCGCCTGCACGTCGGCATCGCTGCCAATAGCGGCCAGTTCCTGCCACAGATCTGCCATCGCCAGGTATTCCGCGACGTTCTCCGGGGATGCCTGCAGCCAGTCCACAAAACGCTGCCCATCGGCGCGAGAAAGTTCACCATCGCGCAATGCTGTCCACCACTCTGCCGCCTCTATACAGCTTTGTTGTTTACGTTTACTCATCGTCTTCCATCAGTGCCATTCTACATTCGCGCATCGCCAGGGACAGGTGTTTCTTCACCATGTGTTTCGTCGTGCCCAGACGCGCTGCAATTTCCTCATAAGTCAAACCATCGCGCCGCTGCAGTAGCAGCGCCGCTTTCGGTAACGGCGGCAGCCGGGCAAATGCTGCATCGATGCGCGCGATCCGTTCCTGGTCCTCTACCCGCAAGGCGGGCGAGCCGCTGCGATCAGACATCTCACCAGGCTCCTGGACCGGATCGCTGACCTGCCTGCTGCCGCGCAGGCGATGTTCGTAGGCGAGGTTGGCGGCGATACGGAACAAATAAGCCTCCGGCCGCTCGATCAGTTCCTCGCGGCTGCGCCGGAGCAGACGCATAAACGCCTCCTGGGCCAGATCTCGGACCTCGTCAGGATCGCGGATACGATAGCGCACAAAACGCAGCAGATCCTCGTAACGCTGATCGACGATGTCTTCTATAGACGGGTGTTGTCTCTTAGCCATTTTTTCGGCACATAACACTACCTGTATTATGACTGATTCACGGATGAATCGGGACCTTCTTCTCCGCGGTGATGCTGTAAGCCTCTTCTATGTGTTTGCGGCAGATCTCACGAGCCGGAATACCCGCTTCGCTGTCTGTTCACGGGAACCGGCAGATCAGGTTGCCCTGCACCTCAAAGCCTGGGCCCACCCGCGAACGCAGGTAAGTTCCAATGATCAAGCTGCGACTGGTTTGGCCTTGTTCATAACTTGCCTTCTACGTTCTCGGAGCGCCATTCAAGCAGCAGTCTGCGCAGCTCTTCCTTGGGCGGAAGTTCCAGCTTGTAGCGACTGGCGAATATACGTTCGTTGCCCTTGTCAAGCACGTATTCGACGACGGCATCGTTCTTGTCGGTGCAGAGGATCAAGCCGATCGTAGGGTTGTCCTCCTGGATGCATATTTCGCGATCATAATAGTGAACGTACATCTGCATCTGACCGATGTCGCCATGAGTGAGCTTTTCTGTTTTCAAGTCGATGATCACATAACACTTGAGGCGCACGTGATAGAAGACCAGATCCGCATAGAAATGGTCTCCATCCAGCGTGAGTCGTTTCTGTCGGGCCACGAAGGCAAATCCAGCCCCCAATTCCAGCAGAAACTCCTGCATGTGGGTCGTAAGGGCTGTCTCCAGATTGCTTTCGAGCAGTCGATGCGACTCGGGAAGCCCGAGGAACTCCAAGGCGTAAGGGTCCTTGATGATGTCGATGGGATGTTCGGTCGCCTGATCTTCATTGGCGCGTTGCAGCACACTGTCTTTGTCGCGGCTCTTAAGTAAGCGTTCAAAGAGCAGTGTGTTGATTTGTCGTTCAAGCTGCCGCTTGTTCCAGTGGTTTCGAGCGGCTTCCTGCTCATAGAACTGCCGCACCTCCTCGTTCTCCACGCGCATCAGTGCGCGATAGTGCGACCAGGACAAATCGGGATGAAAGCCAGTTGCGGATTCAACACCCATTGGGTGCTGTTTCGATGTCAATTCCCCGTCCCGTGGGTGAAGTTTTCCGCTGTTGTCCAATTCTCTACCCATTGGGGAGAGAATCTTTTGCTGCGATAATTTTCTCCCCGACGGGGAAAGAATTATCGCAGCGCGGTCAATGTACGTTTGATAGAACTTTCGCATATTCCACAAGGACACGGTGGAGTAGCCCTTGCCATAGCGTCCCGTCAGCCGCCTTGACAGATCCTCAATTACACTCTTGCCGTAGTCAGCCCGTTTCTGTCCCTTTTGCTCTTCCTCAACGATCTCACGTCCGATCAGCCAGTATGCGCCCACCATCGCACTGTTGACCGTTCGGGCGACATGACTACGCGCTTCTTCGAGGATGTCGACAATCCGACCGAATAGCGCTGCATCGTCCGGTGCCGGCGCATTCGGGCTCTTCTTCTGAATCTTGTCAGGCATGCATCACTCCCTTCCTCAAGCTCGTTCGTGCCCTTTGTTTCTACAACGAAGTAGAACTCGGCCTCTTCGCCGTCCCGCAGGCGCTTCCGTCGAAGAACAATACCGAAATCAGGATTGTAAGGGTCGATGGGCGTTGGAATCTGGTAGAAGGACGGAAGCTTGAGAAAACACACAACATCGTCATCGTTGTCGGCAGACCCTGTGAAAGCCAATGATTCTCCCGGCAACTTCCCCGTCTCCAAAAATATAGTTGGTAACTTTCTCTAAGCAGTTACGACAACGAAGAGAAGATACCAATATATCCGTGGGTGCGAAAGAGGAAGCCTTATCCAATGTGAAATGATGGCGAAGCCTGGCCAGTTTAGCTTCCTACCTGTGAAGGTCTGGATGTCATTGCCTGATCGCGAGTGAACCTCACGAGATTGCATGGTGTGTTCTCCCCGAACAGCAAACTGCGCGATCATGTCGTTCCATAGAAACCCAAAGCATGTTTTCAATTCCACCCCCTTTGAACAGGTCAATAATTCAACTTTATTGACACTCCTCCATAAACATTCAGTGACGGCGCCGGCTCAAACACCCTGCCGCCAAAGCCGTTCAGGCGCAGGTTGGACATGTATTTTGTGTTAAACAGGTTGTTGATGCCGATGAATGGAGACAACTCAAAGCCCGCGAGTTGCAGGCGGTGTCCCGCCCTGAGGTTTGCGACTTCATAGGAATCGGAAATGGCGCTGTTGGTATTGTTAATTGCCAGATCGTCGACCAAAAGGATGTCCCAACTGAGGTAGAAACCGGAATCGTTGCGATAAGTCAGTTCCGCAAAAAACTGATTCTCCGGTATGCCAGGCAACATTTTGCCTTCCGCGGCCATATTGGTGGGAAATCTGTCGAACTCGAAGTCGGAATACGTATAGGATGCTGTAAGCTGCAATCCTTCCATGATGTCCACAACGATGCCAGCCTCAATGCCGTTACGGTCGGTATCCGCATTCTCGAAAAATGTGCGGTTGCCGATATTGGTCACGCTCACCACCTCGTCTTCCACGTCCATAATAAAGCCGGCTATATCGAAATAGACACGATCACCAAAAAGACCCCTGGCGCCAATCTCAAAACTCTCGGCATTCTGGGCGTCCACGGACGCGAATCCGCCAAGATTTACATCAAGATTTCGCGCGGGATTGGCCAGTTCCGTAAAAGTGGGTGTTTCGAACGCGGTAGCGAAGTTGAAATAGAAACTGACGGAGTCAATCGCTGACCAGGTCAAACCGGCACTGGGGCTGAATTCACCAAAATCCAGATCGCCGCTCTGGTCGGCATTGGCCAGGAATCGATCATCAACGGACAGGTCCACTATGTCATAACGTCCACCCAGAATAAGTTGCAGGGTTTCAGTGAGCGCAAGGCTGTTGCGGACATAAAATCCACAGGCTTGTGCAGCTTCCAGTTGGTCAAAGGACAAAGCGCCTTTAATCCCCGCATCATTGGAATAACGCTGCCGGTCGTCTTCCTGGATATCGATATCAAAACCCGTGGTGAACTGGTTGGGGCGGCCGAACAATTCCCCTGAAAAAGTATATTGTGCGCCCCCGCCGTAAAAAAACCTGTCGAATTCAACCACCCCGTCGTCCGGTACAAAGCGGATATGGGAGCCAATGGGTAAAAAAGCCTGAAAATCTCGCCACAGATAGTAATTTCGTACCCTGATCTCGTGATTCTCACCTAACTGGTGACGATAGATCCAACCGAATTTATGTTGCTCCAGTTTCTCGCCGGCATTGGAACTGAGATTTCCTGGTTGCGCCTGGCGCCGGTCCTCTGCCACGTCTGTCTCCCTGATGCCGCCCGAATCATCGGCCTGTGGCGATGCCACCAGGTTGAAGATCATGGTCAGGTCGGAATCATCGTCAAACTCATAGCGAAACTTGCTGTTCACCAGCCCGTGTTCCACCCTGGAGTTGGCCCGATAACCGTCATTTTCCATGTAGGAACCATTCACCAGGTAATTCAGTTTGTCCGTTTGTCCGCCAAACTTGAGTTGGTATTTCTGATGGCCATACTCCCCCACTGTAACCCGTGCCTCGGCAAACGGTGTTTCAGGGCCGTCCTCCGTATACAGGCTCATGACACCACCGGATGAACTGCCGTACAATGCTGAAGACGGGCCCCGGATAATCTCAATACGGCCTACAGAACCGATATCGATGTCGTCGACCCCACTCTGACCGTCAGCCAGTGTTGCCGGGAGATCATCGACGAAAATCTTGATGCCGCGAATACCAAAGTTTGCCCGAGCACCAAATCCCCGGATGGCAACCCGCAGGTCCTGGCTGAAGTTGTAACGGTTCTGAAAGAAGATGCCCGGCACCCGGTTGAGCGATTCGTCCAGCCCCAACTGCTGGCGACCCGCCTGGATGGCGTCTTTTTCTACGACACTGACTGCACTTGAGACCACCGCCAGTGACTGGTCCTGCCGCGTTGCGGTAACGATAATTTCATCGAGTGCGGTATCGGCGTAGGTGGCTGTCGTCGAGATCAGAATACCCGCGGTAATGACCCACCTGCCAAAGCGAAGCTTCCCCATCATATGCCCCTGAAAGAAATACCTGTTTTGATTTTAATTGAATAACACTCTTATCAAACATGACGAAGAAAATTCAGGTCAGGAATTAATCAGAACAAAATAATCAAAGAGTTATTGATTTTTCTATAATGTCTTTAATGACATGGTATGGATAGTATTAATCATTCCGGGACGAATGAACCAAACAGTGCATAACCGGCGTTTGGCTGTGCTGTGACCATTACGGCCAGAACCGTCAATAAATATCTCTGCTACAGTTGACTGTACCATTACAGTTTGTTAGGCTGTATTTAAGCACTGTAAAAGTACAGTCTAAATGCTGCTTAGGAGATAATCATGATCGCTCAAGCCGAACATCTGCTGCAACGTGGATCCAGTGTCACCAGTTCACTGCTGCCGTCGATTTTCGCTATTTTCAGCCAGTGGCGCCTGACCGGCGCCCAGCAGATGACCCTGTTGGGGCTCAGCAACGAGAAGACTCTCTATAACTGGAAGAACCAGCCGGAAAAGGCCAAGTTAACCAGGGATCTACTGGAACGGGCCAGTTATATCCTGGGGATCTACAAATCCCTGCAAATCCTGTTGCCCGATCAGGCGCTTGCTGATCAGTGGCTGGCTACCCCCAACGATAACCCGTTATTCAATGGCACGACCCCACTGGACCGGTTGCTGGCCGGACAGGTGGTCGATCTGGCCGTGGTCAGGAATTTCCTCGATGTGGAGCGGGGTGGCTGGTGATTGATATTGAAACGCTTCCTGTTAGCGAGGCAAATGAACCGGTTTATCGGGTCATTCTGTCGCGCTATCCGCAGATCAGCCTTTTCGAGCGCGTCTCCAGTGTGCAGGATTGGGAAGTGCTCTATGCCGTGGAGTCCCTGACCGACCCCAGGTTGCGGGATGAAGTCGGTGATATCCGTTTGGTACCACCGGAAGACCGGGTGTATGGTGATGGTGCGTCCTGGATCATGGCGGCCTTCACTCACCCGCCCGTGGATGGACGTGGTGGCCGCTTCAATCGGGATTTCGGCATCTATTATTGCGCTGCGGATGAAGCGGTGGCTATCGCCGAATCATCCTTCCATCAGGCACGCTTTCTCCGTGAATCCAGAATCGAACAAACCAGTCAGGAAATTCGCGTTATCCGTGCGCAACTGGGGCCTGCAACCCTTCACGATGTGCGGCGCCTGGTCGGAGACGCCATCTATGACACTAATGATTATCGAGAGGCACAACAACTCGGCTACGCGTTGCGGGATGCTAATAGCTTCGGTGTTCACTACCAAAGCGTAAGAGTAGTGGGTGAGTGCTATGGTGTGATGCGTCCCAGGGTGCTCTCGGATGCCATCCACTGGCGTTATCTGCGTTATCACTATGACCAGGGAACGATCGTTGGCGTTGAAGCACTTGATGGCAGTGGCAGGAGGTAATGGCATTGCCCATTTTTAACAACACGCGACACGCGCCCGCTGTTGCACAAGTGCCAGTATCAGGTCGATTACCGGGGTTGCCACACCAACCAGTTGTCCCAATTCCTTTACCACTGTCAGCAGAGCATCGATTTCCATGGTTCTGCCGGCTTCAAGGTCCTGCAGCATGGAGGTTTTATGCGCGCCGACTGCTGCGGCCCCATCGATTCTCTTTTCAACATCAACACCAAATCGCACCCCCAGTTTTTCTCCGATGGCCTGTGCTTCCAGCATCATGGATTTTGCTATAGCACGCGTGCCCGCCTCAGTCGCAATCACATCCAGCGTTGCGTGTGTCAGGACGCTGAGGGGATTAAAACAGAGGTTGCCCCATAACTTCACCCAGATCTCATTGCGCAGCTCAGACCTCACCGGCGATTTGAAACCGGCGTTGATAAGCACTTTGCTCAATTGCATACAGCGTTCTGTCTTTTCACCATTGGGTTCACCCAGGGTTAACCTGTTTCCCTCTATATGCTTAATCACGCCTGGTTCGCTGATTTCACAGGCAGGGTAGACAACGCAACCGATAACACGCTGCGGACCGATCCTGTTCCATTGGCGGTTATCGGGATCGACACTTGTCAGCCGGTGATTCTCCCAGGGCCCCTTGAGTTCGTAAAAATACCACCAGGGGATACCATTGGCCGTAGTGACCACACAGGTTCGCTCTCCCAGCAACGGTTGTATGGAATCCAGGACATTCGGCACCGATGGGGCTTTCAGCGTGATAATCACGTAATCCTGGGGACCCGCGTCAGCAGGATTATCAGTACAATGCGGATAAGCGGTTATTTCCTGACCGTCAGAAATGATTTTCAAGCCGTTCTTATGCATCGCCTGCAGGTGCGGTCCACGGGCGATGAGGGTGACGTCAGCCCCCGATAAGGAGAGTCGGGCGCCCATATACCCCCCAATAGCGCCGGCGCCATAAATACAGATTCGCATCAAACGAGCCCCAGTTTTCCGGCCAGGCCTATGCGCTGAACTTTTCCGGTCGCACCCTTTGGAATATCTTTAAGCAGCATGATTTTCTTTGGTATTTTAAAACCGGCCAGATATTCTGCGGCAAAAGAGCGTAGTTCACTCTCGCTTACTGTCTGGCCGTCTTGTAACACAACAGCAGCAGCCACTTCTTCACCCAGTTTGGCGTGGGGGACGGCGAATGTGACAGCCTGGGTCACCAAAGGGTGATCCAATAAGATTTCGTCCACTTCTCTGGGTGAAATCTTTTCTCCTCCCCTGTTAATGATTTCCTTTAAACGGCCGGTGATCGTCAGATATCCGTCTTCATCCATGACGCCCTGGTCGCCGGTCCGGAACCAGCCGTTTACATAGTTTTCGCGGTTTGCTGTTGGATTATTTTCATACCCGGCCGTGACGTTTTCCCCTTTAATCACCACCTCACCGACGGAGCCAGCTCCGGCCAGGTTGCCTGTGTCAACCATTATCGCTACCTCTGGACCGGCGGCGATGCCGACGCTACCCGGTTTTCTTGTTCCGGGTGGTAGCGGATTGCTCGTCATCTGGTGGGATGCTTCCGTCATGGCATAAGCTTCGATAACCGGTGATTTAAACGTCTCTTCCAATTCATTCATCACCTGTGGGGGTAATGACGACGAAGAAGAGCGAATAAATCGCAGGGTGGAATTCATCACTGTCTCTTTATTTTTTCCGGCCCTGGATAAAATTGCCTGGTGCATGGTGGGGACCGCGGTATACCAGCTTGGCTGTGCTTCCTCCATCCAGGCAAAAAATTTCAATGCATTGAATCCGGGTGTGCAGAAAATGTTTGCACCGGCGCTGATACTGGCAAGCACTGCCGCCATCAAGCCGTGTATATGAAACAAGGGCATCACATTTAAACAACGGTCTGCGGATGTGAGATCCAGTGTGGTTCGGATATTTTTTGCACTTGCGCAAATGTTATTGTGCGTTAACGGAACAATTTTGGGGCGGGAAGTGGTCCCGGAAGTGTGTAAAACCAGGGCAATATCGCCTCCACCTGCAAATTCAGGGGTGATGACTGCCTGTTCATGCTGCTGTCTGTCGACAGGTTCGAGTTCAAATTTCCCCGCTGTCATAGAGTCACATTTTTTCAATGTCAATATGGGGATATGCAGCTCTCGCGCAGCTTCGATTGACGGCGATTGACTGTTTTCTTCCACGATCAGCACATCGGCATTGAGATCCGTGAGATAGAAATCAAATTCGGCTTTTTGATATGCAGGATTAAGTGGCGCGGCGGTGGTGGCACAGGAAATTGCTATAAAAGCTGCCGCCATCTCAGCGCCGTTAGGCAATACGACCGCGACCCTGTCATTTCTGCGAATGCCGTTCCGGTTCAGTGTTAATACCGTGTTTTCAACAAGTTTCAGTAATTCGCCGTAACTGAGCGCTTCCTGTCCGGGGGCGTTTATTGCAGCAGATTCACTGTTTGCTGCTTTTATAAAGTCCAAAACAGGCGTTATTTCAGTCATTTCGCCATCCTGTCCTTCGTAAGGTCAACTAATTCAGGTTATAACATCTTTGCTTATTTACATCACCTCACAATGCAGGTAAAGGTAATTCGGTTGAGGAGACACCTGTTGGAGGATCAGCTATGCCTGTTTGGATTTTTGGAGTCAGCTTTATTGTCGTGGTCACTGCGACCGCGGTAGTTATTCGTTATTCGGTGGAAGGGTCGGTTAACCTGTTTCACATCTTGCTGTCCGGCTTTCTCGCCATCAATCTGATGGTGTGTTTTCTGGAACTGTGTCTGTATCGGCAGCGCGACATGATGGATGCTCGCAAGAATTACTGGAAAAACCGGGCGAAGCAGGAAGGCGTCTCACCGGCACGGGCCTTTATGACATCACGGGTCTCGTGGGCGCCGAATAAAATCCTGGCCCCATCTTTCTGGGCGGACAGCTATGCGACATACGCAAACTATGATCCCGCCTATACGGATGACAGTTCGTGCGGATTCAATGTTGACATCGCCAACGGGTTCTGGACGCTCCTGCCGACGCTCATCCTGCTGGTGAACTTTACGTCGCCGATGCTGCCAGCCTTGGTCGTTGGACTCATCGGTCTGGTCATCTTCTATCAATGGATTTATGGGACGGGCATGTATGTAGGGAGTTTCTTTGTCTCCAAACGCCACCACCTGCTCCCATGGGCCGAGGTTTTTATCTATATCTGGGTCATCAACGTGGTCTGGATTCTCTTGTCGGTGCAGGGCTTTTATGTCTCGTTGTATCTTGTCCTGGACCAGCACTATGGCATATTGGGTTTCCCAGTGACTCACCCCATCGCTATTCCAGGGTGATGATAGCGGAATTGCTACTTTTTGAGACTCTTCCTGAAACTGATTCGCGCTGCCTTTTCCTCGTCGAACCACCAGCCATCCGGGAACGGCGCTACATACATCACCTCCGGCAGATCGGGCCGGCCGAATTTATCCCAATAGACAATGCGGGTGTCCCCGAGGGCATCCAGCGGGAACTCATAATAATTCCATAGAAGCACGCGATCGAGCGCCCGGCAGGCGCTGACAAACGTATCGAGGTGTGTCGCGCCAAGCGCCGCCTCAACCATGGCATCGACCGCCGGGTGGTTGATGCGGGACGCGTTCAGGTAAAGCGTCGATGAGGAATGAAAAAAGGGGCGCAACTCCCAGGAGGGCGGTACCTGGAAACCGCCGTACACCAGGATGGCGTCGTAGTCAGCGTTGTGCCGACGATTAAAGTAGCCGGTGCGGTCGATCATGCGGATATCCGCCTGGATACCGAGCATTGACAGCGAATGCATGTAGGGCAGAAGAATACGCTGGTCTGTCTGCGAAAAGGACAGAAACTCGATCTCGAAGGGTTCGCCTTCAGGGTTGACCATAATGCCGTCTACGACCCGATAGCCGGCTTCTGCGAGGTGTGCCCGCGCCCTGGACAAACCACCACGATTGACGCCCACGCCATCTGTGCTGGGGAAGGAAAAGGGGTGGGTGAATATTTCGGCGGGCAACTGTGCGCGATGCGGTTCGAGAAGTGCTGTTTCCGCTTCTCCCGGTAATCCCGAGGAAGCGAACATGGAGTTGGCAAAGAAGCTGTTGGCCCGGGTAAGTACGCCTCCGTGCAAGGCCCGGATTTGCCAGTCGAAGTCCAATGCATGGAACAGCGCCTCGCGTACGCGAGGATCATCAAACGGTTGGCGCCGCGTGTTCAGCGCCAGTCGAAACCGGGCGCCACTAATGCCTCCGGACACCAGCGTGCTCATCACGAGCCAGCCGTGGTCGCGGGCAGGGACGTCGTAGGATGACAGCCAGTGCCGCGAGTCGGTCTCGGTCCACACGTCAATCAGGCCAGCGCGCAGGGCTTCGCGGGCGACCGTCGCATCCAGGTAACGTTCGTAGCGAATGGTATTGAAGTTGAATTTGCCACGATTCACCGGAAGATCCCTGGCCCAGTAATCCGGCACCCGCTTGTACGTGAAGTAACGACCCTGAGACACTTCTGTCAGCCTGTAGGGGCCACTCTCTGGTGGCGGCGCTATTATGGGTTCGCTCACATCCCGCTCGAGCCAGTAATGTGCGGGCACAATGGGCATGTAGCTGAGGAGGAAGAGTTGTTTGGCAACGTCCGAGTCGGAACGAATCTCCACAGTAAGCGAATCCAGGATGTTGACTTCAGTAACCCAGGCCAGCGCTCCGGCTCACCCGAAGGCCATGACGTCAGCGCGAAACGTTTCCACAGTAAACTTGACATCGGTTGCGGTAATCGGCCTGCCGTCGTGCCAGCGTGCCTCGGGGCGCAGCCGGAAGACGATTCGCCGGCGGTCGGCGCTTAAGGCGATCGACTCGGCGAGACTGCCGTAATAGCCCGAGGGTTCGTCACCCGCGCGCTCAATCAGGTGATCGTAGGCCCGGAAATATCCTGGCGCCTTGTACATCGGCGACACGGTATTGAAGGGGTCGGTCGAGGGTAGCACCAGCGTTCCGGTCTTCGGGGCATCCGTGTTGAGATAGCTGAAGTGCGTGAAGTCGGCGGGATATTTCAGTTTGTAGTTGGGTATCTGCGAGACGCCGTATCGGAACTCAAGCGGCGGCTGTGTATCGGCAACAACTTGCACGAATGGTAGTATCGACAGGGCGAACAGCAACAGCATGGTTTTCTTGCCTCCAGCGCTGCTTTTCAATGCGGTGGCCAATTTACGCAACGGTCTCATACAGGCATACCTTACGCCAATCGGTGTCAAAGTTCCCTTGCTGCTTTCAACCAGGCGCGGACATTGCGCTTGAGTTGGGCGGGACAGGGATCATCCAGTGAATGCGGGTTGAGCCCATTCAAAAGACTTTCACGTCAATTCCAGCTTTCGCCAGCGCTTCCCGTTCGTCGTCCGTCCAGGGGCGGGGCGCAGGTTTATCGCGCTTCTTTGTCGGCCCTGAGCATACAATTATGTAAGCGCGACGAGGATTATCCGTCGTGTTAGGCGCAGTATGATGCAGGGTTCGATAGTGGTGAAAGGTCGCGCCCCCCGGTGCCAGCGGACAGGCGACGGCCTCTGTCGGATCGACTTCATCGGTTAGTAATTGATGGATCAACGGATCGTTGTCGATGTGGCGATGCCAACGGAGATCCTCTTTGTGTGAGCCCGGAATGAACTGCATGCAGCCACTTTCCACAGTTGCTGCATCCAAAGGCATCCAGACGCTGAGGCTGTTAAGATAAATATCCGGACTCCAGTAGGCTTCATCCTGATGCCAGGGCGTTTCGACGCCGTATTGCGCCGGCTTGAAAATCATGTGTCCACCGGCGGTGACCTTTTCTTCCGCCCCAAGCAACTGTGTGCTGAGCTTAAGCGCGTTTCGGTAGTAGTTGCTTTCGCGAAGTTCCGGAATCTTTAAATCCGGGCCGAGTACCTGCGGGAGCAAGTCACGCCCGGAGTGTCCCCGTGGCGCGGCCAGATCATAAAACATACCCTTGTCCTCGCCCGTCCGCTCAATAAAGAGTTGATCGTAGATCTCTTTCAGCCACTCGATTTCCTCGTCAGTGGTGATGCGGTCGATGCTCAGAAACCCGTTTTCGCCGTAACTGGCGATCTGTTCTTCTGTAAGGTCAATTTCAAAGGTGCCTTCTGGTCTCACCGGTAATCTCCTGATTAGTGGGGTCGGATTAGTGGGGTCGGAGTAAAGTGCCGGAGTAAAACGAAACATTGCGACAAAAGCAGGACGTTTTACTCCGGCACTTTACTCCGACCCCATTAATCCCTTTACTCCGACCCCTTTAGCTATAAGTTCGGTCTCCAGCGAACTTCCAGACCTACCGAACGCGGGTCGGTCAGGGTGCCTTGCCTTGGTGTCCAGTGGGTGGATAGATGCAGATATTCGATCACGCCAATTTCATCGAATACGTTTTGCACGAACAGCGTCGTGGTAATGGTTTCATTTGGAGAGGTCCAGGTACCGCGAAGATCGAATCGTCCGTATGCCGGCATCGTCGAGATGTCGAAGTTACTGAGGTCAGAAGCACGTTTGTCAACCCAGCTGTAGGTTCCAAGCAGCTGCAGGTGTCCGCCAATTGCAACTGTCAGCGGCGTCTCGTAGCTTGCCGTCAGCGCGAACTTGTGGTTCGGCTGCAGAGGCAACTGGTTACCGGTCATATCCGAGGGAAGAATATACTCACTGGTGACCATCTCACCGGTATTAAAATCAATATGATCCCAAAAAGCCGTTTCTGGATTGGGATGGTCCCGAACGACCTCTAAATGTGGGCCGATCTTAGAGTCGAGATACGCATAGAAACCGCTCAGACGCCAGTTTTCGTTTACATGGTACATGAAGTCAACTTCAGCACCCCATATCTTGGTATCCTGGATGTTGTCGGTGAACCGAATGATAGGGCTAGCCCGAATATTGCATGAATAAGACGGGCAAGGCCCCCCATAATTCGATATAATTCAGGTAGTTAAGCCGATATCGAAGGAGACCTTACCCATGACAGATTGTAACCCAGAGTTTGTTC
>LXNI01001118.1_pt1 | contig 25581 bp, 15 predicted proteins | sample 809091 | NCBI WGS metagenome assembly LXNI01 (sample SAMN04870527, study PRJNA318959) | sponge metagenome | biome: 01000161; feature: marine sponge reef; material: water | host: Sarcotragus foetidus | place: Greece: Milos, Mediterranean Sea | collected 2013-05-29 | depth 5-7 m | reverse complement strand
GCGGCGGATATCGACAGCTGCGTGGCGGTTGTACGCTAGGGCCATGATGCTGCGGGGATTTTCCCGCCTGACGCGCAGGAGATAGGCGATGCGGTGCACCAGCACCCGTGTCTTGCCGGAACCGGGACCGGCAAGCACGAGCACGTTCGTTTGCTCCCGATTGTCCGCGACGATGTGCTGCTGAGCCGGACTGTTAAGGCTCTCCACTATTGCCCGCCATGATTCAGGCGTGGTTTCCCGGGAAAGCTCCCTTTGACGGTCAGGCAGCCATCGGCTAAGGAAATCATCCTGCTTGAGGTTAAAGTAGTCAAAGACCAATCTCTGGGCCTCGGAGATGGAGTCAAATCCCCTGCGCGCGAACTCAGCCATTATATGTATCTGCTGAATTCGTCCCCTGTAGTACTCGGCGAGTGGTTTGAAATCAACATTGGCGAAACCCCGTTTTTCATCTTTCAAATGGATGCTCATGGCCGTACGGAACACCGTAAGCCCCTTGTTAAGACGAATTACTTCCTGTTCGTGAAGCCAGAGCAATGCACGGGTCTGTAATCTGACGGGATCTTTGATTTGGCTCTTTGAAGCCGGATCAGAGGTAATTGTTTTTAACAGTTTCCCAAGGGTTGTATCCACCATAAGATCCGTCCCACGGGCCCCCCGCGGCAAGCAAGCAAGTAGGTGTCCAAGCAGCAGATTCGCTGCGACACGACGCCTTTTCGCGGTTTCCTCAAGCGCGGGCCATTCCCGGCGAAGCGTCACCACCACCGTGTCCCCATTGCGGTTTCGCACTCCCAAGCTTCCCGCCTCGCCCCCTTCGCCCCGACCGTCATAAGCTATGCTGCGCAGAAGGCTCAGCAATCGCTGCGGCAAAGGGTTCACCAGTCCTTGTTCCCGAAGCTTCTGCGCCGCCACTCGTAAAAGCAGCGTAAATTTTTCTCCCTTTTTAATATCCGGTTCCATTTCTCGCATATACCCGATAAGAGCAACTTCAAGATCCTGCATTTCCTCAAAGCGTTTAAACGACGAGTGTTCCACAGCCGAATGCACAAAGGCGGTCAGTATGACGTCATTGCTGGCTATGCCCAGCTGCTCAAGGTTATAAAGAGCGGCACTGACTCCCTCAGCGCTAAGACCCGACACGTACATGAGCTGGTCGGTGGAAATGCCTTCATCCATGTCCGCATCCATTATCGCCTCGACAATTAACATAAGTTGACGACGATAGGTGTCTTCAACAGGCTTTTTTTCAAGTCTGTCCAGAGCTTCTTTCAGCGAGTCGACTTGAAGGGAGGAGGGAAACACGTTAACCAGATTCTCTTCCCGGGAAAGCAGTACGGCTTCTTCAAGCCAAGAGATGGCGGTCCGTACCCGTGTATCGTCAGTAGCAGAATCTCTTATAAACTCATTGTCCTCATCCTCAATCAATATTTCACCGGCAGTTGCTATGACCTCCCCACCAAGACGCTTCTTCCGGTCCAGTCTGCGCAAGGCTCTCAGAATGCCGTGAATCTCCCTACGGGTGAGTCGCGAACGTGCGGACATTCCAAACTGCCTCTCCACATCTTCTTTAGCGTAGAGCATCACGCAACGCGCGGGTTTCTGATCCCTCCCTGCCCTGCCCGCCTCCTGCAGGTAGTTCTCAAGCGAGCTCGGCATATCCGAATGTATCACAAGGCGTACATCGGGCTTGTCAATACCCATGCCGAACGCGTTTGTGGCTGCTATGACGCGCAGGTTACCTTCGATGAAACTCTGCTGCACGTTTTTCTTGGTTTCGGGCGGCAATCCGGCATGAAAATGGTCCGCCGCAAGCCCCTTGCTCGCAAGGAACTCGGCCACTTCTTCACTTTGTCTGCGCGTCGCGCAATACACGATGACACCCCCGGGCGAATTCGCAGGCAAGGCGTTTTCAATAACCTGATAGATATGCGAGAATTTTTCCGACTCACTCGTCGGCAAAACCTCAAACGTCAGGTTGGGGCGATCGGCTCCTCCGTTAAAAACAGTGAGATCAACTCCCAATTCTTTCTGGAAATAAAGCGTGATTTCCTCCATAACGTCGGGCTTGGCGGTCGCGGTAAGGCAAAGCACAGGCGGTATCGGCTCTCCTCCGGCTCTTTGGCGGATGAAACGTCCCACATAGCGGTAATCGGGCCTGAAATCATGCCCCCACTTTGAGAGACAATGTGCCTCGTCAAGCACCCACGCGCCAACCTCCCGCTGATCAAGTGCCCGCTGAAGGGAGCGGCTGCGAAGCTGCTCAGGTGAAATGATTAGTATGCTCGCATCCCCGAGTCTTACCCTGTCAAGAGCTTCTGCACGCTCGGGCATAGACAGCAACCCGTTTATGGTCACGCAGGAAATGATTCCCTTGGCCGCAAGTCCCGCTACCTGATCTGCCATGAGCGCGACCAGAGGGGAAATTACAACTGTTAAAGCGCCGGTCTTATAGTAGCGCGAAAGGGCCGGGAGCTGGTAGCAAAGAGACTTGCCCGCACCAGTGGGCATAATACCAAGAACATGGTTCCCCGCCATGACCGTCTCAACTATCGCTTGCTGCATGGAACGACCGTCGGTAACGGACGGTTCCGGGCGGAAACCGGGGAAGCCGAACCAGCGGGCAAGTTCCCCGCAGGCATCGTGTCTTTCTCGGCACCAACTGCAGGCAGGATCGTTACAGGTCGTATCACGCAACCGGCGAACCAGACGCCCCGCTTCCGGGAATTGGTGACGAACCCAGGGCGGCATTACGGAATTGCCCCCGGATACAGAAAGCCACGCTAAGGCATAGGCAAACGCCCAGCCGGAGCAGTGAACATCTTTTATGATATCTCGGGCATGGGTCCTGCAGGCGTTGCCTTCTAGCTGTTTGCGTATCGCCGCGCGGGCTTCTTTATCCGAAGGACGCCGTGAGTGTCTGAGATCGGAGAAAAACATGTCAAAGCCTGACGTCTTATCCCCAACGGTGGTAAGCCAGTGCCACGCTGTAAGCAGGTTCGGCGGAGCTTTTCGCAGAGCTTCGCACTCATCATTGAAAAGTTCAAGCGCAATTCGAGCATCGAGTTCGGGATTGTTTCTTTGCCCGCGTTTTAATCCCGCATCCTTGTAATGCTTTACGAGACTGTGATAAGGATTGCTGGGAAACGCCAGAGGACTTAGCAAAAGAGTATCCACTGCAGGTAATTTCAGCAGTTGCAGGTCGGGTTTTGCGGCGGCCAGATAATGCAAGTCAAAAGCGATCAGGTTGTGGCCGAGCACAAAGGATACCCCATCCGAAAAATCATCCAGTTTAAGCAGTTCAGTCCGTAAATTGCCTTTGCTAAAAGTCACGGACTTGCCGGTGTCCGAACGCACGGCCGCAAAGGCGTGAATCCGATTGTCTTCCCTTCCGATTTCAAGGTCAAGAGAAAGACAGGGGGGCAAAGAAATTCTGGTTTCGCTCTGGGGAGTTTGCGAGCCATCATCAGTTCCGGTGTCCGATGAGCCACTGACTCCATGGTTTGAAATTGGGCGTTGAACCATCCAAATTTCCTCAAAGAAACTTGCATGGTAGTTTACTTAATATTCAGTCCTAAATCTTTCACAACATAGAATTAATCTTTTAATACCGTGGTTTTTCAAATATGATTTAAGCGTTCAATCCAACTAAAAAGAGAAAACCACCCATGATCCAAGAACAAAGAATGACCCATCACCTGATGGACATCATACGGATAGATAGTCCCTCAAGAAAAGAGAAGAACGTCGCCCTAAAGCTTGAGGAAGAAATGAGGGACCTGGGGGCTGACTGTTTCTACGACGATGCGGGAGACAAGGTCGGGGGAAACGTTGGCAACCTGATAGTCAAAATTCCCGGAACGAAGAAAGATGTTCCGCCCTTCTTTCTCTGCTCTCACATGGACACCGTAAGCCCCGGAGAGGGAATAGAACCAAGCGTGAAAGACGGTGTTATGAGAAGCGACGGTACCACAATACTGGGAAGCGACGATAAAAGCGGCGTATCCATAATAGTCGAGGTGCTCAGAACCCTTAGGGAAAACGATATTCCGTGCGGGGACATAGAAGTCGCGTTTACTATCTGCGAGGAAGTCGGTCTTCTCGGAGCGAAGTTCCTTGATGCTTCGAACTTTAAAAGTTCTTACGGGATAGTCCTTGACAGCAGTACCCCGCAGAGACTCGTCCTCAGGTGTCCATGTTCCGACATTATGGATGTAAAAATACACGGCGTCGAGGCGCATTCGGGACTCTGCCCTGAAAACGGAATAAGCGCGGTAGAGATACTAAGCGATGCTGTCTCAAAAATGAAACTCGGAAGAATAGACCATGAGACGACCGCGAACATAGGAAAAGTAAAGGGAGGGTCCGCGACAAATATAGTTCCGGGCCTGGTTGAAATAAGTGCCGAGGCGCGAAGCCACGATGAAGGAAAGCTTGACGCACAGACACAGCACATGCGCGACTGTTTTCTGGAAGCGGCAAAAAACAGGGAACTTCTCCTTGACGGAGAAAGGCTCGGCGCTCGGGCGGAAATCGATATAAAACGAGTGTACCCGGTAATGAACGTTTCCCCTGAGGCGACTGTAACGAACCTCGTACTCAAAGCCGCCGCAAACCTTGACCACGACATAAAACTCCACACAAGCGGCGGGGGATGCGACGCAAACTTCATAAACGAAAAGGGAATCGAGTGCGTAAACCTCGGAACTGGAATGTACGAGCTCCACACCGTAAACGAATATCTTCTGCTCGATGAATTCCGCAGGTCAGCGGAGATAGTCCTTGAAACCATAAAACTCCATTCGGAAAGAAACTGAGCGATGAAGGCTCTAATTCTGGTTGATCACGGAAGCACGGTAGGAGAGGCAAACGCCCTTCTCGAGGATGTGGCCGATAAGGCAAGAGCTTACCCCGGCTCGCCGTTTGACATGGTCGAGCACTGCCACATGGAACTCTGCGAACCGTCAATAGAAGATGCTTTTTGCAAATGCGTCGCGGCCGGCGCGGACGACATAACTGTCCACCCGTACTTTCTCGTACCGGGAAGACACTCAAAATCCGATATACCCAGGATGGTAGCGGAGGCAGCACGGGATTTTCCACAAGTAAGCTACAGGGTCACGGAACCGCTGGGGCTTCACGACAAGATAATAGAAGTCATATTTGAAAGATCGCTTGGGTAATCCTCGTATAAAATCTGATGAAAAAATATTCGGCGGTGCTTTTTGATCTTTTTGATACGCTTGTCATGTTCAGACCGTCGCTTCTGCCGAAGGTAACGCTAAATGGAGAGACTTGGAACTCCACCGCACAGCATGTTTTCACACAAATGCGAAGCAGTCTGGGTGAAATGGAATTTGCGGATTTCTACAAACCTTTTGTTGAAAGCCACAGAGAACTTCTGGAACTCAGGAAAAAGGATTTAAGGGAGTATCCGAACAGAAAAAGGTTTGAGATGTTCATGGAGAAAACGGGTTTAAAAGAAGACGGCGGCTTGCTTGAGAAGTTCGTATGCTCACACATGGAAAGCCTATGCGGAGCCATGGTATACCCGGAACATCACACGGAAGTTCTCCTCTACCTTAAGAAAAAAGGATACAGGCTCTTAGTTGTCTCAAATTTCGATCATGCTCCCACGGCACGAGGACTCCTTGGGAAATTTGGAATTGCGGATTTCTTTGAACATATAGTGATATCAGAAGAAGTAGGCTGGAGAAAACCCCACAGGAAAATATTTGAATTTGCTCTTGCCAGACTCGGCGAGAACCCCTCAGATGCCATTTTCATAGGGGACAATCCGGAGGCAGACATAATGGGACCTTCTGACTGTGGAATTGATTCAGTGTGGGTAAAAAGAAAAGAGCAGCTCATCCAGGCAGAACCGAAATTCATCATAGAAGATCTAGAGGATCTAAAGAAAATAATCTAAGAAGACAGGGTTCGGATGAAAAGATTCACCCGCACAGATAAAAGACTTCCCTCCATAAGAAGAAGAAACCGGATAACTACCATACAGCGGATGTTAGAGAAAAAGTCTTCTCTGTACGCGGACAAGACCGCCTATTCCATAAGGAAAAAAGATCTGTCCGTAAGTTCCCTTACTTTCAGCGAAGTGTTCACGCTCCTAACCGAGTTCTCGGCCCATCTAAAGGCTCTAGGCCTCAAAAGAAGGGAGCACGTGGCCATAGTAGGGGAAAACAGCCCCCAGTGGGCGATTTCCTACTTCGCGGCAATCTGGGCAGGCGCCATAGCCGTCCCCCTCGACGCAAGAGCGAAGACGGAGCACATAAAACAGGTGCTTGTGCTTTCAGATTCAAGGTTTCTCATCGCCTCGGAGGGATTCGCGGAGTCTCTGGGTAACACAGGGACGGTCGAGCACGTAATACCGATGGACAAGGCCCTGGAGAACCAGACGGACGTTGAAAAAACCGTGGCCGCGGAAAAACTAGAACCAGAAGACATAGCCGATATAGTCTTTACCTCGGGAACCACAGGAAATCCCAAGGGCGTAATGCTCTCCCACGGAAGCATAATGTCAAGCCTGGAGGCGCTTTACAGCGCTTTTCCCATAACGGACGAAGACACAGCTTTTTCCATACTGCCCATCCACCACGTATATGAAAGAATAGTCGGAATACTGCTGTCCTTTTACTGCGGGCAGCATGTGTTTTTCTCAAGAGGTATAAAACCGAGGGAAATGCTCTCTGACCTTAAGATTGCGAAACCAACCGTGTGGCTTAACACCCCCTTGATACTCGAGAGACTGCTTCTTAGAATCGAACAGGGTAAAGCAAAGAATTTTCTCACAAGAGCCCTGCCCTCCAGATTTTTCGGGAGAATGGCGAAAAAACGCCTGGGTCTTGACCGTCTTAAGCTTATAGTAAGCGGCGGAGCCGCTCTTTCGGAATCAGCTTCCGAAGGACTCGAGAAATACGAATTCCCTCTACTTCAGGGGTACGGAATGAGCGAAACGTCCGCGGTTATAGCCGCAAACCCTTTTTCCAGACCGAGAAACGCAAGCGGCGGCTTGATACTTGAGAACAGCGAGGTCGAGATAAGAGATGTAGACTCCGAAGGAATCGGGGAGATATGCGTCAGGAGTCCAAATGTAATGGACGGCTACTACAAAAACCCCACCGCAACAAGAGAAATCCTCTCAGATGACGGCTGGCTCAGGACCGGCGACCTGGGTTATTTTGACCACGAAGGCTATCTCTACATCACGGGGAGGAAAAAATCGGTTATCGTAACTAAGGGAGGAAAGAATATCTCTCCCGAGGAAATCGAGGAGAAGCTCACCCCGCTTGAGACGGTTGAAGAAGCGATTGTATTCAGCCCGGATGATGAAAGGATACAGGCCGTTATATTTCCAGAGGCGGAGGGAATTTCCAAAAGACTCGAGCAGTCCCCGCAACACGGAGACGATGAGAGAATCTGGGACATCCTTAAAGGCCAGATAACTGAGCTCAACCGTCGGCTTGAACCCCACAAAAGAATCAGCCATTTCGCGGTTGCCAGAGAGGAACTGCCGAAAACAACCACAAGAAAAGTAAAAAGATACCTTTTCAAAGACATGGATATATCCAAGGCAACAAAGTTCATCCAGCCCCCGGAGGACACATGAGAAGCAAGGCATCTCTCCAGTTTGCAGTTGATCATGGACTCACCGAGAGCGAGTACGAAAAAATAGTCGAAACCCTGGGCAGAGAACCAAACTCAACCGAGATCGGAGTCCTCGGAGCCATGTGGTCTGAACACTGCTCCTACAAAAGTTCCAAGGTGCACCTTCGAAAATTCCCCACAACAGGAAAACAGGTAATACAGGGTCCCGGAGAAAACGCCGGAGTGGTAGATATAGGGGATGGCCACTGCGTTGTTTTTAAAATGGAAAGCCATAATCACCCCTCCTTCATAGAGCCCTATCAGGGTGCCGCAACGGGGGTCGGGGGAATACTCCGGGATATATTCACCATGGGAGCAAGGCCTGTGGCGCTTCTAAACTCCCTGCGGTTTGGAAATCCAGATCTCCAGAAAACAAAATTCCTTGTCGAAGGAGTAGTATCGGGAATAGCGGGTTATGGAAACTGCATGGGAATCCCCACAATAGGAGGAGATATATATTTTGATGACTGCTACAATGGAAATCCTCTTGTGAATGCCTTCGCTCTCGGAGTAACAAAAAAAGATAATCTTTTCCGCGGATACGCCTCAGGCAAGGGTAACCCCGTAATATACGTCGGGTCAAAGACCGGAAGAGACGGAATACAGGGAGCCATCATGGCATCTGACACCTTTACCGAGGAAACCGAGGAGAAAAGGCCCGCGGTGCAGGTGGGAGATCCGTTTACGGAGAAACTTCTTCTTGAAGCCTGCCTGGAGCTGTTTAAAACAGACTGCGTTGTCGGGATACAGGACATGGGAGCCGCAGGACTTACCTCTTCTTCGACGGAGATGGCTGATCGTGCGGGAACCGGGCTCGAAATTGAAATCGAAAGAGTTCCGAGGCGAGAAGAAAACATGACTCCTTATGAGGTTTTGCTTTCCGAATCACAGGAAAGAATGCTTGTTGTCCTGGAAAAGGGCAAAGAGGATACGGCCCGAGATATTTTCAATAAATGGAATCTTGATTTCTCGATTATCGGTAAAGTGACCGACTCTGGAAAACTGACAGTTGTTGAAGGGGAAACCATAGTCGCGGATCTGCCCGTGAGTCTTATAACTTCGGGCGCGCCGACTTACGAAAGACCGGTAAAAAAACCCGATTACCTGGAGAAGACAAAAAGACTCAATTCGGAGAACCTGCCCGAGCCCGCGGATATCCAGAGAGTTTTCCTTGAGGTTCTGTCTTCTCCGACTATCTCGAGCAAGAAATGGGTATACGAGCAGTATGACCACATGGTAAGGACCGACACGGTTTTGGCACCTGGCGCGGACTGCGCGATAATAAGGCTCAAGGGAACGAGGAAAGGGATTGCAATGACATCTAATGTGAATTCTAGATATTGCTATCTAAACCCTCGTGAAGGAAGTAAAATAGCTGTTGGAGAAAATGTCAGAAACTTAGCCTGCTGTGGTGCTTCTCCCCTTGCGATCACTGATTGTCTTAACTTTGGAAACCCCGAAAACCCCGAGATAATGTGGCAGTTCTCAGAAAGCGTTGAAGGCATGTCAGAGGCTGCAGAAATGTTTAACACGCCCGTGGTAAGCGGCAACGTCAGTCTTTACAACGAAACCGAAGGTGTTGCCATATTCCCCACCCCGACTGTGGCAATGGTAGGTCTCATAGAAGATACGGCCAGAATCCTCACTCCCTGGTTCAAAGACCCCGGAGACCTCGTGATATTGCTAGGGGGAGCGATAGAAGAAGATATAGGAGGAAGCGAATATCTGAAGACTGAACATGGCATAATTGATGGGGAACCGCCTTCAATTGATCTTGACAAGGAAAAAAGACTTGCCGAAATGTTGATTGCGTGTTCTTCTCAAAGTATAATTAAATCGGCGCATGATATATCTGAGGGCGGCTTTGCTGTAGCGCTCGCGGAATGTTGTTTTAGTCCAGACGGCACAAGGGGTGTCTTGGTAAAAGCGCCCGACATAAATGAAAACTCTCTTAGAAGCGATCTGTTTCTTTTCTCCGAAACGCAATCCAGAGTAATAGCAAGTATAAGCGAGAACGACTGGGAAAAAATAGAAGAGATAGCAAGCGGTTACGGTGTCCCGGTGCTGCGTGCCGGAGTAGTCGTCGATGACGACAGATTCTGTGTTCAAGATTCAATTGACATGAAAATCTCAGTGGTTCATGACGCATGGTCTATGGGCTTTGAGGAAAGCCTTTCAGCTACAGAGGGGTAAAAATGGCGAAGCTACGCGAAGAGTGTGGAGTCTTTGGAATATATGATCATCCAGAGGCTGCCAACTTTACCTATCTCGGTCTCTATTCTCTTCAGCACAGAGGGCAGGAAAGTGCCGGCATAGTGTCAACCGACGGCGAAAAGCTTTACTCTCACCGGGAAATGGGGCTTGTAACCGAAGTTTTCGACGGAGAGTCCATATCAAGCCTGCAAGGTACTACCGCAATCGGCCACGTAAGATACTCCACAACTGGTTCAAGCAACAACAAAAATACCCAACCCCTGATAATGAACTACGAGAAGGGTGAGCTCGCGGTCGGTCATAACGGCAACCTCACAAACGCGAAAACGCTAAGACACAGGCTTGAAAAAGAAGGTTCGATATTTCAGTCAACAACGGACACCGAGGTAATCGTACACCTCATAGCAAGATCAAAAGAAAAGACCTTTCTCAAAAGAACCATAGAAGCCCTTACTCAGTGCAAGGGAGCGTATTCTCTTGTGTTTCTAACACCTAAAGGCCTGGTAGCTGCGCGTGACCCCCATGGATTCAGGCCTCTTGTTCTGGGAAAGATTGACAATTCTTACGTTGTGGCTTCCGAAACATGCGCCTTTGAACTCATAGGAGCCAATTATATAAGGGAAATAGAACCCGGGGAAATAGTGTTCATAAATGAAAGCGGAATCAGGTCATTCAAGCCGCTTCCGAAAAAACAACACAAATACTGCGTATTTGAGAACATATATTTTTCTAGACCCGATTCATTCGTTCAAGGAAGAAACATTTATCAGATGAGAAAAAGCATGGGCAGGCAACTTGCGATTGAATCTCCGGCCGACGCGGACATCGTCGTAGCCGTACCCGATTCGGGGACGCCGGCAGCCATGGGATATGCCGAGCAACTTGGAATTCCCTTTGAAACAGGGTTTCTTAGAAGCCACTATATAGGAAGGACCTTTATAGAACCTCAGCAGTCAATAAGAAACTTCGGAGTAAAGCTGAAGCTCAGCGTTATAAAAGAGGTTATAAACGGGAAAAAAGTAGTGGTGGTCGATGATTCCATAGTAAGGGGTACAACCAGCAGAAAAATTATCAAGATGATACGTGATGCCGGAGCCAAGGAAATTCACATGAGGATAAGCTCTCCCCCAATGAAATTCTCGTGCTACTACGGCATAGATACTCCTCTAAAAGAAGAACTAATAGCGCATTCGCTCGAAGTAGAAAAAATAAAAGACTACATAACCTCTGATTCTCTGGGATACCTAAGCAAGGAAGGAATAACAAAAGCCGTTACCAACGGCGACAAAACATCTAACGGAAGAGCAAACTACTGCTTTGCGTGTTTTGACGGCAACTATCCGGTTGAAATAACGGACGAAAAAGTATCGCATCAACAGATGGATCTTTTTTGAGTTTATAGTGCAGTATTGAGACAGCGGTTGAGATTATACAACCGAAAGTTTTTTTAGAATTTCTTCAAGCTTTTTCTTGTGGTTTTGAAGCTCTTCCAGCTTTCCCCTTTCCTTCTCCACGACATCTTCGGGAGCACGATCAATAAAATCCCTGTTTGCAAGCTTACCTTCAGTTCTTTTAAGGTCCTGGGAGACTTTCGCCAAGTCCTTACTCAATCTCGAGATTTCCTTTTCAAGATCAAGCAGGTTCTCAACCGGCATAACTATTTCTACTCCTGAGACAATTTCCGAGACCGCCTTGCCGGGAGAATCTTCACCGCAGACAACGCAATCGCCAAGAGAAGCCATACCGAGGATAATCTCAAGGTTTCCCCTTAAAACGTTCTCCACTTCATCATTCTCAGAGTTAAGATGAACCAGCACCTTCTCTGAGGGATGAACTCCCATGGTGGCCCGCAAGTTTCTTATTCCTGTGACAACGCTTTTTATAAGTTCCACCTGCTCGGATTCGTCTTTGAACATCTCGGCGCCGTTCGGCATCGGATATTGCGCGTCGAGAATACTTTTTGAGCTAAGACCCTCGCTCTCGGGAAGATTAATTCCCTTTTCTCCGAATATTCTGAAAATTTCCTCCGTAATGTAGGGTGCAAAAGGATGGAGCGCCCGAAGAGAACGGAGCAGAACCCGCACGAGCACGTTAAGAGTGGTTTTCTTTGACTCCTCATCCTCTCCATAAAGCGAAAGCTTGGATATCTCAAGATACCAGTCACAGTAATCATCCCAAATGAAGTGATAAAGCGCCTGCGAAGCCTTGTCGAATTCGTAGCTTTCAATGAACCCTTCAACCTCTCCCAGCGTGACATTCAGCCTGGTAAGAATCCACCGGTCGGGAACGCTTAAGTGAGAGTTGTCGACACCAGAGTCGTAAACCAGCCCCGGCTCAAGGTTCATGAACACAAACCTGGTCGCGTTCCATATCTTGTTCATGAAGTTTCTGTATCCTTCAATAACAGGAAAAGTAAGTTTTATATCCCTTCCCTGAGCCGCCAGAGCCGCGAGGGAAAAACGAAGCGCATCGGCACCGTATTTTTCAATCACATCGATAGGATCAATTACATTGCCTGTTGTCTTGCTCATCTTGCGGCCTTTTGCGTCCCTTATAAGACCATGCACATAAACATCCCTAAAGGGCACATCACCCATGAACTTAAGTCCCAGCATTATCATTCTCGCTACCCAGAAGAAAATAATGTCAAAGCCTGTGACCAGACACGATGTCGGATAGTAATGCCCGAGTTCTTCGGTGTCCTGCGGCCACCCGAGTGTGGAAAAAGGCCAGAGTCCGGAAGAAAACCATGTATCCAGAACATCCGGGTCTCTAACGAGCCTTACCTCTTCTCCGTAATGTTTCTCCGCGCAAGCTATGGCCTCATCCTCATTTGTGGCAACGAAAATTTCCCCGTCAGGCCCGTACCACGCAGGTATACGGTGACCCCACCAAAGCTGTCTTGAAATACACCAAGGCTCTATGTTTTTCATCCATTCAAAATAAGTGCTTTCCCAGAATTTGGGATGAAAACGTATATCGCCCCGTTCCACACACGAAATGGCTTGGACAGCAAGCTCCCCGGCATTTACATACCACTGGTCAGTCAGCCAGGGCTCAACGATCGCTCCCGAGCGGTCACCATAGGGAACCGTATGAACAGTTTGCTCGACTTTTACCAGGAACCCCCCATCCTCAAGATCCTCGATTACCGCTTTTCTTGCCTCAAATCTCTCAAGCCCGGTGTACTTTTCGGGAACGTCACCTTCTACATATCCACGTTCATCAAGAATGTTTATGATATCAAGATCGTTTCGTTTTCCGACCTCAAAGTCATTAAAATCATGTCCCGGAGTTATCTTGACCGCCCCGGTGCCTTTTTCGGGATCGCTGTACTCATCCGCTATTACGGGAATCTTTCTCCCCACAAGGGGCAAAACCGCATTTCTTCCCACCAAAGCAGAATATCTTGGATCATCGGGATGCACCGCGACTGCCGTGTCTCCGAGCATGGTCTCGGGGCGCGTTGTGGCCACCGTAATCGATAAACCGTCGTCTCCCTCTATCGGATACCTGATATGCCAGTAGTTTCCCTGAGTCTCCCTCTGTTCCACTTCCAGATCCGATATGGCGGTACGAAGCTCGGGGTCCCAGTTAACAAGCCTTTTATCTTTGTAGATAAGTCCTTGCGAGTAAAGATCGACAAAGACCTTCCTTACGGCTTCTGAAAGACCCTCATCAAGGGTAAAACGCTCCATCTCCCAGTCCGGCAGGGCTCCGAGTCTTTTGAGCTGTTCGGTAATACGATTGCCGGAGTTTTCCTTCCACTGCCAGATCCGCTCAAGGAATTTATCCCTGCCCAGATCGTTTTTCGTGAGTCCCTCAGAAGCCAGATCCTTTTCAACCATCATCTGAGTGGCAATACCAGCGTGGTCCGTGCCAGGAACCCAGAGAACGTCAAAGTCCTTCATTCTCTTGTACCTGATCAGGATGTCCTGGATGGTGCTGTTAAGAGCGTGGCCTATATGCAACGATCCCGTTACATTGGGAGGGGGAATGACAATTGAGAAAACCTTTGCCGAGTCTGTTATTTCGGATTGGTGAAGTCCTGAGGAGATCCAGAAATCATAAATTCTCCCTTCAACCTCAGCAGGGTCGTAGCTTTTTTCCATGGCTGATCAAAAGAAAGAAACAGACCGCAGGGGAAATATCAGCCTTCTAGCACCACATCTTCGCTCTTTTCTTCGATTTCCGGTACGGGTACGGGTATTTCCGGCGCTTCGGTTTCTATATTTATGTCCCTGTACATGGGAAGGCCGGTACCAGCCGGAATCAGCCTGCCCACAATGACGTTTTCCTTAAGTCCCCTGAGATCATCCTCTCTGCCCTCGCATGAGGCCTCCGTAAGAACCCTTGTGGTCTCCTGAAAAGAGGCAGCGGAAAGCCAGCTGTGCGTACTCAATGAGGCACGGGTTATACCCAGAAGAAGCGGTTCAGCCGCCGCAGGGCTTCCACCCTCTTTAACAATGTTTTCGTTTTCCTCAAAGAAGATGGTTTTCTCTATAGCCTCGCCAACAAGCATAGTGGTATCTCCCGGGTCTTTTATTTTTACCCTTCTGAGCATCTGCTTGACTATAACCTCTATATGCTTGTCGTTAATCTTTACGCCTTGGAGTCTGTAAACTTCCTGAATTTCGTTAACCATATAGTTGGCAAGGGCCTTATCTCCCATGATATTCAGGATGTCGTGAGGATTGACCGCACCGTCAACAAGCTGGTCGCCTGAAGACACAAACTCCCCTTCCCTGACCAATATGTGTTTCCCCCTGGGAACCGTATATTCCTTGGGCTCTCCCATTTCCGGAGTTACCACAACTCTCTTTTTCCCCTTTACATCCTTTCCGTAGGAGATGGTTCCGTCGATCTCGCTTACAACCGCCGGATCCTTGGGCACCCTGGCTTCAAAAAGTTCGGCAACCCTTGGAAGTCCTCCAGTGATGTCTTTTGTCTTTGATGTCGCTCTCGGAATTTTCGCAAGCACGTCTCCCGCCTCTATATCATCCTTGTCAGCGACTTCTATTATGGCGCCTACGGGAAGCGAATAGGGTACTTTTTCCACTTTCTTGGATTTGTCTTCGGTTCTCACCTCGACATCAAGTGTAGGATGCATCTCCAGGTTCTTGGTTTCAACCACAACCCTTTTGAAAACACCCGTGACTTCATCCACCTGCTCTTTGTAAGTGACTCCGGTTTCAAGGTCTCTGAACCTTACAGTACCCGCAGCCTCCGAAATTATAGGATTCGTGTAAGGATCCCATTCCGCGAGCATTTTTCCTTTCTTTACCTTGTCCCCTTCTTTTACGTTAAGCCTGGCTCCAAGAACAACAGGACATTTCTCTCTTTCATACCCCTTGCTGTCCTCAATTGAGAGCACGCCGCTTCTGCTGATAACCACTAATTTGTTGTCGCGCCCCTTAACGGCTTTTATGTTCTTAAACCTGACTATTCCCTCGTGCTGGCTCTCAAGAGTGCTTTCGGCCGCTCTCTGGCTGGCAGCACCACCTATATGGAAGGTTCTCATGGTAAGCTGAGTGCCGGGTTCCCCGATTGACTGGGCGGCTACAATGCCTATAGCCTCTCCCATGTTTACAAGCTTTCCGGTGGAGAGGTTCCTTCCGTAGCAGAGCCTGCAGACGCCGTGTCGGGTCTCGCAGGTAAGAACGGAGCGGATATTTATTTCGCTTATGCCCGCTTCGTCTATCTTCTCGACCGCGGTCTCGTCCACTTCCTCGCTTGCGTGAACAATTACTTCCCCGGTCTTGGGATCCTCTATATCTTCAAGCGCTACCCTTCCAAGTACTCTCTCCCCTACTTTTTCAATTATCTCTCCGCCTTCCACCAGATCGCTTACCGGGATTCCCTCTATGGTGCCGCAGTCAAGTTCGGTAATCATAACATCCTGGGCAGCATCAATCAGCCTTCGAGTCAAGTAACCGGCGTTTGCCGTTTTAAGCGCCGTGTCCGCAAGTCCCTTCCTCGCACCGTGGGTAGAGATAAAGTACTGCAGCACCGTCAGGCCTTCGCGGAAATTGGAGGTAATAGGAGTCTCTATGATTTCTCCTGATGGTTTCGCCATAAGCCCCCTCATCCCCGCAAGCTGCCTTACCTGGGTCTGGCTTCCCCTCGCCCCTGAATCAATCATCATGTATATGGGGTTTGAACTCGGTCCGGCAATGCTGGTCTTGTTGCCCGTCTGAACTTCCTCGGAAGAAATCTTTTTCATCATCGCCTGGGCAACGTCATCGCTTGTTTTTGCCCAGATATCTATCACTTTGTTGTATCTCTCTCCATCGGTTATCAGTCCCTGAGAATACTGGTTCTGAACTTTCAGAACTTCCGCCCTGGCTTCCTCCAGAAGGTCTTTTTTCGATTCGGGAATAATCATGTCCGTTATCGAAATGGAAGCTCCGGATTTAGTGGAATACTTAAATCCGAGAGTCCTAAGACTGTCGGCCAGCAACACCGTGCTTTTACCACCGGTTTTCCTGAAACACTCATCCACAAGCGCCTCTATTGCTCTTTTTGTCATCGGTTTGTTGATAAGCTCAAAGGGAACGCCTTCGGGGATAACCTCGTACATCAAGACTCTCCCGACGGTCGTGGCATGGCTTGCGCCGTCTATCTTGACGGTTACGCCATCATGCAAACCAATTCTTCCAAGTTCATAGGCAAAAACCACCTCGCGCACCGAAAGAATACGTCCCGAATTAGCGTTCTTGTCCAACGCCGTGTCTCTGGTCAGATAGTAAAGCCCGAGAACTATATCCTGGGTAGGAAGTATTATCGGCTTTCCATGCGCAGGGGAAAGAATATTGTTTGTTGACATAACAAGCGAGCGGCATTCAGTCTGCGCCTCAATTGAGAGCGGAACGTGAACCGCCATCTGGTCACCGTCAAAATCCGCGTTGTATGCCGGGCAAACGAGCGGATGAAGCTGGATGGCCTTATCCTCGATGAGTACCGGCTCAAAAGCCTGTATGCTCAGGCGGTGAAGAGTCGGAGCTCTGTTAAGAAGCACGGGGTGCTCCTTGATCACTTCGTCAAGAGCATCCCATACGACTGGAGCTTCGCTATCAAGCAGCTTTTTCGCTATTTTTATCGTTGCCGCTTCGCCCCATCTTTCAAGTTTCTGGTAGATAAACGGCCTGAAGAGTTCAAGCGCCATCTGTTTGGGTATTCCACACTGGTGAAGACGCAGGTCAGGACCCACGGTAATAACTGACCGACCCGAGTAATCGACCCTTTTCCCAAGAAGGTTCTGTCTGAATCTACCTTGTTTACCTTTGATTATATCGCTCAGACTCTTAAGCGGCCTGTGGTTGTGGCCCAGAACGGGTCTTCCCCTTCTTCCGTTTTCCAAAAGCGCGTCAACGGACTCCTGCAGCATTCTCTTTTCATTCCTGACTATTATGTCGGGAGCGCCGAGTTCGAGGAGCTTTTTCAGCCTGTTATTTCTGTTAATTACTCTTCTGTAAAGATCGTTGAGGTCCGAGGCAGCAAATCGCCCTCCATCAAGAGGAACAAGAGGCCTCAGATCAGGCGGCAGAACGGGGATAGTGGTCAGAATCATCCATTCGGGGCGGTTTTTGGACTTGCGAAACGCCTCGCATATTCTCAGCCTTTTTGCGATACGGGCTTTTTTGATCGGAGACTTGGTTTCTTTCATGCTCACCCTGAGTTCCTGGGAGAGCTCGTTTAGATCTATTGTTTTGAGCATTTCCCGCACTGACTCGGCTCCCATGCCAACGACAAATTCGGAACCAAACTGCTCCCGTTTATCCCGGCACTCATCTTCGGTTATCACCTGGGCGAACTTGAGATCGGAACCCCCCGGATCCATAACTATGTAAGCCTCAAAGTAAAGAACCCTTTCCAAGTCCTTCAAAGTCATATCAAGAAGCATTCCTATTCTGCTGGGAATGCTGCGGAGAAGCCATATGTGAGCGACAGGAGAAGCCAGTTCAATATGGCCCATTCTCTCTCTCCTCACCTTGGAGGAAATTACTTCCACGCCGCATTTCTCGCACGTTATCCCCCTGTGCTTAAGTCTTTTATATTTTCCACAGGTGCATTCGTAATCTTTTACGGGTCCGAATATCTTGGCGCAGAAAAGACCGTTTCTCTCCGGTTTGAACGTCCTGTAGTTTATGGTCTCCGGTTTCTTTATCTCACCGCTTGACCATGACCTGATTTTTTCCGGAGAAGCTATGGAAATCTTTATGCTCGAATAATCAGAAGGGTTTTTCGGCTTTTCAAAAAGCGTGTCTATATCCATGGTGTGGTTCCCTCCAAATCAATATTTGGGAAGCGATTCAATCTCCGCTTCCTTCTCAATAAGATCAACATCAAGTCCAAGCGCCTGCAGTTCTTTGCGCAACACTTTGAAAGATTCAGGGAGACCTGGTTCAAAGTTCATATCACCCCTTACGATCGAGTCGAATATTCTGGTTCTTCCTGCTACATCGTCTGACTTTATGGTAACGAATTCCTGAAGCGTATAAGCAGCTCCGTAGGCTTCAAGCGCCCAAACTTCCATTTCTCCGAGTCTCTGTCCGCCAAAGTGCGCCTTCCCTCCAAGGGGCTGCTGAGTTACAAGTGAATAAGGCCCTATTGCTCTGGCATGAATTTTTTCTTCCACAAGATGATGGAGCTTTAACATGTACATTATCCCTACGCATACTTTCTGATCGAAAGGCTCTCCGGTTTGACCGTCAAAAAGGATGGTTTTTCCGTCTTCGTCAATTCCGGCAAGCTGCTGTATCCGCGCGATTTCAGCCTCGTGGGCTCCATCGAAAACCGAAGATTTCATCGGAACTCCCTCTTTAAGCTCTTTTACCAATTCAACGAGATCGTCTCCTTTGGACGACTCAATGAGGTTGCTCATCTGTGAAGAGCCCGAGTATATGTCCAGAAGCTTTTCTCTTAGGGATTCCGTGCCGAACTCTGCCTCAATATATTCGTTCAGCTGTCTTCCAAGCTCTCTGCCGCCCCATCCCAGATGGGTTTCCAGTATCTGCCCGACATTCATCCTAGAAGGCACACCAAGCGGGTTAAGCACCATGTCAACCGGTCTCCCGTCAGAGAGATAAGGCATATCTTCCTGCGGGAGTATTTTTGATACAACGCCTTTGTTTCCGTGCCGTCCCGCCATTTTGTCACCGACCTGAAGCTTTCTTTTGACCGCGATGCGGACCTTAACCACCCTCAGAACCCCGGGAGGCAGTTCATCAGGCTTTTTGAGCTTTTCCATGCGCTGTTCATAGGCAACGCTCACGTACTCAATGCGTTTGAGAATCTTCTCGACTATTCCGGTCAGTTCTTCCTGCGCTTCGGGAAGGCCCTTAATCCTGATATCGACGAGCTTCTCCAAGGGAATAGCGTCGAGAATCTCCTCGGTTATTTCCTGCCCGCTTTTAAGAACCGTCTTTCTGTTAACCGTAATCTTGGAAAGCGAGGTTTTGCCGAGAACAATATGCTTTACCCTGTCAACCGCATCACTTCTTAGAATGGCTACCTCGTTTTCCTTATCCAGTTTTAATTTCGAGATCTCGTAGCTCTCGATAAACTTGCTTCTGTCATCCTTGTCCACAGAGCGGGACACGAGAGTTTCAACATCTATCACCGTACCGTGTACTCCGGAAGACACCCTTAAAGAAGAATCTTTCACGTCCCCCGCCTTGTCTCCGAAAATCGCTCTTAAGAGTCTTTCTTCAGGGGAAAGCTGGGTTTCGGCTTTGGGAGAAATTTTCCCGACCAGTATATCCCCAGGCTCGACCTCGGCACCGATCATTATTATTCCGCTCTCATCCAAATTCCTCAGTGACTCTTCGGACACGTTCGGTATATCTCTGGTTATATCTTCTCTTCCAAGCTTGGTTTCCCTCGCGGTACACTCAAATTCCTCAACATGGATTGAAGTAAACGCATCGTCCTTGACGACCCTCTCGGATATCAAAATGGCATCCTCAAAGTTGTATCCGCCCCATGGCATAAAAGCGACAACCATGTTCTGTCCGAGTGCAAGTTCGCCGCGGTCCGTTGAACACCCGTCGGCTATCACCTGTCCCTTCTTAACCTGTTGTCCCTGGCGAACTATGGGACTTTGATTCCAGCAGGAACTCTGGTTTGAGCGGTGGAATTTTATCAGGTTGTAAATATCGACCCCTCCTTCCCGGCTTCTCTCTGTAGACTTGACCACAATCCTGACCGCATCCACAGATTCCACCACGCCATCCCTGCGGGCGACAACGGTAACCCCGGAGTCCTTGGCCACCTTGCTTTCAAAACCTGTCCCCACAAGCGGTGAAGTACTCCTTATTAACGGCACGGCTTGGCGCTGCATATTGGAACCCATAAGGGCCCTGTTCGCATCATCATGCTCAAGAAAAGGGATAAGAGAAGCCGAAACCGATACAAGCTGCGAAGGGGATACGTCCATAAACTCAACCTTCTCCCTCTCAACCATCATAAACTCACCACTTCCCCTGGCAGAAACGAAAGGCATTTTGAAGGACCCGTCTTCTTCAAGAGGAGCGTTTGCCTGAGCTACAACGTAGTCCTCTTCCATAAGCGCGTTCATATAAACTATTTCCTCCGTAACACGCCCATCCTTCACTTTCCTGTAGGGCGTCCGGATAAACCCGGATTTATCTATCCTGGCGTAAGTACTCAGGCTGGATATAAGTCCTATGTTAGGACCTTCCGGAGTTTCTATCGGGCATATCCTCCCATAGTGGGAAGAGTGAACGTCCCTGACCTCAAACCCTGCCCTTTCTCTGGTAAGACCACCGGGACCCAATGCGCTCAGCCTTCTTTTATGGGTTATTTCCGAAAGAGGGTTGGTCTGGTCCATAAACTGGGAGAGCTGACCCGTGGTGAAGAACTCTTTTAGAACCGATGTCACCGTTTTCGGGACAAGCACCTCGTTAGGCATAAGGTTCTCTATGGTCTGGTATCCCATTTTTTCCTTGACGAATCTGGCGAGTCTCTCAAGACCGTGATAAAAACGGTCCTCTATGAGTTCCCCGACTGTTCTTACTCTTCGATTCCCGAGATGGTCTATGTCATCAGTGGATCCCCTGCCACCTTTTAGATCAAGCAGGTACTTCACGGTCAGCAGAATGTCTTCTCTATCCAAAGTGAGGCTGGCATCGGTAAGATCCTCTTCGCGCACATCTTTTCTTTTCAGCTTGTAGTCGATCTTGATTCGACCCACTTTCGAGAGCCTGTAAGCCTCAGGGGTAAAGAACATGTTTTCAAAAAAAGTTCGCGCGACTTCATCTGAGGGAGGATCGGTCGGCCTGAATTTCTTGTAAATCTCTGTTACGGCTTCCTCGCATGAATCCACCTTGTCAGAGAGAAGAGTGGTCCTAAGGGAAGTTACGAACATGGTTTTGTCTATATAGTAAACCCTAAGGGTTTTCCTGCCGATCCTGCGTAGTTCCTCGAGTTTTTCTTCTGTTATTTCCTCATTGAAAGCGAGTATCACTTCTCCCGTTTCAGGGTCCGAAACGGTCTCGGCCGAGGGTTTTTCAATTATCTCTTCCTCCGAGACCGGTATGGAGGTCATGTCGGCTTCTTCAAACCTGGGAAGAAGATTCTTCAGTCTCCTTCCTTTTCTCCCTATAAGTTCTCCCGTCTCCGGGTGGTCTATATCCTTAGTCGCCTTCTGATAGGAAATTATCTCAGTGGTTATCTCTTTTTTAAAACCATCCGGCCCCGAATTAAAAACCTCCGCGTTTATTTCCTTTCGAACTTCTTTCGGTTCTATGTGGAAAGTCTCAACGGGATAGAAAAAGCCCATTATCTGCTGGTCATCGTAACCCATTGCCTTGAGAAGAACGGTGACGTGGAATTTTTTCTTTCTGTCTATCCGCACATGGAGCATATCCTTCAGATCATATTCAAAATCAAGCCAGCGGCCATTTTGGGGAACGATTCTCGCTATAAATGATCCTTCCTTGCCCGACAACTGGCTCTTGGTTTTATCCCGATCAAAAAACACCCCGGGAGATCTGTGGAGCTGGTTCACTATGACTCTTTCGGTTCCGTTTACTATGAAAGAACCGCTGGGGGTCATGAGCTGTACTTCGCCGAAGTATATCTCCTGCTCCTTGATGTCGCGGAACTGTCTCTCGGTATCCTTTTGTCCCTTTTCACCCTCGGGAATGTCCCATATTATAAGACGGAAGGTTACGTAAAGCGGAGCGGTGTAGGTATAGCCCTTCAGCCTGCATTCGGCAAAGTCATACTTAGGTTCGTCCAGCCGGTATTGGAGATACTCTAAAGAAGCCTTGCCATTATAATCCTCAAGAGGAAAAACGGCCTTGAAGGCCCCGTGAAGGCCGGTGTCCGAACGTTTATCCGGAGGAACATCGGCCTGTAAAAAATCTTCGTAAGATTTTATCTGTACATCAAGCAGGTGGGGAATATCCAAAACCTGGGGGATCTTCGAAAAATCTTTCCTTAACTCCTGAGACTCTATATTCTCTATGCTCAACGCGTACCCCCTCGTTTTTTAATTTAAGTGAAAATAACCGGAAAAAATTATTGTCAGTTAACTTCGGCTGTCGCCCCGGCGTCTTCAAGCTTTTTCTTGATCTCTTCGGCCTCATCTTTGCTCACTCCCTCTTTTACAGGCTTGGGCACTCCCTCTACAAGTTCCTTGGATTCTTTGAGTCCAAGACCTGCAATCTCCCTTACCGCCTTTATAACCTGTATTTTCTTGTCTCCGAAAGAGCTGAGAATTACATTAAACTCAGTTTTCTCTTCGGCCGCAGGAGCGGCTTCGGCACCGGCAACAGCGGCAACAGCAACCTGAGGCGCGGTAGCCTGAACACCGAACTTGTCTTTTATCTCTTCTATCAGTTCGGATATCTCAAGCATGCTGGCTTGTTCAAGATAGGTGACAACGTTTGTTCTGCTAATATCGGGCATCTGTTTTATTCCTCCTTGGTAAACAGTTCTACAACTTTTTAGTCAGTCTTTTTTTCTTTTAAACCTTCAAGCACATTGACAATATTTGAGCGCGCCTGTTCCAAGACTCCCACGAGGTTACCCATCGGAGCACTAAGCAGGCTCGCAAACTCGGATATAAGTTCCTGCCTTGACGGAAGCTTCGCTATCCGTTCTATTCTGGATACGTCAACTACTTCTCCTTCGAATATCCCGCCCTTTATCCTGATTTCCGGGAAATCCTTGCCGTAATCAATAAAAACTTTCGCCGCCGCGGAAGACTCACCGTCACAAATAGCGACTGCGGTTGGACCTGAGAAAAGATCCTTCATTTTCTCTATGTCCGTCCCGAGCGAAGCTTTTTCCAAAAGAGTGTTCTTCACAACCCTAAGTTCCGTGTTGGTCTGCCTGAGTTTTCTTCTCAGGGCATCTATCTCCTTTACTTTAAGTCCTTGATATTCAACAACGAACACCGAGGGTGTGGAATAAAACCTGGATGACAAGTCGTCAATTATTTTCTGCTTTTCGGTTTTGCTGAGCATAGTTTTTCTCTTCTCGTATCTAGTTTCGCGTTATGTTCACGCTGCGATTCCCATATTCTTAAGCTCGTTTCTAATATCCGGCACACTCACCCCGATACCGGGACCCATTGTTGCCGACACCGAAATCTTCCTCAGAAAAATACCCTTGGAAGCGGCTGGCTTCTCTTTGATCAGAAAGCTCATAAAAGCAAGGAAGTTTTCTTTCAGGTTTTCTTTTCCGAAAGAAACTTTTCCAACAGGAGCATGTATAACTCCGCTCTTATCATTTCTGATTTCAACGCGACCGGCCTTCGATTCTTTTACAACGTTAGCAACATCTGAAGTCACCGTACCTACTTTGGGACTCGGCATCAGCCCTCTGGGCCCCAAAACCTTTCCTAGTCTGCCAACTTTCGACATCACGTCAGGAGTGGCTATAGCCACGTCGAAATCAAGCCAGTTCTCCTTAGAAACCTTTTCCACCAGATCATCAAGACCTACATAATCGGCCCCGGCATCTTTTGCCTCAGCTGCCTTGTCATCCGCTGCAAACACAAGAACCGTTATTTTTTTCCCGAGACCGTGAGGCAGCACGACGGCGGAACGGATCTGCTGGTTCGCGTGCCTGGGGTCTATGCCGAGATTTACGGCTACATCCACCGTTTCGTCAAATTTCGCGTAGTGAGCCTGCGCCACAAGCTCCATGGCTTCATCAACCGTATACTCTTTGCGGAAATCTACCTTAGCGCTTACGTCAATATATTTTTTCCCTCTGGTGGTCATGAAGTTTCTCTCCAAACTTTATCCTTCTATATCAATTCCCATGCTTCTCGCAGTACCGCGCACAACCATCAAGGCCGCATCAATTTCATCGGTATTGAGGTCTTCAAGCTTTCTTTGCGCTATTTCCCTTGCCTGTTCTTCCGTAATCTTGCCGGCTTTGGTCCTCGGAGTTGTTCCTGAGCCTTTCTCCACGCCCGCGGCCTTTTTCAGCAAGTAAGAAGTAGGGGGCGTTTTTATTTGAAGATCGAAAGACCTGTCTGCGTAAACGGTTACCGTGACCGGAAGAAGCCCTTCGGAAGAAGATGTCTGGGCATTAAAGGCCTTGCAGAATTCCATTATGTTCACGCCTCTTTGTCCGAGCGCAGGACCCACCGGAGGCGAAGGAGATGCCTTTCCAGCTTCGATCAGCAATTTTATGTAACCGCTTATTTTCTTCATCTAGATTTTCTCCACCTGGTTAAAATCAAGTTCTATAGGCGTGGTCCTGCCAAAGATGCTGACCAACACCTGTACCCTGGCTTTTTCGGGTTTTACGTCTTCTATAATTCCGGAAAAATTGGCAAAAGGCCCTTCTATAACTCTTACGGCTTCTCCTTTCTCAAAAGCGACACTCGGCTTGGGTTTAAGCGTGCCCTCTTTCGCCCTCGTCTTTATCTCGTTAACTTTTTCTTCGCCAACTTCAGGTATGGAATCAAGGTTTATCTTTCCATCAACCGGGCGGCCTCCCACGAAACTTATGACTTTTGGTATTTCCCTTACAAAATCCAGAGTTTCCTTGTTAAGGTCCATTTTAATCATGATATAGCCGGGAAAAAATTTTCTGACAGAAGTTCTCTTCCTTCCACCTTTCTGAGTTTCAACTACGGTCTCCGTAGGAATAAAAACTTCGTCAATAGCGAGGTTCTGATTATTCATGCTCTCCATCCCGTTTTCTATCTGGATTTTAACCCTTTCTTCAAAACCGGTATTGACGTGTACTATGTACCACTTGCTCTGCATCCGAAAAGTGCTCCCTGATTCGCTCTTTAACTCAGTATAAGACCAAACAGAAAAGAGAACACGTAATCAGCCAGCATAAAAAAGAGTGCAAAAAACGCGGTAATAATAACTACCACGAAGGTCGACTTAACCGTATCTTTACGCTCGGGCCAGGTTATTCTCTTCATTTCTGTAGCAACGCCGCTGAGATACCTGGTCGTATCTTCTTTGATTCTGTCAAATTTTTCCATGACTTGGCTTTTATGCAGGGCAGGAGGGTCTCGAACCCCCAACCTGCGGTTTTGGAGACCGCTGCTCTACCAATTGAGCTACTGCCCTGTAGAGTCCCCCATTACCCATCACTCAACAATTTTGGTTACCACACCTGCTCCCACGGTTCTCCCACCTTCTCTTATCGCAAAACGCAGCTGCTCTTCCATCGCCACCGGCGCTATTAACTCCACATCCATGCTCA
>LXNI01001117.1_pt1 | contig 25624 bp, 20 predicted proteins | sample 809091 | NCBI WGS metagenome assembly LXNI01 (sample SAMN04870527, study PRJNA318959) | sponge metagenome | biome: 01000161; feature: marine sponge reef; material: water | host: Sarcotragus foetidus | place: Greece: Milos, Mediterranean Sea | collected 2013-05-29 | depth 5-7 m | reverse complement strand
AATAGGCCCCCAGACCCGCCGCGAGCGGGTCCCGAACCCCAACCCCCGCCGCCCATAACCAGAGAAAACCGACCGAACTCATCAAACCGGCCGCGCGTGGCGAGTTTTTCAGCAGCCTGCTAAAGCTCTGACTGGCCGGTTTTCAAGGGGGTAGGCATTCTCCATGCGCATCACCATGCTAGGAACAAGTGCCGCGGCTCCGGATCCGGAGCGGGCCGACTCCGCAATTTTGATCAGTGTGGAGGATCAGCATTACCTGTTCGATTGCGGACATGGCGCTACCCGGCAAATGGTTGCCGCCAACATCGACCCCACCGAGGTGGATACCGTTTTCCTGTCGCATCTACACTACGACCATATTGCCGACTTCGCCTATTTCCTGCTGACCACGTGGATATGCGATCGTCCCGGCGCGCCCGTGGTCGTCGGTCCGCCCGGCACTCAGGCATTTGTCGACCATCTCTTCGAGGACGGTGCGTACGCCAAGGATATCGAGGCCCGGCGCCAATATCCTCGGCGCCAGAACGTCGAAGTGTTACGTCCCGATGTCCGGGAGTGTGAGCCGGGTTTGGTATTCGAGGATCACCTCGTGCGGGTGACCGCCTGCTACGTCGAGCATATTCCGAGGGAGATTTCGCCGTGTTTCGGTCTACGGCTGGATAAGAAAATTGACGGTAAGTCGGTCTCGTTTTCCGGTGATACCGCTCCCTGCGACGCCTTTGTCGAGCTGTCGAAAGACGTGGATCTCATGATCCACGAATGCACTTTTCCCGAGGAAGCCATCGAATTCCGCAAAAAGGCGCAGGTCGGAACTTGGTCCCATACCAGCCCGACCGAGCTCGGCAAGCTGGCGCAACGCTCCGGCGCCAAGCGTTTGGTGGCCACCCATTTCGGATCCTACGATTCCGTCAATCCGGTGGTGCAGAAGATTATGAGCGTCCATATGCCGCGGGAGATCATGGGTCCCCATCAGCTCGACCTGGTGGCCCGGGACATCAAGGAGAACTACACCGGCGAGCTGCGTCTGGCCCACGATCTCATGCGGATTGATCTATAGGGTGCTCAAGTAAACGTCACCCGGACCTCGCCAAACGGGTCGAACTTTGCCACGACTTCGGTGGGCCCGTCGAAGTGATACTGCCGGGTGAAGGAACCGGACATCACCTGCATTCCTTCCTCCAAGGCCAGCCCGAACCGGGCGAGGTCGTTGGCCAGCCAGGCAATCGACGCAAGGGGGCTCGATTCCATTACCTCGCGGCCATAGGCAACTTCCCGGGACTCACCGTCGACAATTACCTCGACCGACGCGGCGGCAAGATCGTGCGCATCGGGGTCAAACCGGGTCGATTCACCGACGACGAATGCCCGCTGCTGTCCATTGTCGGCGGCGCCCAGGGGAAACAATCCGGGACCGGGCTTAAAACGCCGCTCGATGATTTCGAATGCCGGCTGCACCGAGGCGATGGCCGCCGCGGCATCGTCAATCGTTGCGTCCGGGCCGGAAAGCGTCGCGCCCATCGTCAGGCACAGCTCGTTTTCCCAGCCGGGCGTAATGAAATCCGCAGCGGGATGAGTGTGGCCGCTGGCCCATCGTCCCCGCTCATATAGGACCGCCCAGGAAGGATGATGCACGCCTGCCTGGGCCTGAATAGCCTTGGCCGTCAACCCGACCTTCCAGCCCACCTGAGGGTTGCCGTCGGCGGCGTGGCGTTCCCGGAGCGCCAGGCAGACGCGAAAGCCGTCGTCGAATTCCAGATTTCCGGCATGGTGTTCGGGAAACGGCCCGCCATGCCGGAAGTTCCAAAAGTCCTCAACTGCTTGATCCAGATCCATATTTGCCCCCTGAGATTCAAGTTTCCCAGGCGATGCTAACATGGCCCGCGGTTATGCGGCTTCCCTTATCTCCAGTAGCCGCGAGACGTCGTACCAGCTGTCCGCGCCGAAGGTCTTGAGGTCATTGGTCAGGTCTTCGGGGACCCAGTCGAGCAATTCGGCCTCAAAACTCGGCCGCGATCTTATGCGCTCCCACCAATCCGTGACCTTGGGCAGCCGGCCGTTCTCCCACATTCCGGACATGGACATCATATCCAGCCGGTTGACGTATGGGGTGAGTGCAATGTCAGCGAACGTAAATTGGCCGCCGGCGAGCCAATCGCGGTCCTGGAGCGCTTCTTCCATCTTGAACAGATACCTGTCGTAAAGCCGGATCTTGTCCGGCGCGCCCGGCGCATAGAACCCGTCTTTGACAATCCTCTTCTTCTCTTCGTGCCAGTCGGCCGTGACCGAGAACTGAGGCGTCGAGCTCAGGAATTCGGCAAGTTTTTCCGGTCCCAGGCGGCGGATGGTATGCCTGTGAGAGCAGACAAATGTGACAACCCCGCAGGCCGGGTGGAGTTCCTCGTCGACGGCCTTGGTCCAGTACATGACCTGGGCCCGTTCCAGGGGATTCTCGGGCCGGAGCCGCGGCTCGGGGAACACGTCTTCAATGTACTCGCAGATGACAGTCGACTCGGTGATGATTTTGCCGTCGTGAACCAGGGCCGGTACCACCGCCTTGGGATTGACCTTCAAGAACTCCTCGGTGAATTGCTCACCCTTCAGGATGTCAATATAGTGGCCTGTCCATTCCAGGCCCTTCTCGTGCAAGTACATGCGCACCTTGGCCGCGCATACCGACGATCCGTGATGATAAAGCTCCAACATGATGTTTCCCCATTTGGCTCCTTGGCTGGCGCCAATATAGGTCAGACCCGCCGGCTCACCAATTTGGCCGCGATCTTCGTCCGTTTTGTGGACAGGCGGTCAAGGCCGGCGGACCCTAGGCTGGCGCCGTGACACGGCTGTGACGCCGACGTGATAATGTGGTGATATTTCAAGCGGACGGCATTGTCCGGGATAACGGAGCAGGTGAGGAGCGAACATGGCGACATTCGTACTGGTGCCCGGCGCGTGGCAAGGAGGCTGGTGCTATCGCGATGTGACACGGCGGCTGCGGGCAGGCGGGCACGATGTTTACCCGCTTACGCTGACGGGGCTTGGCGACCGGCTTCATTTGGCGGCGCGAGAGGTAAACCTGGACACCCATGTACAGGATGTGGTGGCGGCGGTGACCTCCGAAGAGATTGAAGACGCCGTCCTGGTGGGACATTCCTATGGGGGGATGGTGATTACCGGCGTCGCCGAGCAATTGGCGGATCGATTCCGCACGATTGTTTATCTGGATGCGTTCGTACCTGAAAGCGGTCACTCGTTGGCAACTTCGGCACCGCCGGAGCGTCACGAACAACGGGTGCGGACCGCGCGCGACCAAGGCGACGGCTGGCGAATTCCGTGTCCCGAACCGAGCTTCTGGGGAATTGACGATCCCGACACGGTGGCTTGGATGAAAAGACAGGTCTGCGATCATCCCCTGGCGACATTCGAACAGGTTCTCATCCATACCAACCCATGGGAGCGGATCGACAAACGCGTCTTTATCGTCGCGACCGAAAATGAGGGCGCCCCGTTCATCGGAATTGCCGAGAGACTACGAAACGGGCCGTCGTGGGAGGTTTATGATTTCGAGTGCGGCCACGAAATCATGATCGACATGCCGGGCGAACTTGTTGACCTGCTCGTTACGCTCGCCGACTAGACAGCCTCCGCGTCCCTGGGGTAGAGGCTCGCGACCCGGGCGCCGCCGAAGGTCTGCCAGGAGACCAGGTCGTGGGGATCCAACAGGTGCACTTCCCAAACGACCTCTTTGCCCCCGTCGCGCTTCATCTCTCTGAGCCGGGTCCAATAGGGAAAATCGCTCGGATGAAATTCCTCGCGGAGCCATTCGTTCCAGGTGAGATCGTCCACATTGCACGTCCGGCTGAGCTGCTCCCGCGTCGGTAAACACGTCGAATCGATAATGAACATATTGTCGTTGGGGAGGCGATGGGCGTCCCCCATGGCCCAGGAGATAACCCGTTCCGAATCATCATCGTCGCCTGAGTTCCAGACCTCGGTTACGGTCATGTTCTCCTCGTCCACGTCATACTCAACGGCGCGGGCGAAGCACTCGCGGGGCGCGGCCTGCGGCTTGTACGGCTGAGCCCGGCAGATGCCGTTATCATACATCAGGACTGTCCCATCCACGGTCACCCGCGGGTTGTGACCGTGATAGTGCCAGCGGAAATCGTGGGTCGGATTTAGAAGCTTTTCCTTTTGCGGGCTCTTCCAGTTCTCGTGATCGCCGAGAATCCATTTGATCTCGCCGGAGGTCTTATCGATCTTGATGATCGCGTCCTGGTGGCGGAGCGAGACGATCACGCTGTCGTCCCGTTCGTCATAGGTGATGCCGTTGCCGTGGGTCCAGTCCAGGTGCTTGGGAAAGCCCCGGTTATGCCAATAGACCTCCATCAGGTGGTAAGACCAGCGGTAGACGTCCAAATGATCGAAGGTATTCCAGTTCCAGACGATGTCTCCGTCGGGCGTGAACTCGACAAAATTGTCGCCCACCACCGGCTGGGTGGCGCGCGGCGCATCCGGGTCGGTCTCGCTGGTGTAGTAGTTCTCGATTTGCCGCGCATTCGCCGTCATGGCGAGGAAGTTGCCGTTGGGCATCTGGTGGGGCTGATGATGCAGGCTCGCCGCCTCGATGGGGATGGCGCCGTCCACGGGGCCTTGCGGCCGGCCGGTGGCATAAAACATGCGGACGACATTGCCGCACATGTCCATTTCCACCGTCCGGAAATCCACGTGATGAAAAAACAGATTGCCGTTGGCCAGTTGATGCACGCCGGCGATCCGGGCATCCGAGTTGTAGTACCAGACGCACTCGCCCTCCTCATCGAGCACCATGAGCATACCCCAGCGCACCGTGAACTGAATTTGGGCGGGCGTCATATACTGCTGACGCAGATTTACCCGCCGTCGAACGCTCAAAAGGGTATAGCCGGGCTGCATCCGGGCCGTGTCGGCCGATTTGACGTCGATGGTGGGCCACTCGGCGCTATCACCGGGTAGAGGCGGGGTCCGGTACTCGAGCTCGATCGCCGCGGCATCACCGGCGCGGACGGTGATACGGTGGGACGTCCCGGCCCGCATGCCGATGATCGGAAGGCCCTTGTCCGGCGCATGGTCTGCGCCGTATGCGACGGTCCGCGTTCGCCGGCCATCGCTGATCTCCAGGGTCGTTTCGCAAGGACCATCCGTCTTGAAATAGACAAGCGCCACGAGCGGGACATTTGGATTGGGGTTCTTCTCGACCCGAGGGCTTTCAACAAACGCTGTCACGATCCGGCCTCCCTGTTCCGCGTCTTTGCGCGATCAAATCTTAACTTGATGGTACCAAAAAGAGTTGGCGGCCCCGGCGTCCGCTTCCCGGACGATCAGACCCGCTCTTCGCCGTTCCTTACCTGCGTCAGGAGCGGTGAAGAGCAAACGGTCAGGATGAACCGGAACGGGACCGGCCATCAACTCGTCACCCGGCTTTACCGCAAATATCCGCAAATGATCCGGCGGGCCGCAGGTGCCGCCGACGGTGGCGGAAGTCATTGGCTGCGTCTATCGACTCAGGGGTAGAATGCCCGAAGCGGAGTATGTCCGCGCAGGAGCGGACGGAACTGCCGGCCCGGAGTTGGGGCAGGCTGAATAGGCAAGCCTTTGTGACTATTGCGGCGATCGCTCGAATCGCGCAAACAGGGAGAGTCGTGACCACAAACCCCATCCAGTCTACCGAGCGTGCCCGGTCCCCAGCGAATGGCGACAAGGCCCACTGGCCACTTGCCGCGGGGGTCTTGCCTGCATCGGTGGCGGTGATTTTCGTTGGCGTATTGTTGCTTGTCGACGGGGTGCCGGCAAATGACGGTCAGCGGCCGCTCGCCGCGGTTTTGCTGGTTGCGGGAGCCATTGGACTTGCCTTCGGCGGCTACCTCTTGGGCGGGGTCGTGGCCCGTCGAAGGGCGTTGGCAAGAATTCGGGGAACTCTGGCGGCCGACGACCTGATTGCATTTGTGTCCGCGGGCGACGGGCGCCTCCGGTTTCTCAACAGCCGGATGCATGAGCTGCTCAGCGAATTGGGCGGGGCGTCCTTTGCTTCGGAACCGGAAACGATCAATGAGTTGGTCGAACGGTTTGGTCCCGCGGCCGGTTCACTGGAATTGTCCCGGCTGATCAAGGGGGCCGAGAGCGGATTGCGGGACCGGGCCGAAATCGATCTCTCCGAGACCCTGGGCCGGCGCAAATGGTTCCGCATTTCGGCGGAACCGGTGCCTGGCCTCGACGGCCTTACCCTTTGGTCGATGAGTGATATTACCGCGACCAAGGCAGCCGAGACGGCCACGCGGCGGGAGGAAAAGCTCCTCTACGACCTAATTGACAAGTTGCCCGTTGGCTTCTTTTCGGTGGACGGTTCAGGAATTCTCACCTACGCAAATCAAGCGCTCCGACAATGGCTTGCGCCGCTCGAAGACGGATGGAATGGCGAGGATCGTCAGTTCGCCGATTTCGTCGTCGCCGGAGGTGAGCCCGATGGGATCGCCGAAGATGCATCCGGCATGCACGGCTCTATCGTCCTCAAGGCCTCGGATGGAACGGAGTTCGGCGCCTATCTCATTCAGTCGCAGCAGGTGAACGCTGATGGTGAGTTCGATTACTCCCGCTCGATTGTTCTCAGGGAGCCATTCCTGCCGCTGCCCGACGATGGGTCCGGGGGTGCGTTGGTCAAACGCATTCCCTGGCTGTTTTCCGAAGCTCCGGTCGGCATTGTCCTGCTCGATCTTTACGGCAACGTCATTGACTGCAATCGGGCATTTCTGAAGATGCTCGGTTTGCACCGGGACGCGGTCATCGGTCGGCCGCTGTCTGAACGAACCAGCACGGAGGACCGGGACGATGTTGCGGCGCAGTTGTCCCAGGTTGTGATGGGGACACTGCCGGCGACGATGATCGATGTTCGTATGCCGGCGGGTGGAGAGCGCGACCTCGCCGCTTCGCTTTACGTCGGCCGGGTCCAGGACGCTGAAGGGGATGTTTCCGGCCTTGTGCTGCATGTCATCGATACGACCGAACAAAAAAATTTGGAAGTACAATTCAACCAGTCGCAAAAAATGCAGGCAGTGGGTCAACTCGCCGGCGGCGTTGCCCATGACTTCAACAACCTGCTGACCGCGATGATCGGCTTCTGCGATCTCCTGCTGGCCCGCCACGGCGCGGAGGATCCGAGCTTCACCGACATCATGCAGATCAAGCAAAATGCCAATCGTGCGGCCAATCTCATCCATCAGCTGTTGGCATTCTCCCGCCGACAAACCTTGCAGCCGAAAATCTTTGATGTGCGGGCGGCGCTTGGCGACCTCTCGCACCTGCTTCGGCGCCTGATCGGTGAGAATATCGCGCTCGATATCAGGCATGATCAGGAGGTTGACCTGATCCGGACCGATCCGGGGCAGTTTGATCAAGTGGTTATCAACCTCGCCGTCAATGCAAGAGATGCCATGCCGGGCGGCGGACAAATTACGATTGAAACGTCGCGGGTTTCGGTTGAAAGCACCCTTCAACCCGGACATGAGATAATGCCCGCCGGCGAATACGTACTGATCACGGTCACCGACACGGGCTCCGGCATCGCCAAGGAAGACATCGGCCGCATATTTGAGCCCTTCTTTTCCACCAAAGGGGTGGGCGAGGGGACCGGCCTCGGTCTGTCCACTGTTTATGGCATTGTCCGGCAATCTGAAGGTTATGTATTTGTCGATTCCGCGCCCGGTGAGGGCACGGCATTCAGCATCTACCTTCCGGCATACACGGCGGCGGATGCCGCCGCCGCCGGTGAACCCATTCTTTCGGGTCCACATGCCTCCGAGCCTGTCCTGGCCGAGGATCTGACCGGTGGCGGGAACATTCTGCTGGTCGAGGATGAGTATGCGGTACGGCGTTTTGGCAGCCGCGCACTTCGCGACAAGGGCTACCGGGTTATCGAAGCCTCGGACGGCGAAGAGGCGCTGCATGCGCTGAATGATTTCGACGAGACCGTCGACCTGATTATTACTGACGTGGTAATGCCCGGCATGGACGGTCATACGCTCGTACGGCTGATTAAGGAGAAAATGCCGGAAATCAAAGTGATCTTGATCTCCGGCTATTCCGAGGAGGCGATACCCGGCGACATCGGCGCCGACATCCACTTTCTCTCCAAACCATTCAGCCTTCAGGATTTGGCAGGCAAGGTGAAGGATGTCATCGCTGGGTGATCCATGCCTTCCGCAATGCCTTCATGATCTCCCGTTCCGCTTCTTCCGGGTCAATCCGATATCGTCCGACAGCCGATCATCCAGGCGAGCGGGTTCCCGGTGCTTGATCACCCGTCTTCGCCGGGCGGCGATGAACCACAGAGACATCGCTGCCCAGGTGAGTACCGAAGTTAGAGTTGTACCGCTCCATGTCCGATAAACGGAAAGTCATTTTCGACTGTGACGGCGTGATCGCAGATTCCGAGCCGTTGGCCATACGGTCGGGCGCCGCGGTCATGCGCGAGGCAGGGCTCGATGCCAGCGAGGCGGAATATTCGGGCTTTGTCGGCTGGACCGCGTGGGACACGTATGCCGAGCTGGAGCGCCGCCATGGCGTCACGCTGCCTTCCGACATCGAGGATCGAATCTTCGCCGGGCTGAGAGAAATTTACCAAGCGGAACTCACGCCCGTTTCCGGGGTCGGTGAACTAATAGGCATGCTGGGCGAGGCGTGCTGCGTCGCCTCGAACAGCACCGGTGCGCGGCTAGGCATTACTCTGGCTGCGGTCGGATTCGACAAGCGGTTCGCCGGACGCGCGTTCAGTGCCGAACTGGTGGCGCGGGGAAAGCCGGCGCCGGATCTATACCTTTTTGCGGCCCATGAAATGGGCTGGTCTCCCAGTGAATGTATTGTCGTCGAAGACAGCCCCCACGGGGTCGCGGCGGGCGTCGCGGCGGGGATGCCGGTCATCGGCTTTGTTGGGGGTGGACACTGTGAGGCGGGTCGAGACCAAACGCTGATTGGCCACGGTGCCGAGCGGGTCTTCGAGAGCATGGCCCAAGTGAGGAATTACCTGGATTCTGTCTGGCAGCCTTAAATTCGGTCATCTTTCCGGCCTCGCCGTCAGGGCCGAACCAAATGCTCCGTATCCGTGAACAAACATCGAATACGTTCCATAATATTGAATAAAACCAATAAGTTAAATTTTTTCTTTGCGGATGAGAACAAAACATGTACAAGGGAGCTTCATTGCATCACCCAGGACCCTGTGAAATAAGGAGGGGGAACATGACCGAAGCGGCATTACGTCTCGTGGAATCAAACGATCCTGAAAAAAATAAAGCCCTGGAAGCGGCGCTCGCCCAAATCGAGCGAGCCTTCGGCAAGGGGTCCATTATGAAGCTCGGCCAGCAGGAGAACGCGGTCGAGATCGAAGCCATCTCCAGCGGGTCGCTAGGGCTGGATATCGGCCTTGGCATCGGTGGGTTGCCCCGCGGGAGAATTGTCGAGATTTATGGTCCCGAAAGCTCGGGCAAAACCACCTTGGCACTTCATACGGTCGCAGAGGCTCAGAAGGCAGGCGGCACCTGTGCGTTCATTGATGCGGAGCACGCGCTGGATCCGGGCTACGCCCAGAAACTCGGGGTCGATGTCGAAAATTTGCTGATTTCGCAGCCCGACGCGGGTGAGCAGGCGCTCGAAATTGCCGACACGTTGGTCCGCTCGGGCGCCATCGACATGCTGGTGATCGATTCGGTCGCGGCGTTGGTGCCGCGGGCAGAACTGGAAGGCGAAATGGGTGATACCCATGTGGGCCTCCAAGCGCGCCTCATGAGCCAGGCGCTGCGCAAGTTGACGGCGTCGGTCGCCCGTTCCAAGTGCATGATCGTCTTCATCAACCAGATCCGAATAAAGATTGGTGTCATGTTCGGCAACCCTGAGACCACCACCGGCGGCAACGCCCTCAAATTCTACTCTTCGGTGCGCATGGAAATTCGGCGCATCGGCGCGATCAAGGATAAGGACGAGGTGGTCGGTAACCACACACGGGTCAAAGTGGTGAAGAACAAGATGGCGCCGCCGTTCAAGACCGTCGAGTTCGACATTATGTACGGCGAGGGCATCTCCAAGGCCGGTGAGCTCATCGATCTCGGTGTCCAGGCGGGCATCGTAGAGAAATCGGGCTCCTGGTTCTCCTACGACAGCCAGCGGATAGGTCAGGGTCGGGAAAACGCCCGCCAATTCCTGAAAGACAACGCCGACGTCGCCAATGCCATTGAGATGAAGATCCGGGAGAATGCCGGCATTCTATCGGGTTCGATGATGTCACCGCCTGAAGATACTTCGGCCGGTGACGGCGAGGACGACGAGGAATTCGGCGCCAGTCCTGCCGAATAACCGGCGCAGACATTCTATAAGCGGGGCGTGATCCCTAATCACGCCCCGTTTTCTTTGTCGCATAAAAGCCTTCCCAACCGGGAATCGCGACCCTAAGTTTCGCTCCATGCAAACGACAAATGATATCCGGGCAGCGTTCCTCGACTATTTCGGCCGCCACGACCATGAGATCGTGGCGTCATCGCCGCTTGTGCCCCATAACGATCCGACCCTGCTATTCACCAATGCGGGCATGGTCCCGTTCAAGAACGTGTTCACCGGACTCGAACACCGCAGCTATTCCCGCGCGACGACATCCCAGAAGTGTGTCCGCGCCGGCGGCAAGCACAATGATCTCGAGAATGTCGGCTATACGGCCCGGCACAATACGTTCTTCGAGATGTTGGGCAATTTTTCCTTCGGTGACTACTTCAAGGACCTGGCCATCGAACTCGCCTGGAATTTGGTGACCAGGGAATACGGCCTGCCTCGGGAGAAATTGCTGGTGACGGTCTTTTCCGAGGATGATGAGGCGTTCGATTTGTGGAAAAGGATCGCCGGCCTATCGGATGAGAATATCATCCGAATCCCGACCAGCGACAATTTCTGGTCCATGGGCGATACGGGACCGTGCGGGCCGTGTTCGGAAATTTTCTACGATCATGGCGACCATATTCCGGGCGGCCCGCCGGGCAGCCCCGACGAGGATGGGGATCGGTTTGTAGAAATTTGGAACCTCGTGTTCATGCAGTTCGAGCAGGTCACCCCCGAGAAGCGCCAAGATTTGCCCCGTCCATCCATTGACACCGGCATGGGGCTCGAGCGCATTTCGGCGGTGATGCAAGGCACCCATGACAGTTATGAAATTGACTTGTTCCAAGCGCTAATCCAGGCATCCGCTGATGCGGCAGGTGTACCGGCCGACGGTGATCATGCCGTTTCTCACCGGGTGATCGCCGACCATCTCCGGGCGTCGAGTTTTCTCATCGCCGACGGTATTTTGCCGTCGAACGAAGGGCGGGGCTATGTTCTTCGGCGGATCATGCGGCGCGCCATGCGCCACGCGCACATGATGGGCTGCGGGGAACCACTGCTCCACAAGCTGGTGCCGGCGCTGGTCGGACAGATGGGGCAGGCGTTTACTGAACTGGGCCGCGCCCAAGCGTTGATCACCGAAACCCTGGAATTGGAGGAAACCCGCTTCAAGCGGACGCTGGATCGGGGGCTCAAACTCCTTGATGACGAAACCGGCGGCATGGGCGAAGGCGATTCACTCTCCGGCGAGGTCGCCTTCAAACTCTATGACACTTATGGATTCCCCATCGACCTGACCGAGGATGCGCTGCGGGCCCGCGGTTTGTCCGTCGACACCGCCGGATTCGAGGCTGCCATGGAGCGGCAGCGGGAGGAAGCCCGCAAGGCCTGGAGCGGGTCCGGCGAGGCAGCCACCGACGAGGTTTGGTTCGAAATCCGCGAGGAAGCGGGAGCAACCGAGTTTCTTGGCTACGAAACCGAGGTCGCGGAGGGCGTCGTCTATGCGCTGGTCGTGGATGGCCGACGGGTGGAAAGTGCCTCCGCCGGCCAGGACGTCGCCATCGTGGTCAACCAAACACCGTTTTACGGCGAGGCCGGCGGGCAGCAGGGGGACCGGGGCGCTATCTCGTCGGATGGCGCTTCCATACTCGTCGATGATACGCAGAAGAAATTGGGCGACCTCACTGTTCACATCGGCGCCGTCGAGGGCGGCGAACTCAACGTCGGTGACGAGGTACGGCTGAACGTCGATGGGAATCGCAGGACCTCCCTGAGGGCACACCACTCGGCTACGCATCTGCTGCACGAAGCGCTGCGCCGCCGGCTCGGCGATCATGTGGCTCAAAAAGGCTCGCTGGTCGCCGCTGACCGGCTGCGGTTCGATATCTCCCACCCCAGCGCCGTCTCAGCGGGGGATCTGGCCGAGGTGGAGAATCAGGTCAATGATCAAGTCAGGGCGAATTCCGAGGTGCTCACCCGCCTGATGACCCCGGAGGAAGCAATTGAGGCCGGCGCCCTCGCCTTGTTCGGAGAAAAATACGGCGACGAGGTTCGCGTTGTCTCTATGGGTTCGGGCGAGAACCAGGCGTTTTCGACGGAGTTGTGCGGCGGCACGCATGTGGCGCGAACCGGCGATATCGGTTTGTTCAAAATCGTCGGCGAAGGCGCGGTCGCCGCCGGTGTCCGCCGCGTCGAGGCGGTGACCGGTCAGGCCGCTGAATCCTATGTGGCCGGTCTGTCGCGCTCGCTTGCCGCGACCGCCGATCTGTTGAAAAGCTCGCCGGACCAGGTCCTGGATCGAGTCAACAAACTGATTGAGGAACGTCGGGACCTTGAAAAGCAACTCGCCGATGCGCGCCGCGCGCTGGCAACCGGCGGCGGCGGAAACTCGACGGACTTCAAGGAAATTTCGGGAATCAAGTTCGCCGGGAAATCGCTGGCGAATGTGCCGGCCAAGGACCTCAAGGGCTTGGCCGACGATCTCAAGAAGCAAGTGGGGTCCGGGGTCGTGGCACTGATCAGCGTCAACGAAGGGAAGGCATCACTGGTCGTCGGCGTTACGGATGACCTCACCGGCAGCCTCGATGCGGTAAAGTTGGTAAAGGCCGGTTCCGAAGCGGTCGGCGGCGGCGGCGGCGGCGGCCGGCCCGATATGGCGCAGGCAGGCGGCCCCGACGGCAGCAAAGCGACTGACGCGCTGGCCGCGATTGAGGATATGATCGCCGGGTTATGAGCGGACTAAAGACTGCTCACCCCTGTTCACATTACTGAAACGGCGGGCTCGCTGCCGTCGAAGAGCGGGACGCGCCGGATGGAAAAACGGGACGCCGTGATTGCCGAACCGCCGCGCCTTCACCGGTATGCCATCGGCCTTAACGGAGATCGCAGCCGGGCGGATGATCTCGTTCAAGACACGGTCGAGCGGGCGTTGACCCGGCCGCATTTGTGGAAAGCCGGCGCCGATATGAGGGGTTGGCTGTTTACCACTATGCACAACCGTCACGTCAATAATCCACGGCACGACCATGCCCGCGGCGAAACGGTTGCTCTCGATGAGCGATACCCGGCCCTGTCCCTTCCGACCGATCAGACCGGCGTGGCTCAGGTGGCGGAGCCTTCCCGGGCCTTCTTGTCCGGGATGACCGAGAGCGTGGCTTTTGAAACCGATTTGAACGTATGCGCCCACTTCGAAATGGATCGGGTAAATGATACCTGGGAGAGGTGACCGTTGTCTTAACCTGGTCTCGCCCGACCATGGCGTTGAAAAAATTTCTCTCTATGAACACTGGCCAGTTTCATCGATCGGTTCTAAGTTCCCGCCATGAGGCGTTCCCGATCGGCGAAAATTCTATCCACCCTTGGTCCGGCCAGTGACACGGTCGAGACCATTGAGGCGCTGTTTTTGGCCGGCGCCGATGTTTTTCGCCTCAACTTCAGCCACGGTTCTCACGAAGGTCATGCAGCCAAGCTGGAGGTCATCCGGGCCATGGCGCGCCGTCATCAGCGGCCGGTGGGTGTCCTGGCGGATATGCAAGGACCCAAAATTCGAGTTGGGGCATTCGCCGACGGCGAAATCGAGTTGGTCGTCGGTCAATCGTTTACGCTCGATCTGGATGAGTCACCCGGCACATCCAAAAGGGTTGGCGTATCGAACCCGGAAGTCATTGAAGCAGTAGACAGCGGTGACGAGCTTCTCCTGAATGACGGCAAAATCCGGCTCCGGATTGCCAAGCGCCTCAAGGGCCGGCTCGAGACCGAGGTTGAGATTGGGGGCGTGCTCTCGGACCACAAGGGTCTCAATGTTCCGGGAGTCTCCTTGCCCATATCGGCCTTGACCGATAAGGATCGGGCCGATCTTCAAGCGGCCCTGGACATGGGTGTCGATTGGATTGCTTTATCGTTTGTTCAACGGCCCGAAGATGTCGCCGAAGCGCGCAAACTGATCAGCGGGCGTGCTGGTGTAATGGTCAAACTGGAAAAGCCGTTGGCGATGCTTCGGCTTCAGGAGATCGTCGAGTTGTCGGATGCGGTGATGGTGGCCCGCGGCGACCTCGGGGTGGAGGCGCCGCCCGAAGACGTTCCGGGCCTGCAAAAGAGGATCATCGATTGCGCTCGGCAAACGGGAAAACCCGTCGTTGTCGCCACACAGATGCTGGAGTCCATGGTCCATGCGCCGCGTCCGACTCGGGCCGAGGCGTCCGATGTCGCAACCGCCATCTTCGATGGCGCGGATGCGGTAATGCTGTCGGCGGAGACGGCGGTCGGCGACTACCCCGTCGAGGCGGTCGAAATTATGGACCGCATTATCGCCAAGGCCGAGGAGGATCCGCACTACCGCAATCTGATCGAAGTGACCCGTGCGGTCCCCGAGGCCACTGACGCCGATGCCATTACCGCCGCGGCGCGCCAGGTCGCGGAAACCATATCCGCGGCTGCGATCGCCACATTTACCAGCACCGGTTCGACAACGTTTCGGGCTTCGCGGGAACGGCCGAGCGTGCCCATTCTCGGTCTGACGCCCAACGTCGATACGGCGCGGCGGCTTCAACTCGCCTGGGGTGTACACCCGGTCTTGACCCGCGACGTGACGGATTTCGGCGAAATGCTCACCCGTGCAAGCCAGACCGCGTCCGAAGAGGAGTTTGCCAAGGCCGGTGATCGGCTGGTGGTGACCGCGGGTGTGCCGTTCGGCACGCCAGGGGCCACCAACGTTCTTAGAATTATCTGGGTCGAGTAGACTCGGGCCGTCACGTACCGGTGACCGAACTATTTCCCATCATCGCGCCCGTGCTGCTGGGTGTCGGTCTCGGATTTTTCTGGGGTAAGCGGGGGCTGCCCTATGATTCCGCCTTCATTTCGAACCTTGTGTTCAACCTCGGCGTCCCGTTCCTCGTGTTCGCGACGCTCACCCGCATCGATATCGAAATCGGCGCGTTCGGAATTATGGCCGCCGCCGCTTTGGCCGCATTGGTCGCATTTCTCCTTGCCACTTTTCTTCTTTTGAAGATTTTCGGCCTCAAGCAGAAGACCTATCTGGCGACGGTGATGACGCCGAATACGGGCAATGTTGGTCTGCCGCTTTGCCTGTTGGCTTTCGGCGAAGAAGGGCTGGCGTTCGGCATCATCGTGTACTCCCTGGTTGCCACCACCCAATTTACATTCGGTTTGGGGATGGCGGCCGGCACCGCATCGCCCCGCGAGTTCGCGCGCATCCCGCTCATTTACGCACTTGCCGCAGCCTTGGTTTTTGTCCTGACCGGCACCAAGCCTCCCTTGTGGATTGCCAACAGCACCAAACTCATTGGCGAAATGGCTATTCCCCTCATGGTCATCACCCTCGGAGTCTCCTTGGCCAAGCTCAAGTTCGTTAATGCATGGACCGGCTTGGGACTTTCCGTATTCCGCTTGGCCATGGGGTTTGGCGTCGGATTTGCGGTCGCCGAGTTATTTGGCCTCGAGGGTGTCGCCCGGGGCGTTCTGATTTTGCAGAGCGCCATGCCGGCCGCCATTTTCAACTATATGCTGGCCATGCAGTTCAACAACGAGCCCGGGAACGTGGCCGGGGTTGTTTTCATCTCAACCGTGATATCCTTCCTGACTATGCCGTTCCTGTTGTCGTTCGTGTTGTAATCGCAGGCGCAGTCAGGCTATATCCGCGGTCGGCATTACCTGGGGTTCTCATGTCAATCCTCGTCACCGGTGCCGCCGGATTTATCGGCTTTCATGCCTGCCAGGCATTGTTGGATACTGGTGAGGCGGTCGTTGGGATCGATAACCTCAACAACTATTACGACCCGTCCCTGAAGGAGGCGCGGCTCAAACTGCTGACGGCCCGGGACGGTTTCGACTTTCATCGATTGGATATCGCCGAGCGGGACGACATGATGGCGCTGGCGGCGAGCCATGAATCGGTAGACCGCATCGTGCATTTGGCCGCTCAGGCGGGTGTCCGATATTCGTTGGAAAACCCGTGCGCGTATCTCCGGTCGAATATTGACGGTCAGCTCAACGTGCTGGAGATGTGCCGGCGGCTTCCCGAATTGAAACACTTCGTATTTGCCAGTTCCTCGTCGGTATATGGCGCCAACAAAGACCTCCCGTTCAGCGTTGACGACCGGGTTGATGATCCGATTTCTCTGTATGCCGCCACCAAGCGGAGCGGCGAACTTATCAGCAATTCTTATGGACGGCTGTACGGTATCCCGATGACCGGATTACGGTTTTTTACCGTTTACGGGCCCTGGGGACGGCCCGACATGGCTGCTTTTGTCTTTACCAGAAAAATTCTGGCCGGCGAACCCATCCAGGTCTTCAATCACGGGGACATGCGGCGGGATTTCACCTACATCGACGATATTGTCGCCGGCGTCCTTGCGTGTTTGGAGAAAGCGCCCCGGGTCGGTGATGGAGCCCCGCCGGTCAAACTTTATAATCTGGGAAATCACCGATCCGAGCCGCTGACCGATCTGATTGCTCTGATCGAGCAGCAGCTCGGCACGACGGCGGAGGTCGAGTTGTTGCCCATGCAGCCTGGTGACGTTCAGGAGACCTACGCCGACATCGAGACCGCCCAAACGGACTTTGGCTTCACGCCGTCGACGAATATCGCCGAAGGAATTCCCCGTTTTATCAAATGGTACCGCGAGTATTACGGCGTTTAACGGTAGAGCGGCTCAAGCGCGGATCCGTATTTTTCAATGACCTTGAAGCGCCGGACCTTGAGGCTCGGCGTCATCATCTCGTTCTCGATGGTAAACGCCTCGGTTGCGACGATGAACCGCCGCACCCGTTCAATGGTCGAGAGCCCGCCATTCACCCGGTCGACGGATTCCGCCAGCGCGTCGACGAATTCCTTGTTTTTGGCCAAGTCTTCAAACTTGTCCGTCACACCGTTTGTCTCCGACCACTGTCTGGTGAAATCCTCGTCTGGCACCAGTACGGCGACCAGATGGGGACGCTTGTCGCCGTAGACCATGGCTTGCGCAATTTCCGGTTCCAGCGTTAGAAAGCCCTCGACCCTCTGGGGCGATATGTTGTCGCCGCCGGAATTGACAATGATGTCCTTCTTCCGGTCCGTAATTTGAATGAAGCCGTCTTCGTCGATGCTGCCGACGTCACCCGTATGCAGCCATCCTTCCCGGATGACCTCGGAGGTCGCCTCGGCGTTTTGCCAATAGCCCTGCATCACCAGATCGCCACGCACCAAAATTTCGCCGTCTTCGGCGATCCTGACCTCGGTGTTGATCACGGGCGGGCCGACCGTATGCATCTTGATCTTGTTGGGCAGATTGACGCTGATAAGCGGGGCCGATTCCGTAAGGCCGTAGCCCTGCAGCAATTTTAGGCCGAGCCCGGTGAAAAACATGCCGATATCCAAGTTGAGCGGCGCGCCGCCCGAGACCAATACCCGGAGGCGTCCGCCAAAACTCGCTCGCACCTTGTCCCGGACCAGCTTGTCGACCACCCGGTCGACGATTCGTTCGCCGACGGTCAGCGAATTGGGATCGTGAAATTTCTTTATGCCCAGCTCGACGGCTTTGTTGAACAGCTTCTGCTTCATGCCGCCCGCGTCCGCCACGCCCTTGGTTATCCGGCTGTACATAAGCTCATACAGCCGGGGGACCGCGGTCATGATGGTGGGCCGCGCCTCCGGCATGTTGCGGCTCAGATGTTCGGCACCCTCGGCGTAATAGATTTGAGCGCCGATGGAGATCGGGAAGAATTGACCGGCCATGTGTTCATAGGAATGTGACAGAGGCAGGAAGGACAGAAATACTTCCTCACCGAGCCCCATCTGCTCGAGCGCATGCACGGCGCCGGCGGAGTTATGCAGGATCGCCCTGTGAGACAGCATGACGCCCTTGGGCGCCCCTCCCGTCCCCGACGTGTAGATGATGACAGCGGTCCGGTCCGTGCCGATATCGCGGGCCGTCTCGCGAATGGTTTCCGGATTGTCCCGGCCCCGCTCGAGTACGGCCGACCAATCGAGCAGTTCGGCGTTCACCGGCTGATCGGCCTCGAGCTGCTCCATGCCAATGACAAATCGCGCGCTGTCGGATTGGTGTGCGGCGGGAATTAGGTTTTCCGCCAGTTTCTTGGTCGAGACCAGGGCGCCGACCGCGCCCGAATTCGACAGAATGTGGGTATGATCGGAGACAAGATTGGTGGTATAGGCGGGGACGGGAATTGCGCCAGCGGACATGATCGCCAGCTCGGCAATCAGCCATTCGGGGCGGTTCTCCGATACCAGCACCACGCGGTCTCCTTCATCAACGCCAAGCGATTTGAGACCTCCGGCGAGTGCCGATACGGTGCGGGCGACTTCGGTCCAACTTTGAGACTGATAGGCGCCGTTTTCTTTCGCCCACAGGAAGGGCTTGTCCCCATGCTTCTCGGCTTGGTCGAAGAACATGGTCACAAGATTTGGCCATGCGTACTCGGGCATCGGATGCTCCTTGTTTATTGCGCTCCCGGTTGGCTGCTGTTTAATTGGTTAAGCCGTAACGGCCCCAACGGGGTCATGATCCGGCCATTGCCGCACCCCGTATCCAGCCTTATATCGGTCGGGAAATCAACCGCTTACCTGATGTGCCGGCGACGGCCCCAATATGAGGAACGACATTCATGACATCCGTTGCCGCCGATGAGGTCCCCGAATGGGACCTGACCGACCTTTACGCGGGTATGGACGACCCCAAACTCCATTCCGACCTGGAGCGTGCGGCAGCGGACGCGGCGGCGTTCGCCGATGCATACAATGGACGGCTTCAGGGGATCGATGGTCCTGGTCTGGCCAAGGCGATCAAGGACTACGAGGTTCTCGGTGAGACGCTGTCCCGCGCGATGAGCTTTGCCCAGCTTGTGTTTGCCGCCGATTCCTCCGATCCGGCGACAGCTCGGTTTTACCAGTCGGTCAAAGAGCGCGTAACCGCGGCCTCCTCTCAGACGATTTTTTTTGAACTGCGGCTGAACGACATTGATGATGCGGCCATGGCGGCTCTCAAGGAGACGCCGGAGGTCAATCGATATGCATCGTGGATTCAGACGGTCCGTGAGTTCCGCCCACACCAGCTGTCCGACGAGCTGGAACGGTTATGGCACGAAAAATCTGTGACCGGCCGCGGTGCATGGAACCGGCTGTTCGACGAAACCATGTCGGCCATGCGCTTCGAGGTGGACGAGCAACAGCTCACTTCCAGTGAAGTACTCAACATGATGTCGGATCCCGACGGCGCGCGCCGTGAGACCGCCGCCCGGGCATTTGCGGACGGGCTCGACCGCAATATTCGCCTGTTGGCGCTAATCACCAATACCCTGGCCAAAGACAAGGAAATCGAGGATCGGTGGCGCAAATTTCCGCGGCCGGTGTCCCGACGCAATCTTTCCAATCAGGTGGAGGATGAGGTCGTCGACTCCTTGGTCCAGTCCGTCAGCGACCGATATGATGATATTGCGCACCGCTATTACCACCTAAAGGCCGAGTGGATGGGGCTCGAGAAGCTTCAATACTGGGATCGCAACGCGCCGCTGCCGGAAGCCGACAACCGGGTCACCCCTTGGAACGAGGCCCGAGAGACCGTGCTCGGCGCCTACGGCGCCTTTTCCCCGGAAATGGCGGAACGCGCGGAGGTCTTTTTCGACAGATCGTGGATCGATGCAAGGCCCCGGGAAGGCAAGGACTCGGGTGCCTTTTCACATCCGACGGTGCCGTCCGCTCACCCCTATATCCTGATGAACTATCGCGGCAAGACTCGAGACATTATGACCTTGGCTCATGAACTTGGTCACGGCGTCCACCAGACCTTGGCTGCACCGCAGGGTTTGCTATTGGCTGATACGCCGCTAACGCTCGCCGAAACCGCATCGGTTTTCGGGGAGATGTTGACCTTCCGCGCACTCCTCGACCAAGAGGACGATGCCGAGGCCAAACGGGTAATGCTGGCATCGAAGATCGAAGACATGATCAATACGGTGATCCGCCAAACGGCATTCTATGAATTTGAGCAGCAAGTCCACGACGAGCGTCCCGAAGGCGAGCTCAGTCCCGAGCGGTTGGGCGAGATTTGGATGTCGATACAAAGCAGGAGCCTCGGTCCCGCCTTCGAGTTCGATCCATCGTATGCCTGTTACTGGGCGTATATTCCCCACTTCGTTCACTCGCCGTTTTACGTCTATGCGTACGCCTTCGGGGATTGTCTGGTAAATTCACTCTATGAGCTGTTCAAGGACGGGCACCCCGATTTCCAGGCCAAGTACCTGGAAATGTTGAAAGCCGGCGGTACGCTCCGCCACAAGGAGTTGTTGGCGCCGTTCGGTCTCGATGCCGGCGACCCCGACTTCTGGAGTCGCGGCCTGAATGTGGTCTCCGGCTTCGTCGACGAACTCGAATCGACATTCTGAGCAACCGAATGGCGGAAGACGACACCATTAGTGGGCGGGCAATGCGTTACGCCAAAGTCGGGCGGGCGGTCGGCGGCCTGGCGGCGCGGTTCGCGGGAGAGCGTTATCTCGGCCTAAAGCTGGATCGTTTGGAGCACGCGACGGACCTGAAGGAGGCTCTCGGCGGCCTCAAGGGACCGCTTATGAAGGTAGCGCAGATCCTGTCGACAATTCCCAACGCCCTCCCGGGCGAATATGCAAGTCAGTTGGCCGAGCTTCAGTCCAATGCTCCCTCTATGGGATGGAACTTCGTCAAACGGCGGATGGCGGCGGAACTGGGGCCGGATTGGCAGGACAAGTTCGACAGTTTTGAGCATAGCGCGGCGGCCGCGGCCTCCCTTGGCCAGGTTCACCGGGCCATCGGTCATGACGGAAAGACGCTCGCCTGCAAGCTGCAATACCCGGATATGAACTCGGTGGTCGAGGCCGACTTGAAGCAGTTGAAGTTAGTGTTTTCCATCTACCGCCGCTACGAAAAGGCGATCGATCCCAGCGAGGTTCACCAGGAACTGTCCGACCGGCTGCGCGAAGAACTCGACTACGCCCGCGAGGCGAAGCACATGCAGCTCTATCGTCACATGCTGGCGGATGAGCCGGGTGTTCACGTGCCCGAGGTCGAACCCGATCTCTCCGCGGCCCGATTGCTGACCATGGCCTGGTTGGAGGGCAAACCGCTTCTGGAGTTCGTGGATACCGATGTCGAGGCACGGAACCAGGTCGCCTACAACATGTTCCGGGCCTGGTATGTGCCGTTTTACTATTTCGGAATCATTCACGGCGATCCTCACCTCGGCAACTATTCCGTCCGTGACGACCAAACAATCAATTTATTGGACTTCGGATGTATCCGGGTGTTCCCGCCCCACTTCGTGACCGGGGTCATCGATCTCTATATGGCGCTGCGCGACGACAATCGCGACCTTGCGGTTCATGCCTATGAGACCTGGGGCTTCACCGGCCTCGGTGATGAGCTGATCGACATCCTTAACCTGTGGGCCGAATTCGTCTATGCGCCGTTGCTTGAGGATGGCGCCCGGCCAATTCAGAGAGAGCAGGGGCAATACGGGGCCGAAGTGGCGATGAAGGTTCGTCAGGAACTGGATCGAGTTGGCGGCGTACAGCCACCGCGGGAGTTTGTGCTCATGGATCGGGCCGCCATCGGTCTCGGTTCGGTGTTCACCCATCTCCGCGCCGAGATCAACTGGCACCGGCTGTTCCACGAGCTCATCGATGACTTTAATGCCGAGAACCTCGGGCAGCGTCAGGCCGATGTGCTGGCGATGGCTGGCCTGGACGCCGAGGAATAGGGTTCGCCGTAGCTCCGATCCGCCAAAATTGGGATTCCTGCTTGGCAAATGGGCACTGAATCGGCATTTTGTCGCCGGATTTCACGCGTTTTCCCAACAAGGGGCTCTTGATGAAAATTGCGGTTCCCAAGGAACGCCGCGACCACGAGTTGCGAGTGGCGGCGTCTCCTGACTCTATAAAAAAATTTATCGGTCTCGGCTTCGACGTAGTGGTCGAGAGCGGTGCCGGCGAAGGCTCGAATTTCAGCGACGAGCGCTTCAGGGAAGCCGGGGCGGCCATTGCCGGCAGTGCAGCCGAAGCGCTTGGCGATGCCGACATCGTATTGAAAATCCGCGCGCCTCGGACAGACGGCGACAACGAGATCGCAAACATGAAGAAAGGCGCCATGTTGATGGCGCACCTTTCGGCCTTGTCCGAGCCGGAAGCGATCAAGGTGTTCGCGGATGCCGGCGTCACTGGATTCGCCATGGAGCTTCTGCCGCGAATCACCCGGGCTCAGTCCATGGACATCCTGTCGTCGCAAAGCAACCTCGCCGGCTATAAGGCCGTGCTCGATGCGGCTGGAGAGTTGGGCCGGGCATTCCCCATGATGATGACGGCAGCGGGAACGATCCCGCCCGCCAAGGTGTTCATCATGGGGGTCGGCGTTGCCGGCCTGCAAGCCATTGCCACCGCGAAGCGGATGGGGGCCGTCGTAACCGCGACCGACGTGCGTCCCGCGACCAGGGAGCAGGTGGAGAGCCTCGGCGGCAAGTTCCTCGAGGTTGATCCGGAAATGGAGAAAAACGCCCAGACCGAGGGCGGGTACGCCAAGGAAATGCCGCCTGAGTACTTCGAGAAGCAGAAACAGGTGGTTGCCGAGCACATCACGAAGCAGGACGTGGTTATCACCACGGCACTGATCCCGGGCCGTCCTGCGCCGACGCTCGTCACCGAGGCGATGGTCAAGTCCATGCCGGAAGGCGCCGTCATCATCGATCTTGCTGTTGAGGCCGGCGGCAACGTCGAGGGCGCCGAACTGGGCCAGACCGTCAAGAAAGACGGCGTAACCATCGTCGGTCACGCCAATGTGCCGGCGCGGCTGGCCGAGGATGCCAGCACATTGTTCGCCAAGAACCTAGTCAACTTCATTACACCCCTGGTCGACCCGGAGACGAAAGAACTCTCCATCGATTGGGAAGACGAAATTATTACAGGCACGCTGGTCTGCAAGGACGGACAAGTTGTCCATCCGGCCCTGGCGCCGAAGGAGGGTTAGACATGGATGCGGCGCAGAAGGGCATGGAGGGCGCCGGATCCGGCGATCCGTTCATTTTCCTGTTTACAGTTTTTGTTCTCGCGGTGTTCGTCGGATTCTACGTGGTTTGGAGCGTGACCCCCGCCTTGCACTCGCCGCTGATGAGCGTCACCAACGCGATTTCGTCGGTGATCATCGTCGGCGCGCTGATTGCCGCAGGACCCGCGGATCTGTCCTTTTCCAAGGTCATGGGCTTCGTCGCGGTAACCCTGGCGTCGGTAAACATCTTCGGCGGCTTTATCGTCACCCAGCGGATGCTGGCCATGTATAAGAAGAAAGCGAAGAAATAGGGGACGCCGGATGAGTGAAACAGCAACAGGCTTCGCCTACCTCTTCGCCGCCGTATGTTTCATCCTGGCGCTTCGGGGGTTGAGTTCCCCCGAATCGGCGCGTCAGGGCAACATGTTCGGGATCGTCGGCATGATCGTGGCGGTTGCTACGACCCTGGCCGATCCCACCGTCATCAGCTTCGAACTGATTCTCCTCGGCGTCGTCATCGGCGGAGCAATTGGCACCGTCGTGGCGCTCAAGATTCAAATGACGGCTTTGCCGCAGTTGGTGGCGGCATTCCACTCGTTGGTCGGGATTGCCGCCGTCGCAGTTGCCGCCGCGGCGTTCTTCGCGCCGGAAGCCTACGGTATCGGCGCGCGGGGCGATATCGCCACGGCCAGCCTGATTGAAATGGCCCTCGGCACCGTGATCGGCGCGATCACCTTTTCCGGTTCGGTCATCGCGTTTGCGAAACTGCAGGGCGTCATGTCCGGATCGCCCATCGTTTTCCCAGGCCAGCACCCGCTCAATGCGCTGATCGGTATTGCCATAGTTGCCGCAGTCGTTTGGTTGGTCGTCTCCAATGGCGATAATGCGTTCTGGACCATCGTCGTCCTGTCATTCCTTATCGGCTTCCTGATTATTATCCCCATCGGGGGCGCCGACATGCCCGTGGTCGTCAGCATGCTCAACTCTTATTCGGGTTGGGCTGCGTGCGGCATCGGGTTCACGCTGTCCAATACGGCATTGATCATTACCGGCGCGCTGGTGGGGTCGTCGGGCGCTATCCTGTCCTACATCATGTGTAAGGGCATGAACCGCTCGATATTCAATGTGCTGCTCGGCGGGTTCGGCGGCGATTCAGATGCGGCCGCGGCCGGGCCTGCTGGCGACCGCGCAGTCAAATCCGGCGGCGCCGAGGACGCCGGCTTCATCCTCAAGAACGCGTCCAAGGTCATCATCGTTCCCGGCTATGGCATGGCCGTCGCCCAGGCACAGCACGCGCTCCGCGAAATGTGTGATCTGTTGAAGGAAGAGGGTGTCGAAGTGGCCTACGCCATTCACCCTGTCGCCGGGCGGATGCCCGGCCACATGAACGTGCTTCTGGCGGAGGCCAATGTACCTTACGACGAGGTCTTTGAACTGGAAGAAATCAATCACGAATTCTCGACCGCCGACGTGGCATTTGTCATCGGCGCCAACGATGTGACCAACCCGGCGGCGAAGACGGACACCTCGAGCCCGATTTACGGCATGCCGATTTTGGACGTCGAGAATTCGGGAACGGTGCTGTTCCTGAAACGCTCCATGGCGTCCGGCTATGCCGGGGTCGACAACGAGCTATTCTTCCGGGACAACACCATGATGGTGTTCGGAGACGCCAAAAAGACCACCGAGGAAATCGTTCAAGCGGTCGGTTGACAGGGGTGACCCTCTGTCGTCCGGGCGTGCAAAAGCCGCGTCCTATCCAGACGCGGCTTGATCACTGGTCGTGAAACGGGGGCTTCTTAGAAGCCTTCGCGCTCCAGTCGCTTGCGCTCCAGTTTCCGTGCCCGGCGAACGGCTTCGGCTTTTTCGCGGGCCCGGCGCTCGGAGGGCTTCTCATAGGAACGGCGCAGTTTCATTTCACGGAAGACGCCTTCGCGCTGCATCTTCTTTTTGAGGGCCTTTAGGGCCTGATCGACATTGTTATCGCGGACGGTTACATGCACGTGGACTCAACCTTTGTCAGTCATGATTAGTGACGAAGGCGGGCCTTCTAACATACTGAAATCCAATTGTGAAGGGCGATTGGGCGACCCCGATCGGCGAGCTAATTTTTCATGCGGTCGGATTTTGACCTTGGGCAGGTCTGTCAGGGCCTGCCGTGCCATTGATGACGCTGGCGGTAGGCGCTTGAGGCGTGTTGGGGGCGAACCG
>LXNI01001116.1_pt1 | contig 25640 bp, 20 predicted proteins | sample 809091 | NCBI WGS metagenome assembly LXNI01 (sample SAMN04870527, study PRJNA318959) | sponge metagenome | biome: 01000161; feature: marine sponge reef; material: water | host: Sarcotragus foetidus | place: Greece: Milos, Mediterranean Sea | collected 2013-05-29 | depth 5-7 m | reverse complement strand
CAGTGTGCCCGTCTTACGCAAGCCTCCACAAGCAGAGACGGATAGCCCTTCCGCCTTTTATTTAAGCTTGTCTTTCGATTCTTAGTGTCTTGACGCAGATTACTTGGTTTTCGTCAATCAAGCGTTTCGACATACTACAATGCTTATGCGCAAATATTAATCAAAATCTGCGAATCCATGCAGCGTAATTTATCCAATATCTCAAGAATTGACACGGCCACGTTAGCGTGGCCGCGCCTTATATCCCCGTGCTGAACGGCGGGGTTTTACGGCAAATTGGATATTCTTAGGCGCGATCGCGAACGTATATGCACCAACTAAAACGTCTCCTTGTACCTCTCTTAACGTCATTTCTCTGGGGTTGCGCAAGTCTCTCAACACCTGACCTGCATCTGCTTGCACAAATCGACGATTTCGAACTCGTGCAGCAACGTCAGGACGAGTTTCTCGCGTTGCCAGACGCACTGTCCAGGCTCCAGGACATGCGGACGTACGCAGAGGAAGTAGCTGTCCTCTACGGCACCGAATCGTTGCGTCTTGGACCCTTGGGATCCGCCCTTGTCGCGAAACACGACGCGAGTCTGAATGGGCACCTTGTCCTCCGGAAGTTCTACCAACCCCTGGATGAAGAAGCTGCGAGCTTACATTCGACCTGGGTCGAGCGAATCAAGAATCATGCGTTCTACGGACGCTCTGGCTCGCTAGAAAAACCATTCCGAGCATTAACGATCGAAGATGCTCACGCCCTAATTATTGAACGTGGCGACGCCGTTATTGGATCAATGTATGGTGAGAACGACGAATATCCATTGGTCGCGTACCTCTTGGCGCGCAAGCCTTCAGGTGAAGTCGAGAAGCTCTATTTCGAGATCAGATCGTACGAACGATGGCGGGAGCTGACGCCTGATCCAGGCAATGCTCAACCCGTGGATGTGATTCGCGAGCTCGCCCAATTACAGGACAATTCCGCTCAGGTTGCGTACGGTATTTACCTGCTTGAAAATGCCGAATCCAATCCTGAGAAGCACGACCAAATCATCGAGACGGGACGCAATTGGCTTCGTAACGCCAGTCAAGCCCCCAACGCACTCCCGCCATATTTCCTTGCGAATTACGAAGTGGCTCGAAGAGAACAGGGAATATCCTGGAGCCGAGTAAAAGGTCGCTATGAACGGGCGATTCAGCTTGGCTCTACGGATGCCGAAGTCGGACTAAGCAAGATCTACCTACAAGGCGTATTTGGCGGACCGGATAGGCGAGTCGGTCTCGAATTACTTGAATCTGCAGCCGAAAAAAACAACGTCGACGCGGCATCGGCATTGGGTTCCTTGTTGATGAGTCAAGCACCCGAGGATGCGATTAACTATCTCAAGCAAGCAGCAGAACTCGGTGGTCATCGTCACCGACTTACATATGTTCGAGTCCTCGTTCATCCGCCTCACGAACAACCGCTAAGTGCCGAAGCGTTCGGTTGGGTCCAGCAACTCGCCAAAGACGAAAACCAAGACGCGATGGTGTTGCTCGCGACGATTCATGCGAAAGGTCTTTACAACGACAAAACGAGCATTCGTCAAGCACGACGTTGGTATCGCCGAAGTGTTGAAGTCGGACCAACCGACGGTCAGAACGTCAATGAAGTCGCATGGGTACTAGCAACAACACACCTAAAACGTTTACGCAATCCAACCCTAGCTATCAAGTACATGGACAACTTGATGGCGACGAATACCAAAGCTCGAACGAGCCCTGCTTTCATCGACACGTGGGCGGCCGCATATGCGGCTGCAGGTGACTTTCGACGAGCAATCGAGCTACAAGAGGAAGCCGTCGCGCTCGCTGATCACACCCAGAGCGAAGTGAAGCAAATACTTGAGCTACACCTTCGAAACTACCGCGATCGTAAGGCACTGACCGAACAGGTACCGTGATTGGTCGTTTCAATCGCCGATCACGCCGCCATTCTCCGTGACAACATACCTGTTCTTGACGTTCGCGCGCCGGTCGAATACGCGCGAGGCAGTCTTCCAAATTCGGTCAACGTGCCACTACTCACCGACAACGAACGAGCAGAAGTCGGAATCAGGTATAGGCAGAGCGGGAATGAAGCAGCAGTCGCACTCGGCTACGATCTAGTCAAGGGGAGTACCAAACACCAGCGCATCGAAGCTTGGTCACGCTTTGTTCAATCTCACCCCGATGCGCTCGTAACGTGCTGGCGAGGAGGTCAGCGCTCCGCGATCGCGCAGCAATGGCTGGCCGATGTCGGCGTTGAAGTTCCGCGTATCGCTGGTGGCTTCAAAGCCGTCCGCCAGTGCAGCGTAGATGTCTTTGAACAATCAGGTAGCCGTCGATGGATTGTGATTGCCGGATCGACAGGTGTTGGCAAAACTTTACTTCTCAATGCATATCGCGAATCCGTCGATCTTGAGGCTATCGCAAACCATCGAGGATCAGCATTTGGGCAACTCGACACGCCACAACCAGTACCCGTTTCATTTGAACTCGCACTAGCTCAAAGGTTGTTGCAGACGCAGTGTTTCCCTACTTGCTTGATTGAAGACGAAAGTCGAACGATCGGCCGATTGGCGTTACCCAATACGCTGTTTGAAGCGATGCAAACCGCGCCAATCGTCGTACTGGAGGCGCCTTTCGAAGAACGAGTTAAGCTGACTTACAACCAATATGTACATGACGCAAACCCAAGCAACCTAGCTGCCGCGCTAGGTCGTATTCAGAAACGCCTCGGCCTCGAGCGCTATTCAGTATTAGAAAACCAGCTCAATCAGGCTATCGAAACGAGATCGGAATCGAAACATTTAATATGGATCGCCAATTTGCTCAATTGGTATTACGATCCAATGTACGAGTACCAGCTGAGTAGGAAGCGTGCCCGAATCGTCTTTCGAGGCAATGCTGAATCTATTCATGAATACCTAGCAGGTAAATTCCAGCTTCGAAGTTGATTCGCGATCTTGCGATGCGTACTACGCCTGATCGATCGCTATCACCGTAGGTCGAGGTAGCTCAGTGAGCTGTTTTCGCAATGAGTCGATCTCACCCGCCAATCTATCCCAATTACCTTTCCGAACATGGCCAAATCCCTTGACTTTACGATAAGTCACGAGTAAGACTAGCGCTGTGTTGTAGTTGGTCTCGTTCAATTTGTCGGAAACGTATGTCAAATCGTCAATAAACTGCTTCAACAGCAGTTGATCGAGCTTTCGTTCCTCGCTGAATCGGAATGGATCTAGTCGCGTCCCGCGGATTGATCGAAGTGACGCAATGACTCTCAGAACGGGTTCCATCCAGGATCCCACGCGGCGTTTACCTTTTGTTGGAGCTCTCAACCAGGTCGGTGCGAACGCGTAACTGATCTCGGCTCGCTCAAATCGATCGGCGACGCGTCGCTCAAAACTATTCATAGTCAATAACCTTGCCACTTCGTACTCATCCTTGATCGCCATGAAGTGATACAACGCGTCAGCGGCTGCATGCGTGACTAGAGAGCTCCCATCTTTCGCACCCATATCCGAACGGCGGATTCGTTTAACGTACGCCAGATAGGTATCTGCTAAGTCCGAGTCCTGGTAGTCCTCTAGTCGCTGAGCGCGCGTTTCAATAAACTCGTCAAGATCAAGGAAGTTCTCCGTCGGCGGCGTCATCGAAGCGTCTCTATTTTCGTCTCGGTACTCATACAAGCGGCCAGCGTCGAACGCCGCGAGGTTCGCATCTACCGCAACCCCATTCAGTTCGATGGCACGCCTAAGGCTCGCCAAACTCACTGGGACGAGCCCTCGTTGATACGCGAGACCAAGTAGAACGGAATTTGCCACCGTTCCGGTACCGGCATGCTCATCCGCAACCTTCAACGCATCTACAGCGGCCATGGAATGCACCCAAGGGAGTAGCTCATCAAGCACGTCAGTCAAACCATGTTCTCGATCATGGTCGACTACCGACAAGTGAGATGGCGACAACGCTTCGTTAACGACTGCGCTAGTTCGTTCATGAGAGAGCAGTGGCGCAACTTCTTGACTCGTCGCAGTTACAGGATCCGCCGCAATAAGCACATCGGTTTCATCTCGCGCGAGGCGCGTTCTCCATACATCATCGACACCAATTCGAACGTGCGAAATGACAGCTCCACCTTTCTGCGCCAAGCCTGTCATATCAAGTGTGCTGACCTGCTTCGCGTCCAAATGCGCGGCTACGGCTATCACTTGACTCAGCGTGATCACGCCTGTGCCACCAACGCCCGCAATCAAGATGTTTTTAGCAGCGGGAATTTCAGGTTCCGGAAGATCGACCTTAGCTGGAGTAATGTGTGTCAAGCGATTTCGTGGCGTACCCCGAATTTCTACGAATGCAGGGCAATAACCGGCAACGCACGCGAGATCTTGGATGCAGTGCGCTTGCTCAATTTGGCGCTTTTCGCCAAATTCCGTTTCCACAACCTTGATTGCTGAGCACCCCGATTTCGAAACGCAATCACCACATCCTTCACATACGTCTTCGTTGATCATGACGTATCTCTCAGGCGGTGGCGCTAATCCGCGCTTGCGTTTCCGTCGCTTCTCGTTTGCGCAGGCATGGTCAACTATCAACACCGTGCATCCTGCTATCGAACGTAGTCGCCGTTGCACCTCATTGAGTTGATTTCGATTTGAAACCGGATAGTCACCAGTTTTGTGTTTACGGGGTTCTTCAGCAACGACTTCTACATGCTTCACGCCTTCCGCTCTCACCTGCGACACAACATCGGCAACGGTTAAGTTCCCCTCAACTGCTTGTCCGCCGGTCATCGCGACGGCTTCGTTGAACAAGATCTTGTAGGTGACATTTACGTTTGCGGCTACCGAGGCTCGAATTGCCAGTAATCCGGAATGGGAATAGGTGCCATCTCCTAAGTTCACAAAGACGTGGTTTGTGTCAGTAAAAGGAGCTTGACCAATCCAATTTGCGCCTTCTCCACCCATATGGGTGAACAAATAGGTCTCGCGATGCATCCACTGTGCCATGTAATGGCAACCAATACCCGCGAATGCCCGACTGCCTTCTGGCAGTTTGGTCGAGCCGCTATGCGGACAGCCCGGGCAGAACAATGGCTTGCGTTTGGCATTCATCGACGTCAGCGCATGCTTGAACTCACCACTTCGATTCGCGAATCGTCCGGCCCGTGGTAAGTTCAGATTCAGCTTGTCTCCAATTCTGACAAGCGCGTCAATCATCGGATCGACTTGAAGCTCACCAAAAGGCGTCAGAAGCGGCAGACCGTCCAAATCCTCTTTCCCGAGGATCGGGACATGTGCTGATCCATAAAGCGCGGATTTCAGTTCCGTTTCCAAGAACGCGCTTTTCGACTCAATGACGAGTGCTGCTTGCGCATCCTCCACCTGGTTTCGGAGCCAGTCCCGGTTAGTCGGCCAAATTAGACCAAGCTTCAGTAAGCGAATACCAACCTGACGAATCTCATCCTTCGAGCTCAAGCCGAGTAGACGTAGCGCTTGCCTCACATTGGTATAGCTCTTTCCGGTCGTTACGATCGCAAGTTTGGGACGCGGTGCATCAACCACCACATGATTGATCGGGTTCTGAGCAGTGAATTCGTGAACGAGCGCTAATTTCTGCGCGATACGGCGTTCCTGCTCGTGCGGCGTATCGACAAGACGAATGTGCGGATCAAAGTCGAGTCTCGGAAAAGCAAATGACGAATTTCCCGACCGATCGATCGTAGCGGAACTATCCATGACAGATGTCTGCGCTAGCATCGCGGTCCAACAACCGGTAAAGCGTGAAAGCGCCCACCCGTATAGCCCAAAATCAATCAATTCGCCGACATCAGTTGGATCGAGAATTGGGATTTGCAAATCCCTAAGGACTCCAGCGCTATCACTGGGTAGGGTCGACGATTTGCAGTCGGGGTCATCACCAACAATGGCTAACACACCCCCTAACGGCGCGGTACCTGCCATGTTTGCATGTCGGATCGCATCCGTCGAGCGATCAAGTCCGGGTGACTTGCCGTACCAAAGACTGAAAACGCCGTCGTGTTTTTTTCCCTGGAACAATCCGACCTGCTGTGAACCCCAAGCTGCCGTCGCTGCCAGGTCTTCATTGATTGCAGGTTGAAAGACGATATTCGCCTCGCCAATCTGCGCTTCCGCACGTGCCATTTCGAGATCTAGTCCGGCAAGCGGGGAGCCACGATAACCCGTTACATAACCTGCCGTATGTCTGTGCGCATTAATATCAAGTCTGTTCTGTTCGAGCAACAATCGCACCACGGCTTGAGTTCCAGTAAGCCAAAGGTCCGTCTCGTCGAGCGCGTATTTCTGCGTCAGTGTTATCCGCTGCGCTCGCGGGGAAAGGTCGCTCATACGGTCGAAAAATCTATCGAATAAACAAACAAATGATATTGTTTTATTGACGAATTAATCTAACTAATTTTTTGAATTCAGGCGGATTATGTAGTATTTCTATCCTCATATACGAGCAAATATAGGATTGTGTTTTATGAGCGAGCTAGACCAGACGGACGAACGGCTTCTCGAGATCCTTCAACGAAATGCCACCATCACCATGCAGGAGCTCGGTTCGATGGTCGGACTTTCACATACGCCCTGCTGGAGGCGTGTACGGCGGCTCGAGGAAAAGGGCTTTATCAGCAAGCGTGTGACTTTGCTTGATCCAGAAAAGCTTGAACTCAGCGTCAATGTGTTCGTATTTGTCACGCTGAACCGTCATCAGTCGAATGCGCTTACACGCTTTGAGAATGCCGTCAAAGATATCCCCGAGATTGTCGAGTGTTATTCCGTATCCGGGCAAGCGGACTTTCTATTGCGGGTCATTGTCCATGATGTGAGTGCGTACGACACGCTATTGAAGCGGACGTTAATACACCTACCAGAAATCGGCAACCTCAATTCGACGATCGCTCTGCAACAGGTGAAATACACGACGGAATTACCGCTGCAATCCCTCTAATAAGCAGAACTACATCCGGAAAATACCGAACTGATTGGTGTGTTGAACTAGCTTCCGGGATGCTACCGCCAGAGCCATGGAGAGCGTTTGGCGCGTATCGCAGGGGTCAAGGATCCCGTCGTCCCACAATCTTGCACTAGCAAAGTACGGGTGCCCTTCTGCTTCATACTGCTCGCGGATGTCATCCATGAAAACAGATTTCTCTTGCTCTGGCCATTCGCCACCACGTGAAGCAAGACTGTCTTCACGGACCGTCGCGAGCACGTGCGCAGCCTGCTCGCCGCCCATCACCGAGACGCGCGCATTAGGCCAAGTCCACAGCATACGCGCACCGTAGGCTCGACCGCACATCGCATAGTTGCCTGCGCCGAATGATCCTCCAATAATCACCGTCAATTTGGGGACACTCGCACACGCGACCGCGGTAACCATCTTCGCACCGTCTTTCGCGATCCCTTCGTTTTCGTATTTCTGGCCCACCATGAAACCGCTAATGTTTTGCAGAAACAACAAAGGGGTGCCACGTCGATCTGCCAACTGAATGAAGTGTGATGCTTTCAGTGCAGATTCGGAGAACAGAACGCCGTTATTCGCCAAGATCGCAACTGGGTAGCCGTGAATTCGCGCGAAGCCGCAAACCAGCGTCTCACCGTAGAGCGGCTTGAACGAACTGAACTCGGATCCATCTACCAAGCGCGCGATTAGCTCGTGAACGTCATACGGGGTTCGATTGTTCTGAGGAAGAATGCCGTAAATTTCAGAAGGTTCATAGAGCGGATCTTTCGGTGATACGCGATCAACAAGAAGTTGATATTTCAAGTTTGAATCGGCGATGGCGCTACGGGCGAGCGCTAACGCATGATCGTCATCATTGGCTAAATAGTCGGTAACTCCTGAATGTCGAGAATGAACATCACCGCCTCCAAGCGATTCTGCGTCAATCTCCTCACCAGTTGCTGCTTTTACGAGCGGCGGACCACCCAGAAAAATCGTTCCTTGGCCCTTTACGATGATCGCCTGGTCGCACATCGCGGGTACGTACGCACCACCTGCAGTACACGAACCCATGACAACCGCAATCTGCGGAATCCCCGCGGCTGACATCGTCGCTTGGTTGTAAAAGATTCGACCGAAGTGCTGTTTGTCAGGGAATACATCTGATTGCAGCGGCAGAAACGCACCACCAGAATCCACTAAATAGACGCAAGGTAGCTCGTTTTCGAGCGCAATCTCCTGCGCACGTAGGTGTTTCTTAACGGTTATCGGATAGTAAGTACCTCCTTTAACGGTCGCATCGTTTGCAACAACGACGCACTCCTTGCCCTCTACGACTCCGATTCCAGTGATAACGCTCGCCGCGGGTACATCGTCGTCGTACATGTCATACGCCGCGAATGTCGAAAACTCCATAAATGGTGTTCCCGGATCAAGAAGTCGTTTCACCCGTTCGCGAGGAAGCAGCTTGCCTCGACTTACGTGCCGTTTCCTAGAACGCTCGTCGCCTCCGAGTGAAATTTGAGATTGTCGCGCTTCAAGATCTTGAATTGCCGCTAAATATGCGTCGCGGTTTGCTTGAAAATCTGAATCGGATGTACGAACCGCGGATTTGAGAATCATGGATTTGACCTTCCAACTAAACAATATTGTCTACCTGCGCACATTGACCTAGTACAAATCTGCCCGCTTAATTCCGAAGCCTTGTCGGCGACTGGAGGTCCTAAAAAGTTTGCCGTGGGTGCGTGAGTTCACGGACAGTCGAAAATACGCGTTGCGAAGATGTACGAACTTTGATGAACGCTCCCGCAAATACACCTATCCTGGTAGGCGTCGGCCAGGTGTTGAACCGAATCCAAGACCTCAGCGAGGCGCTCGAACCACTTGAAATGATGTGGCAAGCGATTCAGCTTGCTGAGGCAGACGCCGAATGTGGCTCGTTCCTCAGCGATGTTCAGTCAGTACGTGTGGTTCGCGGTATGTGGAGCTACCAAAATCCCGCAAAACTCATCGGTGAACGTTTAGGAGCGACCAATTTCGAAACTGTCGGTACGCTGATTGGGGGAAATCAAAACCAAGCTGTCATTAATACAACTGCATGTGAGATTCGCGACGGCGTCGTCGACCTAGTCTTAATCACGGGTGCGGAAAACGGAAACAGTACAACGAAAGCCCGTAAGCAGGGCATTCAATTGACGCAAACCGAGACGCCTGGCAGCTACGATCGAATCATAGGTGCGGAACAACAGCCAGAACACCACGAATACGAAGTTGCTAAAGGAATTCAACGGGCAATACAGGTCTACCCGATGTACGACAATCGGATTCGCTTCTCTCGTGGCGAAACCATTGATGAACATCTAGACCGAGTGTCGAGTCTGTGGTCTCGATTCAATGAAGTCGGGCTTCGCAATCCGAACGCATGGGTGCAATCCAAAATGACCGCAGAAGAGATTCGCACGCCGAGTGAATCAAATCGACCGATCAGTTTCCCGTACACGAAGTTCATGAATGCGAACATGTCCGTCAACATGGGCGCTGCTTTGATCATGACCTCGGTAAAGCGAGCCCAGCAGATTGGAATCCCAGAGTCGAAATGGGTCTATCCTCTTGCTGGCGTGAAAGGCTACGATCACTTCTCTGCATCAGTTCGAGATGAATTTGATACTTCCCCGGGTATCAGAACAGTCGCCGCGTGTTTACTTGAACATTCCGAAACAAGTGCGGATGAATTGGATTACGTTGATCTTTACAGCTGTTTCCCATCAGCCGTTCAGGTCGCTGCCAAGGAGTATGGTCTATCGGAAGAACGAGACTTGACGGTTACTGGCGGCTTGACCTTTGGCGGCGGACCGTTGAACAACTATGTGATGCACAGCATCGCTCGTACGGTCGAACTGCTGCGAGATCACCCAAACGGAAAAGCGCTCGTTACAGCGAACGGGGGAAACATCTACAAACACGTCCATGGCACCTACGGTAAAGAGCCGCCGAATCGACCGTTTGTCTCAGACAACGTGCAAGCACAGATCGATGCACTGCCATCGAGGGCATGTCTCAGTAGCTACGATGGATCTGCAAATATCGAGTCGTATACGGTAATGTACGAAGGGTTCCAACCGGCAATAGGTCATGTCGCGTGTCGTACAAGTGGCGACGAGCGCACATGGGTCAATACCACCGATCCCGAGCTGGTTCAAGCCATGACTGTTGAAGAGTTTTGTGGCAGGTCCGTTCACATTACCCGCGGCGAACAGCTCAGCGTACTGAATTAAGTCATCGAGAAATATGAGCCTGGAATACGGACTTACACACGTTACCGATCCGCATACAGAAAAGAGTAATTAGAGAATGCAATTCACCGTTGGAGTTGAAGAGGAGTTCTTTCTGGTTGATCCGCATACGCGTAATCTGATCTCTCAACCTGACGAGGCGATTTTTGAAGCCTGCGAGCGTAACGCAGGTCCACATCAGATCGTGCACGAGTTCTTGAATTCCCAGATCGAAACAAATACAAAGGTTTGTGGCTCTATCAGTGAACTACGTGAATCTTTGCTCGAAACCCGTCGCATCGTGGTCAACGCCGCGAACGAGCACAATGCGGAGGTCATAGCGGCGTCGATGCATCCGTTCGCCTTATGGCAGGATCAATCCCCAACTCCAAAAGAACGGTACGCACAGTTCGAATTGCGGATGCAGGATGCGATTCGTCGCATGCTGGTTTCCGGAATGCACATTCATGTCGGATTTGGCGATCGTGATCAACGCATACGCGTCATGTCGGCGTTACGGTCCTTCATGCCCTTGTTCTGTGTCCTCAGCGCGTCCTCGCCAATTGTTGAAGGGCGTCTGACTGGGTTCAGATCGTTTCGGCTGAATTACCTAACTAGCCTGCCGAGAACGGGGATTCCACCTCGCATGGAGAGTTGGTCAGAGTATGAATCATCGATATCAGAGTTGCGGTCCCTTGACTTCATAAACGACGGAACCGAAATGTGGTGGGACATTCGACCATCGGCTAAATATCCGACGATCGAACTCCGAATCTGCGATACCTGCCCTTTAGTAGAAGATGCTGTTGCGCTTACTGCACTGTATGTTTGTCTGATCCATTACCTTCAGATTCTCGATCGCAACGGCGAGTTGCCGAAGCAGTCGAGTCAACAACTGATCGAAGAGAATCGCTGGCATGCTCAACGCTACGGCATTTTGGCATTTCTAGCCGATCCAACGACAGGTGAACGTCGGCTAGTGAGCGACATTGCCGAAGATCTTCTGCTCGCGTTACGCGAAAGCGCGCAAATCTGTGATTGTGAGGCGGAAATTGAATTGATACGCACCATCTTGGCGCGAGGAACCAGCTCTGACCGTCAGTTCGACACGATGAAACTAGCGGAATTGGATGGTGCTAGTGAGGAAAGCGCCCTTTTTAAAGTCGTCGATCTACTTATCGACGAGACCAAAACTGGAGTCGGCACGTAGATGAGATTAAGACACCAGTAAGACGTCCGCAATCTCACTTAAATATGGCTAGTCGTCTAGTGCGCTAACGTACTTCAGCGTGTCGTCCAAGGCTAATTCAAACTTTGAGAACATCTCATCAATTTGATCCGCGGTAATGATCAGTGGTGGGCAGAACGCCAATGAATCTCCCGCAACCGCTCGTGAAATTAAGCCGTGCGTACGACACCGATCCATGCAGTGCACACCTACCGCATGACCCGCAGCAAACGATTCACGGGTTGCCTTGTTTTTGACCAGCTCGATTGCGCCGAGTAAACCTGCGCCGCGTACGTTTCCGACCAGCGGATGATCCGCGAAGCTACGCAATCGTTCTTGGAAGATGGGTGTCATGTTCTTGACGTGATCGAAGACCTCCCATTCATGCATGAGCTCAAGGTTGCGAACCGCAACTGCAGCCGCAACCGGATGACCCGAGTAGGTAAAGCCGTGACCAAACAACTTGGATTCTTCCGTAGCACTCTCAAACACGTCGTACATAAACTCTGGAATGATCACGGCGCTAATTGGCATGTACGCACTAGAAAGCGCTTTCGCTACACTCATCGTCGTAGGGTCAATGCCCATCGTCTGGCAACCAAAAAGGTTGCCCGTGCGTCCAAACCCGTTGATCACCTCATCTGAGATGAAGTGAATACGATATTTCGATAAGACGCGTTGGATCTTTTCGTAGTACCCGTCAGGTGGAACAATCACACCGCCTGCGCCGAGGATTGGCTCTGCAATAAACGCGGCGATCGTCTCTGGACCTTCTTCAACGATGAGATTCTCAAGATTGTTCGCGAGGCGTGTCGTGAACTCGTCCTCTGTCTCGCCCTCGTTCGATTCGCGGTAATAGAAAGGCGAATTTGTGTGTTTGACTCTATCTATAGGTAGATCGAAGTTCTTGTGGAAGGGCGGTAGTCCTGTCAAACTTCCGCTGACAACCGTCACGCCGTGGTATGCATTCCACCGTGAAATGATCTTCTTGCGTTCAGGTTTGCCGATCAAGTTGGAGTAATGCCACTGCAACTTCACCTGTGTGTCGTTAGCGTCGGAACCGGATAGTCCGAAGAACACGCGACCCGCATTGATCGGAACCATGTTCATTAGCATTTCGGCTAACTGAACACTCGGCTCGTTCGTTATCCCAGTGAAGAGCTGGGAATACGCTAGCTTCTCGATCTGTTGTTTCGCGACTTCGCCAAGCTCTTTGACACCATATCCCAATGCAGTGCACCACAACCCAGCGAGACCCTCAATGTACTGCTTACCTTGGTTGTCCCATAAGTAAACGCCTTCGGCTCGAACATGCACGTTCGGACCTCGGCGTTTAACCTCGGCGAGATTCGAGTTCGGGTTAATAAGGTAACGAAGCGAGCGGGCTTCGACTGAGTCAGGGGCGAACTCGTTATGTAGAGGGTCACTCATCTGTGAGTCGTGTCATGTAATTTCTCTAAGGATAGAACCAAGAAATGGAATACGGTTTTTAGATAAGGTCCGCCGGATCCAGTTTAAATTCGGAAATTACCTCATCGGCGTAGTCGATGCGTCCGGTGATTTCTTTCGGATCCCCATTACAGAGACGTAGGCACGCTTCTGCCATGTGCTCAACAGGCGTTACGCGATCCTTGTTAGCATCGTTGATTAATTTGTGATGCACAACACCAGGTGTCGCAACTAGGCCAGGGGAAATTACGTTAACCCCTACGCCTCGTCCAAACGATTCCTGGGCAAGACCGGTGGTAAATCGCTCAAGTGCAGCTTTGCACATCCCGTATACCGTCCCGCCGTGACCGCCCGGCGCTTTCGCGTTCGGGTGGATAGCTGCGTGCGACGAGATATTCAAGATCCAACCACGACCGCGTTCAAGCATGCCTGGTAGGCACAGCTGTGCGAGTTCAAACGGCGCCCAAACTTGAACGTCCATCATCGTACGGAATCGTTTCTCACTGAAATCGACCACCGGGACGAACCATGTCACAGCCGCGTTGTTCACCAAGATGTCAACCTGACCGTAGTGTTCGGTGGCTTGTTCGATCAATCCGCGACGATCCGCTTCGTCCGCCAAATTCGACTTAATCGCAACCGCTTCGCCGCCCGCATCTTTAATCGTCTTTACGGTTTGCTTGATCGTACCTTCAAGAAAGTGATCGGATTCTTCAACCGTGCGCGCCGACACGACGACTTTCGCGCCTTCCATCGCGAATCGACGTGCGATGGCTTCACCGATACCGCGGCTTGCTCCCGTTATGACTGCAACTTGTCCTGCTAATACGCCGTTTTGGTTCACTTCAGCCATAGGAGTCTCGTAATGGAAATTGAAAAAGATGTGCAGTTATACATAGAGCCTTTCAACCCGTTTTCCCAGTCCCGTAAGAAACTCGTAGCCAAGTGAGTTCGCTGATTTCGCGACATCGTCACAGTCTATGTGTTTACCAAAAAACTCAACCCAATCACCGACTTTGAGATCGGGACACGCAGTGGCATCGAGTTGTGTCATGTCCATCGAAATATAGCCTCGAATGGGCAACAATTTGTCGCCGAAAGCGAAGTTGCCGCCGTTTGAGAGAACCCGAGGCACGCCGTCGGCATAACCGATTCCAGCAACTGCGATGCGCGTTGATGAACTGCTCGTGTAGGTCAATCCGTAACCAATGCCTGTCCCAGGCTCAACATCGCGAATCGAAAGCACTCGAGCCTCACATGTTGCGACGATCGAAGTCGGGTTCTTCCGCGAAGCGAACGGGTTCGCGCCATAGAGACCTATGCCGGGTCGCACAACATCCCCCTGAAACCGCTCACCCATTAACGTTCCCGCCGAATTTCCGATACTCGTACGCACACCCGGTAGAACACGCGCTAAATTTTGAAAACGTCCAATTTGTTCCCCGCTAAATGGATTGTCCGGATCGTCAGCACATGCGAGGTGCGTCATCAGCAGGTGCAAATTCAGTCCCTTAAGGCGTTCGACATCAACTGATCGGAACGGAATCCCCAAGCGTTCCATACCGGTATCGATGTGAACCGCTACCCGTTCTGACAACTCGCTACTAAAAACTCCAAGTTGCTTCTCGTCATTAATGACTGGAATACATCCCGCTTCGATTGTCTGTCTGAGCCCGTTCTTCTCCAGTGGCGGTTCAAAAACATAGATGTCGCTATTTGTATGTGACGCTATCTCTAATCCTTCATCAAGCGTCGCAACGAAAAAAGAACGACATCCTTCGGCGGTAAGCCGATTCACAATCGGTACTGCCCCCAACCCGTAGCCGTTCGCCTTCACAACTGCGCCAACCTCGCCTGTGACTTTCGATTGGAACAACCGATAGTTGCTTACAAGCGCATCTAAATCGATCTGAATACGTGCGAAACTCACTTTGATGACCTCATCATCTGTTGTCGTGCGCGCATAATCGTTCCTACATGTTTAGCAGGTAGTGACCTTGCGCAAACTTCTCGTTTTCATAGCTTGCATTGTGTCGGTAAACGTCATGGCTGATTTATTTGATCTCGTTGAACACCACATGACCGATAACGACGGCGTGGCCATTCATTATGTTGCCGTCGGTCCTCAAGACGCGCCACTCGTAGTGATGATCCATGGCTTCCCGGACTACTGGTATACCTGGCGGGAGCAGATGGATGCACTGCGTTCAGACTATCGCGTCGTCGCTCTGGATTTACGCGGCTACAACCGATCCGCCAAACCGGAAGGAGTCGAAAACTACACCTTAGAAAAACTGGGTAGCGATGTTGCCGCAGTTGTTAACGCACAAGAACAGCCATCTGCAACAGTTGTAGGACACGATTGGGGCGGCGCAGTTGCATGGTCGATCGCAATGAACATGCCGGAAATTGTGGAGAATCTAATCATCTTGAACTTACCACACCCTCGAGGACTCGCAAGGGAATTGGCGAACTCCGAGGCACAGCAGCGAGCGAGCCAATATGCGTTCAACTTTCAACAGCCGGACGCGCATAAGACGCTAACTCCTGAGATGTTGGTCGGCATCAGTCAGAGCCTCTCAGAGGACAAAGTAAAGAGTCGTTACCTTGAGGCATTCCGACGATCCAACATTGAAGCGATGCTAAATTACTACAAAGCGAACTATCCAACCCCGGGCGAAGAGTTTATGCCCGAATATCCAACCGTGGATGTACCTGTTCTCATGTTCCACGGTCTTCAAGACCGAGCGCTTCTCCCGGGTGCCTTGAACGATACGTGGCAATGGGTCAGCAGCTCACTAACGTTAGTTACGCTACCCAACGCGAACCATTGGGTTCAATACGACGCTGCAGACGAGGTCAATCAGGTCATGACGGATTGGCTTCGCCGACGGTACCCCTAGCGTTAATCAATACACCGGGGTTTAGGTTCGCGTTTGGATCGAGCGTCGACTTGAGCGCTCGAAGCATGTCGCCAAACAACTGAGGCCGCTGGCGCTCCCACGCGTCCTTGTGCATGCGACCAACCGCATGGTGGTGTGTCACCGTCCCTCCTGCGTCGACAACCACATCGTTTGCCTCGGACTTGATCGCCTGCCAGATCTCGTGCTCCCCACCGATCGGCACCGGACCCGAAAATGAATAGTACGGTGCTGGCCCGTCTGGATACACATGCGTAAATCGGCAGCTTAGCGCTGAACCCTCGCCAATCGTCTCGCGAAGTACTGCTCCAACTCGCTCTCTCACAGCCTCATCAAAACTTGGCCACCGGTCCCACGTTATCGCCGTTTCAAACGTGTCCGACAGTACGCCGAGCCCGAGTTGTGCTCCTGCGTTGACACCAATGAAGGCGTTCCGCCACGCGCCCACCGAGCCGCCACGCCCGGTCGCAGTGCCCATGCCGTCGTCTACCACGATATCCGTGTCCGCTAGCATCCCGCCATGGTCTCGTGCCATCGCCACAGCCTGTTCGATCAAAAACCGTTGAGGCACGTCAGCGGATTCAAAACCGATAATCAGTAACGCTCTAGAGCTTGCGACGCCCGCTGCCAACTGTGCTTCAACTGGGTCAAGGATGCGCAGATTCGCTGGATGTAATTTGGCTTGAACGATCGCTCTCACAGCGTCCGTCCCCGCTTCCCAGTCGGAAAACAAGACTCCTGCTGATGCGCGAAACCTAGGCCGCTTCTGCAACCTTAGCCAGCATGAGGAAATCACCCCGAGCGTGCCTTCAGATCCAATCACCATGCGATCTGGACTTGGTCCCGCACCGCTTCCAGGCAGACGTCGACTTTCATACCAACCCGCTGGTGACAACATCCGAATGGATTGCACAAAATCGTCGATGTGAGTGTGGTTCGTTGCGTAGTGACCGCCTGAACGCGTTGCGACCCAACCACCAACGGTTGACCAAGGGAACGATTGCGGATAGTGGCGCAATGTCAGACCTTTGGGTTTCAACTGAGCCTCGAGATCGGGACCGTAGATACCCGCCTCAAAGTTTGCCGCGCGCGACGTTTCGTCGATTTCGAGAATCCGGTTCATACGCTCCAGGTCGACTGATACAGCACGTTCAGACTCCTCCGGTACGTTAAGTCCCCAAACAACACTCGTGCCGCCGCCGTACGGGATAACTGTGATGTCGTGCGCAGTACACCACTCGAGGACTCGTTCTAGCTGACTCTCCGACTCTGGATATGCGACGGCGTCCGGCGGCTCGTCAAATCGACCTCGAATGGCTTGCAGAAGCTCAAGCGAATGTCCACCGTATGTATGCGTGATCCGGTCAACTTTTGAGTCCGAAACGAAATCTGCTAACGCGGTAGGAATACCTATTCGCGAAGGCCGTAGTTCAATGTCGTCAATCCGTGGAATCGGAGGCGGTGATACCACAACACCCGTGCGTTTCGATGCCGCTTGCGCAGCGGCTCGGCGCGTGTCTTCAGATGGTTCATCCGAGACATGACCCCATGTCCAGAAACTTCGCCTGTTATTGTTTTCCACTGCTATGCTCCGGTGACCCGTCGTTCCGAATTCAACGCTTAAAAATCAAAAGGAAAACCCATGAGTAATGCTGACCACGCTAGAGAGGCAGTCAAATTCTTTATCGAAACGTTCAACGCCCAAGATCACGAGCAGCATGCGAAGGCTCTGAACTATCCTCACATTCGCTTGGCGAACGGTCGGTTTGCGCGTTTGGAATCCGCCGATCAATTCGCAAAACTCAGTGCCGCGAACGAGCCTCGGCTACGTGCCGAAGGGTGGGACCACACCGTCGTGAAGTCTCTAGAGATCATCCACGAAGGCGACGATAAGGTTCATTTGGCGATCACCAATGATCGGTGTCATGCAGACGGAACGGTCTACAACAGTTTCGACACATTGTGGATTGCAACCTGTGTTGAAGGTCACTGGGGGATTCAATTCCGATCGAGTTATCTACGATAAAGCCTATTCGGTTCCTGGTATCACATTCGCTTCGATTTTGTGACCGTCAAGGTCGAACACAAATGCGCCGTAGTAACCCGGTCCGTATTCTGGTCTTAATCCCGGTTCGCCATCGGACGTAGCACCCGCCTGAAGCGCGACCGTATAGAACTCGTCAACAGCAGCACGACTAGGTGCGAGAAAGGCGAAATGGGTGCCGTTTGCGGTTGATGCAAGTTCACCATTTAGTGGACGTTGAACCCAGAATTCCGGGAACAGTTTGCCGTATGCGACCGCGATGTTGGGTATTTCGTGCTGCCGCGATGCGCCGATCGTGGCCAGTACTACGTCGTAGAAACCAATCGCCTCGTTGAAATGGTTCGTACCGATTGAAACGTGGTTCATGATGCTTGGGATGTCATCGTTCATGTATCTTCCTCTCCCGCTGCCTCGCGCTCTGCACGAAGGCATTCCACGGTTTCCGTACGACGATTTTTGATAAGCGAGTCCCACTTGGGGATGACACACGCATACGCTTTTTCGATGATCGGATCAGCCTCGTCTGACCTTATTAACTCTGGTAACTCGTCATCCATATCCGCACGGCAGTCTGAGAGCATTCGTCGTAACTTTCGCGAACACTCCGCGTGCGGGACATCAAAGCACGCTCTGAATTCAGGCGCGTCGCAAACCACGTCGACGATCTGATTTGACATCAGCTCGAACATTGCGTCAACTCGAATCGGTTTTGGTTTCTGCTCTTCCTCTTCAGACATCAACAATCCGGTCAAGACCACTACGCTCACCGCGAGAACTAGCACGCGCAATCGTTTCTTCGAGCACCTAAAAATACGCACTTCACCCAAAGGTCGCTTACCTATCAGGAACAATTTAACAAGGTCGTGCATCAGCAGGGATTCACCAAACACTTCGTAGAATCGAACGTTTTGGCCGAAGCGCTGTAATGACCGACGTTTCCCTTGCTAACACTCAGCGGATTGCAATGGAGAATTTCGCCGCTGAACTAGGTATCGAGCTTGTCGAATCTGAACACGACCATGTGAAGGTCAAGTTACCCTATCACGCGAAGCTAGGTATTGGTCGGATTCATGGTGGTGCAATCAGCGCACTCATCGACGTCGCTGCTACCGCTGCATTCTGGGCTACGCCTCTTGTCAATCCAAAATCCGTCGGAGCGACCGTCGGGTTGACGGTGAATTTCCTCAAACTAGCGGTACAAACCGATCTTTGGGCGGAGGCAACAGTACGTCGTCGGGGCGGCACGCTATGTACCGCAAATGTGACCGTCACAAACGAACGACAGGACGAAATCGCCATCGCCGTGGTTACCTACAAATTGACTCACGCGTGACAGCGTGTATCCATTTGAGAAACGAAGCACGACGACCGAATATGAAACGTTATAAAGTATCGTTTTCTAAAATTCCGCTAGCTTTCATCCGCCAAACTATCGGATTTCAACAATGAATAGCCTACTTCGCACACTTTTTGTTTGCTCCTTTGTAGCCGTGCTCTCAACCACGTCATCAATCGCGGCAGACGAAGAAACACACACCCACGAAGAGTCTGAACCCAATGACGAGCTAGAGGAAATTGTGGTTCGCGCACACCCGTTGTCCGATGAAGGCGTCGCCCAAAGCTACAACGTTCTGTTAGGGGATGAACTCGCCCGGGCAGCAGAAAACTCGATTGGTGAAACACTTGAATCGTTAGCAGGGATACGTAACGCATCGTTTGGTCCTGCAGTCGGCCGCCCCGTAATCCATGGACTAGGCGGAGTACGCGTTAAGACCATGCTCGATCGTACAAACACGATGGACCTCAGCATTCTCAGTCCCGATCATCCCGTGGCGGTTAACGCGCACATGGCGAATTTAGTGGAGGTCATCAAGGGTCCGAGTGCCATGGTCTACGGAAGCGAGTCGATCGGCGGCATCGTGAATGTCGACACAGGTCGCGTGCCAAAGGCTGCTCCCGCTGGCGGGTGGGACGGCCGCTTAGACGCCAATCTATCCGACAATTCCGCACGAAAGACGGCTGCGGGACGTATTGACTTTAGCGCAGGAAACCTCGTATTTCATGGAGATTTCGACCTCCGCCAAGGCGACGACTACGACATCCCAGGTTGTGCGGATTCCGCCTATATCCACCACGAAGAAGAAGAAGAAGAACATGAGGAAGGAGAAGACCACGACGAGGAGGAACACGAAGAAGAGCACGAAGAAATCTGCGGTACTTTGCTGAATAGCTATTACGACGTCTTTGCGGGTTCGTTTGGTGGCAGTTACGTGAATGAACTCGGTTTCGTCGGTCTGTCCTATTCATCGAATCTCGGCGATTTCGGCATTCCGGTTCCACACGCGCACGGAGCAGAAGAGCACGATGAGGAAGAGGTACACCATGAAGAGGAAGACGACGCGGATCATGAAGAGGAAGAAGAACATCACGATGAAGAGGACGAAACGCCACGCTCGTTCATAGATTTTCAGCAAGAGCGACTAGATTTCGATTTTCGTCGTGACGAAGTCAGCGACGCAATAGAGCGACTGCATATCCGATTTGCGATGAGCGAATATCAACATGACGAGATCGAAGAGCCCGGTGGTCCCATCGATGCCAGGTTTATTAACGACGAGTACGAATTCCGAATTGATGCGGTGCTCAACCGTGAAAACACATCGGTTCTGGGCGTTCACCTCACAGGTCGCGACTACCAAGTACAAACGTCAGAAGATCCGGTCTTACCCGTGACTGAGTCACGTCTCGGACTTTCCTGGTTACACGAACGCCAACTTGGAACCTCAACGCTAGAACTTGGCAGCCGCATGGAGGCTAAAAAAGTAGATTCCGAGGAATTCGGGGGTCGCAACTTTTTAGATTTCGCGCTTTCACTAGGACTGTTGTCAGACCCATCCCGCGATTGGATATTCAAAGCTGATTTGAGTCAATCAAGTCGCGCACCCGCTCTCGAAGAACTGGCAAGTCGTGGTTTTCACCTATCAACCAGCGCAGTGGAAGTTGGTAATCCTGACCTTGGTAACGAGTCACAAACTGGATTTACCGTCGGCGCTTCCAAGCAGACGGGAAAGCTTGAGCTTGACCTCACCGCCTACCACCGAAGGTTTACAGACTTCATCTATATCGCCAATTCAGGCGAGTTCGATCATGGTGCGCCTGTTTTTACATATCGCCACCGTAACGCGACATTTACTGGCTTCGACGCTACCGCGATCTATCACTTACCTCTCGACGGGTCGACAGAATTAGATCTGAGGTTTCAATATGACTTAGTTGCCGTTTCGGTAGACAGAAGTACTGTGAACAAGCTACCACAAATGCCCCCGGCTCGAGCAACGGTTGGACTTGATTTCTACCACAACGAACTGTTCGCAAGTCTGCAACTATCGCAAAATTCAGCGGTTAACAATCCCGCGCTATTGGAACTCCCAACTGACTCCTGGTACGACGTATCCACTCGAGTTGAGTATACGTTCGAAGGTCTCAGTGACGCGATGGACGTGACGGTGTATCTAAAAGGCAAGAATTTGACCGACGAAGAACAACGAAACCACATCTCGGTCATCAAGGATCGCGTGCCATTACCAGGTCGCATGTTGGAAGTCGGATTTAGACTTAGCATGTAGTCGACCTGCTCTTTCGAGAAGCAACAGACCAATAAGTAAGCTACCGCGTCTTTCCCGCAGTAGCTTACGCCATGCCTACCGTTTCACGAGAAGTCCATCTCGTAGCTCGTCCGGACAGTCTACCCACACCCGACCAATTCCAGGTGACTGAATCTGAAGTCTCAGACCCAGCACCGGGAGAGGTTCTCGTCCAGAACAGGTGGATGTCTGTCGATCCCGCCATGCGCCCTCGTTTGTCGAATGGACAACAACCTGTCAATCAAGTCATGTCCGGTGGCGCACTAGCGACGGTAGTCGCTTCACGCAATGATCGATTCAAAGAAGGCGACACGGTACAACACGGCTCGGGATGGCGAGAGTACCACCTATCTGACGGATCAGATCTTGAGCATCTAGACCCAGCCGGATTCCCCGAAACACTCTACATGCACGTACTCGGCACCACTGGATTCACCGCTTGGGGAGGCATCCTGATCACGGGGAAGCTTCAGGACGGCGAGAACGTATTTGTGTCTGCGGCAGCTGGCGCGGTCGGTTCTGTCGCGGCTCAGATCGCAAAGTTGAAAGGATGCTACACCATCGGTTCTGCCGGTTCTGAATCGAAATGTGCCTGGTTACGGGACACACTTGGTCTTGATGTCGCCATTAACTATCGAGAAGGTGTACTACGTAAGAGCCTAAAGGCAGCTGCTCCGAATGGATTGGACGTCTATTTCGACAACGTCGGAGGCGAGCATCTTGACGCAGCCTTACCGCGAATGAATGTGTTCGGGCGGATACCCATATGCGGCATGATCTCAGCGTACAACAACTTCGGTGCTATTTCTACCGGAGTAACGACGCTAGCAAACATGGTGTATCAGCGAATCACCATGCAAGGTTTCGTTGTTTGGGACTTCAATGACCGTAAGGACGAATTTCTCGACGACATGCGCAACTGGGTGAGAAACGGCAAAATGCACTACGAGGAAACCGTCTACGACGGTATCGAAACCGCACCTGACGCTCTGATTGGACTGTTTACAGGACAGAACACCGGCAAAATGCTGGTGAAACTCGCCTGACACGCTCGTCAATAACTGAGCGCATACCCGCCGTGGCCACGAACCACGGCGGTATTACCCTCGGTTAAACGGCAGCGAGCGCCTGATCGACATCCTCAAGAATGTCATCGAGGTGCTCGATCCCCACCGACAAGCGGATCATTTCAGGCGAGACGCCAACGCTCCGCTGCTCTTCCTCAGTCAGCTGTCGATGCGTTGTTGAGGCGGGGTGGCAAGCCAAAGACTTGGCGTCACCAATATTCACCAAGCGTTTGAACATCTTCAGCGCATCATAGAACTTCACGCCAGCATCGAAACCGCCGTTCACACCGAACGTCAAGATACCGGAAGCTCGTCCATCCATGTAGCGTTGAGCAAGGTCGTAATACTGGTCACCTTCTAATCCAGCATAGCTCACCCACTCGACTTTCGGATGGTCCTGGAGGTGTTTCGCGACCGCGATTGCGTTGTCGCAGTGTTTTTCCATCCGCAGGGTAAGGGTCTCGATCCCCTGCATTAACAGGAACGCGTTGAATGGTGAGATCGCCGAACCAGTATTGCGCAGAGGCACGGTTCGAGCGCGGCCAATGTATGCAGCAGGTCCGAGCGCTTCCGTGTATACCACGCCATGATAGCTCGGTTCAGGTGTCGTGAACATCGAATATCGCTCTGAATGGGCTGCCCAGTCGAACTGACCACCGTCCGTGATTACGCCGCCGAGTGAACTTCCATGACCACCCATGTACTTCGTTAATGAATGCACGACGATGTCGAATCCGTGATCGATTGGTTTTAAAAGTACCGGAGTAGCAACGGTGTTGTCCACGATTGTGGCAATTCCATGGGAATGAGCCATATCGGCGAGTGCTTTAAGATCAACGATGTTGCCTGCCGGATTACCGATACTCTCGCAGAAAATCGCCTTGGTGCGGTCATCGACCAGCTTTTCGAGATCATCCGCACCATCGCCCTCGGCGAACCGGACGTCGATGCCTTGCTTCGGCAACATATGCGCGAATAAGGTATATGTACCACCATAAAGCTGCGGTACCGACACGATGTTGTCCCCTGCTTCCGCCAGATTAAGGATCGAATAGTTAACGGCTGCAGAACCTGCGGACAGCACCAAGGAACCAACTCCTTTTTCCAACGCGGTTACGCGCTCTTCAAGTACCGCCTGCGTAGGGTTCATGATGCGCGTGTAAATGTTCCCGGGGACCGCTAGGTTGAAAAGGTCCGCGCCATGTTGCGCATCGTCAAATTCGTATGCAACCGTTTGGTAGATCGGTACGGCTACCGCGTGCGTCGTGGATTCTGACTCATAGCCACCATGAATGGCAATCGTTTCGTCTTTCAAAAGAAGCGCTCCCAATACAAACTATCGCTCTGACTGGTGCTCAAAGCGGCGGCAATGATAGATATACGCTATTAGTAAGGTCGGTGATAGTCCTCAATATGGATCTTGTCGAGTCGTGTGAGTGACTCGTAATCCCATCGTGTTTTTTGGCCCGTGAACTCGCCTCTCAGATCGTCAACGCCACAGTGCCATCCCGATAAGACACCTTGCCAGTGCGTTCCTTCTCCTCCAGGTTGGTCTTCAAATAGTGGCTCGGAATCAGAACGCGCGTCTGCAGGGATAACAAGCTGCGGCGCCATGTAGTACCGCAGCTTGAATACGGTCTTACCGTCGATCAACTCAAGACTGAACCAAGTCCACCCCCTGCGACGGCGTCAAAACGAAGTTCTCGACCATTTTCAAATATCCCAATCTTGCCATGCCAGCCTGCCGGAGCAAACTTGAACGAAGCGCCAGGCTTCGCCTCGAATTCCGCCGGAAACATCCACGTTGCGAGCTTTTGTGGGTCGGCAAGAAACTCCCACGCAGTCTTCATATCTGTGGGTAACACACGCGTGATTTGTGCGGTGTGCTTATCAAGCAGGATCGCGGACTCCTGAATGAATGCATGTAGGGCACCCCAGTTATCGAACCCATGTGCGAATGCAAACGATTCCAATTCCGCGTCATCGTTAAGGGCATGATCGCCTCTTGCAGCGCGCTCCAAGCAAGAAGTCGAACCTTCGACCGACTGTAATGCGCGATCAGGCACGCGCGAAATTTCGTTGATCTGTCTCCACGGGCACCACATCACAGGTACGCATATACCACTCGAGCATCAACTCACGGAGTGCTAGCACGTCCTGAGCGTACTTCGGATTATTGAATTGATTCACCGTCTCGCCGGGGTCGCGGTTCAGGTCGTAAAACTCGTCGAGTTCATACGCGCGTCGAACGTACTTAAAGTCGTGCGTGCGACACATCGTAGCTTTGGTGTGTTTTAGCGGTAGCGACTCCTCTACTTGAAGCGAGACTCGAGGAGAGTAAAGTCCTAATGGCGTATTGGAGGACATACTTTCCCGTTCGCTCGCTTGGACCTCGCACTGTAATCGCCCACCCTCGGTGAACACCGCATCCCGATGTGAATCAGTGCTACCGTTCAACAGTGGAAGCAGCGACGAGCCGAAGTGCCAATAACCGCACTCGATCTGTGTCAGATCGTAGACAGTCGCGGGAAAATCCACCAGTTCGACGAGCTCGTCGTAAATCCCGCACCGAATCTCGAGACCCGCTGGCGGTTTAAAGATAAACGGCACGCGTGAGAGACAATCCTGAAACGTGTTCTGAGTCTTCTCGACCAGCCCGTAATCGCCTGTGAAGTCGCCGTGATCAGAAAACATGAAAAGTGCGGTCGTCTCGTATCGCTTACTCGTCTTAAGCGCATCGACGAGCAATCCGAGTTGATAGTCGACACGGGAGCACATACCGTAATAGGTCGCACGCAGCTCGCGCCATCGGTCCTCGGACCACCCTTTTAACCGCTGACCATCTCGAATACCGCGCAAAAGCGACGGTTTATCGTCCCAATCTGCGTATTCGAACCGATCTGGAATTGCGTCGCGATCCGTGATTGAGTACCACGGTTCTTCAACACAGTATGGTGGATGCGGATACCCGATCGGCAAGAACACACACAAGGGCTGTTCGCCTTGGTATTTATTTAGGAAGTCAATCGCGCCATAC